>Ga0102929_1002378_pt1 | contig 11188 bp, 7 predicted proteins | sample SalPonR1_B_D2_MG_FD_78510 | JGI IMG/M metagenome (GOLD analysis project Ga0102929, IMG submission 78510) | Salt pond soil microbial communities from South San Francisco under conditions of wetland restoration - Salt Pond MetaG R1_B_D2_MG | ecosystem: Environmental > Aquatic > Marine > Intertidal... | reverse complement strand
GTAGTATCGCCTGAAGCTGATGACAGTAAAACAGATTTTCTGTCTAACGTCAGATTGTCTGTTCCGAAAAATTGAAGCTTGTAAACTAAGCTGTCTCTGTTGGCGTGGACCTGATATCTTGTTCTGTCAACAAGTTCAACTTCTTCCTCAAAGTCATCCTCAGTTGGGTAGGATAATAGCTCTTCTCTGCTATCTACAACAATGGTGTACTCAAAAATATCACCAACTCTCAGTGAATCTGTATCCACGAATGTATAGACTTGCTGAGCAAATCCGGAGTGCGCAGAAAAGAGTAGAATCAGCAGAATGTAGTAGCGTACCTTGGCGTACACGGCGATATTTTTCTTCATGTATAGGTTAAATTCAATCGATGAAGATAAGAAAAGGGAGAACGAATAGAGAACTTCAATATTTGAATAACTCTTAAATTATGATTAGAGCTCAGATTATCATAATTTTTATGAGCTTTAGACTAACCGGAGAAAAAATAATATAGATGTCCCGTACACTGCTAATAGGATTTGTGTGTCTTCTTGCCGTTTTAACCGTAGCTCTTTTGGAAAAACCCGAAAAGGTTGAAGACTTAAAAGAAGATATCATCAACGCCCAAAATTTTTATGAAATTCCGCCACTCCCTGGAAAAGATATTTATGGATTTATAACTGATGGAGAGAATATCCAGATTGAAGAGAGTGTTGTTCGAAGAAATGAGAGTTTATACACCATCCTTAGAAAACATGATATCGATCCTCAAACAATTTATAACATTCAACAGGAAGCTACCGGGATTATAAATTTGAGAAGAATGATACCCGGCCAGATGTATCGAATCTATAAAAACGAAGATAATGCATTTGCCATGGTTTGGCATCAATCCAAAGTTAATTATGCTATAATTAATTGGCTGGATGATATTGATGTGGAAACGGGGATGGTGCCAATCAACAAAGAGGAGGCAGAAGCCACCGGCGTAATTAACAGTTCTCTGTACGAAACAGTAGTGGATGCAGGTGTTTCGCAAAGGCTTGGTGTTGAATTAGCGGACGTTTTTGGTTGGGAAATCGACTTTTTTGCACTCCGAAGCGGCGACCATTTCAAAGTGATTTATGAAAATCTATATGCAAATGGTGAGTATTTGGGGATCGGCGATATTATTGCTGCCGAGTTTCAACATAGGGGAAGTGTTTACAAAGCGTACTATTTCGAAAATGACTCAAGAAGAGGCTTTTTCAATGAAAATGGCGACAGTATGCAAAAAGAGCTTCTAAAAGCACCGTTCAGATATAGTCAAAGAGTTAGCTCTAACTTTTCGCACAGTCGATTTCATCCAATTCTAAATCAGAGAAGGCCTCACTACGGAACGGACTATGCTGCACCAACCGGAACACCCATTATATCAGTAGGAGAGGGAGTTGTGACTGAGGCACAACGCAGGGGAGGAAACGGAAATATCGTTCAGATCCGGCATAATAACAGTTATAAGACAGCATATCTTCATCTCAATGGTTTTGCACCCGGTATTCGGAAAGGTGTAAAAGTAGAGCAGGGTCAGGTAATTGGTTATGTAGGTCAGACGGGTTTGGCAACAGGTCCTCATTTGTGCTATCGGCTTTATGTTGATGAAAGGCCTGTCAACTCGGTAACGGTAGATCTGCCGGCTGCTGATTCTCTGGAGGAAAAGTATCAAGAGGAGTTCAAATACGTAGTTAATAAACTCGATGATCGATTGGACGGTTTGGAACTGCAGTCAGAAATTGCGCTCAATTAAAGAATTAATCAGTATCGGTTAATTCGTTTTCTAAAAAAGTTAGTGAGCGGACGAACGTATGATTCGTTTGTATAGACATCCACAAAATCCAATCTGTTTTTGACAAAATAATTATCGAGCTCTCTTTTTCTTCTAAAAACTTTCTTCTTGAATTCAAGTCGCACTTTTTTATCAGATGTGTCAATCACCATCTGCTTGCCGGTTTCGGCATCTCGTAGTGGTACAATTCCAAAATCAGGCAGTTCCTCTTCGAGTCTGTCTCTGATGATCAAATTAACCAGATCGTGTTTACGTGATGTAATCTTATGCTGTTTTTCAAAATTCTGATCTTCAAAATCGGAAGCCAATACTACAATAGCTTTTCTATTGAGCAATCGATTAACGTAGGAGAGAGCGTCAGCAATGTCTGTACTGCTTCCGGTAGGTGTGGTTGTGTACATCTCACGAATAAGCCGTAAAACGTGTTTCTTACCTTTTTTAGGAGGGATTACCTTTTCGACTTTATCAGTGAAAAGGAGAAGACCTACTTTGTCAGAGTTTTTAATAGCGCTGAATGCCATTACCGCACAAATTTCGATGGCAAGCTCCATCTTGGTTTGAGAATGGCTCCCAAACAGTCCGCTTGGTGAAATATCTACACATAGCATCAACGTTTGTTCACGCTCTTCTTCAAATACCTTTATATAGGGCTCGTCGTTTCTGGCGGTAACATTCCAGTCTATTTGTCTGATATCATCACCGTAGGTGTACGTTCTGACCTCTGTAAACTCCATTCCCTGACCTTTAAAGGCGGACTGATACTCACCGCCAAAAATGTTATTGACTAACCCCCTGGTTCGAATTTCGAGCTTTCTTATTTTTTTTAGTACATCCTTGGAGATCATAAACTATTGTATAAACGTATGGTAATTTTTAAGATCAATAACTCACTCACCGGTGAACTCTTATTGATCTCTGAACTTAATCATTCCTTTCGGTAAACCTTCTTTTTTAGAGTAGATCAAGACCTAAACAGAGTTGTAGAAAACAAATCAAGATAATACAACATCACTATTTACCTGTTGGAAGTTGATTATTTGCTTTAAAGGCTGGATTCAATACAAAAATTCCAATCAGAAAATATAAATTAAAGATGATGTAACCAATGGTGTGCAAAAAGTATGACGAGCGGCTAATTGTATTGCAAAGTGAAGAGGATTACGAGTCAGCATCACTCGGATAAAGCAACTTGTTTTAACATTTGAATGTCTTTCAAAACGATTTTGCTCCGGGCAGATTCATTTCTTTCAAGTGTTTTGAAGGCATTCAATGATTTTTCGAGGTGTAGACCGGCTAGCTGATAGTTGCCTTTTTTGATATTCAGAATGCCGAATTGGTGATCTGCTATTGCTCTCTCGAGTGTATTTTCTGAATGTATTTCAACAACTTTGTTGTAACCATCGTTAATTAAGCTTTCTGCTTCATTAATTCTATTTGTATGAAGGTATCCAATGCCAAGATTCATCTTAGATCTTGCCGTAAAAGAGTGATCTTCACCTAAGTAGTCTTTAAAAATCTGTAGCGATTTGTTGAATTGTGTGTTTGCTTCTTCATAGCGTTCCATCATCAACAGAAGCTCTCCATAAGAAAAATAACTGATTGCAGATGCTACCGTGTTATTTCCAAAGCGTTGCTCTTTTTTAGAGATCACTTTTTCAAAAGATGTAGCTGATAGGTCAAACTTACCTCTATCACGTTGCAAAATGGCTAAGTTATTCAGGGTTAAAAGAGTCTTTGGATGATTTTCACCTAAAATTCTATTTCTCAAATAAAATGCATCTTCAAAAAGTCTTTCTGCTTCTTTGAACTGGCTCAGGTTCATGAGAAGAGCACCTAAACTGTTCTTGCTTTCTGCTATATCAGGATGAGTTTCACCATAAATCTGAATTCGCTTATCTAATACTTCTCTGAAAATATTTTCAGCTTTCTCATAATACCCTCTGTTAAATTGGGTAACACCCACTCCATTTAAAGCATTTACTACTTTAGCGTTGTGTTCGCCATGCTGATCTCTCAGCAGGTTGTAATTTTTTCTAAAGACTTCTTCTGCCTCTTCATATTTTCCTTGCCTTCTTAAAACGTATCCTTGCTCATTAATCGAGTCGGTATATTTATTTAAATATGTCCCGGAGTGATTTTCCAATATTCCCAATGCGTAGTCGTACAGTATTTCGGCATCACTGTAATTCCCAATTGAACTTTGAACTGAGGCTTGAGAGGCAATTGCCAATGCAGTTTCCGGGTGATCTTTACCATGTAAACGAGTATAAATGTCGACACTTTTGTCGATTAAACTTTTAGATTTCGACACATTACCAATTTTAAGGTAAACCTTACCGATAACACTAAACATTTGAGCCTGAAGTTCGGGTTGGTTCACCAGTTTTTCTGCTCTTTTTAACCCTTGTTCCAATAATTCCTGGGCGGTTATTGTTTCACCCAGCGATTGATCCGGTGTATTTGCTTCGAATAGGTCAAATAGGAGTGAAGATACTTCTGCCGTTTTCATAGCTTCGTATTGTGCAATATTCTTCTCTTCTGTAATTCTATTCGAATGGAATATTGAAAATGTAACGGATAGCAAGATTATGGCAGCGGCTACAAAAATTTGTTTATAATTTCTTCGGACCAATTTTTTTGTTCGGTATGTGAAACTCCCATGATGTGCCAATACGGGTTTATTGCTGAGATATCTTTTTAAATCTTCAACAAGATTATCGATGGTTTGATATCGTTCGTAAGCCTCTTTGCGAAGTGATTTGAGTAATATAGCATCAAGATCTTCTTTCAAAATTTTAAAAAGCTTTGAGGTAGATACGACTCTTGATTCAGAAATTTTACTTTGTTGCTCAATCGTTAGTCTCTTGAACTTAAGAGAAGGTTTAAGAGGCTCTTGGTTTATTATCGTTTCTCTTCCGCTATAGGGACTAACATCATTCAGGTTGAAAGGTGTGATGCCTGCTAACAGCTTATACAGTAATACACCCATTGAATAAGTGTCAGTAGAAGTAGTTACACTATTCCCTGTAATTTGTTCAGGGGCAGCATAAGCCGGGGTTATTGCCTGCGTTGATGTGATTTCATGAACTCCTTTATAGTCTATTCTATCTTCCACCAACTTGGCTATACCAAAATCTAATATTTTAACATGGCCGTTTTTATCAATTAAAATATTAGCCGGTTTTAGATCACGGTGAATAACCAGGTTGTTATGCGCAAACTGTACGGCGTTACATAAAGATATCACAAGGTTGATACGTTGTGATATGGTAAGCTTGTTCTTTTCGCAATAATCATCGATAGGAATACCGTCCACATATTCCATAACAAGATAGGGAAGACCAAAATCTGTAACTCCACCATCAATTAATTTGGCTATGTTCGGATGGTTGAGACCTGCAAGTATCTCTCTCTCTTTCTCAAAACGGCAAATATTTTCAGGAGTTTCCATGCCATGGCGAACAATTTTCAACGCAACGGTCTGTTCATAAACACCATCTATTCGTTGTGCCAGAAAAACGGTCCCCATTCCTCCGTGGCAAATCAGGTCTACAATCTCGTATTTGTCAATTACTGACCCGATTAGTTTTGATGTGAAACCTGATTTATTGGATGTGGAAGTATTTATTATAGTTGCTAAAGTCTTGTCTGCTTTTGAGAAAAAAGAAGTGGATTGTTGAATGGAATTTAAATACTCCAAAACTTTTTGGTAAAGGCGGGAATCATTGATGCACTTTTCCCGGATAAATTGTTCCCTTTTTTCAAACGGAAGGTCTAGAGCTTGATCTACAATTTTTTCAATAATCGACCAATCTGACATGAAATGCCTGTTTTTAGTTTACACCCGAAGTTGTTAATGAATAAGCCTAAGTGGTTCTTAGAAACTGCAATCTATTGTGAGTTTCTGCAAATGAGATTTATTTAATGCCTAAGCTTTACTAATGTATGGAACGGAATATGTACAATCCTTACAAAAATATTCAAAAAAGACAGAAGTTATTGATTTAATATATCATAAGTCGATCTATAATTACTTTATCTCTTTGAAAGCATAAGCAGATCGTTAGAACCTAGAGCATAAAAAAAGCCGAAAGAGCAACCCTTTCGGCTTGAATTAAATTACTTGACTCAACGTTTTATCCAACAATAAAAAATAAGATTGCTGCAATCACGAAAAAGTTAATAATGCTCAAAGGAAGCAGCCTGGACCAACCCAGTTTCATTACCTGGTTATATTTAAATCTCGGAATTGTCCAGCGTACCCAGATGAAGACAAAAACAAAGAATGCAGTTTTGGCTGTAAAGACTGAAACATCAAGTATACCTTTCACCAGAGGTGATAGTTCAGGCAACCAATAACCTGCAAAGGGGAGATGATAACTACCAAAAAAGAAAGTAGTCATTAACATAGAGTTGATGACTACATGCATATACTCTGCTAAGAAGAACATCCCGAATTTCATTGAACTATATTCCGTGTGGAATCCCCCAACAAGTTCTTGCTCAGCTTCAACCAAATCAAAAGGTGTACGGTTACTTTCTGCAAATCCCGCAATGATAAAAATGATTGCACCTAACGGATTTAAAAATACAAACCACCAGTTCTCCTGAGCGGCAGCTACATCTACTACACTTAATGAGCCTACAAACAGAATCACGGATGCGACAGCCACACCTAATGGTAGTTCATAACTGATCATCTGTGCAGCTGCTCTCAAGCCCCCTAAGAGAGAATATTTACTGTTTGATGCCCAACCGGCCAATGTAACTCCATATACACCCAGTGAGGCAACTGCAAGTAAATATAAAACACCTGCGTTAATATCAGTTGCGTATAGTCCTTCACCAAACGGTATTACAGCTACGGTAAGCAAAGCTGTAACTACCGGGATCATAGGCGCAACAGTGTGCAGAACTTTATTTCCTTTATCAGGAGTTACGTCTTCTTTTAATATGAGTTTTAAAACATCAGCTATGGGCTGTAAGAGTCCTAAAGGACCCACCCGGTTTGGTCCAACCCTGTTCTGCATAAATGCTGCAACACGTCGCTCAGCATATACACTAATCGCTGCAGAATTAAGGAGCATAAATAGACCAACTCCCAAAACGATGTAAGATGTCAATGTGACTTCAGCCATCCCCAATAATATTAGTTATTTAAATTAAACAGTTTGTTTTTCTTTTTGAATGACTATACCTGATTCCTCATCCATTTTGGCATAGCTAACACCTTCGAAAGGTGTAACACTGGATGAAATTTCATCCATAATTTCTCTGCCGGATTGGAAAGTAAAATCATCCAAGCCCATCTCTTCAGATATTTTATTGATTACAATCCAAAAGGGGAGGCAATCAATTTTATTTTCTTCAGTGACCCAATTATCAAAGTTTGTACCATAGCGATCCAATCGGCCTTCATTCATCTCAAAGTCCAATCGCCGGTTTGTATATTTGGTTTCTTTGGCCGGAAATGATCTCTGAATGCGTCCATCGATATTCACATAGCTTGCAGCATGTTCCGCAACGCATGTAATAGGAATTACCAAATCGGCATTCCTGGTTGTATCAGTATGGTTAGTTGCAAAACTGATGACAAAGGAATTACTTAAATGATCTTTGTTGATTACGCCGCGATCTACCACGTTGTCATTTAAAAGTAAGATTACCTTAGCACTTGATACAGATTTTGAAAGTTCATCCCCGGAAACTTCCTTAAACCCAAGAAGTCGACAACCGTTGGCATTCGGTGCAACATCATCTGTTAATAAAAATCCGTCGCTTTTTCCTTCTTCAATATGTGAGCTGAATACAGGAGTGTTATAGCCTAATATTGAGGCAAACTTAGATAGCATATAGTTTTCTTCAACCGAAGCATGAGAACTGCCAATAAGCAGGACGTCATCTTTCGAAACATCTTCCAATTGCTCAGCCACCGTTGCAAATGCATTATTCCAGGAAGATTTAGTTTGACCTTCATCCAGCTTTTGTAGTGGCTTGGATATCCTGTTTTCGTTAAACAAGTGATAGGCTTCCCGTCCTTCATCCGGCATCCAATGGTTATTTACAGCTTCATTGAATCGAGGTGTGATACGAAGCACTAAGTTATCCCGGGTCCACAAATCGATGTTTGTTCCCTTGGAATTTGTAATATCAATACTCGGGGTTTGATTCATTTCCCACACCCGAGCTCTGAATCTGAAATCGGCTGATGTAAGAGCTCCAACCGGGCAAATATCAACAGTATTTAACGAATATGCATCGTCAAATTCCATACCTGGAGCTGTAGCAGGATAGTTTTTATCTCCTCTGGATGTGATCGTAAGCTGATGTGTTTCACTTATTTCATCGGTAAACCTGACGCATCTTGTACAGTTAATGCAGCGCTCTGCATCAAGGATGACGCGAGGGCCTAATTGAACTCTCTTTGGCTTGTGTACTTTCTTGACTTCAAATCGGCTTCCTTCAGGCCCATATTTATAGGTCTGAATTTGAAGTGGACACTCACCGGCCTGATCACATATAGGGCAGTCGAGCGGGTGGTTAATCAGAATAAATTCAAGAGTATCTTTTTGTGCTCTTTTAACAAGATCATCCGTCTCTTGAGTATGAACAACCATTCCATCAGAAATCATGGTGTTACAGGATGTTTGAAGTTTTGGGAACCAACGTATTACACGATTTCCATCTTCATCAAGCTCATATTCACCAGTTTCTCTGTCTTTTACAGGCTGACCAACCTTAACCAAACATTGCCGGCAGTTGGCAGGCGCAGACAGTGAAGGGTGGTAGCAGAAAAAAGGCACTTCAAGGCCTTTATCTTGGATGAATTGAAGAAGCCTTTGATCTCCATCATATTCGAATCGTTTCCCATCTATAAATACTTCAGGCATTATATCTAAGTCTTAATTTTGAGAGTATCTATCTAAATCTTTTAGATAAAACGTTCATCTAATTTTATTAAAAATTGATGCAAATATCGGTTAAGCTACAGCGTGAACGGATTTTTTACATCTTGCTTCAAATTCATCCCTGAAACGTGTGATTGTATGTCTGACCGGCCATGCAGCAGCATCCGCCAATGCACATATAGTGCGTCCTTCCATCATCGTTGTAATATCCAGAAGCAGATCCAGATCTTTAATTTCTCCTTCACCGTTTTTAATTTTCAGCATCACTTTTTCTAGCCAGCCGGTACCATCACGGCAGGGTGTACACTGACCACACGATTCATGGTGATAGAAATGGGTGATTCGCCAAAGCATATCTACCATATCGGTGTCTTCATCCATAACCACCATGCCGGCCGTTCCAAGCATTGTACCCACTTCGCGAAGTGAATCGCTATCCATTGTCACTCCATCCAGTTGGTCAGCTCTGACAACTGGAGTGGAAGAGCCTCCCGGAATCACAGCTTTCAGTTTTTTCCCATTTCTCATTCCACCGGCTACTTCGTTGATCAGTTCAAGTATTGGCATACCGGATGGCAGCTCATATACACCTGGACGATTCACATGCCCGGAGATTCCATATAATAGGGGACCGGGATGATTTTCAGCACCAACACTTTTGAACCAGTCTGCACCTTTGTTTATCACACTGGTTACATGGGATAGCGTTTCAATATTGTTGATTGTGGTTGGTCTTCCCCAAAGCCCTTTTTGTGCAGGAAATGGAGGTTTTACTCTTGGATAGCCACGTTTTCCTTCAAGTGATTCAAGCATGGAGGTTTCTTCTCCGCAGATGTAAGCACCTGCGCCGGAGTGTACATAAAATTCAACGCTGTAATCAGTACCGAATATGTTCTTTCCAATTAAGCCGGCATCGTAGGCATCCTGGATCGCTTTCTCCATCATATCGATGTAGGCTTTGTACTCACCTCTGATGTAGACGTAAATAGACGTTACTTCCATCGCGTAAGCTGCAATAAGTGCGCCTTCAATAAAAATGTGTGGATTGTACTCAAAAATCTTTCGATCCTTAAATGTGCCGGGTTCAGATTCGTCACCATTACACGCAAGGTAACGAGGTCCGCCATCGGCCGGAGGCATAAAGGACCATTTCAGACCGGCATTGAATCCTGCACCGCCACGGCCTCTGATATTGGCACTTTTAACTTCATTGACAACACTTTTTGGATCGGACCATTTTTCATTGTCCGTCAAAACGGCTTTCCAGCCCTCGTAGCCACCATTTTTTCGATAAACATCAATTTTATGAAGATCCTTGATGTTGGGAATCAATACCGGCTCATAATTTTTCCAATCAACTGTACTCATAGTCTCTATTTAACTTTTCTGAGTGGCATTTCAATTTGTTCGTAGGCGGGTGTTTTCCCTGATTTCAGATCATCAATAAGTTTGTCAATTTTTTCAGGAGTCAGGTTATTCACATATTTATCGTTGGTAACCTGAAGCATTGGGGCATACCCGCAAGCACCCAGACACTCAACTTCATTCAAGGTAAACATGCCATCATCGGTAGTTTCACCTTTTTTAATACCTAATTTTTTCTCCGCGTGCTCAAGGATTTCATATCCGCCGCATAGTTGACAACTAAGACAGGTGCAAACATCTAAAACAAACTTACCTTTTTCTTCTTTATAATACTGTGTGTAGAAGTTTGCAACACCGTGAACATGAGCTTCCGGTAAATCCAGTGTAGAAGCTACAAGTTTTTGAACGTCTCCATCTACATGGCCAAAGCGATTCTGAGCAACCCAAAGGGCGGGCAGCGTTGCCGCCTTCACATCCGGGTACTTCGCTTTGATAGTTTCAATTTCGTTAAGATCGTCTTGTGTGAATTCGTATTTCATAATGATTATTTATCAGCTTCACCCATTACAGGATCCATACCTCCAATTATAACTACAGTATCTGCCACCATTTCCCCGTCAATGATATTTTCGAGAACCTGAAGGTTTGCAAATGATGGTGCTCTTACTTTTAATCTCCATGGATGACCAGTACCGTCACTTTGAATGTAATATCCGAGTTCTCCTTTTGGTGCTTCTACAGCACAATAAGTTTCAGCACCTTCGGGTGGACAAATTCCCGTATCGGTCATCATAAAGTCGTGAATCATACCTTCCATAGAGTAGTAAACTTCATCTTTAGAAGGATAGGCCTGTTTGGCATTATCGGTACGTACCGGACCTTTCGGTAATTTTTCAAGGCACTGGTTAATAATGCGTATGCTTTCACTCATCTCTTCCATACGGACAAAATATCTGGCTAAGTTATCACCTTCCATCCGAGTTGGGATTTTAAATTCTACTTCATCGTATCTGGCATAAGGAGCAAATTTCCTGATGTCCATTCCAAATCCTGATGCTCTCAAAACCGGGCCTGTACCACCGTAGCGTAAGGCATCTTCGGTTTTTAG
>Ga0102929_1002374_pt1 | contig 11193 bp, 10 predicted proteins | sample SalPonR1_B_D2_MG_FD_78510 | JGI IMG/M metagenome (GOLD analysis project Ga0102929, IMG submission 78510) | Salt pond soil microbial communities from South San Francisco under conditions of wetland restoration - Salt Pond MetaG R1_B_D2_MG | ecosystem: Environmental > Aquatic > Marine > Intertidal... | reverse complement strand
GCACCTCGAAGTCACCACCAAGTGCCGCCGTGGTCATCGACACTGGAACATGGCAGAACAGGTTCACCTCGTCGCGTTCAAAGAGCGGATGCTTGGCCACCTCTATGAAGATATAAAGATCGCCCGCAGGCCCGCCCCTCAGGCCGGCCTCGCCTTCGCCCGACAGACGGATGCGTGTGCCCGTCTCGACACCGGCGGGAATGTTCACGCTCAGGGCGCGGTCCTTTTCAACCCGGCCGGCACCACCACAGGTGCGACACGGGTTCTTGATCGTCTGTCCCATGCCGGAACATGTCGGGCAGGTGCGTTCGACTGTGAAAAAGCCCTGCTGCGCCCGCACCTTGCCCATCCCCGAACAGGTCGGGCAAGTGGTCGGCTCCGCACCGCCCTCTGCGCCGGTTCCCTCACAGGAGCCGCACTGAACAGATGTCGGCACGGTGATGCTTTTCTGCAAACCTGAATAGGCTTCTTCGAGCGTTACTCGCAGGTTATAGCGTAGGTCCGAGCCACGAGAGGCCCGTTGCCGGCCACCGGCAGCGCCGCCGCGCCCGCCCATGAAATCTCCGAAAAGATCGTCGAACACGTCCGAGAAGGCGCTGGCGAAATCGCCCTGACCGCCGGCTCCAGGACGCGGACCGCCGCCGCCGCCGGCTCCCATGCCGTTTTCAAATGCAGCGTGACCGAAACGGTCATAGGCCGCCTTCTTGTCGGCGTCCTTCAGGACGTCATATGCCTCGCCTGCTTCCTTGAACTGGGTTTCGGCGTCTGGGTTGTCCTTGTTGCGGTCGGGGTGAAGCTCTTTCGCCTTCTTGCGGTAGGCTTTCTTGACTTCCTCAGCGGAAGCACCGCGGGACAGGCCCAACACCTCATAGTAATCACGTTTGGCCATGCGCGCATTCCTTTCCCGGGACGTATTGGGGGCCGGTCGCTTGGCCCGGCCCCCGATTGTCCCTGATTACATCTCAGGCGCGCTTGTCGCCATCGAGGTCCTCGAAATCGGCATCGACGATATCGTCGTCGCCCGAGTCACCGCGCTGTTCATCCGCGCCTTGTGGCTCGTCCGATGCCTCTTCTTGGCTCGACTTGTAGATCGCTTCGCCAAGCTTCATGGCCGATTCGGTCACGTTCTGGATGCCCGACTTGATCTTCTCGGCGGTGGCATCGTCCTTCTCAAGATCATCCTTGAGCGCGGCGATTGCCAGTTCGATCGCCTCGACCGTGGTCGGGTCAACCTTGTCACCATGCTCCTCGAGCGATTTCTCGGTCGAGTTGATGAGGCTCTCGGCCTGGTTGCGCGCCTCGACCAATTCGCGGCGTTCCTTGTCTGCCTCGGCGTTCTCCTCGGCGTCCTTGACCATCTTTTCGATGTCATCTTCCGAAAGGCCACCCGAAGCCTGAATAGTGATCTTGTGCTCTTTGCCGGTGCCCTTGTCCTTGGCGCTAACGTTGACGATTCCGTTCGCGTCGATGTCGAATGTCACTTCGATCTGGGGCATGCCGCGCGGTGCCGGTGGAATGTCCTCAAGATTGAACTGGCCGAGCATCTTGTTGTCGGAGGCCATCTCACGTTCACCTTGGAACACGCGGATCGTCACCGCGCCCTGGTTGTCCTCGGCGGTCGAGAAGACCTGACTCTTGTTCGTGGGAATGGTCGTGTTGCGGTCGATAAGACGCGTGAACACACCGCCCAGCGTTTCGATCCCGAGCGAGAGCGGCGTGACGTCAAGAAGGACCACGTCCTTCACGTCGCCCTGCAGAACACCGGCCTGAATGGCGGCGCCCATGGCCACAACCTCGTCTGGGTTCACGCCCTTGTGCGGTTCTTTCCCGAAGAACTTGGTCACCTCTTCGGTGACTTTCGGCATACGGGTCATACCACCAACGAGAACGACCTCATCGATATCGCTCGCCGAGATGCCAGCATCCTTGAGCGCATCCTTGCACGGCTTGATCGACTGCTTGATCAGGTCGCCCACGAGGCTCTCGAGCTTGGCGCGGGTGAGCTTCATGACCATGTGCAGCGGCGAGCCATCGGACCCCATCGAGATAAACGGCTGGTTGATCTCAGTCTGCGAGGACGAGGAAAGCTCAATCTTGGCCTTTTCGGCGGCTTCCTTGAGACGCTGAAGCGCCATCTTGTCTTTGGTCAGATCGACGCCATGCTCTTTCTTGAACTCCTCGGCGAGGTAATTCACGATCCGCATATCGAAGTCTTCGCCGCCGAGGAAAGTGTCCCCGTTGGTCGATTTCACTTCAAAGAGGCCTTCGTCGATTTCGAGGATGGTCACGTCGAATGTGCCACCGCCAAGGTCATAGACCGCGATGGTGTGCGTTTCGTCCTTGTCCAGACCGTAGGCGAGTGCGGCCGCCGTCGGCTCGTTGATGATGCGCAGCACTTCGAGGCCCGCGATTTTGCCGGCGTCCTTGGTGGCCTGACGCTGAGCGTCGTTGAAGTAGGCGGGCACGGTGATGACGGCTTGGGTCACCTCTTCGCCAAGATAGCTCTCGGCGGTTTCCTTCATCTTGCCCAGAATGAACGCGCTGATCTGCGAGGGGCTGTATTTCTCGCCCTTGGCCTTGACCCATGCGTCGCCGTTGCCACCGTCGATGACGGTGAACGGCATATTCTTCTTGTCCTTGGCGAGATCCGGATCGTCTTCGCGACGACCGATCAGGCGCTTGACACCAAAGATGGTATTTTCAGGGTTGGTGACGGCCTGACGCTTGGCGGGCTGGCCGACGAGGCGCTCGTCATCCGTAAAGGCGACGATGGACGGCGTGGTGCGCGTCCCTTCCGAGTTTTCGATCACCCGAGCCTGGCTGCCGTCCATGATGGCAACACAGGAGTTGGTGGTCCCGAGGTCAATCCCGATTACTTTCGACATGTTTTCGATCCCTTCTGTCTTCAAGGCGATGTGCCGGGGCCCGGACCCGTTGCGGCATCCCGGCACCGATGGTGTTATGCGTGCCAAGGTGCAACACCTCTTTCACGCGTCTCGGCGTATATAGGGAGGGGTTCTGAGCCCTGCAACCGGGCGATGCGCGGGGATCATGCAAATTTGCCACAATTTTCACAGGATGGGGCGGCGTCGGTCAGTATCCTTCGGATTTATAGCCGAAAAACACCTTTGTAACCGTCTCTGACATCTCCCAAGTCACGCGGCTCCGGTCCCGCACAAACAGGCTGTCTCCGGGACCAAGTTCATAGGCTGCGCCCGTCTCGTTCAAGGTGAGACGGCAGCGCCCGGAAAGAATCGTCATCAATTCGTCACCCTGCTCAGTGCAGTCGAAGGCGCCTTCGGTGCAGCGCCAGATGCCGCTGCGTGTCACCTGCCCCGGCCCGCCGACATCGATCCGCCCGGACGGGCGCGGCGCACCCGAGAGGATTCGATAGTTGCTAGCGGGATTGTCGAAGGCCCAATCTTCAAGCGGGCCAACATCGTCACCCGGTCGGTATCTGATCATCGGAACCCCCTTTGCATTTCCTGATCCACAGAGGCAGTCTGTCGCGAAACACCGACGATGGAAACCATGCCGCGCCCTGTTCCCACCACAACGCTTGCCGGAGTTGAGATATTCGAAGGATATCTCGACCGGGACACACAGGAGGCACTGGTCTCGGACCTTCGCGACGTGGTGGCGCAGGCTCCTCTTTTTGCGCCGAAAACGCGCTTTGGAAAAGAGATGTCGGTGCGCATGACGTCCGCCGGGCGATATGGCTGGTTCACCGATGCGCGCGGCTATCGCTATATCGACGCGCATCCTTCGGGCACCTCCTGGCCACCGATCCCCGAGCGTATCCTCGGCATTTGGCGGGCGCTCGCCAGCAAGGAACGTGAACCTGATTGCTGCCTGATCAACTTCTATGGAGAAGCCGCGAAAATGGGCCTTCACCAAGACCGGGACGAGGCCGATTTCGGTTGGCCCGTGTTGTCGATCTCGCTGGGGGATGAGGCGCTTTTTCGGGTAGGCGGAACAGAGCGCGGCGGCAAAACCCGATCCATCTGGCTCCGCTCGGGCGACGTGGTGGTCATGGGGGGCGCGGCGCGGCTGGTATATCATGGCATCGATCGGATCAAGTTTGGCACATCCCCACTTTTATCTCAGGGTGGACGGATCAACCTGACATTGCGGGTGGTTGACTGAGCCACAAAAAAACCAAAGCCTAGAGGGATACGCTCGATCCCCGGAGGTGCCATATGCGCATAATGCCACTGGTCGTTATTTTGACTTCCGTTATCGGCTGCAGCCCCACAGACGACACCGAAGCTGTGACCCAGATCATCACCGTCGCACCACAGAAAGCACCCTGTGTCGGCCTTGCGCCGGGAGAATGCCTCGTGGTGGACGGAGACCTCTTTTACGATTCAATCGCTGGCTTTACGCATGAAGCCGGACGGAGCTATATACTTGAGGTCGAGCGGCGGCGGGTCTGTGGCGGGCGCACCGGGCGAACCTGCCCTGCCGACGCCAGCCCCTATCGCTATACACTGGAAAGGGTGGTGTCATCCTTGGGCGGCTAATCGGGATCAGTATCGCGGCGGCTTTCTCCATCCTGTCGCATGACAGCATCCAGCTTGGCCTCCATCGCGTCCAGCCGCGCAAGCACCTGGTCGCGGTAGGCGTCTGTATTCGCGGCATCCTCTTCGCCATGCGCCGCTTGCATTGAGTTGACGATGAGACCGACAAGAAGGTTCACCACGGCGAAGGTCGTCACCATGATGAAGGGCACGAAGAAGGCCCAGGCCCATTCGTATACCTCCATCACCGGGCGCACGATGCCCATGGACCATGATTCGAGTGTCATGATCTGAAAAAGCGTATACCCGGACCGGCCAAGCGTGCCGAACCACTGCGGAAAGGCCGTTCCGAAAAGCTTGGTCGCTATAACGGCGCCGATGTAGAAAATGATTGCCATAAGCACGAAAACCGAGGCCATGCCCGGCAGCGCGGTGACAAACCCCTCGACCACGCGCCTCAGACGCGGCGCGACAGAGATGACACGCAACACCCGCAGGATTCGCAGCGCCCTGAGTGCCGAAAGGCCCTCGGTCGCCGGCAACAGAGACACGCCGACAATGGCAAGATCGAAGATATTCCACCCGTCACGAAAGAACCGTGCGCCACGGGCATAAAGCTTGGCCGCGATCTCGGCCACGAAGAAGACAAGACAGGCCGTATCCAAAGCGAAAAGCAATTCGCCCGCCCGGGCCATGACGGTCTGCGATGTCTCGAGCCCGAGGATCACCGCATTGAAAAGGATGACCCCAATGATGAGTTGGCGGATATACGGACGGTCCAGAAAATCGCTCAGCCAGGCTCGGTGGGACATAGGGGCGCTCCTTTGGGGTTTGCCGCTATATGCGGAGACGCCAGGCCAGCTTCAAGCAGGAAGGCCGGGCGCAATGCGCCCGCGCCCGGATTAGGATTAGTCGCCCGCGATCATCTCGGCCTGTTTCACGATGCCTTCGGCCTGCTTGATTGATGCGATATCAACCAGACGTCCCTTGTAAACCGTTGCACCTTCGCCCTTGGCCTTGGCCTCTTCCATCGCGGCAAGGATTTCGCGCGCTTCGGCCACGGCGTCGTCCGACGGGGTGAATACCTCGTTTGCCAATGCGATCTGTTTGGGATGAATGGCCCATTTGCCAACCATGCCCAGCGTGGCCGCACGACGCGCCTGTGCCCGAAAACCTTCGTCATCCGAGAAGTCGCCAAAGGGCCCATCCACGGGCAGGACGCCGTGCGTCCGGCAGGCCGCCACGATCGCGGCGGTCGCCCAATGCCACGGGTCGGGCCAGTAGTTCTGACCATCGCGAACCATGTAGTAGTTTTCCTGCGTGCCGCCGATGCCAGTGGTGGACATACCCATGGACGCCGCGAAATCGGCCGCGCCAAGGCTCATGGCCTGCATCCGCGGGCTTGCCGCCGCGATCTCTTCGACATGTGCGATGCCGGCGGCACTTTCGATGATCACCTCGAACGAGATCGGCTTCTCACGTCCTTTCGCGCGCTCGATCCCGGTCACCAGTGCATCGACGGCATAGATATCGGCGGCGCAGCCCACCTTGGGGATCATGATCTGATCCAGCCGGTCGCCGCATTGCTCGAGCAGATCGACAACGTCGCGATACCACCATCCGGTATCGAGACCGTTGATCCGAACGCTCAGCGTCTTGCTGCCCCAGTCGATTGAATTGATCGCCTCAATGGCATTGCGGCGCGCCGCGTCTTTGTCGGTCGGGGCGACGCTATCCTCAAGGTCGATGTTGATCACGTCCGCCGCGCTGCCGGCCATTTTCTCGAACAGTTTGGTGTTGGACGCCGGACCGAAAAGCTGACAGCGGTTCGGACGTGCGGGTGGGGCGGGTTGCAGGCGGAAACTCATGAGGTGATCCTCCGGTCATTTCAGAAAATTGCGTCGCATTCCCTTTAACCGATATGAAATTGCGCCCAGTTCAGCAAGGCGATTTTGCACCTGCAGCATAAGCGGAAAACGACTCCCTTGTCGGATTCAAAAGGTTCGACCCCATTGCGATTCAGACAGGATTGGGTCACGGGCGGCGAACCGAACGGCAGGGATTTTTCATGAGACGCGCACTTCTGGACAATTGGGCACTGTTTCTTGGAATGCTCGGCCTGATGGTGGCGAACGGCCTTCTTGTCACGCTTCTGTCGCTTCGCGGTGCGGCGCTTGGATTCAGCCCACTCACCATTTCGCTTATGCAGGCCTGCTATCCGCTTGGGGCGTTGATCGGAACGATAAGCGCGCCCTACTTGATTGAAAAAGTAGGTCATATCAGGGTGTTCTCGGCCTTCGCTTCGATGGTTTCGGTGGCGGCCATCGCCCACCTGCTGACCACCGATCCCTGGAGCTGGAGCGCGATGCGCTTCCTTGCCGGCGTATGTTTTCCCGGCCTCTACGTGGTGACGGAAAGCTGGCTCAATGCAAAAAGCGAAAACCGTATACGCGCCCAGGTCCTGTCGATTTACTTCATCATCCAGACGGTCGGCCCCGCGATCGGAACGGCACTTGTCGGCCTGCCCGACCCTACGGGTAGCGTTCTTTTCGGTCTTGCCTCGATCCTGCTGTCGGTGGCAATCGTGCCGCTGCTGCTGTCGAACAATCGCGCGCCGGAATATTCGGTGCCCGACCGCATGAGCGTCTCGCGCCTCTATCGCGTTTCGCCTATGGCCGTGATCGGGATCGTTGTCATGGCCGCCGGTGTCTCGGCTTGGTTCATCGGGTTACCGCTCTACGCGCTCAGCCTTGGATTTTCGGATGCCACGGCGTCGGGCCTGTTGGTTGTGGCGATGACCGCGGCGGGCGTCTCGCAATATCCGGTCGGCTGGGTTTCGGATCACACCGACCGTCGTTATGTGGTCATCGGTCTGAGCCTTGTCACGGCCATGGCGGCAATGTGGATGGTTCTGGACCAGACGCTGACCCATATCTTCATCGGCTTCGCGATCATCGGCGCGGCAAGCCTGCCGATCTATTCGATCCTTGCGGCCCACGCCAACGATCAGTTGCAACCCGGTCAGGTGGTCCCCGCTTCGGGAACGATGGCCTTTTTGATGCAGTTCGGACAGGTGTTCGGGCTTTTCCTCGGGCCGAACATGGTCGCCCTCGTCAATGGTCGCGGCCTGCCCGCGCTGATCGTAGTGATCGCACTGGCTGTTGTGATGATCGCGATCGCACGGCGCGTCAGCAGCAAGGCGCCCGAAGACACCGGCGAAGCGGTGCCCACGGCTGTGCTTGGCATTGCGCAGCCCGGCATGTTTCAGGCCGAATACACGGCGGAAGAGGCTGAAGAAAGCGACGAAGGCGACGAAAGTGCGCAATGATCTTTCCCACCTAAGTCGCTTTTCGGGGGAATATTAGGCGTGATCTGGATTTCTTGGTAAGTTCAATAGTATTATGCACCGCTTTCATAGGATAGTGCCGTGACTGCGATTCTGGCTTGGGGGTGCAATGATGATCGAGACGCCATATCTACTTTTTCTGGGTGATGCGCCCGACATGCTGGCCGCCAAAGTGGCCATCGGCATCCGCGACTGGCGCCCCGAACATGCGGTCGGGCAGATCAGTCTTCCGGGCTGTGGCGCCGATCTGGGCCTTACGGAAATGACCCTTGCCGAGGCGCGCGAGGCGGGCGCAAAAACCCTTGTCATCGGCGTGGCAAATCGCGGCGGGGTGATCAGCCAAGCGTGGAAAGATCTTCTGATCGAGGCGCTTGATATGGGGTATGACATTGCGTCGGGCCTGCATAATCTACTGCGTGACGAGGGTGATCTGGTGGCTGCCGCACAGACCCATGGCGGCACGCTTCATGATGTGCGCGTTCCGACGGTCGGCTACCCCATCGCGAACGGCAGGAAACGCAGCGGAAAACGCTGTCTTGCCGTGGGCACTGATTGTTCGGTTGGCAAGATGTATACCGCGATGGCGATGGAGGCCGAGATGAAGGAACGGGGCATGAAAGCCACGTTCCGCGCCACGGGCCAGACCGGTATCCTGATCACCGGGCATGGTGTCCCGCTTGATGCGGTGATTGCGGATTTCATGGCCGGTTCGGTCGAGTATCTTACGCCGGATAATGATCCCGATCACTGGGATCTGATCGAAGGGCAAGGCAGCCTGTTTCATATTTCGTATTCCGGTGTGACAATGGCGCTTATTCATGGTGGGCAGCCTGACGCGCTGATCCTGAGCCATGAGCCGACGCGCGACCACATGCGCGGTCTGCCTGAATACACCCTCCCTTCGCTTGAAACGTTGCGCGACACCGCCCTGCCCCTTGCGCAGGTTGCGAACCCAGATTGCAAGGTCGTCGGTATTTCGGTCAACACGCAGAACATGAGTGAAGAGGACGCCAAGTCCTATCTCGCCCGCGTCGAGGAGGAGATGGGAATTCCGGCGACGGACCCGTATCGTTTCGGCTCGGGCAAGCTGGTGGACGCGCTGGCGTCGATCTGACCAAAAGCGCCCGGCGGCAAAGCCGGGGCAAAGCAATCGAACAGGAGGTCCCGGAACCCATCCGGGACAGAATAGCATGGAAATTTCCGTTACGCGCGATGTGTTCAAGCTGGCGCAGGTCTTCACGATTTCGCGAGGGTCGCGGACCGATGCGAAGGTTCTGACCGTGACCCTGCGCGACGGAGTGCATTTGGGCCGTGGTGAATGTGTGCCCTATGCCCGTTACGACGAGACGCTTGAGAATGTCGCGGCCCAGATCGAAACGCTTTCCGGTGAGATTACCCGGGCAAGTCTTTACGATCTCTTACCGGCGGGCGCGGCCCGCAATGCCGTCGATTGCGCGCTTTGGGATCTTGAGGCCAAGCGCGCGGGCAAGAGGGTGTGGGAGATTGCCAGTCTGCCGGTGCCGGCCCCCGAGATTACCGCTTATACCCTGTCGCTGGACACACCCGAGAAGATGCGCGAACAGGCCCTGAAACACGCCCATCGTCCGCTCCTCAAGATCAAGCTTGGCACGCCCGACGACATGGCCCGGCTCGAGGCTGTGCGCGCGGGCGCGCCTGCGGCAAAAATCATCGTGGACGCCAACGAGGGCTGGACCGCGGAGGTCTATGCCGATCTCGCGCCGCATCTCCTGCGCCTTGGTGTGGCGCTCGTGGAGCAGCCCCTGCCGGCCGGAGACGACGAGGCATTGCGCGGCATGGAGCGCCCCGTGCCAGTCTGCGCCGACGAGTCCTGTCACGACCGCCGGAGCCTCGCAGCGCTGAAGGGCAAATACGACGTCATCAACATCAAGCTTGATAAAACCGGCGGCCTGACCGAGGCGCTTGAACTTAAAAAAGACGCTATGTCAGGTGGTTACAAGGTCATGGTCGGCTGTATGGTTGGGTCGAGCCTTGCCATGGCGCCCGCCACGCTTGTGGCGCAGGGAGCGATGGTCACGGATCTTGACGGACCGCTCCTTCTGGCCGAAGACCGTGAAACGCCGCTGACATTCGACGAGGCCGGGGTGCATCCCCCCGCGCCCGAACTTTGGGGATAAGGACATGCGCACAGTCTATGTGAACGGGGAATACCTTCCGGAAACCGAGGCGAAGATCTCGATCTTCGACCGGGGGTTCCTTATGGCCGACGGGGTCTATGAGGTAACAAGCGTTCTGGACGGAAAGCTCATCGATTTCGAAGGTCATGCAAAGCGCCTTGAACGATCGTTGACCGAGTTGGACATGAAGAAACCCGGCGCCTTTGACGATCTTCTGGACATTCACCGCGAGCTGGTGCGCGTGAACGAGATCGACGAGGGGCTGGTTTACCTTCAGGTGACACGGGGCAGTGACGGGGACCGCGATTTCGTCTTTCCCGATCCTGCGACAACCGAGCCCAGCCTTGTGATGTTCACACAGCAAAAGCCGGGGCTGGCGGAGTCGCCGGCGGCGAAAAAAGGTATTCGTATCATATCCATAGACGATATCCGCTGGGGCCGCAGGGATATCAAGACGGTGCAGCTTCTATATCCGTCGATGGGCAAGATGATGGCCAAGGCGGCCGGGGCAGACGACGCCTGGATGGTCGAGGATGGCCATGTGACCGAGGGCACCTCGAACAATGCCTATATCGTCAAGGACGGCAAGATCATCACGCGGGCGCTGTCGAATGATATCCTGCACGGGATCACCCGCGCGGCGGTTCTGCGGTGTGCCAAGGAGGCACAGATGGAGGTCGTCGAGCGCAATTTCACCATCGCCGAAGCGCAAGAGGCGGACGAGGCTTTCGTCACCTCAGCCAGCACCTTTGTCATGCCCGTGATCGAGGTTGACGGAGCGACGCTGGGTGACGGGACGCCGGGACCGGTCGCCAAGAGGTTGCGCGAGATTTACCTTGAAGAAGGCCGCAAGAAAGCGATCTGACCGGCGCATAGTCCAAGGTTACTTAACCCCGCGTGCGCAGCCATGCGGGTTTTTTTCGTGAAGACGACGGTTAACGCCATGAAAAACAGGAGTTTGGGATGTCGGCATCCACGTCGGCATTCACGTCGGTATCACGTCGGTGCATGACGGCTCAGACCGCAGGTTAAGGCGCCGCGCGGCCGGCATTGTTCATACCTCTTGACGAAAGGTTATCGCGCGCCGATCACGTCTTGCCTTCGAGACCTGCCGCCTCGTCCGCGCTGGCCCCAGGTATACGCATTTCGAACACGTCGCGGATGACCGTGT
>Ga0102929_1002373_pt1 | contig 11194 bp, 5 predicted proteins | sample SalPonR1_B_D2_MG_FD_78510 | JGI IMG/M metagenome (GOLD analysis project Ga0102929, IMG submission 78510) | Salt pond soil microbial communities from South San Francisco under conditions of wetland restoration - Salt Pond MetaG R1_B_D2_MG | ecosystem: Environmental > Aquatic > Marine > Intertidal... | reverse complement strand
CGCCGACCGGATTTTCGCCTGATCCCTTAATACTCCTGAAAACAGGCGTTGTTTGATCTGCGTCAATTATCACGACGCAAGAATGTGTCAACTTTTATTGACACATGGGAGGAAACGATGCGACTTGTCCTGATACACCCCAACTACCATTCCGGCGGTGCCGAGATTGCAGGAAACTGGCCGCCCGCGTGGGTCGCTTACCTGGCGGGGCCGTTGAAGGCGGCCGGATATACCGACATCACCTTCATCGACGCCATGACACATGATATCGGTGAAGACGAATTGCGCGCAAGGATCGCGGACTTGAACCCGGACATCGTGGGCTGTACGGCGATCACGCCGTCGATCTACAAGGCGGAAAGAGCTTTGGAAATCGCCCGGGAGGCTGCGCCGGACGCGGTGACCGTCCTGGGCGGTGTGCACGCGACCTTCATGTTCAAGCAGGTTCTTTCCGAAGCTCCGCATGTCGATGTGATCGTCCGGGGCGAGGGCGAGGAGGTGTTCCTTGATTTCGTACGTGCCGTCGACGATGGCCGCTGGAGCAGTGACCGCAAGCGGATCAAGGGCATAGCCTATGTCGAAGGGGGTGAAATCGTGGCAACGCCTGCCGCGCCCACGGTCAGGAACCTGGACGGGATCGTGCCCGACTGGTCGATTCTGGATTGGGAAAAGTACATCTACATTCCGCTCAATACCCGGCTTGCCATACCAAGCCTGGCGCGCGGTTGCCCGTTCACCTGTTCTTTCTGTTCGCAATGGAAATTCTGGCGCGACTACCGCGTGCGCGACCCGCAGAAGGTCGTGGACGAGATCGAGGCGTTGGTGAACGATCACGGTGTCGGCTTTTTCATACTTGCCGACGAGGAGCCGACGATCAACAAGAAGAAATTCACCGAGTTCTGCGAGGAGCTGATCCGCCGCGGCCTTCCGGAGCGGGTGAAATGGGGCATCAACACGCGGGTGACGGACATTCAGCGTGACAAGGACATGCTGCCGCTCTGGCGCGAGGCGGGGCTGGTGCATATCAGCCTCGGCACCGAGGCGGCGGCGCAGTTGAAGCTGGACCGTTTCAACAAGGAAACCCGCGTCGAGGAGAACAAGGAGGCCATCCGCCTGCTGCGCGAGGCCGACATCTTTACCGAGGCGCAGTTCATCGTCGGGCTGGAGAACGAGACCGAGGAGACGCTGGAAGAGACCTACCGCTTCGCCCGCGACTGGAACCCGGACCTCGCCAACTGGACGATGTACACGCCCTGGCCCTTCACGCCACTCTTTCAGGAGTTGCGTGACAAGGTGGAGGTTTTCGACTTCGAGAAATACAATTTCGTCACACCGATCATGAAGCCCGAGGCGATGGACCGTGCCACGCTGCTCGACCGCGTGATGCACAATTACCGCCGCTTCTACATGATCAAGGCGCTCTTTCACTACCCGTGGCGGGGCCGTGGCTTCCGGCGCAAATACCTGCTGGGCTGTCTCAAGGCGTTTGCCAGGGCGGGGTTCACGCGGACCTTCTACGATCTGGGCAAGGTAGGCTACTGGGGACCGCAATCCAAGGAGAAGGTGGATTTCCACTTCGACGAGACCCGCGACATCGCCGAGGCGCAGATGGCCGATTGGGAAGCCATGGCCGACCGCAAGCACAAGGCGGCGGAACGCAAGGCGGCGGTGCGTGAGCAGATCAGGGCGAAGAAGGCCGGGATGGCGGCCGAGACGCCGAGTGCCGGGGGGCACATGGAGGACGATATACCCGTCCTGCGTCCCGGTACGGCGGCGGAATGAACGCGGCCGCCGTCGTCGGGCCGAACGCGATTCTGCAGACCGCGGCGGCGCTCGAGGCACAGGGAGGGCGGGCGCTGGCCGCGCGGGTCTTTGACGCGGCGGGTCTTGCGCTCAGGCTGGATGATCCACCTTGCGAGATGGTGCCGCAGGGCGAGGCCGCCGCGCTGCTGTGCGCGCTTCACGCTACCCTTGCACCGGAAACCGCGCGGCGTGTCGCGGGCGAGGCCGGACGGCGCACCGGAGAGTACATCCTGGCACACCGCATACCAGGGCCGGTCCAGTTCATGTTGCGGATCATGCCGGCGCGTTTTGCGGGTCCGGCCCTGATGGGGGCGGTCGCGCGGCATGCGTGGACGTTTGCCGGGTCCGGAACGGTATCTTGTGAAATGCGCCCACGGGTCGCGCTCGTCATCGGTGACAACCCCCTGGCGGTGGATGGGTGCGATTGGCATTGCGCAGTCTTCGAGACCCTCTTCCGGAGGCTGGTGCATCCGCGAGCCCGGGTGGATCATCCGATGTGCTGTGCCCGCGGGAACGGTCTTTGCCGTTTCGAGGTGGATACAGGGGGCTGAGGCGGTATCCTGCTGCCGCCCGTCATGTCCGGGCGATGATCGGTAGCCCCGGTTTTCGAGCCCGGAGCCTTGAACGCCGCCTTGTATCGAACCGGCGGAAAACGCGTCATCCCGGCAGCTTGCGCAGCCGTTTGCGTGACGGGTGGGCTTTGCATCCTACATGCCATAGGATGTTCGGAGGAGTGCGCCCTTGAAAAACACGGCTTTCTGGAAACAATCGCTGTTATCCGCGCTGATCTTCGCTGGCGCGGTTTCGGCGTGGCTGTTCCGGGCGGAACTGTACGCGATCCTCGCGCCGGTGACAGCCTCGCAGGCGCAGAGCGTCGAAACGCGGCGGGATTCCGCGGGCAAGCCGGTTATCGTCGCCGATGTCGAGACGAAGCGGGACGATCTGACCTTCGCATCCATAGGCACCGGTTTCGCGCAGCGTTCAGTTACTCTGCGCGCGCCCTCCGCCGGTGAGGTGACGGCGCTTTTTATCGCCCCGGGCATCAAGTTCGAGGCCGGTGATACGCTGTTGACGCTGGACGATACTGATGAACGCCTTGCCGTTCAGTTGGCCGAGGCACGGCTGGAACGTGCCCGATCCGAGCGTGACAGGTACCGGGCGCTGCAGGATACCGGGGTCGCGGCGACAGCCCGTTTCGAGCAGGCGCAGACGGACTACAAGGTTGCGCGCATCGCTCTTGAACAGGCCCGTGCCGATCTTGCCGACAGGAGCATGCGCGCACCCTTTGACGGGGTATCCGGTCTTGCCAGTATCGAAGTGGGTGACCGGATCGCGGCGGACGAGGCGATTTCCAGTTTTGATGATCGCGGCAGGATCCTTGTGGAGTTCGACCTGCCCGAGGCGTTGTTGAGCCGCGTGAGCGTCGGATTGCCGGTCACCGTGAGAAGCCCTTCGGTCGAGGGGCGCGTTTTCGACGGCGAGGTGACGGCGATCGACAGCCGAGTCGAGGCCGAGACACGCACGGCGCGCGTCCGCGCAGCCGTGGACAACCCTGCAGACCTGTTGCGCCCCGGGGCCTCCTTCTCGATCGGACTTGACTTGCCGGGCAAGGCGTATCCGGCGGTGCCCGAGCTGGCGCTGCAATTCTCGCGGGGCACCCTTCAGGTCTGGCGGGTCGAAGGGGGTGTCGTACAGCCGGTTCCGGTCAGGCTCGTGCGGCGCCGCGCCGGGCTGGTGATCGTGGACGGGGCTCTGTCCGAAGGGGACAGGGTTGTCGTCGAGGGCACGCAAAGATTGCGGCCCGGGGTGAGTGTCGAGGTTCTCAACTCTCCCGAGGGGGCGCAATCATGATGACAGGTGGACGGGGCCTGTCTGATCTGAGCGTGCGCCGGCCCTACCTTGCCGCCGTCATGAGCTTTCTGATCGTGATCGCAGGCATCGGTGCGCTTTGGGGCATAGAGGTTCGCGAACTGCCGGATGTTGACCGGCCAATCGTGTCGGTGCGCGCCAATTACCCGGGCGCGTCACCGACAACGGTGGATGCCGAGGTTTCGTCGCTGGTCGAGGGCGCCGTGGCCCGGGTGGCCGGAGTCGAGGCGGTGCGCACCTCGTCGGAGGAGGGCAATTTCCGCATGCGGGTGGAATTCGGCCCCGAGCGGGATCTGGCCAACGCCGCCAACGATGTTCGCGAGGCGGTGAGCCGCGTGGAGCCGCGCCTTCCCGACGGCGTGGAGGACCTGTTCGTCGTCAAGTCCGAGGAGGATGCGGACCCGATCGTCGATGTCGCGGTCTGGAGTGACAGCAGATCAATTGACGAGCTGACACGCCTTGTCGAGGAGGCCATCGCAACGGAATTCACGGCGGTGGACGGGGTGGCGGAAGTCATCCTTTTCGGCGACCGGCAGCGTGTGCTGCGCGTCGAGGTGAAACCTGACCGTCTTGCCGCCTTCGGCTTTTCGATCGGAGAGGTCGCCGAGGTGCTGCGCAACGCGCAATTCGACGTTCCGGTGGGCAGTTTCGCGTCCGGGCCCATCGAGGTTCTGGTCCGTGCGGATGCTACCGTGGCCGAACCTCAGAGGATCGAGGACCTTTTGCTGCGTGACCGTGTGAGGCTTGGTGATGTCGCGGACGTCTATTTCGGGCTGGCCACGCCCGACAGCGTCGCCCGTCTGGACCGGCGATTGGTTGTCAGCCTCGGAATCGTCCGGCAGGCGCAATCCAATACGGTGCGCATCTCGGACGAGGTCAACCGCGCGATCGAGCGCCTGAAGGTGCGGTTTCCCGATCTGGGTTTCGAAGTCACGAGTGACGACGCGGTCTTTATCAAGGGGGCGATCATCGAGGTGCTCAAGACCCTCGGGGCGGCGCTCGGGATCGTGGTGGCGGTGATCTGGCTGTTCTTTGGCCGCCTCGGGGCCACCCTGATCCCGGCGGTCACCATCCCGATCGCGCTGATCGGGTCGGTCGCGGGGATCTGGCTGATGGGGTTTTCCATCAACATCATCACATTGCTGGCGCTGGTCCTGTCCACCGGCCTTGTCGTGGATGATGCCATCGTGGTCACCGAGAATATCCAGCGCCGGAGGCAGGAGGGCATTGCCCGGCGTGCCGCAGCGGTGCTGGGCACGGGGCAGGTCTTTTTCGCGGTGATCGCAACCACGGTGACCCTGATCGCCGTTTTCGTGCCGATCTCGTTCCTGCCAAGTGACGCGGGACGGCTTTTTACCGAATTCGGGTTCGTTCTGGCCGTGACGGTTGCGATCTCGTCTTTCGTGGCGCTGACGATGTGTCCGATGCTTGCCTCGCTGTCGGAGGGGCTGGGCCGTGGAGCCGGGGTCATGTCGGGGGTTGGCGGCTGGCTTGCCTTGCTCTACGGCGCCCTGATCCGCCCGATGATCCGTGCGCCGCTGGTGACATTGGTCGGGGCTACCTTGGTCGCCGGCGGAGCGGTTCTTGTCTATGACCGTCTGGGCGAAGAACTGGTCCCGCCGGAAGATCGCGGTATGATTTCGGTCTGGTTGCAGGGGCCGGATGGCACCGGGCTTGATTACACCGACAGGCAGGTCGTGCAGGTCGAGGAGGTCATGCGCCCCTACGTGGACGCGGGGGTGGCGCGCAGCCTCTATTCGATTACCGGGCGCTATGACCTGAATCGGGGGAGCATCGGTTTGCGGCTTGTTCCGTGGCATGACAGGAACGTTTCGCAAGCCGAGATCGAAGCGGAAATTCGTGATGGCATCGCCCGCCTGCCGGGGGCCCGTGCCCGCGCCTACAGCAGCAACAGCCTCGGGCTTCGGGGCGGCTCCGGCGGCGGGTTGAGCATCGCACTCACCGGGCCGAATTATCCTGACATCGCCGCGGCCGCGGATCGCTTTTCCCGGCAACTGGCGGAGGTCGAGGGTGTTTCGGACATCCGGGTCCAGTACCAGGCCACGCAACCGCAACTCAGTATCGGGGTGGACCGGCGGCGCGCTTCGGACCTGCGCGTTCCCATGTCGACCCTGTCGGTCGCCCTGCGTGCGCTGATCGACGAGGACGAGGTCGCGGAATTGACCATCGACGACGAGGCGGTGCCGATCCTGCTGCAATCGGCCGAAGGTGCGGTGCGCGATCCTGTCGATCTGATGAACCTGTTTATCCGGTCCAATGCCGGTGACCTGGTACCGTTGAGCCAGATCGTCAGCTTTTCCGAGCGTGGCATCGCCGCCGAACTGGACCGGCACGCGCAACGCCGGGCCATAGAAATCGACGCATCGCTTGCGCCGGAGGTGACGTTGCGCGAGGCGATTGACGATGTGCGCGCCCTCGCGCAGCAACGGCTGCCGGAGGGAATCGGCCTGATTTTCCTGGGTGAGGCCGCATCGCTTGACGAAACGTCGTCGGCATTGGCGGCGACCTATGTCATTGCTCTGCTGGTGGTGTTCCTGGTGCTTCTGGCACAATTCGAAAGCCTGACGAGCGCGTTGGTCGTCATGACCACGGTACCTTTCGGTGTTTGCGCGGCGATCTACGCGCTGCTTCTGACCGGCACCACGATCAATATCTACAGCCAGATCGGGGTGCTCATGCTGATCGGGGTGATGGCCAAGAACGGCATTCTTCTGGTCGAGTTCGCAAATCAGTTGCGCGACCGGGGGCGGCCGGTCCTGGATGCGGCCCATGAAGCCGCCCTTGCCCGCCTTCGGCCCATTTCGATGACCCTGATCTGCACGGTCCTGTCCGGGCTGCCATTGATCCTGAGCAGCGGTCCGGGTGCCGAAGCGCGCGCCGCGATCGGATGGGTGATCGTGGGCGGGCTGGGCATGGCGGCGGTCTTCACGCTCTTTCTGACGCCCGCCGCCTATGCTCTGGTCAGCGGTTTGACTCGTTCGCGCGCCTCTTCGTCCGAGGCGCTTGAGAAGGAACTTTCCGCGATCAAGGGGTGAGCGTTGGGGCTTGCCCCGGTTTCGGTCATGGTGTCGGGTCCGTCACGGCGGCATGGAGTTCCATTGCAATGATGCCGGGTGCCGTCAGTAATCCCTTTCGAAGAAAATGCCGATGCCGGTATCCCCGTCGTTCGACGCGCCGCCCTTGACGGTGACCGAGTTGGTGAGATCGAGGTTGAGGTTGATCCGTTGTTTACCGGCGCTGTCTGCGGTTACCTCGGTATAAATGTCGTCGGAAAGGTAGGCCCCGGCACTGACTTCGGTGTCGCCCTCGGCGGTCTGGGTGACGTCGAGATCCGCGAATCCTACCGCACCCCTGAGCTTGCCGACAACATCGTTGTTGCTGTTACCGGCAAGAGTGGCCACTGCCGAAGCCATCTGCGCGGCCTGAAGCGGCGATATATTGTCGAGCCCGCGCCCGAAGATAAGGCGGGACACGATTTCTTCCTGCGGCAGTTCGGGCTCCGAGGTGAAGGTGAGTCCGGGCTCGGATGCGACGCCTTCGAGGATTATGCGAACGGTCACGTCTTCGGTTTCGGTCTGCGCCACGAAACGCAGATACGGGTCAAGCGAGCCCTGCATGGTTACACGGCCCTCTGTCAGATCGAGACGCTTTCCGAGGATGTCGATGCGGCCCCGGATCAGTTCGAAAAAACCGTCGGGTGCAACCGCCTCGGTGGTTCCGGCAACGCGGAGGCGTCCGCCGAGTTCGGCATCGAGCCCGCGTCCCCGCACGAAGATCCGGTTGGGTGCGTCTATCGTCAGATCCAGAGCAAACGGGCGCGAGGCCGTCCTTTCCTCCGGCCGGATCAGGCCCGCGCGCTTGCGCATCTCGCGCGACGGGCCGGGTTCGTTCACATGCCGCAGTCCGGGCAGGGAAACGGATGCGGCCCCGAAGCCCGACGGGATACGGATATTTGTTTCTTCAAGGGAGATCGCGCCGCCGATAAGCGCTCCGCCGGCAAGCGGCCCGTCCACAGACACGTTGCCGGACGCAGTGGTCGTGTAGAGCAACTGATCACTGAGGACGAGCCCTTCGATACCCGCTGACAGGTCGCCTTGATAACCCGGCTTGAGGGAAACGGGGCCGCTGACGGTAAGGCGCCCGCCATCGCGCATCCTTGCGGTGAAACCGGTCTGAACGCGGGCATTTCCCAAAGTTGCGGTGCCACTGAGATCCTCGACTGCGAGGCCCGTGGCAGGAAGGGCGACGCGGGTGCCGGATGTCGTTACGGTCCCGGAAACCGATGAGAGTGCCGGCGCACCGTTGATTGCCAGGTCATATTCCGCTGTGCCGTTCAGGGCATTGGGCCGGACAAGGCCGTTGATCAGCGCGAGCGGCAGACGGCCGACACCCGAAAGCGCGAGGGTCCGCCCGTGGTCGATCACGTCACCCGCAAGCGAGGCCGTCGTGCCGCCGGGGCCCTTGGCGTCAAGTTCCAGCGTCACGCGGCGCGCCTCGGGGCCGTGAAGGGCAGCGGTGCCTTCGGCCGAAAGAGGGCCGGAAAGATCAGGCGCGAGAATACCGATATCCGAAAGCCGGGCGGTGATATCCACCGACCCTTCGGCATCGTCGCCCATGGCGACAAGGCTTAACCGCGGCGTTTCAACGGTGAGATCGTCAAGCTCGATGCGCTCAGGCGTGCGTCCGGCATTGGCCCGGATGGAGATGCGCCCCGCGATCAGACGGTCCAGATCCGCAATCCCGGACGCAAGTTCGCGGCCCTCCAGACGGGTGGCCAGCGTGAAGTCTTTCGCACTGTTGCTGGTCTCTCCGTCGAGTGTCAGGTCGATACTGCCGCGCATGGACTGACCTGAAATCGCGTTGAACCGGGACAGATCGCTGACACTCGCGCTCAGGCTTCCGGAAACGGGCAGCCCGTCAGTTTCGGGCGAAAAAGTTCCGGTCAGGCCGAGCTCCGCGCCCATGGCTTGCGCCGCGACTCCGGACAGGGTGATGTCACCGCCCGCCTGCCATGCCACATCGCCCCTAAACCGGGCTGGCCCGGACAGGTCGCGGTGCGAGAGCCCCAGATCGTCGAGTCCGGCCGAAAGTGTTAGGTCGCCGCTCCGGCTGTCAAGCTTGCCACGGGCTGTGGCACGCAGATGATCGTTTTCCAGGTGGAAGCGATCGAGTATCGTACCGCTCGTGTCACGCCGGGCCTCGACAGAAATTTCTCCCGGCTCGGCGATAACCGGGTCGAGATACGGTATGCCCAGGGCAAGGCGGTCCGTATCAGCGTGAAGTGAGACATCGAAACTGCCCTCCAGAAGGGCACCCGACCCGGTGAGAGCCGCATTTGCCGTTCCGGAAAGGTCCTGTCCGGCGATGGCGGAGAAGCGTGCAAGATCGGGTACATCCACCCGCATGCGGCCCGAGAGCGGCAAACCCTCGGACAATGCCGCAACCTCGCCGCGGGCGCTGAGCCGTGCCGCGCCGGACACGAGGCGCAATCCGCGCAAGACAAGCGGCTGGTTTTGGCGCCAGTCGAGGCTCAGATGGCCTGACAGGCTGTCTCCGGCCGCCTGGGCAAGCGCCTGATCCGCGAATTTCAACCCCGAAAGCTCGATCTCCGCAAGCGCGCTGACCCCCCTGGGAGGTGCGCGGCGCAGAACTCCCCGGCTGTCGATGTTTGCCGATTTCAGTTCAAGACCCTGCTGAGCGATTTCCGAAATCGCAAGACGCGCGGTCCAGCGATCTCCGCGAGCGGCATTGTAACGTGCCTCCAGAGTGGCATTCCCAAGGGTCACGGGCGAACCCGCAACGGGCAGACGCACAGGCGTTGCGCCGCTGCCGATACTGCCGTTGAGCTGGAAGTTGTCAGGCCAGCCTGCCGCGTCGAGCGACAAGGAGCCCTCAAGCGCGAGCTGGGATGTGGTCAGGCGGAAAACATCTATATCCGTGGTGCCGGCCGCGCCGAGTGTGCCGCTCAGCGTCATGCGGCTGTCTTTTCCGAAGAAGGGACGGTACTCGGAGGCGAGAAGCGGTGTGATATCGCCGGAAAGCCGTGCCCCGAAGCGCGTGTCGGCCCCCTCGGGGGCGGTCAGGGTGAATTTCCCGGTCAGGCGCTCCGTGCCGTTCGTGGCCAGCCTGAGATCGGCCTCGTAATCGCTGAGCGGGGCTTCGCCGGCGATCGAGAGATTGACGGCCGGCTCGCCGGGCAGAGAAAGCAGCGTGGCGGCAATACCTCCCTCGGACTCGTCAAGGGCAAGATCGATCGCCAGCATCCGGTCAGCGTTGTCGAAGCGCGCATCGAGGCTGATCTTTCCGCGACCGTCAAGACGGGTCACGTCGATACTGGCCGCGCCTTCGCCGCCGGCCAGGAAGAGATTTCCAATAAGTTCGAGCCGGACCTCTTCGCCAAGAACCGGCGCACCGACGGTCAGGGTGCCGGCCCTGATCTGGCCGATCTCGACCGACACGGGCAGGTCAGGCAATTCGAATGGCTGCGCCTCGGCCATTTCGGGTGTGATCCGGCGCTCGCTTTCCGGCAACCGGGCAAGGGTTATCGCGCGGGCGTCGAGGCGGTTGACCTTGAGCTCACCACGCAGGAGGGCGCTGCGCGTCCAGTCAAGCGTGACATCCTCCAGCCGCAGCCAGATGCCGTCCGCATCGGCGATGGTGAGCGTATCGAGCGTGGCTTGCGAGGAAAGCGCCCCTGCGAAGCCGGTGATGCGCACGTCGCGATCCGCGCCCGAGAGGTTGTCCTCGATGAGGCGTTCAAGAAATCCGCCGCCCTCGTCGGTTTCATCCTGCGCCTGTGCAGTGACCTGACCCGCGGCAAGACCGAAAACAAGCGATATCAACAAAAGCAAGCGCATCAAAATGCCTGACCGATCCCGATATAGATCTCGAAATCCTGCCCGGCATCGCTGTCGAGCGGCGTCGCGATGTCAAGGCGGACCGGGCCGACCGCGGTGAAATAGCGCGCGCCGACCCCCGCGCCGCCATGCCATTCGCCGGTTCCGGTGCCAAGCGCATCCTGCCCGACAAAACCCGCGTCGGCGAAGGCAACCGCTTGTACGGTGTCGTTGATCATGCCGCGAAGCTCGCCTGAAAAGCCCATGAAGGACCGACCGCCCACCGTGACATTGGGGGCAAGATCAATGCCGAGGGATTGGTAACGTTGCCCACGTACTGTGCCCGCGCCGCCGGAATAGAAAAGCATGTCGGCGGGCACGTCGCGCAGGCCGGCACCTGCCACGGATCCCAGTTGCGCACGCCCCGCCAGGGTCAGCCGCCGGTCATCCCCGAGCGTGACGTAGTTGCGCAGGTCGGCATGGACGCGCGCGCCGCTGCCTCCCTGATCGAGGCCGATGAACGGGGTGAGTTCCAGGTCGAGGTAAAGGCCGGATTCGGGATTCAGGGAATCGTTGCGGCGGTCCCACACGGCGCTTGCCGGGGCGAGAAGATGCTGCAGTTCGCGTTTGCCAAGGTCGTCCGAGATCTCGGAGAAACGGTAGGT
>Ga0102929_1002370_pt1 | contig 11202 bp, 10 predicted proteins | sample SalPonR1_B_D2_MG_FD_78510 | JGI IMG/M metagenome (GOLD analysis project Ga0102929, IMG submission 78510) | Salt pond soil microbial communities from South San Francisco under conditions of wetland restoration - Salt Pond MetaG R1_B_D2_MG | ecosystem: Environmental > Aquatic > Marine > Intertidal... | reverse complement strand
CGGGGTACGGCTCGTCGTACACGCTGGGCAGGCAGCCGGCGAGGAGGAGCGACAGGGTCGCGAGCAGGCCGAGGCGATGAGCGAGGGAGCGCGCCATGCCCCTAACCTAGCGAAGCGGGGTGGGCGACCACCACGGCCGCGTTCACGTTCCGCCGGCTGGCGTCGCCTGCCGGCGGAACGTGGCTAGCGCACGATCCCGCTGTCGAGGCTCGCGGGTGTCCGCGTCTCGGTCACATCCCCGGGCGCAATGTGCACCATGTCGCCGCGCTGCGCCAACGCCAATGCGGCCAGGTGGCTGCCCGTGCGCACGCCCGCAGCGACGTCCCCTTCCAGCCAGCCGTCGATCACGCCGGCCGCCAGGGCGTCGCCCGCGCCCACGCGGTCCACGACCTCGGCATGCTCGGACGAAGCGGTCACGATCTCTCCTTCGTGCAACGCCACGACGCCGTCGTCGCCGATGGTGACGACCGCGGTACTCGGGCCCTCCGCGACGATGGCGCGAGCCAGAGCCTCGGCCCGCTGGCTCGGTGGTCGGCGCTCGTCCTCGAACCGTCCCGCTCCGAGCAGCACGGGTCCGTCGCGGAGACTGCAGAACACCATCGAGGAGCGCTGCACGGTCCAGCGCAGGAGCGACCTGGCGTCGTCCGCCGTCCACAGGGCGGACCGGAAGTTCACGTCGAACGACACGGCCACGTCGTGCGCGTTCGCATGCTCGACCAACCGGCGGAAGTGCTCCGACACGTTCGGGCCCAACGCTGCCGTCACGCCGGTCAGGTGCAACGCGCGAGCGGCTGCGACGTCGTCCAGCCACGAGGCGGGAAGCTCGCCGTTCCGCATCGCCGAATCGGCGCGGTCGTAGATCACACGACTGGGCCTCGGTGGAACTCCGGGCTCGAAGTAGTACACGCCCAGGCGGGCGTCCGGGCGACGCCGAACCCCCGCCGTGTCGACCCGCATGGCCCGCAATCGACGGAGCACCAGCTCGCCCAGGTCGTCCGAAGGCAACGTGCTGAGCCATCGTGCCCGCCGCCCCAGCTGGGCCAGGACCGCAGCGACGTTGGCCTCGGCCCCGCCCACGTGCACGTCGAACCGCTCCGCGTCGACCAGCCTCGATCCCCGCGCCACGGAGAGCCGAGCCATCGCCTCGCCGAAGGTGACGACGTCGTAGCGTTCGTCGCGCGCGGCGTCAGCCATCGCCGACTGCCTGCCGCACGCTCGCGCCGATGCGTTCCGGTGGAACCTTCGTCAGCGCGCCACCCAGGCCGACCGCGTGGGCGCCGGCGTCCAGATACGCGCGGACGTCCGCGAGCCCGATTCCGCCGGTAGGAACGATCGCCACGTCGGCGATCGGGCCGCGTAGCGCCGCGACGTAGCCCGGCCCGACGGGGCCGGCGGGAAACAGCTTGACCGCGTGGCAGCCCAACCGCCGCGCCGTCAGCGCTTCGGTGGCGGTGAACACGCCGGGCAGGACGGGCGTGCCGCTCTGTTGCGCGGCGCGCACCGTCGCTTCGTCCAGACCGGGTGCGACGATGAACGCCGCCCCGGCCTGCACGGCCCGCTGAGCCGCTTCGGCGTCCAGGACGGTTCCGGCGCCGACGTGCGCACGTCCCTGGAACCGGCCTGCGAGCCGTTCGATGGTCCCGAGGGCGCCCGGGCTGTCCAGCGTGATCTCGACCGCGGCCACCCCGGCAGCGACCAGCGCGTCGCACGTATCGATCAGGCGGACTTCGTCGGTCTCTCCGCGGAAGATCGCGACGATCCCGCCGTGGATCGCGTCGAGGAACGGGTTCATCGTCGCTCCAGCGCATCGACGGGGTTCGTCTCGCTCTCGGTGAAGAGCCCACGGATCGATTCGGCGCACGCTCGGACGAGCCGTTCCACCAGCTGCCTTCGGAGTCGGTTCGGGCTACCCATGACGCTTACGGTACGACGTCAGGGCCTCGCCGCGAGACAGCGACGGAGAGATGCCCGCATCGTGTGCGCGTCGAGGCCGAGGCACCGTGGGCGGCACGGCCGCGTCCTGTCGATCCGTGCCCAGACGGCCGGGCCGCGCACCCTCGCTCCGAACCGCCGACGTCCACCCTCCGCGAGCCGCTCGGCCGGCGCGTGTCGCCGACCCGCTCGCCGACCGTCGACTCGAGAAGCGCGAGCCTACTCGGTGACCAACGGCGGCAGGTCGCTGCTCCACATGTGATGCTGGATTCGCCAGACGCCATCCTCGAAGCGGTAGATGTCCAGGTACTTGCCGACGTCCAGGGGGCTTCCGTCGGGCGCGGTGAAGCGGTACGTCCCCTCGATCCAGGCGGTCTCGCCCGACACGTCGTAGGCGTCCGGCGGGGGCAGCTCGATCTCGACGGCACCCGCCTCGATGTACGACCTCGCCAGCGCCTTCATCGCCTCGTGACCGTTCACGCGCTCGCCGTTGGGCGGCATGATCACCGCGTCCTCCGTGTACAGCGCAGCGAGCGCGTCCAGGTCTCCCGCATTGTAGGCGGTCGCCCAGGCGGGAACGAGGTCCAGAAGGGAGGCTTCGTCCGGCGTCTGGGCAAGCCCGGCCGGCAACAGGGTCAGGAGCAGGACGACGATCAGGGACGGAACGAACGAGCGATCTCGGTGCATGGTGCCTCCTTGCGATCCAGCGTCTGCGGACGGGACCCGAACGGCCCGCCTGAGGACCAGTGAAGCGGACGGGGCGTTATCTGGGCGTGAAAGGCATGGTGTTGCGACGTGCGCATCTCCACCCACTTCCGACTACCGCGCCGTACGCTGAACACGTGATCGTCGAGCCGTACGTGCCCGCACCGAGACCGATCCGCGGCGCGACGCGGCGCAGATCGATCACGTGGTCGTGCATCCGTTCGGCGTCGCGATCGTGGAGCGCAAGAGCGTCACGACCGCTGTCCGGATCAACGCCCAGGCCGAATCGGAGCGGTCTAGGAACCGTCTCGTCGTCGCTTCAGCGCGCTGAGACGCCGCGACCGCGTGACGGCCTGGACAGCCAGCGGCCGCTCCCGATCGTGACCCGCACCGCGCCCGCCGGTGACCGCCCCGACGAACGAGGCGCCGACGTCGATGCCTGGCTACCGACTCCGTCCGACCCTCCTCAACCGCCGCTGCGCCGGAGCGCCGGGTTGAGCGCGTCGCGCAAGGCGTCGCCGAGCAGGTTCAGCGCGAACACGAGCACCATGATCGCGGTGCCGGGATAGATCGCCATGTACGGCGCGGTCAGGAAGAAGCGCTGGCCGCTCGAGATCATGCCGCCCCACGACGGGTCGGGCGGCTGCACACCGAGACCCAGGTAGCTGAGTCCCGCCTCCGCCAGGATGGCGCGCGCCAGCTGCGCGGTCGAGTAGACCAGCAGCGACGACACCAACAGCGGGAACAGGTGTTTCGCCATCAGTCGCATGTTGTTCGCGCCCAGCGAGCGCGCGGCGGTGACGTGGTCACGCTCGATCAACGACAGCACCTCCCCGCGCACCAGCCTGGCGTAGCCAGGAATGCCACCGATCCCGATCGCGATCATCGTGTTCACCAGGCCGGGGCCGAGGAAGGTGATCACGGCAAGCGCCAGGAGGATCCCGGGAAATGCGAGCAGCACGTCGATGATGCGCATGATGACCGAGTCGAGCCAGCCCTGATAGAAGCCGGCGACGACGCCCATCAAACCGCCGACGACGAGTCCGATGCCGACCGCGACGAAGCCGACCGTCATGGCGACGCGTGCACTGATCAGCATGCGGCTGAAGATGTCGCGCCCGATCTCGTCGGTGCCGAACCAGTGCTCGGCCGACGGACTCTGGCGGGGCAGCGTGAGCATGGCGGTCGGATCGTACGGTGCGAGCTGCGGACCGAGCACCGCGAGGATCACGTAGGCCAACGTGATCACGGCGGAGATCTGCGCGATCCGACTGCGCGCCAGCTCACGCACGATGGGGTTGCGCCGAAGCAAGCGCCTCATGTGACCCGGATCCTCGGGTCGACGACGGCGTACAGCATGTCGACGAGCAGGTTGACCAGAACGTAGATCAGCGCGATCACCAGAATCGTGCCCTGGACCAGGGCGTAGTCGCGATCGAAGATGGCGTCGACGACCAGACGCCCGATGCCGGGATAGGCGAACACGACCTCGGTGAGGACCGACCCCGACAGCAGGCTGCCGAGGTTCAGGCCCAGGATCGTGACGATGGCGATCGCCGCGTTCCGGAGACCGTGCTTGTAGACCACCGTCATCCCGGACAGTCCTTTGGCGCGTGCCGTGCGCACGTAGTCCTGGCTGAGAACGTCGAGCATGCTGGCCCGGGTCAGCCGCGCGATCAGGCCTACCGAGAAGGTCCCGAGCGTGATGCCGGGAAGGATAAGGTGCCTCCACGAGCCGGCCCCGAACGAGGGAAGAAGCCCGAGCTGCAACGAAAAGAGAAGGATCAGCAAGAGACCGAAGAAGAAGTTCGGGACCGAGACGCCGAGCAGCGCGATGACGCGCGCCGCGAGATCGAGCGGTCCGTCCGGTCGTACCGCCGAGACGACGCCCAACGGTATTCCGAAGAAGATCGTGATCGCCATCGCGATCGCGGCGAGCTTCGCGGTCGGCACCAGCGCCCGACCGATCAGCTCGGTGACGGGGACGTTGCGGGAGTACGAGCGTCCAAGGTCGCCTTGCAGAGCGTTGCCGACGTAGAACGCGAACTGCGTCGGGATGGAACGGTCCAGACCCAACCGCTCGCGCGTCGCCTCGATCAGGGCCTGGTCGGCGTCTTCGCCCGCCAGGAATACGGCCGGATCGCCCGGTGTGAACCGGGTCACGGCGAAGGTGACCAACAGAACGCCGAACAGGACGGGGATCAGCTCGGCAAGTCGTTTGACCAGGAAGACCAGCATGGAAGGGAGCTCCTTAGCGTGTGCGCCATCGCGTGGGAGCGGCCGCGTGCGCACGCTCCCGATTCGGAATCGTGCGCACCGGCCGTCGTTGGATCGGTGGAGCGCGGCGCCGAGCGACGCGCTCCGAACGGTCGACGCCTGGACCGGCGCCGAGGCGATGGGTGGCTCAGTCGACGCTCACGCCCCGCAGGCTGAGCAGATCCTGCGGGTTGACGACGAAGCCGTTCACGTCGTCGCGGTGGGCGATGTTGCTCTGGATGTGGAACAGCGGAATGCGGTGCTGCCACTCCTTGGTGATCTCGCCCATGCGCTCGTAGCCTTCCTCGCGCTCGTCGAGCGAGATCGGCGCCTGGGACTGGGCGAACGCCGCGTCGTACTCGGGGTTGCACTCGAGAACGAACCAGTTGCGGGTCGTCTGCCGGCAGAGGGGACGGTTCATCAGGTAGCCGACCTCGCCGGTGCGGATGCCCGATCCGGACGCCCACAGGGTGTGGTCACTGACTTCACGGTTCTCGGCCCAGCGCTCGGCGCCCGCGTTCATGGTGGACACCCAGGCGGCGCGGTCGACCAGCTCGATCTCGAGCTCGACGCCGACGTTGCGCCACTGCAGCTGCACGACCTGCAGCGCGTCGACCTCGCCGGGGTTGACGTTGCGGGCGAGGATCGACAGCGTCAGGCGCTCGCCGTCCTTGTAGCGCCAGCCGTCGTCCGCCATCTCCCAGCCTGCGACGTCCAGCAGCTCGTTGGCGAGCTCGACGTCGAACGACAGGGTGTGGTCGTAGAAGCCGAGCGCGGCGGGCGGACCGTGGCCGAACGCGGGCGAGCCGTTGTCGCCGATGACGGCCGAGATCTGGTCGCGGTTGATCGCGTGCGACAGCGCGTGCCGGACGTCGTTCGTGAGCTTCGGGTTCTGGGTGTTCATGCCGATGAACACGGTGCGGAAGGTCGGGGTGCGGACGACCTCGATGCCGTCGCGCTGCTCGAGATCCGCCATCTGGTCGGCGGGCACGGAGAAGGCGATGTCCACCTCGCCGGTGCGGAGCGCCACGACCCGCGCGGAGTTCTCGGGGATCGTCACGAACTCGACGCGGTCGACGGCGGCGCCGACGTCGCCCCAGTAGTCCTCGTTCGCGCTGAGCACGACGGTGCTGCCGGGGTCCCAGCTCTCGAACTCGAAGGGGCCGGTGCCGCTGGGGTTGCGGGCGTACGCCTCTTCGCCCACGTCCATCCAGTGCTCCATGTCGACCATCATCATGAGCGGCGCGGCCAGCAGAGCGGTGAAGACGCCGTTCGGAGCGTCCAGCTCGACGTCGACCGTGTACTCGTCCACCACGCGGACCTCGACGACGTTCGCGAACAGGCCGGAGGCGACGCCGGGGTCCTCGGGGTCCAGCATGGTCTCGATGTTCCACTTCACGACGTCCGCGTTGAACGGGTTGCCGGTGTGGAACGTGACGCCCTCGCGCAGGCTCAGGCGCCAGGTGACCTCGTCGTCCAGAAGCTCCCAGTCGGTCGCGAGCATGGGCTGGATCTCGACGTCCGGCGTGAAGGTGGCGAGACCCTCGTGGATCTGGTACGTGACCTCGCTCGTGGCGTTGTTCGCGTTCCGGAACGGGTTCAGGTCCGTCACGTCCGCGGGGCGGGCGATCGTCAGCGTGGTCTGGGCCAGTGCGAGGCCGACCAGGCCGAGAATCAGGGCGATCAGCCCAGTGGTGGCGAAGCGTGGCATGCGATGGATCATTCTGTTGTACCTCCTGGAACTCGTGCTCGATACGCCCTTGCGACGGGGCGACTGCTCGGCCGCGATGACGGTCATCGCAGAATGAAACCGAGGTTCAAAGTTCCGAGCTCAATCTAGCCCTTGCTCGAAATGATGTCAACGATCGTGAAAGCTCATGCAGGCCCGCGACGACCACGACCCTCACGGTCACGGCGCTAGTACCTGCGAGCATGCTCGTAGACGTTCTTCAGGGGCCGCCCGTCCAGGAACGCCCGCAGGTTGTCGCAGAACAGCGTGATCAGACGCTCGTTCTCCCGCACGGACGTGCTGGCCGAGTGCGGAAACACGATCACGTCGTCGCGCGCCCACAGCGGATGTCCGTCTGGGAGCGGCTCGACCGGCGTGACGTCCAGCACGGCGCCCGCGAGCGGTCCTTCGTCCAATGCGCGCATCAGGGCGTCTTCCTGCACCAGCCCGCCACGACCGATGTTGATCAGGACGCTGTCCGGCTTCATCGCCGCGAAGGCGGCGTCGTCGAACATGCCCTCGGTCTCGGGCGTCTGCGGAGCGACCAGGCAGACGTAGTCCGCCTCGGCGACCATCTCGTGCAGGTCGGCGAACGCGTACAGCGCGTCCACGCCCAGCGTCGCGGCGTCGACGCCCGTCACGGTCCGTTTGCAGCCGACGACGCGTACGCCGACGCTCCGTGCCAACCGCGCGACTTCGCGGCCGATCGACCCCAGGCCGACGATCGCCAGCGTCGCGCCCTGGATCTCGCCGCCGACGAACCGTTCCCAGCGCCCTTCTCGTTGCTGGCGGCGGGCACGAGGATAGTTGTTCGCGAAGGCCAGCATGCCGAACAACACGAACTCCGCCAGTGGGCGGGCGTGCACGCCCGCCGCCGTCGTGAACAACGCCGTCGAGCGGTCGAGGTCGAACCGCTCGACGAACTCGCCGATCCCGGCGCTGGACGCCTGGACCCAACGGACGTGGTGCCCATCGCGAAGCAGGCTTTCGGGATCGGCGTAATCGAAGTCGAAGAGGACGTCGGCCTTCGCCATCGCCTCCGCCCAGCGCGCCGCCTGCTCGGGCGAGCGCTCGAGCGGCTCGCCGATGTGATCGGCGACGTAGCGGGGCTTGCGGATCAGATCGGGGTAGAACGAGACCTCCACGGACGGGTCGACCGCGCGGATCGCCGCGAGGTGCTCTGGCTCGAGATGACTACAGACGAGGACGTTTGGCACGAACGGATCTCCTGAACGGTGCTGCCTGCGCGGAAAGCTACGAACGGACGACACGCCCGTGGGGCCGGGCGTCGACCCACCGGGCGTCGACCGAGGGCGTTACGAGCGCGTGCGTCCGGTCACCCAGTCGTAGCGGACGTCCTCGTCGACGATCTCGTGTCCGGCGCGCGTGCCGATGCCGGCGGCGCCGTCCACCGCGTAGACGTGCCCGACGGCGTAGCTCGAAGCGTCCGACGCCAGCCACATGACCAGGTTGCCGACCTCCTCGGGCTCGCCGGCCCGGGCCAGGGGCAACGTCGGGATGCGCTTGGAGAGGCCGTCCTTCATGCTGGGCGGGAGCGGCTTGGGCTGGGTGTCGATCAGGCCCGGGCTCACGCAGGTCACGAGGATGTCGTGCACCGCCAGCTCGATCGCGGCGACGCGGCTGAACGACTCCGTGGCGGCCCGACTGCTGGCGTAGGCGGCGGCGCCGGCCGAGCCGCGATTCGACACGCCCGAGGAGAAGTTGATGATCCGGCCGCCCTCGCCCTGGTCGCGGAGCGCCTTGCCGGCGGCCTGGGTCATCAGGAAGGTGCCGCGACAGTTCACGGCGTACACCGTGTCCCAGACCTCGACGGTCTCGTCGAACAACGACGCGTGCGGCGCCACGGCGGCGTTGTTCACGCAGACGTCGAGACGCCCGAAGCGGTCGAACGCGGCCTGCACGATCGCTTGCGCGCCGTCGACGGTGCTGATGTCGGCGACGACCGTCCGGGCGACGTCGCCCAGACCGTCGACGGTCTCGTTCAGGCCATCCTCGTCGCGATCGGCGGCGATCACCTTCGCGCCAGCGTCGGCGAACTGGCGAACCATGGCGCGGCCGACGCCGCGGGCGGCGCCGGTAATGATGACCACGCGGTCGGAAAAGTCGTACTGGACGTTCATTCGTTCCTCCTGTCGGGCGGTGCCCGCCGCCGGCACGGGGATGGCGGCGAGACGGTCGAAGGGCGAGACGATGCCGTCGGAGTATACGTGAAACATAGTTTCATGTCACCCCTGTGGTTCAATGGAGCGTCACGCCAGCCCCGGTATCCGATCGGGACGAAAGGTAGGCCCTGAGGTGCCCGACCCCACCGACGACCACAAGTACGTCGTGCAGATCCTCGCGCGTGCCATGCGGGTCCTGTTCGACCTCGCGTCCCGCGCCGAGCCTCGCAGGCTCGAGGAGCTGGCCGCCGACCACGACGTCAGCAAGGCGTCGCTGCTGCGCATCCTGCGCACGCTGGAGCTCGACGGCGTCGTGCTGCGTGAGGGCGACGGCTACCGGCTGGGGCCTCGCGTACTGGATCTCGGATACGGCTACCTTTCCAATCTCGAGCTGGACCAGGTCGCCCGACCCCATCTTCGCCAGCTGGCCGAAGCCACCGACCAGACCGTGAGCCTCGCCGTGCTCGACGGCCTCGACGTCGTCTACATCGCGATCGAGAAGGCACGCCGCGAGCTCGGCATTCTCGGCGAGATCGGAGGCCGGCATCCGGCCAACGCCACGGCGCTCGGCAAGGTGCTGTTGGCCGATCTGGACGAGGCCGCGCTGGCGCGGCTCCTGGACGGCGCCGAGCTTCCGCGTCTCACCCACCGCACGCTGTTCGAGCCGAGTGCGTTGACGTCGCACCTGATCCGCGTCCGGAAGCAGGGTTACGCCCTGGACGACGAGGAGCGCGGCATCGGGATCCGCTGCGTAGCGGTTCCGATCCACGACGCGACGGGAAACGTCGTCGCCGGCGTCAGCGTCGCAGGCGCCATCTTCCACATGAGCGACGAGACGATCGCCGAGCACCGCGAGCTGGTCTTGAGGGCTGCCGCGGCGATCTCGAAGCGGCTCGGCTACGATCCCGCGCGGGAGCGGGAGCCCCGCCGCGAGGACCGCGAAGCGACGCCGGCCGGCTGACCACCGGACTCCCGGTGTCCTGTGCGACGCCCACAGGTCGACGCGTCGACCGACCACGATCCGGTAGTATCGAAACCGCGTTTCATTCACTCGGGTTTCACGGTCCGCCTCGCGGCGTCCCGCGAAGCCCCTAGGAGGACCCATGCCCACGCCGCATGACGACGCCCGACACGCCAGCGCGCTCGACGATCTCGCCTGGACCGAGCTCGATCTGCCTGCCGGCCCGCTTCAGAGCCGTCTCCCCCTCCGCTGGACCGACATCGGATCCGGCGACGGTCCGAAGGTGACCGTCACCTGCGGCATCCACGGCGACGAAGGCCCTTGGAGCGCACTGGCCGTCCGGCGTGCGATGACGCGCACGCGCCACGCCCTCCGCGGCACCGTTCGGATGGTTCTGGCGGCCAACCCCACCGCCGTGGAGGCCGACGCCCGCACCTCGCCGCTGGACCACCTCGATCTGAACCGCACCTTCCCAGGAAGCGCCGACGGCTCCCACACCGAACGGCTCGCCGCTGCGCTCTCCGGCTTGGTCGACGGCAGCGACGTGTTGATCGACCTGCACGGCGGCGGCTCGTGGTGCGTGAACTCCTTCGTGTTCCGCTTCCCCGGTTCCGAGACGTTGGCCGACGCGGTCGGCGCACCGTTCGTCGTGGACATGCCGATCCGACAGGGCAACCTCGCCGGCCACGTCAGCGCCGCCGGCACGCGCATCGTGGCGATCGAGATGGGTGGACGCTCGGTCGACGAGATGCTCTGGGTCGATCGCCTCGCACGCGGCATCGAGCGGGTCCTGATCGAGAGCGGCGTCGTCGACGGCGACAGCCTGGACGACGCGCCTCCCGCTCCCGAGCGCTCGGTCCGGGCCAGCGACCTGAGCGTCGTCCGGCCCGACCGCGGCGGCGTGCTGGTACCCACCGTCCGTCAGGACGCGATCGGGACCGTCGTGCCGGCCGGCACGACCCTCGGCGTCGTACACGACCTGCACACCATGGAGCCGATCGAGGAGCTCGTCGCGCCCCACGAACGCACCGCGCTGCTGCTGATCCGTCCGCACGTCGCCGTCCTCGAGGGAGGCGCCATGACGTACGTGGTGGGACGGGCCGAGGAGTAACGTCGCGTCGCGTCGTGCCGCCGCACGCTGGTCGCGCGGCTGCGCGGCACGTGCCTGACGGCGCCGCGCGGCCGTATCCGGGTGACCATCCCGTGCGTGACGCCTCCGGTCGCAGGTGGCGATCGTGGGCTAGCGCGCGACGATCGGCGCCCGGATCCGACCGTTCGTTCTCGCGACGGGTCCCGGGGCAGTACGCTGAACACGTGATCGTCAAGCCGTACGTGCCCCGCACCGAGACCGATCCTCGGCGCGCCGCAGGCGTGAACGCCGAGCGGCAGATGGCGCACTACCTCGATCGGCACTTCGCAGATCGCAAGACGTTGCT
>Ga0102929_1002368_pt1 | contig 11207 bp, 8 predicted proteins | sample SalPonR1_B_D2_MG_FD_78510 | JGI IMG/M metagenome (GOLD analysis project Ga0102929, IMG submission 78510) | Salt pond soil microbial communities from South San Francisco under conditions of wetland restoration - Salt Pond MetaG R1_B_D2_MG | ecosystem: Environmental > Aquatic > Marine > Intertidal... | reverse complement strand
GGCGCCGACCGCCCGGGCGGCCCCGGGCCGGCCGGCCTGGCGGGCCAGTTCACCGTAAGTCAGGGTCGCCCCGTAAGGGCAGCTTTGCAGGGTCTGCAGAACCTGGCGCTGGAAAGGCGTCACCCCCCGCAGCTCATGGGGCAGGTCCAGCTGCCGGCTTTCACCAGCCAGGAAAGCTGCCAGCCGGGTCCAGGCATGGTTCAGAAATTGCGAAGCCTGCTGCCGTGATGCCGGAAAGCGGGCTTTCAGGTCTCTGGCGACCTCCCCCCGGCTGCTCCGCCAGAGGATACCGACTAGACGGTCCTGGTCGGCCACCAGGGCGAAAGAACCTTGATCATGTTGGAAAAAAACATGCTGCATCCTTGGGACCTCTCCATTCAGTCCTGCTGGCTCAGTCCGGTGACCAGATTCGTCGCCAGGTTGCGCATAAGAGTGAAATAAGCATCCGGTCCGGCTGCCATCTCGGCACCGACAGGGTCCAGGGTGCCAGTGGCAGCTCCCGTGTTCTCGACCACGGTTCTGATCAGACGCGGTTCGAATTGCGGCTCGCTGAATACGCAGCGGGCATCGAGCCGTCTGATCTGTTCGCGAATCTCCAGGATGCGGCGGATGCCCGGCTTGCGTTCGGGATCGAGGGTGATGGCAGCCACCGCATTGAGCTGAAAGGTGTTCTCGAAATACTGGAAGGCATCGTGGAAGACAATATAGGGAATCTCATTGACCGACGCAAGTCGTTGTTCGAGCTCCGCCTGCAGTTCGGCCAGGCGTTTTTGCAGCAGAGCGGCGTTGCTCCGATAAGCGGCGGCGTGGGCGGGGTCAACGGCAATCAGGGCGGCCTCCGCCAGTTCCACGACCCGCTTGGCCTGGGGAATCCCCAGCCAGAGGTGAGGATCGAACTCATGCCCGTGATGGCCCGCTTCTTCGCCGTGGGCCTCGGCATGCTCTTCCCATTTGCCCCCTGTGCGGGCGGGCAGCAGCATTTCCGGCATACGGTCCGCAAGCTGCAGGTTGCGGGCATCGCCGCTCAAGCTCTGCAGGGCTTTTTCCAGAAAACTCTCCAGTTCCGGACCGACCCAGACCACCAGGTCTGCGGCATTCAGGGCGCGTGCTTCCGAAGGGCGCAGCGAATAACCGTGGGGCGACCCGCCGCCCGCAATCAACAGGTGCGGTTCGGCAATGCCCGCCATCAGGCCGGCCACCAGGGAATGAATCGGCTTGATACTGACGACGACCTGCGGTTCGGCGGCTGCCGCTGCCAAGGGGCGGGAAAAGGCCAGCAGAACAGCCAGGAACAGAAGGGGCAGACGGTGTTTCATGAGATCCTCCGGGTTGCAATTTTTTTGTAATGTTATAATATAACAATTCAGAAAAGCAAGCGACCGGAGGCGAGAATGTCACAGCCGTTGTCCGTACCGTTTTTATCCGGCGATCATGATCATCAGGCCTGCCTGAGCAGCGCATTGCAGGCTGCGGAGCAGATCTGCCGCCGGCGGAACCGGCGCTTCACCGAACTGCGCAGGAAAATCTTCTGTCTGGTCTGGCAGCAGCATAAGCCGGTCGGTGCCTACCAGGTGCTGGAAATCCTGCAACGGGAAGGGCGGGCGGCGCCGCCGACGGTTTACCGGACTCTCGACTTCCTGCAGGAGATGGATCTTGTCCATCGCATCATCTCCCTGAACGCCTATATCGGCTGCTGCCAGCCCGGCAGCCGTCATGACGGCCAGTTCCTGATCTGCGAAGCCTGTCATGCTCTGGCCGAGTTGAATACTCCGCTGGTGACCTCTGCGGTCGAGGCAACAGCCGACCGGCTGGATTTTGAAATCACGCGCAACATGGTTGAAGTGCTGGGCCTCTGTCCGGCCTGCCGCCGGAAAGCCTCGTCGTCGTGACCGGAGAAACCGGAGAAAAGCTGCTGGAGCTGACCGATGTCGGCCTTACCCTGCGTGACCGGGAGATTCTGCAAAGGGTCTGCCTGCAGGTTGATCGCGGCGAAATCCTGACCATCGTCGGTCCGAACGGCGCCGGCAAAACCACGCTGCTGCGCGTCGCCCTGGGCCTGCAGCCACCGACCAGCGGCCGCCGCTATCTCCAGCCGGACGTACGCATCGGCTACATGCCGCAGCGGTTGCAGCTGGATGCCACCTTCCCGCTTTCGGTCCGGCGCTTTTTGTCCCTGGCCGCGCCGGGTCCGGCAGCCAGCCTTGCCGATGCTCTCGAACAGGTCGGCGCCGCACATGTTTTCGACGCACCCCTGCACAGCCTGTCGGGGGGGGAAATGCAGCGGGTCCTGCTGGCGCGCACCCTGCTGCGGCAGCCGGACCTCCTGGTTCTCGACGAACCGGTGCAGGGGGTCGACGTGCATGGTCAGGTCGAGCTCTACCGGCTGATCGCCCGCATCCGGGACGAGCGCGCCTGTGCCATCCTGATGGTGTCCCACGATCTGCACCTGGTCATGGCGGCCACCGACCGGGTCGTCTGCCTGAACCGGCACATCTGCTGCAGCGGCGCCCCGGAGACGGTCACCGCCGATCCGGCCTACCTGGAAATGTTCGGCCCGCTCGGCGTTCAGAACCTGGCGGTCTATACCCATGACAGCGAACATCGCCACGATTGCAGCGAGGAGCACAGGTAACCGGCTTATGGATGATTTTCTCTTACGGGCAATGCTGGGCGGCTTCGGCGTGGCGCTGGTGGCCGGGCCCTTCGGGGCTTTCGTCGTCTGGCGGCGCCTGGCGTATTTCGGCGATACCCTGGCCCACTCGGCTCTGCTAGGAGTCGCCGTCGGCTTCCTGCTGCACCTGAACCTGACGCTCGGTATCGTCGTGATCTGCCAGGTTCTGGCTCTGCTGCTGTTCTTCGGCCAGCGGCAACGGCACCTGGCCAGCGACACCCTGCTGGGCATCCTGGCCCACGGCGCCCTGTCCCTGGGACTGGTGGCGCTGGCTTTTATGGAAACCGTCCGGATCGACCTGATGGCTTATCTGTTCGGCGACATCCTGGCGATTACCGCCGCCGACCTGGCCTGGATCTTCGGCGGTGGTCTGCTGGCTCTGCTCGGCCTGTTGTGGATCTGGCAACCTCTCTTGGCGATCACCATCCATGAAGATTTGGCCCGGGTTGAAGGCATCGCCGTCGACCGGGTCAACTGGTTCTTTCTCGGCCTGATCGCCCTTGCCGTCGCTCTGATGATGAAAGTGGTGGGCATGCTGCTGGTCACCGCCCTGCTGATCATTCCCGCAGCCACCGCCCGCCGGTTCGCCGCCGGTCCCGAGTGGATGGCCCTGCTGGCCAGTCTGATCGGCTGCGTCGCGGTCGGCGGCGGCCTGTACGGATCCTATCTCTGGGACACGCCGACCGGCCCGTCGATCGTGGTCTGCGGCTGCCTGCTCTTCATCTTTTCCTTCCTGCTGCCTGCGGGGTTCCGCGAACATCCCGTCAGGAAATAATCCGACAGCGGGGTCACTGCTATCTGGGATTTGCAAAAACAAAACCGGCTCGGCCCCTGGAGGACCGAACCGGTTTTTTTGTAAGCCAATTTTGACGTCCGGTTTACTTCAGCGTTTTAAAGGCTTTGCCTGCCGCTTCGATGGTCTTGTCGAGATCCTCGGGGGAATGGGCCACGCTCATGAAGCCGGCTTCGAACTGGGAGGGCGCGATGTTGATCCCCTCATCCAGCAGATAGCGGAAGAACTGGCCGAACATCGCGGTGTCGCTCTGCGCCGCGTCGGCGAAGTTCTCGACCGGTCCGGCGGTGAAATAGGTGCAGAACATGCCGCCGACCCGCTGCAGGCAGGTGCTCAGTGGACTGGCTTCGGCAGCCTGGCGCAGGCCCTTTGCCAGGTAGGCGCTCTTCTCGTCGATCTGCTCATAGAAGCCCTCTTCCTGAAGGAGCTTGAGGGTGGCGATGCCGGCGCTCATGGCCAGCGGATTGCCGGACAGGGTGCCGGCCTGGTAGACGCCGCCCTCCGGAGAAAGATGGGTCATGATTTCCCGCTTGCCGCCGAAGGCGCCGACCGGCAGGCCGCCGCCGATGATCTTGCCGAGGCAGACCAGATCCCCGTACACCTGATAGCGCTCCTGGGCGCCGCCGTAAGCGACCCGGAAGCCGGTCATGACCTCGTCGATGATCAGCACGATGCCTTCGGCGGTGCAGAGTTCGCGCAGGCCTTCCAGAAATCCGGCCTTGGGCGGCACGCAGCCCATGTTGCCGGCCACCGGCTCGAGAATGATACCGGCAACTTCACCCTTGTTGGCGGCCACGATTTTTTTGACTTCTTCCAGGTCGTTGTAGGTCGCCGTCAGGGTGTGCTTGGCGAAATCAGCCGGGACCCCGGGGGAGGTCGGCACGCCGAAGGTCGCCAGCCCGGAGCCGGCCTTGACCAGCAGCGAGTCGGCATGACCGTGGTAGCAGCCGTCGAACTTGAGGATCTTGTCGCGCCCCGTGTAGCCGCGTGCCAGGCGGATGGCGCTCATGGTCGCCTCGGTGCCGGACGAAACCATGCGGACCTTCTCGATGTTCGGGTAGGCACCGCAGACCATCTCGGCCAGTTCGGTCTCGAGACCGGTGGGCGCGCCGAAGGAGGCGCCGGTTTCGGCAGCGTTCTTGATCGCTTCCACCACCTTGGGGTGCGCGTGGCCGAGAATCATGGGGCCCCAGGAACCGACGTAATCGATGTAGGCGTTGCCGTCGGCGTCGTAGATCTTCGAGCCCTTGGCATGGCTGATGAACAGCGGATCGCGGTCCACCGACTTGAAGGCGCGGACCGGGCTGTTGACCCCGCCGGGAATTACGTTCTGGGCTTTCTGGAAAAGAGCGGTTGACTTGTCGTGCTGCATGAAAACCTCCATCCATTGAGAACAATGACAAAAATTGGTCGGGATGCAAAGCGACATTCTAAACATGAAAAGCGTTCCAGCGCAAAAAAATCTTTCCTCACGCCCGCTCGCTGCGCTCACTCACCAGAAGTAGGCGCCCCGAGGCGTGTCCGCAGAGTACGCGGTAAAAGCAAATGCTTTTGGTTTTAAACCTAAATCGGGTTTTTGCCTTTAACTGCGAACTCTGCGAACACCGCGTGAGATGATTTTCCTGGATTTTATGGTTTTCCGCGTTTCTCGTTCCTCGGTCCCTGCTTCAAGGCAGACAGGGTGCCACCAGATCGAGGATATGCACCGCCTTCTGCTTGCCGCCGGCGTGGTTGATGCTGTCCTGCAATTGCATGATGCAGCCGGGACAGTCGGTGGCCACCAGGTCGGCGCCGCTGCCGGCGATGTGCCCGGCTTTCTTGGCACCGATCTTCTTGCTGGTGTCGTAGTGGTAGACCGAGTAGGTACCGCCCATGCCGCAGCAGGTGCCGGCGTCCTCCATCTCCACGTAGTCGATGCCGGGCAGGGCCTTGAGGATCTGTCGCGGCTCCCTGGTGATGCCGCGAGTGCGCAGGTGGCAGGGGTCATGGTAGGTGACCCGCCGCCGCTCTTCCGGCTCGGGCAATTCGGCCAGCTTTTCGGCGACCCCCTGCTCGACCAGGAACACGAAGATATCCTTGACCCGCCCGGTCAGATCGTCGAAATCCCCCTCCAGTTGGGTATAGACTTCGCCGAGGCCGGCGTTGCAGGAGGCGCAGGCGGTGACCACCCAATCCACCGGCCGGGCGGCGAGCGCGGTGCGGTTGCGCTCGGCCAGCTGCTCGACGGTCGCCGCGTCGCCAGCGCTGACCGCCGGCAGGCCGCAGCAGCCCTGGTTCTTGGGAATCACCACGTTGACGCCGAGAAAACGCAAGGCCTTCAGCATCGCCTCGCCGATCTCCGGGTACATGTAATTGATGGCGCAGCCGGTGAAAAAGGCAACGGTGGGCTGCCCCTGTTCGCCCTCGATGAATTCGGGGTGCCGGTCCCGGAAGGGCCTGGCCGTCAAGGTTGGCAGGGTACGGTCGCGGCTGATAAAGGGCGCGGGGAAGCGCAGCCGCAGGCCGCTGTCGTCAGGGAGCTTTTTGAACAGCACCGCGGACAGGGCGCTGCCGCCTTTGGCCAGGGCCTTCATCAGCTTCTGGTCTCTGAGGACGGTGGTGACTCCCTTGCCGAAGGTCGAGAGGCCCTTGGCCCGGGCGATCTCCCGGCGGGCGGCGGCGACGATCTCCTGGGTGGGCACCTTGTTGGGGCACTGGGCTTGGCAGCTGCCGCACAGCAGGCACTGGGACATGTCGAGCAGCAGCTTCTTCTCGAAGTCCACCTCGCCGTCGAGCAGCGCCTGGGCCAGGGCGACCTTGCCGCGGGCCACTGTCCCTTCGAATTTTTCCACACCGAACACCGGGCAGTGGGCGCGGCAGGCACCGCATTTCACGCACTGGGCGATTTCGTCGCGATACGCTTCCAGTTTTTTGCTTTTCGCCATTTTGGTCTTCTTGCAATAGGCTAGTGCCTGTTTATCACCCCAAGGCACCAAGGCGCCAAGACACCAAGCAACCCTCAAAAAAAGCAAAATACTTTTCTTTTTTAGGAAGAATTCTTTCTTAGTGTCTTGGAGCCTTGGTGGTTAAATATTTGTTTTCGCCTCGTCCAGGAAGATTTTCCCCGGGTTGAGGATGTTGTTGGGGTCCAGGGCCTTCTTGATGGTTCTCATATAGGCTTCGGCGCTTGCCGAAACTTCCATCTGGATGTAAGGCGCCTTCATGATGCCGACGCCATGCTCGCCGCTCATGGTGCCGCCGAGCGCCAGCGTCTCGCGGAAAATCTCCTCAATCGCTCGCTCGGCCTTTTCCGAATCGCCCGGCTTCTGCTTGTCGATCATGACGTTGACGTGAATGTTGCCGTCGCCGGCATGCCCGAAGTTGACGATCGGCACGCCGTGGCGCCGGCTGATGTCCTCGACCTTGCGGATCATGTCCGGCACCCGGCTGCGCGGTACGCAGATGTCCTCGTTGAACTTGTCGGGATTCACCTTGCGCAGGCTGGCCGAGACGGAGCGCCGGATCTGCCAGAGGGCCTCGCTTTCCGCAGCCGTCTCGGCAATGCGGGTTTCCACCACCCCCAGCGGTTGGATGAGAGTGGCGATGCGTTCGGCCTGCCGGTCGATCATTTCAGGATCGCCGTCCACCTCGATGATCAAGACGGCCTGTGCCTCGCTCGGCACCTCCAGGTCGGTGGCTTGACGCACGCAGTCGAGGGTCGCCGCATCCATGAACTCCAGAGTCGCCGGAATGATCTTGTCGCGGATGATCGCCGAGACCGCCCGGGCGGCGCCATCGATGGAATCGAACAGGACCAGCAGAGTTTTCTTGGCTTCCGGCAGCGGCAGCAATTTGATAATGATTTTGGTGATCACGCCGAGCGTGCCCTCGCTGCCGACCATCAGCTTGGTCAGGTCGTAGCCGACCACGCCTTTCATGGTCGGGCCGCCGGTGCGGATGACATCGCCGGTCGGCGTCACCACCTCCAGGCCGAGAATATAATCCTTGGTGACGCCGTATTTGACGCAGCGCGGGCCGCCGGCGCATTCGGCGACATTGCCGCCCAGAGTGGAGAATTTCAGCGAAGCCGGATCCGGCGGATAGAAGAGACCGACCTTCTCCACCGCTTTCTGGAAGGCTTCGGTGACCACGCCCGGTTCAACAGTCGCCACCAGGTTTTCCTCGTCGATTTCCAGGATGCGGTCGAGGCGGGTCGTCACCAGGACGAATCCGCCCGCAGTCGGCAGGCTGCCGCCCGAGAAGCCGCTGCCGGCACCGCGCGGGAACACGGGAAACTTTTCCTGGTTGGCCAGCTTGAGAATCGCGGCGATCTCCTCGGCGGAACCAGGGTAGACCACCGCTTCCGGGAGATGTCGCTGCTGGGTGGCATCGTAGGAATAGCAAATGCGGTCGGCCTTATCGGTCGTCACGAAGGCTTTGCCGACGATCTTTTCCAGGCGGTGGATAAGCGCTTTGCTGAGCATCGGGGTTCTCATCCTGTGCAAGGTTTTATGGAGAATCTCAGGCCGAGGATCGCTTGAACCCGACCACATATCAGAATGGCATATTTGGATTTTTCCGGCAACTGGGTTGCTCTCACAATTCAACACCCGGGCTTTTGATTGGACCTAGTAGGGGCACGGCGCGCCGTGCCCTTACAGGCCGCGTCCCCGGTTTAAAAAGCGGAGAAATTGCCGGTCGGCAAGCCGAAGAGCAGGATAAATACATCCTCCCGCAGTTCCGGGCTGGTCCTGCCGCAGATTTTCGATACAATAGGTTGAAGTATGCCTGCGAGCCGCGGCGCTATAAACGCTGGTGCCGGAACCCGTGACAGGAGAACCAATGAAAGATAGCACAGCAAATGATCATGCTCTGGAAACCAGGGAATGGCTGGAGTCCCTCGAGGAGGTCCTGCAACGCTCGGGTCCGGTGCGGGTCCAGGAACTGCTCGACGAACTGGACAGCTATGCCCAGGGCAAGGGGGTGGAACTGCATTTTTCGGCCAATACCCCTTATGTCAATACCATCCCCCATTTTGACCAGCCGGCCTATCCCGGCGACCTGAAGCTGGAGCGCCGCCTGCGGGCCCTGGTGCGCTGGAACGCCATGGCCATGGTCGTGCGGGCCAACCGGGAGGTCGACGGCATCGGCGGGCATATTGCCACCTATGCCTCGGCAGCGACACTCTACGAGGTCGGTTTCAACCATTTTTTCCGGGGACCGAACGGCAAACACAGCGGCGACCTGGTCTATTTCCAGGGACATGCCTCGCCGGGCATGTATGGCCGGGCCTTCCTGGAAGGCCGGCTCAGCAAAGAGCATCTGGCCAACTTCCGGCAGGAGGTGTACGGCGACAAGACACTGTCCTCCTACCCTCATCCCTGGCTGATGCCCGAATTCTGGAAATTCCCGACCGTCTCCATGGGCCTGGGGCCGATCGCGGCCATCTATCATGCCCGTTTTATCAAATATCTGGAGGACCGGGGTCTGAAGGAGCCTTCCGATCAGAAGGTCTGGGCTTTCATCGGCGACGGCGAAACCGACGAACCGGAAACCCTCGGGGCGATCTCGGTCGCAGCCCGGGAAAAGCTGGACAACCTGATTTTCGTCATCAACTGCAACCTGCAGCGGCTCGACGGGCCGGTCCGCGGCAACGGCAAGATCATCCAGGAACTGGAAGCGCAATTCCGGGGCGCCGGCTGGAAGGTGATCAAGACGATCTGGGGCAGCGGCTGGGACGATCTGCTGGAAAAAGATGTCCATGGCCGTCTGCAGAAGCGGATGCAGGAGGTGGTTGACGGCCAGTACCAGAAGTACGTGGTCAGCGATGGGGCCTATATCCGCGAGGACTTCTTCGAAAAGGCGGATCTGGAACACCTGGTCGAGGCCCTGAGCGATTCCCATTTAAAGGAACTGATTCTGGACCGCGGCGGCCACGACCCGAAAAAAGTTTACGCGGCCTATCGCGAAGCGGTGGAGCATCAGGAGGGACCGACGGTGATCCTGACCAAGACCATCAAGGGCTACGGCATGGGTGAGGCGGGCGAAGGTCTCAACATCACCCACTCCCAGAAGAAGATGAAGGAAAAGGAGCTGCTCGAATTCCGCACCCGCTTCAACATTCCCCTGTCCGACGACGATGTCGCCGACCTGCCGTTTTACCGTATGCCGGAAGACAGTCCGGAAGGCAAGTACCTGCGGGAGCGGCGCAAGGCCATGGGTGAAGCCGAGCCGATCCGCAAGGTGGAGGTGCCGAAGCTTGACCTTCCCGGGGATGAATTTTTCGAGGAATTCAAGGCAGGCAGCGAGGATCGGGACACGGCCACCACCATGGCCTTTGTGCGCCTGCTCGGCAAGCTGATGAAGAAGACCGAGATTGCCAAGCTGATCGTGCCGATCGTTCCCGACGAAGCGCGGACCTTCGGCATGGACGCCCTGTTCCGGGCGGTCGGCATCTACTCGCATGCCGGTCAGCTCTACGAGCCGGTCGATGCCGAAAACCTGATGTATTACAAAGAGGTGGCCGACGGGCAGATCCTCGAAGAGGGGATTACCGAAGCGGGTTCCATGGGCTCGTTCCTGGCGGCCGGCACGGCCTATGCCAATCACGGCATGACCATGATTCCGTTTTACATGTTCTATTCCATGTTCGGCATGCAGCGGGTCGGCGATCAGGTCTGGCAGGCCGCCGACAGCCGCTGCCGGGGTTTTCTGCTCGGTGCGACCGCGGGACGCACCACCCTCTCCGGCGAAGGGCTGCAGCATCAGGACGGCCAGAGTCACCTCAATGCCCTGGCGGTGCCCAACATGCTGGCCTACGACCCGGCTTACGCCTACGAACTGGCGGTCATCATCCAGGAGGGTCTGCGCCGCATGTATGTCGAGCAGGAAGACATTTTCTATTACCTCACCCTGATGAACGAGACCTACCCCCAGCCGGCCATGCTGCACGGTGCCGAAGAGGGCATCCTCAAGGGCCTGCACCGGGTGGCGGAAGCCTGCGGCGACAACGGCCGCAAGGCGACCCTGCTCGGCAGCGGGGCCATCCTGCGGGAAGCGATCAAGGCCCGGGATCTGCTGCAGGAATTCGAGGTCGACGCCGAGGTTTGGTCGGTGACCAGCTACAAGGAGTTGTACAAGGATGCTCTGGAAATCGATCGCCACAACGGCCGAAATCCCGACCAGAAGTCCCGGCAAAGCTATCTTGTCGAGTTCCTCGGCGATGCCGCGGGGCCGGTGGTGGCCGCCAGCGACTATGTCAAGGCCCTGCCGCTATTGCTCGGTCAGTATCTTCCGCAAGGGCTGGTTGCCCTGGGGACCGACGGCTTCGGCCGCAGCGATGATCGCGGCCCGCTGCGTGATTTCTTCGAGGTGGATGCCAGGCATATCGCCCTGTACACGCTCAGCGAAATGGCCCGCCGCGGTGAGATCGAGGCCGATACGGTGATCAAAGCCCGCGATGACTGGACGATCGATCCCGACAAGGTCAACCCCCTTTATTTGTGACCTGCACAGGCTTGGGGAGGTGACATGAATCCGTCGGCCGGTCACGTTTCCGGGCCGCGGACATTTTCCTTTAATCTCAAGACCGGATGCCGGAATAGACAGGAGAGAAACCGACATGGCTGATGAATTCAGAGTGCCGAAACTGGGCGAAAACGTTGACACCATCCAGGTGATTTCCGTCCTGGTCAAGGAAGGAGAAACCATCGAAGAAGGCCAGCCGGTGGTGGAAGTGGAAACCGACAAGGCCACCGTCGAGAT
>Ga0102929_1002365_pt1 | contig 11211 bp, 12 predicted proteins | sample SalPonR1_B_D2_MG_FD_78510 | JGI IMG/M metagenome (GOLD analysis project Ga0102929, IMG submission 78510) | Salt pond soil microbial communities from South San Francisco under conditions of wetland restoration - Salt Pond MetaG R1_B_D2_MG | ecosystem: Environmental > Aquatic > Marine > Intertidal... | reverse complement strand
GCCGTCGCTCCCTGACAAATGACCGCACGCCGCGGGTGAGCGCCCGGTCAGGTTCATTATCGCAAGAGAAGGTATCACCCTGTCCGCTCTCTCGGATCAGGACCGTAACAACGCTGCGCGCATGGTTGCAAGCCAATGCGTCATTTTTGGGCGCTAAAGCGACAAGAAAGGGCGAGGGGCAGCATTTTCACTCTGCGCGCCACGGCGGCCGACCGCGGCGGCGACCCGGGCGGGCAGAATGATTCCGCCCCGCCGGACAAGCCGGCGGGGCGGTCGAAAACGGGCGGACCTCGTCGATCCCGATCAGTTCTCGTCAAGCGGAAGAGCCACGAATCGCGGCTCGCCGCCCCGCCTCACCAACAGCAGGATGGATTTGCGCCCGGCCTCTCGTGCGTCCGCGGCACGCGCCTCCAGATCCGGAATCGCCGCGATCTTCTGCTGGCCGGCTTCGGTGATCACGTCACCGGCCCGCATACCCTTCTCATAGGCTTCCGACACCGGATCAACATCCTGCACGACAAGCCCGATCGCATCGGGCCGCAGTTCCAGTTGCTCGCGCAGCGTATCGTCCAGCGCGCTCAGGGTAAGGCCCATGAAGCTGCCCTTTTCCGGGCTCGGATCGCCCTCCGGGCCGGCCTGCGCCGCCGGAACGGCGCCTTCCGCCTCCTCGCGGCGGCCAAGCGTCACCTTCAGTGTCTTGGTGCCACCGTCGCGGAACACCACGACGCGCACCGTCTTTCCGACGGCGGCGTTGCCCACCTGCCGGACAAGGCCGCGGGTATCCTCGACCTCACGGCCATCGAAGGACAGGATGACGTCACCCGCCTTCATTCCGGCCTCGGCCGCCGGGCCCGTTGGCACATCCGTCACAAGTGCGCCGCGCACCTCCTCCAGACCGATCGCCTCGGCCACGTCCTCGGTCACGTCCTGGATGCGCACACCCAGCCATCCGCGGCGCGTCTCGCCGAATTCCTGCAGCTGGTCGACCACCCGGGTCACCACGTTCGACGCCATCGAGAAGCCGATCCCTATGGACCCGCCGTTGGGGCTGAGGATCGCGGTGTTCACGCCCACGACCTCACCATCCATGTTGAACAACGGCCCGCCCGAGTTGCCGCGATTGATCGCCGCATCGGTCTGGATGTAATCGTCATAGGTGCCGCTCAGGGCGCGGTTGCGGGCAGAAACGATCCCCGCGCTGACGGAAAAGCCCTGCCCCAGCGGATTGCCCATGGCGATCACCCAGTCACCGACACGCGCGGTGTCACTGTCGGCGAAGCTGACGAACGGAAGGGCCTTTTCGGCCTCGACCTTCAGCAGCGCCACATCGGTCTTGGGATCGGTGCCGATCACGTCGGCCACGAGTTCCTCGCCGCTGAAGAACTCGACGATGATCTCGTCCGCCTTCTCGATGACATGATTGTTGGTCACGACATAGCCGTCCTCGGAGATCACGAAGCCCGACCCGAGCGCCGACGTGCGCCTCGGTCGCGGCTCCCCGTCCTGGCGGTCGCGGAACTGACGGAACAGATCCTCCAGCGGCGACCCTTCGGGCACGATCGGCGCCATGCGGTCATCCCGCGCCACCACGGTCGAGGTGGTTATGTTGACCACTGCCGGGCTGACCTTGTCGGCCAGATCGGCAAAACTTTCGGGCCGGGCCTGCGCAGCCAGCGTCATCGCCAGCATCAGGGACAGCGTCACTGCTGTCAGCCATAACGCCCGCAGGGCGGCCACGGGTTGAAATCCATGTGTTGCGGTTTGGGTGCTCACTCCCGGTCTCCTTGCTTTTCCAATCCTGCATTCGGGTTTCGCGGCCTCGGGATCAAAGGCGATCCGGGCATGCCGCGCCCCGTCTCGTCCTCAATGTAGGTAGGCCGGGCGCGAACGCAAAGAACACAAGCCGCCTTCACACCCCTGTGAGCGGAGCACCGCCCACCCCAGAGAGGGCACCACACCCTGACATCACGCGCCCAATGTCTTGCCCAGCCAGACAAGAACCACGCCCAGTGCCAATGACACCAGCCCGATCATGCGCCGGGTTTCTTCCGGCAGCGTGCTCAACGCCACCAGCATCCGTTCCACGAGCGAAGGGGCCAGCGCATAGACCAGCCCCTCCACTACCAGAACAAGCCCGAGGGCAAGCAATCCGGTTTCGATCAATTGGTCGCGTCCTCTTGCGTGTCGGTATCGGGTACCACGCCACCTTCTTCCTCAAGCCGCCGGCGCTCGGATTCGGGCAGATCGGGAGAGATCTCGCTTTCCGGGGCCATCTCCCGCAGCTTGTCGATATCGACCTCCTCAAGCTCGATTTCTCCAAGCCCGTCGGCGCGCACGGAGTCAAACATCTGTCCCAGAAAGCCGCTCTTCGGCGAGAACACGATCGTCGAATTCTCCTTGTTCATCGACCTCTCCAGCGCACTCAGAGACCTGTAGAAAGCAAAGAACTCCGGGTTGCTGCCAAAGGCTTCCGCATAGATCCGGTTGCGTTCCGCATCGGCTTCACCCCGGGTGATCTCGGCTTCCCGCTCGGCGTTCGAGACAGTCTCCACGACCGTCCTGTCGGCCGCCGCGCGAACCCGCTGCGCGGCCTCGTTACCACGGGCGATCTCGTCCGCGGCCTCACGCTCGCGTTCGGCGCGCATCCTTGCATAGGTCGCGTCGAGGTTTTGCCGCGGCAGGTTGGTCTGCTTGAGCCGCACGTCGACGATTTCAAGGCCCAGCCCCGAAGCACTCGTACGCGCCTGCTGCAGAATCCGTTCCGCCAGTTCGCGCCGTTCGGTCGACAGAATGGTATCCGACGTCACCCTGTCGGAACCAAGCACCTCGCGGATCTGGGCGTTGAGGACCGAGGACAGCCGATCCTCCGCCGCACCGACACCACCGATACCGACCGCCTGCCGGAACTGCACGACATCGGCGATCCGGTAGCGGGTGAAGGCATCGACCACCAGCCGGCGGTCATCCGACGGCGTGACCTCGATCGCGTCGGTATCCAGCGACAGAATGCGCCCGTCATAACGGACAACTTCCTGGATCAGGGGAATCTTGAAGCCAAGGCCCGGCTCCTCGACCACCTGCTTGATCTGGCCGAATTGCAGGACAAGCGCCTTCTGGCGTTCGTCCACGATGTAGATGGCGGACAGGATGCCGATAACGGCGACCGCGACGACAGGCAATAATAGGGCGGATATACGCATCAGTTCGACTCCCCGTTGCCGGATCCCGATTGACCCGAGCGGCGCAATTCATTCAGCGGAAGGTACGGCAACACGCCCTCACCCGCAGCTCCGGTGGATTCGTCCAGCAGGATCTTGTCCAGATCCCCGAGTGTCCGCTCCACGGTTTCAAGATAGAGTCGGCGCTGAGTCACTTCGGGCGCCTGGTTGAACTCCTGCGCCACGGCCAGGAAGCGGCTGGCTTCACCGATCGCTTCGTTGACCACGCGGGCACGATACCCTTCGGCCTGTTCGAGAACCTGCGCAGCTTCGCCGCGTGCCTCGGCCAGAACACGGTTGGCATAGGCATCGGCCTGCCGCTGCAACCTGTCGCGTTCCTGTTCGGCCGCCTGCACCTCGCGGAACGAGTCGATCACCTCGCCCGGCGGATCGGCAGTATCGAGGTTGACCCGGACGATCGAGATTCCGCTTTCGTATTCATCCAGGGTCCGCTGGATGTTCTCGCGGGCTGTGTCGGCGATGATTCCGCGGTCGCGGTTGAGGATCGGGGCCAGGTTCGTGGCCGCGATGATCTCGCGCATCACCGCCTCGGACACCGCCTGTACCGTGAGCTGCGGATCGCGGATGTTGAACAGCAGCTTGGAGGGATCGTTGATGTTCCACACCACCTGGAAATCAATGTCCACGATGTTTGCGTCGGTGGTCAGCATCAGCCCGTCACCCCCGACGCTGCCGCGCCCGCCGCCGATGTTCTCCGTTCTTTCGGACGTGACATTGACCACCTCGGCGGTCACCAGCGGCCACGGCGCGAAATTCAGGCCGGGTGTGCCGGTGGAGTAATACTTGCCCAGAAACAGTTCGACGGATTGTTCCTCGGGCTTCACGGTGTAGAAGCTGGCAAACGCCCAGAGGCCGACAGCTACCAGCGCGCCCAGCCCGATCGTGCCGCGGGTCATGCGCGGCCCGCCGCCGCCGGAGCCCGATCCGCCATTGCCGCCGCCACCGCCGCGGCCTCCCATCAGCACCCTGAGCTGATCCTGGCCTTTCTTCACCAGTTCGTCGATCTCGGGGATCTGCCCGCCTTCGGGTGGTCGGCGTCCGTTGCCGCCACCGCTTCCGCGGTTGCCGTCACGGCCGCCTCCGCCGCCCGAATTTCCGCCGCCGCCCCATGGGCCGCCAGAATGTCCAGCCATCTGTCATATTCCCTTTTTGTCAGCCGCCCCTGCGGAGCGCCATCTTGAGTGTTACCTGTAGGCCCGCCGCCGGATTTCAACCCGTGCGAACCGGCGCCGACATGGTCACGATTTCCTCCGACATGGTCGGGTGCACCGCAACGGTGCGGTCGAAATCCTCCTTGGTTGCGCCCATCTTCACGGCAATCCCCGCGAGTTGTATCATCTCCCCGGCACCCGGCGCGACGATGTGACAACCCAGAACCTTGCGCGTTTCCACGCTTACGATCAGTTTCATCAGCACCCTGTCGTCCCGGCCGGCAAAGCTTTGCTGCATCGGCTTGAAGGATGCGGCGTATACCTCGACCGGTCCCTGATCACGCGCTTGCTCTTCGCTCAGGCCCACCGTGCCCATCTCGGGCTGGGTGAAGATGGCCGTGGGAATCAGCGCATGATCCACGGGTGTCGGATTGCCCTTGATCACCGTTTCGACGAAAGCCATTCCCTCGCGGATCGCTACCGGCGTCAGGTTGACGCGGTCGGTCACGTCCCCGATCGCATAGATCGACGGCACCGTGCTCTGGCTGTAATCGTCCACTACGATCTCACCGTTGCGGCCCAGCTCGACTCCCGCCGCCTCCAGGCCCATGCCGGCCGTGTTCGGCACCCGCCCGGTCGCGAACATGACAGCGCCGAAAACCTTTTCCTCGCCATGGGTCGGCGTGACCCGCACACCGCCCTCCGCCTTCGTCATCTGCAGGACGTTGGTACCAAGATGCAGATCCACGCCCGAGCGGATCATCTCGTCGGCCACAAGCCCGCGCGCCTCCCCGTCGAAACCGCGCAGGATCTGCGCGCCACGGTAATACTGTGTCACCTGCACACCCAGCCCGTTGAGAATGCAGGCAAATTCACAGGCGATATAGCCACCGCCCACGATCAGGATCGACCGGGGAAGCGCGTCCAGCTTGAAAATATCGTCGCTCACGATTCCCAGTTCGGCACCTGGTATGTCAGGGCGCACCGGATGCCCGCCCGCCGCCACGAGAATGTGGCGGGCGCTGAGCCTCTCACCCGTGCACAATTCGATCGTATGCGCGTCCGCCAGCGTGGCCCGCGCATCGAAGGTGGTGACGTCATTGCCCGACAGGATACCGCGATAAACCCCTTCCAGACGGTCCAGCTCCGCCTCCAGCTTGCTGTGAAACGCCGACCAGTCGAAGCCGCCGGCATGCACGGTCCAGCCGTAGGCCTGCGCGTCGGCCATCGCACCAGGATATTCGCTGGCAAAGACCATCAGCTTTTTGGGCACGCAACCACGGATCACGCAGGTGCCGCCGTAGCGGCTCTCCTCGGCCAGCGCCACCCGCGCCCCGGCCTGCGCGGCCACCCGCGCCGCGCGCACACCGCCGGACCCGCCACCGATGACGAAGAGGTCGTAATCGAAACTCATGCACTGTCTCCTTTTGTGTCACCCGGTCGGCGGGTCGGCGCTGCGGCGGCGTTGTCCGGCAGGTCCGGGCGTGCCGCAAGCACGGCATCACGCAGCGCCACGGTATTGTCGCGTCCCATCGCGCGGATCGAGAACGGCGCCAGGCGATCCCGCCGGTCGCCCGGGCGGCGGTAGGCGATCAGCCCCGCCCGGCCCTCCGGGTCCAGCCTTGCCCACCGGATCTGATCCCAGGGAATGGACTTGGTATGGGTTATGTACTGCATGTCCACCCGCGCCTCGGAGATCCGCGCCATCACCGAACGCCGCACGAGGGTCAGCGTCAGGAAAATGGCCCAGGCGGCAAAGAACACCCCAAGCCCCGCGATCCAAGGCGCCCCGTCGCGCAGCCCATCGCGGATGTTCCACGCCGCCAGCCCCGCAAGCAGCAGCGCGAAAAGCGCGATGCGGTTGCTTTCCTTTCCCGGCCGGTGCAGCTCCATGCTCAATCGGTCAGATCCCTGAACAGGTTGTCATCCTCTACGAATTCCAGGCGGTCGGTCTCGACAGTGCCCTCGTTGATGTCACGCAGTTCGACCCGGCCATCGCCATAACCGATCACCACGACGTCGCAGATATCCACGAAGAGACCGTTTTCAACGACCCCCGGCATCTGGTTGAGCACCATCGAAAGCTGCCGCGCGTTGCCGATCCGGCCCAGATGCAGATCGAGGATGTAATTTCCCTCGTCGGTTATGTAGGGCCGGTCGCCGTTCATCCTGAGCGAGGTATCGCGACCCAGGACATCGACGCTCACCAGCATCTCCTCGACCAGCGCCTTGGTGGTCTGCCATCCGAACGGCACCACCTCTACCGGCAGCGGGAAGGCGCCCAGGTGCTCCACCTCCTTGCCGGCGTCGGTGATCACGATCATCTGGTCGCTCGCTGTGGCCACGATCTTCTCCTGCAAGAGGGCGCCGCCACCGCCCTTGATCAGGTTGAGATTGCCATCGAACTCGTCGGCGCCGTCGATCGTCAGGTCCAGCCACCGCGCCTCGTCGAGACTGACGACCTTGATTCCGACATCCCGCGCCAGCGCCGCGGTGCGCGACGAGGTCGGCACGCCGGTCACACGCAGACCGTCTTCGCGCACCAGTTCGCCAAGGCAGCGCACCATCCACGCCGCCGTGGACCCGGTGCCGAGACCCACGCGCATCCCGTCCTCCACGTAATCGACCGCCCGCTTGGCGGCGACGAACTTGGCCTTGTCGATCGGCGACAACTCTCCGGACATGATCCGCGACTCCCTGATCCTCGTGCGCGGTTATAGGCAAGTTGCGCCCCGGGCGCGAGGGGGAATTCCCGCTCTTTCCGGCGCCGCGCCGGAGCATGGGGCAACCGCGCCGGCCCATCCGCGCTGCACCACCGCAGGCATCGGCGAGTGGTACAGATGACGCGAACCGGGCGGGATCGCGTCGCTTCCGGGCGCGTGCACTGCCCGCATCCGGTGCAGCATCGGGTAATGACACAACCCTACCGCCTGCACTACGCGCCCGACAACGCCTCCCTCGTGGTGCGCCTGGCCCTCGAATCGCTGGGCCTGCCCTACGAGACGGCGCTCGTGGACCGCGCCGCCCGGGCACAAAAATCTCCCGGGTACCTGGCTCTCAATCCCGGCGGTCTGATCCCGGTGCTCGAAACGCCCGATGGGCCCATCTTCGAGACTGCGGCCATCCTTCTGTGGCTGGCGGACCGTCACGCGGCGTTGGCCCCCGCCCCGGACAGCCCGGATCGCGCGGGCTTTCTCAAATGGCTGTTCTTCGCCGCCAACACGCTCCATCCGGCGCTGCGGATCACCTTCTACCCGGACCAGTATATCGGTCCCGACACGGATGCCCGGGACCGGCTGCGCACGCACATGCAGGCCGAGGCGGCGGTACTTGTGGACCGCGTCGAGGCGCTGGCAGCCACAGCACCCCCCTGGCTCGGGGATGAAAACACCACTGTGCTGGATTTCTACATCGCCTGCCTGCTGCGGTGGGCGGCCCTGTATCCGAAAGGGCAGTCGGGGTGGTTCACCCTCCGCGGGCGCCCCTCGCTGCGGACACTGGTCACACGGCTTGAGGCGTCACCGGCGGTCCGCGCCGCCGCCCTGGCCGAGGGATTGGGCGCCGCCCCCTTCAGCGCCCCGCACCCGCCGGCACCACCCGAAGGGTCGGCGACATGAGCCCGCCAAACGCCCCGGGGCGAAGCGCGCCGGAAGGGGCGATGAGCCGCCCGCCCTGCGACTCCGCGGGCCCGGTTGCGGCTGAGCGGCCTTGAAGGGTCGCTTTCGGACAAGTAGGGGCGCGGCACTGCGCCGATAAGGCCACAAAGGGAGCGCGCGCATGTTTCTGTCCGTCTTCGACATGTTCAAGGTCGGCATCGGCCCGTCCTCGTCCCACACGATGGGGCCAATGGTGGCCGCGGCACGATTCCTCGAAACATTGCGCAGCGCGCCCTTCACGCCCTCGGGGTTGCGCGGCTCGCTGCATGGCAGTCTTGCCTTCACGGGGATCGGCCACGCAAGCGACAGGGCCACGATCCTCGGGCTCGCCGGCTTCCGCCCGGAGGATTACGATGCGGCGAAGGCCGAAACGGTGCTGGAGCAGATCCGCGAGACCCACACCGTGCGCCCGCCGGGCCTGCCCGAACTCTCCTTCCACCCCAAGGAGGATCTGGTCTTTGATTTCGGCCCCAACCTGCCCGGCCACGCCAATGGCATGATCCTGATGGCAACGGATGGGCAGGGCGACGTGATCCTGCGGGAAACCTATTATTCGGTCGGCGGCGGTTTCGTCCTGACCGAGGACGAACTGGCCCGCGGCAAGGACAGCGAAGAGGGACCGCCGGTCCCCTACCCGTTCAAGTCGGCCGCCGAGATGCTGGAGATGGCCGAGACATCGGGCAAGTCGATCGCCCGGATGAAACGCGACAACGAGGTTTCGCGGAGCGGCGTCGACACCCTGCGCACCGGCGTGGCCCGGATCTGGCAGGTGATGGACGATTGCATCACCCGCGGCATGCAGACCGACGGTATCCTGCCTGGCGGGCTGAACGTCAAACGGCGCGCCAAGGGCATCCATGACGCGCTGCTGGCCGAGCGTGGCACCAACCTCAACGCGCCGCACAAGATCAACGACTGGATGAGCGTCTACGCCATGGCGGTGAACGAGGAAAACGCCGCCGGCGGGCAGGTCGTGACCGCGCCCACCAACGGTGCGGCGGGGGTCGTGCCCGCGGTGATCAGGTACTGGCTCGATCACGTCCCCGGCGCCACCGAGGAGCGGATCGAGGAGTTCCTGCTCACTGCCGCGGCGATCGGCGGGCTGGTCAAGTACAACGCCTCCATTTCCGGGGCCGAGGCCGGGTGCCAGGCCGAGGTGGGCAGCGCCAGCGCCATGGGGGCCGCCGGGCTGGCCGCGGTGCTGGGCGGCACGCCCGCCCAGATCGAGAACGCCGCCGAGATCGCGCTGGAACATCACCTCGGCATGACCTGCGACCCGGCCGCCGGGCTGGTCCAGGTGCCCTGCATCGAACGCAACGGGCTGGGCGCGATCAAGGCGGTTTCCGCGGCCTCGCTTGCGCTCCGGGGCGACGGCACGCATCTCGTGCCACTCGACGCCTGCATCGAGACGATGCGCCAGACCGGCGAGGACATGAGCGAGAAATACAAGGAAACCTCGCTGGGCGGGCTCGCCGTCAACATCCCCAACTGCTGACCATCCCGTATGGCCGGGCCGCGGCTGTTGCGACCCTCGCGAACGGCCGGCCCGACCAACGCACCTGCGCGGGCAGCGCCGGAGCTTTCTTCAACGCCCTCCGTGAAAACCGGCGGGACTGTTCGGGAAACCACCGTGCCACAGCCCCGGATTTCCTGCACCCGCCCTCTTTCGGTCCGGGGCCGGCCCGGCTAGTGTCCACCCGCAGCAAATCCCCGGAGTGCCATGACCCGTTACGAATACAAGGTGATCCCCGCACCGTCCAAGGGCCGGAAAGCTCCGGGCGTCAAGGGGGCGGAAGCGCGTTTCGCGCATTCCATTCAAGAGGTTATGAACGAAATGGCGGCCGGGGGCTGGAACTACCAGCGTGCCGATATCCTGCCCAGCACCGAGCGTGTGGGCTTGACCTCTTCGCAGACCGTCTATCGCAGCGTGCTTGTCTTTTTCCGCCCGCACCAGCCAGATGACGCCACCACAGCCCCGGCCGACAATTCGGAACCCGAAGACCGGCAGGAAGAAGGCAACCCGCTGGCACATAACGATGAAATTGAATTCGGGGAGGACGCGGACACCCCCGGCGAACACGGCCCGGAGAGTCATCAAACACCGCCCCGCGGCCCCTGATCAGGCGTCGATCTCCAATGCAAGGGCATGAATTCGCCCGATAAGTTCCGGCCCGAGGGCGGCATGTACGGCGCGGTGCCTCTGCAACCTGCTCATGGCCGAAAGCTCCGGCGCGCGCAAGCGCAGCCGGAAATGTGACTCACCTCCACTCTGGTATCCGGCATGGCCACGATGCGCTTCACTTTCATCAATGATTTCCATATGTTCAATCGAGAACATCGCTTCCAGAGCTTCGCGGATTTCTGCTGCCCGGCTCATATTTTCCCGTTCCCCCCCTTCAATTCACCGCCGAGTAGCTTAAACTCTGCTCTCCGACTCGAAAAGGTGCGCGATGTCAAAGTCTGATCCCTTCGGTTTCGATATGTCCGTTTCCTCAGCCAAGAAACGGAACCCGCGCGGCCGCCGCGGCATGTCAGGTGCGTCTGAAACCTCCACCCGCGTTTGTGAAAAGGAGGGGTGCAACCGCGCCGGAAAGTACCGGGCGCCCAAGGCGCCGGACGTTCTCGACGATTATTACTGGTTCTGCCAGGAGCATGTGCGCGAGTACAATCTGAAATGGAACTTCTTCGACGGCACCACCGAGGCGGAGATGAACGCGCAAATGTCCAAGGACAAGGTGTGGGAGCGGGAAACAAAACGTCTGGGCGATCCGGAACAACGCGCCTGGGCACGCCTTGGCATCGAGGATCCGCACCAGGTTCTGGGCGTCAACGCGACCCGCAATCCCGGCAAGACTGTCACCGGCACCCGGAAGTTGCCCCCCGCCGAGCGCCAGGCGATCGAGATCCTCGAGGCCGGGGATACTTGGGCCAAGGCGGATATCCGCAAGGCCTACAAGGCGTTGATCAAGGTCCTGCACCCGGACATGAACGGCGGAGACAGAAGCCAGGAAGAGCAGTTGCAGAAAGTGGTCTGGGCCTGGGACCAGATCAAGGAAAGCCGGTATTTCAAGTAGCCGGGCGGGGCGCCTCCGCGATGGAACGCACGGCGGGCCGCACAAGACCGTCAGGCCGGCCTGAACTCCAGACTGACCCCGTTGATGCAGT
>Ga0102929_1002363_pt1 | contig 11214 bp, 9 predicted proteins | sample SalPonR1_B_D2_MG_FD_78510 | JGI IMG/M metagenome (GOLD analysis project Ga0102929, IMG submission 78510) | Salt pond soil microbial communities from South San Francisco under conditions of wetland restoration - Salt Pond MetaG R1_B_D2_MG | ecosystem: Environmental > Aquatic > Marine > Intertidal... | reverse complement strand
TTTCCGGCACTTTGAGCTTTTCCATCACGTAGGAGACCCGCTGCGAGCCGAAAATCCGCAGCAGGTCGTCTTCCAGGCTGAGGTAGAAGCGGCTTTCCCCGGGGTCGCCCTGCCGGCCCGAGCGGCCGCGCAGCTGGTTGTCGATCCGGCGGGATTCATGGCGCTCCGTACCGAGAATGTACAGCCCACCCGCGGCCAGCACCTCCTCTTTCTCTTCCCGGCACATGGCCTGGTATTTGACCAGGGCCCGGTTATAGGCCTCCTCCGCATCTTCGGCGCCGGCCGCTTCACGCCGGGCCAGCATTTCCGGATTGCCGCCGAGAACGATGTCGGTGCCGCGCCCCGCCATGTTGGTGGCGATGGTTACGGCGCCCTTGCGGCCGGCCTGGGAAACGATCTCGGCTTCCTGTTCATGGTGCTTGGCGTTCAGCACATTATGCGGCACGCCCTGCTTCTTGAGCAGCTTCGAGAGCAGTTCGGAGTGATCGATGGTAATGGTGCCGACCAGGATCGGCTGGCCCGTTTCCCGGCTCTCGACGATATCGGCGATCACCGCGTTGTGCTTTTCCTGCACGGTTTTGTAGATCAGGTCGGGTTGATCGATCCGGATCATCGGCTTGTTGGTGGGGATGACCGCGACCTCAAGGTTGTAGATTTCCTTGAATTCAGCGGCCTCGGTATCGGCGGTTCCGGTCATCCCGGCCAGCTTGTCGTACATGCGGAAGTAGTTCTGGAAGGTAATGGTCGCCAGGGTCTGGTTTTCCCGCTCGATTTTGAGCCCCTCCTTCGCTTCCACCGCCTGGTGCTGGCCGTCGCTCCAGCGCCGACCGGGCATCAGCCGACCGGTGAACTCGTCGACGATCACCACCTGGCCGTCCTTGACCACGTAATCCACATCCCGTTTGAACAGGGCATGCGCCTTGAGCGCCTGATTGACGTGATGCAGCAGGGTCATGTTGTTCGGCTCGTAGAGGTTGTCCACACCGAGCAGCTTCTCGACCTTGGCCACCCCTTCTTCAGTCAGTGTCGCCGCTTTGGCTTTTTCGTCCACCGTGTAGTCGCCGGTATAGGTTTTCACCGTCCGGCCGATATTGCTGTCCCGCTCTTCGATCAGTTCGCCCTTTTTCAGTTTGGGGATAATCCGGTCCGCCGTCTGGTAGAATTCGCCGGTGGTACTGCTCGGCCCGGAAATGATCAGGGGCGTGCGCGCTTCATCAATCAGGATCGAATCGACCTCGTCGACGATCGCGAAATGCAGGGCGCGCTGCACGTAGTCTTCGAGAGCGAACTTCATGTTGTCGCGCAGGTAGTCGAAACCGAATTCATTGTTGGTCCCGTAGGTAATATTCGCCCCATAAGCTTCCTTGCGCTGGGCATCGGTCATGCCGTGCACAACGCAGCCCACGGTCAAACCCAGGAACCGGTAGACGGCGCCCATCCATTCGGCGTCGCGGCGGGCCAGGTATTCGTTGACCGTCACCACGTGCACGCTCTTGCCGGTCAGGGCATTGAGATAGCAGGGCAGAGTTGCCACCAGCGTTTTGCCTTCGCCGGTCTTCATTTCAGCAATGTTGCCTTCATGCAGAACCATGCCGCCGATCAGCTGAACGTCGAAATGCCGCATGTGGAGCACCCGCTGTGCGGCTTCGCGCACCACGGCAAAGGCCTCCGGCAGCAGATCCTCGAGACTCTCTCCCTGATCGAGCCTGGTCCGGAAGGCCGGCGTCTTGCCCTGCAGGTCGGCGTCGGAAAGCGCCTGCATCTCCGTTTCGAGAGCATTGATCTCATCGACGATGGGCTGCCTGCGCTTGAGGTCCCGCTCGTTTTTGCTGCCGACGATTTTTTTGAGCACTGTTCCTATCATGCAGAAAAGCTCCGTTTCTATAAGAGGAATCTCCGGGCTGGTTCAGAGAGTTGCCAGCATCTCCTGAAAACCGGAATTGCGAATTTTAACATAGGCACCTAGTACCCTGTAACCCATAAACTGTCGCATCTTGCTTGTCCTTTGACGCGTCAACTGCGTTGTGACAAACGATACGTAGCTACGGCTATGCATCGTTCGTCACGCCTTGTTGACCCGCCAAATTCCTGCGCAATTTTGCGACATTCTATCGGTTACAGGGTACTAGGGCTAACAATGGACAATCGCCAGCTGCAGGAACGGATCGCCTGGAGACAGGTCCGCACCTCGCCAGGCGAGCGTCAGGAAGTTCCGGAGGTGGAATCTTGTTGAGCAACCGCCCCGACCAGATCCTTCAAGCTGCTGACGGTCCGGGTCGGCTCGATCCCCCAGGGATCGAAAACCATGTCGGGCGACCGCCTGACCCAGATGGCGCGCATGCCGGCCGAAACCGCACCGATCACATCAAAGGGATTCGACGAGATCATCCAGGCCTGGTCGCCGGAAACTCCGGCACATCTCAAAAAATGGCTGTAGACGGCAGGGTTGGGCTTGAACGAACGGAGATCATCGACGCTGACCACGTCTTCGAAGCGGTCGCGGATGCCGGCTGCCCCGAGCAGGCCCGCCACAGCATCCCGGCTGCCGTTGGAAAAAGCGAAAACCCGGCAGCCGGCGTCCTGCGCCTGCTGGAGACCGGCAGCGACATCATCGAAGGCCGGCAGTGAACGATAAGCCGCCAACAGGCGCTTCCTCTGAGTGGTCGTCAGATCGAGCCGGAAGCGCAGGCAGGTATAATCCAGCGCCTCGGCGGTACAGACGGCAAAAGTCCGATAGTTCTGCATGAGACCGCGCCGGAAAGAATATTCCAGCTGCTTTTCGCGCCAGGTCCGCGAAAATTCGGCCGCGGTTTGACCGATCATTTCCTCGAGTTCGACAACGACGCCCTGAGTATCGATCAATGTGCCGTAAACGTCGAAGGCCAGCGTGATGGACATGTCATCTCCCTCTGTTCGGGTTCGGGCTTTTGATAGTTATCCGGGTACTCTACCACGGCCCATATCTCATCGGAAGCCAGGCGCCGAAAGAGAGGCCCTGGCAAATAATAACGAAGGGGACAGAAAAATTTAGCTGTCGACCTGATCGTCCTGCATAAAGTCTGCTGAGCATGGTAAGGTTGTGCCCGCAAACTTGAGCTTACCATCGACAAATCATCCGTATCGCTGGGCCTTTCCGGTCTCTGCCAGCGCAGTTCGGGGGCCTGGAAGGCTTCGAGCCGAATGATATAACTGATCAGGTTGACTGCAGGAACAGCGGCAGATCCATGACATTCCGCAGACTCGTTCAAATCTCATGCCTTTACCTGCTGTTGACAGGCAGTCTGCTCTCCGCCGCTGCGCAGCGGGCCGAGGCAGCGGCCGCAAACCCCTGGACCCAATCCTTCTACTTTGAGAACGACCTTTTCAACGGCACCGACAGCAACTACACCAATGGCGTCAAATATTCACTGATCTCCCCGGACCTTTCAGTCCATGCCCAAAACGCTTCTCTGCCCAGGCAGGTGCTGGAAACGATCCACAAGCTGCCGTTTATCGCGGAATCCGGACCCAGTTTCAGTCACAAAGCGGAATTCTCTCTCGGCCAGAACATTTATACTCCGAAAAACATCGAGCAGACCGAACTGATTGCCGACGACCGGCCTTATGCCGGCTGGACCTACCTCGGCCTGGCCTATCACCGCCGGGCCAGAATTGCCGAAGGCAGGGAATTTCTCGACAGCGTCGAAATCCAGCTGGGCATGGTCGGGCCCTGGTCGTTCGCCGAAGAGGTCCAGACTCTGGTCCACGAACTGCGCAGCCTTGAAACCGCTAAAGGCTGGGACAATCAATTGCAGAACGAACCCGGCCTGGTCATCGCTTTTGAGCGCAAGCGGTTGTTTTACCCGGGAAAGAGCGGTCCGCTGGCCCCTGATCTCATCCTGCATGCCGGCGGGGCGCTCGGCAATGTCTCCACTTATCTCAACGCCGGGTTCGAAGTCCGGTTCGGGCTCAACATGCCGCGCAATTTCGGCGTCTCAGTGATCAGGCCGGCCGGCAGCACCCGCTTCTCTCCCGGCAGAAAACCGAGCGCTTACCTGTTTGCGGCGATCAACGGCAAGTATGTCCTGCATGACATCTTCATGGACGGCAACACTTTTACCGACAGCCACAGCGTCGACAAGAAGCCGCTGGTCGCCGACCTGGCGGTGGGTCTCAGCATCAGTTACGGCAACTGGATGCTGACCTATGCCAACGTCACGCGGACACCGGAATTCGAAGGTCAGGAAGAAGGCCACACTTTCGGCTCCCTAACCTTCTCCTTCTTTTACCCGTTCTGGTAAACAGCAACCTGAACCTCCTGCGACCCGCGGTTCCGGCAATCCTCGGAATGAAGAAAAGCAGATCCATTTATGTGTATTAGTCGAGACTTGATCTGACAGACATTGCCTGGTTTCGTCCGGCTCAAACGCATATTAAATATCCCTAGATAATCCAAGAGCGAGTTTTAACAGGACTTTTAAGAAGAGTTCGGCTAGCGGGAACCTGCTTTGCGATAAAGGGACAAGTCTGTTCCTACAAACAGAGAGGCCGGTTTTTAACAACCTCAGTTAACATCTTTCAACAATCTCAGGCTGTTGAAGACAACTAGCAACGTTGCGCCCATGTCGGCAGCGATGGCCATCCAGAGCGTGGCCATGCCGAACAGGGTCAGGACGATGAACACCGCTTTCAGCCCCAAGGCGAAGCCGATGTTCTGCTGGATATTGCGCAATGTCCGACGGGAGTGGCGAATCAGCCAGGGGAGCTTGGACAGGTCATCGCCCATCAGGGCCATGTCGGCCGTTTCCAGAGCCGCGTCGGTCCCCATGGCACCCATGGCGATGCCGAAGGTCGCCGCCGCCATGGCCGGAGCGTCGTTGATGCCATCGCCGACCATGGCCACGCTCCTGTTTTCCCGCACCAAGCGGCCAATCGCTTCGACCTTGTCTTCAGGCAGAAGTTCGCAGTGATATTCTTCGATTCCGGTTTCGGCCGCAATCGCTCTGGCCGTGCCGGCATTGTCACCCGTCAGCATCACGATGCGTTTAACACCTGCTTCCCGTATTTCAGAGACAATTTGCGGGATGTCTTCGCGGAGGCTGTCCGCGATGCTGATCAGCCCGCAGACATGGGTGTCGTTGCCGAGCGCGACGACCGAATGACCGGCGTCCTCGAGTTCCGCCGCCCGGGCATGAATCTCCGGAGTTTCCTGGGATTTCTCATGCAGCATCCGGTGACTGCCGATCCAGAACAGCCTGCCACCGATGTTCCCTTCGCCCCCTTTGCCTGGAAACGCCGTGAACTGCCGCGCGGGGATCACCTCGATGCCGACCTGTTTCGCCCTGCGCAGTATCGCCCTGGCCAAAGGATGCTCGCTGCCAGCCTCGAGTGCCGCTGCCCGTTCGAGCAACTGCCGTTCGCTGTGTCCGTTCAGGGGGACCAGGGCTTGTACCTCGGGCTGCCCGGTCGTGAGCGTCCCGGTTTTGTCCAGAGCCAGAACCTGAAGATGTCCGGCCGCTTCCAGATAGAGTCCGCCCTTGATCAGGACGCCGTGCCGGGCGGCGGCGGTCAGGGCCGAGACGATGCTCACAGGAGTCGAGATCACCAGGGCACAGGGACAGGCGATGACCAGCAGGACCAGGCCGCGATAGACTCCCTCCGCCCAGGACAATCCGGCCAGCGGGGGCGACAGTAAGGCAAGGGCGACCGCGAGGACCAGCATAATCGGGGTATACCGGGTGGAGAACCGGTCCACCCACTGCTGGGTGTTGGCCCGCCGCGTCTGGGCGCTTTCGACCATGCGGATGATGCGCGCCAGGGTGGTCTCGTCGGCCTTTCGGTCAGCACGAAACTCCAGGGCCCCGTCCTGATTGATGGTGCCGGCGAAGACCTGATCGCCCGGTTCCTTTGGGACCGGCATCGACTCGCCGGTGATCGGTGCCTGGTTGACGGAGGATTGGCCGCTGACCACCGCGCCGTCCAATGCTATCCGCTCTCCCGGGCGGACCAGAACGATGGCGCCGAGAGGGACCTCCTCAACAGCCATTTCCTGGATGTCGTTTTCGTCCGGATACCGGAAGCGAGCTGTTGCCGGTGCGAGATCAAGCAAAGCCCCGATGGCGTTACGGGCCCGCTCGACACTCCAATGTTCCAGCAACAAGGAGAGGGCGAACAAGAAAGCAACGGTGGCCGCCTCGAACCACTCGCCGATGACGAAGGCTCCGATGACTGCCGTCACCATCAGGAAATTCATGTCGGGCCGCAGACGGCGGAGGGCCAGTAGGGCTTTGGGAAACACGTACCAGGCGCCGCTGAGTGCGGACAGCAAATAGAGCAGCATGACCGCTGGGGGCATGGCATGACGTCCACCATGCCCCCCGGAGACGGCATCGAGCAGGCTGCCGTGCAAAGCCCAATGGGTCACGAAAGCGGCCAGCAGAAAAATCCCCGAGGCCGCGGTCAAAACCAGTCTGCCATGCCGTTCCCAGAAGCTGCCTCTCTGCTCGGGACGCCTTCGTTCCCACGGGATGGCCTGCATGCCGCTCTTGCCGACCGCCTGGACAATCTGGTCGGCGGAAAGTAATCCGGAGTCGAATTCCACCGTCATGCGGGCGTTGAGCACATCGAACTCCAGGTCGATGACACCCGGTTTGCCGCCCACCTCTTGCCGCAGGATGCCGACCTCTTCCGCACAACACATGCCCTGGACTCGGTAATCGATTCTTCTGTTCATAATCAATCCTCTTCGAGGGTTGTCTGACCCGGGCCCGACCAATTCGTCTGCTCGCATGAAGATATATTCATATCATGCAGACTAAAAAAAGGGCCTTGTCACCCGTCAGGATTAAAAGCCTTATTCGCCTACATGCTGAAGTCCCTGCTTCATCAGACTCAAAACGTGCACGTCATCCAAACTGTAAAAGACGTTCTTGCCATCCTTGCGATATTTGACGAGTTTCTGCCCACGCAGCACCCGGAGCTGATGGCTGATCGAAGAAGAACTCATCTCGAGAAGAGCGGCCAGATCACATACGCAAAGCTCGGAAAAAGAGAGCGCATGCAGGATGCGGGCGCGGGTGGAATCCCCAAGAGCCTTGAAAAGGTCAGCCAAATCCAGCAACACCTCCCCCGGAGCCATCTTGGATTTGACCTCAGCCACCTTGTCCGAGTGCAGGCATGTCGCGGTGCAGGTTTCGTCGATGTCCATCAGCTTGCCTTTCATTTGAATATATACTCAATTGTCGAACATTAAAATCTGATTGTCAACACTCGAAAGTCGAGAAAAGTCAGACTCCAAGGTGTATTGCCCATAGCGGCACGGGAGCCGGGGGAGTTTCAACTCCCCCGACTCTTTGATCATGCTGGGCTTAAGGTTTTTGGATGGATTTCAACCGGCCCTCCTCAGCTCTTGAGGCACTTGAATCTGGCCGTCGAGCACATAGACGATGTTATCGGCCCTTGAGGCGATTTCGTTACTGTGGGTAACAAAAATAATGGTTTTCCCTTCCCGGTTGAGTTTCTTCAGAACCTTCATAACTTCTGCCTCTGCCGCAGAATCAAGGTTGCCCGTTGGTTCATCCATAAGAAGCACCGGCGGATTGTTCGCCAATGCTCGAGCGATAGCAACCCTTTGCTGCTGGCCGCCGGAAAGTTGGCCCGGCTTCGCATCTGCCTTTTCTCCGAGGCCAACACTGTCGAGCAGTTTTTTTGCGCGATCTTTTTGCTCTTTTTCAGGGACGCTGGCCAGCATAAGTGCAACTTCAATATTTTCCAGGGCAGTCAAACTTTGCAGCAGGTTGAAAAACTGGAAGACAAAGCCAATTTTTTTTGCCCTTAAACCAGCCAGTTCCTTGTTGCCGAGGCGAAACATATCCTGACCATCAATCAATACGGTGCCTCTGGTCGGATGATCAAGGCCGCCAAGGAGGTGCATCAGTGTCGACTTACCGTGGCCAGACGGACCTACGATGCAGGTAAAGCTGCCTCTGGAAATGTCCAGATCGATACCACGCAGTGCCTTCACCAGGGTCGCTCCTTTTCCATATTCTTTCACAAGTTCCTTTGCAGTAATGACAGTATCATTCATAGCTGATAGCCTCCACCGGAGAGAGCTTCGACGCTTTGACAGCCGGGTACAACCCGGCGATCATGGCGACCAGTGTGGAAAACAGAATCGCTCCGGCAAACATGGTCGGGTCAAGACTGCTTTCGGAGCCTTTGACAAAAGAGGTAGCAGCATTCTGACTGATAAAAGGCGTGGCGAAAACCGCGGCCAGGCCGCCCATCACCGCACCGCCAATGCCGCCGATCAAACCGTAGACGCCCGATTCGAACAGAAACAGCCTGAAAACACCATTCCGGGTGGCGCCCATGGCCTGGAGAATACCGATTTCGCGCTTGCGTTCGTAGGTTGCCGTCATCATCGTGTTGACGATGCCGAAGGCAGCGGCCAGGATTGCAACTGCCGCAATCATCTGCAACGTCATGTTGACCGTCCCGACAATCGAGAGAACCGAACTGCGCATCTGTTTGTCGGACACGACGCCAAGACTGACCTTGTCCTTGATCTTATTGGCGTACAACTCGACTTCATCGAGGCGGTCTACGCGAACAGCCACATAGGAGACCAGGTCTTTCTGCTTGTAGAGTTTTTGCGCAACGGGGAGACTCATAAAAACGGTCAAATCGTCTTTGCCACCGGTTTCTTCCAACACACCTAAAACCCTTATGTCAACGCCACGAATCCGCACGTCCGAACCTGGGGCCAAGCCAAACTGCTCTGCCAGGACTGACCCAAGTACGGCACCGTCAGCGGTTTCTTCCGGAAAGTATTCACCTTGAGCTAGCATCCAGTTTTTAAAAATCCTGGTTTCTTCCGGAAGGATGCCCATGACCGAAACCGGGCGATTGTCGATGGCAGAACGTTCAGCCAGATAGGGAATCGCCTGCATCCCCTCGATTGAGCGGATCGCGGCAACCTCGTCCTTGGTGATATTGGTCGGCAGCTGCTCTCCTGTCAGAATTGAAACCTGCTCGTAGGCACAGCTTCCTTTTGGGGTTACAACCAGATTCGCACCAAGCGCGGCAGATTCTCGCTCAATTTGGGATTTGAGGCTGCCGCCGAGCGCCATGAAGGTCACAAAAGAGGCCATGCCGATCATGATGCCGAGCAACGTGAAAAGAAATCGCCCCTTCCTTCGGGTCAGGCTTTTAAAGATCAATTTTCTGTGGGTCATCTTAGGCTCCTAGCTTGTGTCTGGCGACGACCGTCACATCATCAGCCCTGAAAATATAACCCCGGTTTTCCTTCATTATGGAACCGGAAGCTTTGATCTCATCGCCAATAGAGAGTTGTTTGCCGGGAACTTTGACAGCCAGCAAAGCCTTGTTGCAGTTTGGGGTCGTGCACTGCAATTCCTTTTTGTCCATCACTCCCACAATCGTTGTGTCATCTTGAGAGTGGGCATAGACTACACCTTCAAGGGTCAATGGTTGACTGAATGCGCCGGGGTCTGAAACCACATCATTGACCTGAAAAACCTGATCCTTGCACCCGACCATTAGAGCAACAATCCCAAGAATCGATACATACACGACTGCCTTCAATAGCGAATGTCTCATCGTTATGAGTCCTCATTTTGTTTTTTATTAATGAAAACAAGACCAATAGGGACCGCACTTTGACGCACGGCCACCATTGACCATTTCTATGCTTTTAATTGTCTAAAGGGACTTCAGAGAACTTCAGGTGGATAATCGATAGAAAGGATAAATCCTGATGGGGGCTTTTCTGAAACTAACCAAGAATAGGTTCTATTTGTGGGCGTAAAGGTACTGATTTGTTCAGTATTTGGATGATAGACATATAGGCAGGTCGGACAGTTGCAATCGAAACACTCTCCCTCATTAACGGGCACTTCAGGTGCATTGTCCTTGTCACAGCACTCTTCAGCTTGAACTTGAGCAGCCGAAATGGCAGGTGCAAGAGTGACCCCGACCAAAAAGGAAAGCGCCAGCAAGAAAGACAGAGACACCGCAATTTTCCTAATTACTAGCATCATGCTGGGCATTATAGCCTAAGACACAACTCAAAAGTCAACCATATTAGTAAAGCTTCGTGTCGTTTACGATGCCTTCCATGGCGGCATCCAGGTCACTTGACATTTTCGACTTGAAAAAAACATTCTCCTTGAGACTCCATGCTACCGAGATTCGTAATCTTCACAACACTGGGGTATGTGGTCCTATCCTTATGTTACTGGAAATGACAACCGAAAATTGACCACCTGTGATTACCGAATTTTGACCACCCCCGGCGGTTGGTAAATGGGGTGATTTTTCGAGTTAAAGGGTTTTCTTCCCACCTCCTTTCAGGGACTGCTTGAGGCGGTAGCTGTCCCAAGTGCATTCGATAATATGGGCGCGGTGGGTGAGCCGGTCCAGAAGGGCGGCGGTCATGTTGGGATCGCCGAAGATCTGGGTCCAATCGGCAAAGCCGAGGTTGGTGGTGATAATCACCGAACCGCGCTCATGGCGCTCGGCCAGGACCTGGAAGAGCAGTTCCGCCCCTTCCTTGGAGAAGGGCACGTATCCGAGTTCATCGAGGATGAGCAGGTCGAGCCGGGCGTATCTACCGAGCAGACGGTTCAAGTCCCGCTCGGTGCGGGCTTCGATGAGCTCGTTGGCCAGGGCGTAGCCGGTGATAAAGCGCACCCGCTTGCTCTGCCGGCAGGCCTCGATGCCCAAAGCGGTGGCCAGGTGGGTCTTGCCGGCACCGCTTTTGCCCATCAGGATCACGTTTCTGCGATCGCTGAGGTAGTCGCCCGCCGCCAGATCCCGTATCAGGCGCTTGTCGAGCTCGGGCACGGCCTCAAAGTCGAAGACTTCCAAGGGCTTGAGCAGGGGGAATTTCGCCTCCTTGAGTCGGCGTTTCTCGCTGTTCTCAGAGCGAATGCGCAGTTCCAATTCTGTCAGCTCCAACAGGAACTGGCCATAATCGATCCCGCCGTCACGGGCCTGTCGCAACTGCTGTCCGAGGTGGCGGGCCATATTGGTCAGGTTCAGGGCCTTGAGGTTGTGCTGCACCAACAGCGCGTCGGCGGCCCGGCTCATGATCCACCTCCCAGTCGGGCATAGACCGAGATGTCGGCCTCGGGAAGCCGGGCGTAGCGCTCAAGGGGAACGATCTGCGGCGCGGGCTGGTTGCGGTGCAGCAGATGCCGAATGCCGCCGCTG
>Ga0102929_1002360_pt1 | contig 11220 bp, 9 predicted proteins | sample SalPonR1_B_D2_MG_FD_78510 | JGI IMG/M metagenome (GOLD analysis project Ga0102929, IMG submission 78510) | Salt pond soil microbial communities from South San Francisco under conditions of wetland restoration - Salt Pond MetaG R1_B_D2_MG | ecosystem: Environmental > Aquatic > Marine > Intertidal... | reverse complement strand
TTTAATTTTTCTGTCTGTTCGTTGTTTTAGAAAAAAAAATGCAAAAACAGGCCGTTTTTCGCAAAATTCAATTTTGGCCAACTTACAACGCCCATAACACACTACATATACATACTACACATTTCTGAGTGGTACCATTGAAACCGCAATGTCCAAAATACTCAATACATCTTGTTTTCGTCAAGCAGGATGCCAATGACGAAGAATAAAACACAGGTCTTCCGTTTCTGGCACCGAAAGCCCGCAATACCAAGCTGTCACTTGACGGCCCGGAAGAGAGGGGGCGGGCAAAAAATTTTTTTCTTTCCGATTTTTTTTCTATATAAATTCTCGACTTGATATTTTTTTTTGTGTTTTTTGATTTTCTGTTGGGTGTGTGGCCCCTCTCACATCGTTGTTGCGTGTTGTGTTGCACGGTCTATTTTATTTGCTTCACTCGTGTGCGTTGTTCTACTGTGTAATACGCCGGGCGTTTATTTACTTGTTCTTGAAAACAATCAATACCCTTTTGTTTCTTTCAAAAAAGCACCTCAAGTACCGCATGTCACGGTAGTGTATTCCGACAAGAAAGACGACGCCTCTTTGTTCGACACCGTCGTCAAAGGCATGGACTACCCAAAGTATGTCCGCGTCAATCGTGTTGCAGAAAGTGTGTTCCAAAAAGATGATGGCACCTACGTGTACGATGTCCTGCTCATGCTAGACGATGCGTCACACCAACACCTCGACCGCGTCCGCAAGAAAGACTTACCGCCTCACGAAGCACACTGGATCACTCGGGCCCCGCACATTACTTGTGCGCGCACGTACGACAAGGAAGAACACGCGAATGCGTTTGCAAGTATCCAAACGGACGTGGAAAAGTTGAGTAACGGCATCGATTTTGACGTTGTTGGCGTTTGCACGTCTTTGAACAACGCGAGTGGAAAAGTCAAGTGAGTATGTCCTCTAAAGGTATAAATAGTGACATGTGTTACCTTATCACAAATCAGTATGGCTACCACGCTGTCGTCCGTCGGCGTCACTTTTGAACTGACAGGTCGCGTGGTGTCTGTCGAACAAAGCACATTGTCGTATAATCAAGTGGAAATTTTCTACGCGTTAACCGAAAATGGCATGTTGTTTCGACGTGCATTCAATCGTATGAACGGAATGAGGCGGCGTGAGTACGATTTCGATTTGAACATCCAACGACAACTATTATTTGCTAGGAAAATGTTCTTGACCGATCTTGTGGTGTTTTCTAGCGGTGTCCTTAATGACCCGCAGGACATCGTTGTATGTGTCGGAAGACTCGCGGAAAAAAAAGTATTTTTAACCAATTTGGTTGAAATAATTCCCGTAGCAGTTGGAACGTTCGGTGCGGGTGCGCCAACCAGTGATACAAAGAAAAAATTGTTCGACTTCTCCGTGTCCGGAGTGAATCAAGGATTACTGATTAGCGAAGAAGAGGCTATACACCATCAGTTTTTCGTACACAAAGAGGTGCCAAAGCCAAACCAAGTTCTCTCTTTCACTCTTTATGGGCGGCATGCGATGGTCGATTTTTTCTTAGGAGGCACCTTGCACAAGCTTTCTACCAAAAAAGAGTTGGAAACTCTACCGTACGCAGAACAAGTTGGTCAGAAATGGGAAAAAGTCTTGAAAGGCGATCCAGACCTCGAAATTAATTGGGATATCATTGCCGAGCCTGTGTTGGAAAAAGACTTTGGTAGTGTGAACCGTCCCTTTGTCACTGTGGATGCTCGTTCGTACCCTTGGTTTGGTGCTCAGGTCATTTCTCGAGTGGAGACACAAAAACATCGTCTGAGGTTTGTTGAATTTACGACAGAGATAGACTACGACGGATTGACAGAAAACGAATTGCCTACGAGTGGTGAAAGGACTCACCCGCCAGGACTGATGTTTCCTCTTGCACGCAAGTCGATGGTCAAGGTGTTGAAAGACATCACGGGTATGATAGTGCACGATGGGTACATACTTTTTTTTGGTCAAACACGTAATTTGACAGATACAAACTGGTGGGTTTCTCCATGGAAGAATGATCTATCTGAGGATAGCGAGGACAGCAATGGACCGGGGAGCTACGATTCTCGTGGATTTACCGGGTTCACGGGCTTTGGGCCGCTGGATTCAAGCGGGTTGGTGTACTGGGTACACGTGGAAAGCGTCGGACTGTTTATTTTGAATGTGTTTTCCCACACCATGATTCCAGCAGCGATCAATCCGGAGAGTGCAACGATCTCTGAGGTGGTAGACACAACCGCACAAAACAGGCGCGTACGTCAAGTAGGAATCAATGCGCGCGCACGAGGTACCAACGAAATTCTCAAGACGCCGCCCGTGTTGTGGACAACCGTGCAATCAAATGAATCGACCACGTTAACATGCACAACGAGCATTACTGTGCCCAGAGTGATAGATGTCGACGCGTTGGCGTTGGCATTCGACTCTTTTCAGTACTGGTGGGAGAATAGAACCAACCAACAAAAGTACGTCAACGCTATGCGGATCGAAGGAGACTTGATGATCATCGACAACGTCGCGAAGAGGGAGTTGGCCAACGAAAGGATGACCAAAGTGACTGTGCCGGCTCCGTCGTCGCTGCAAGACGAAGTGTTTACTGTGTGCGCGTGGATGCTCGTTTCTTCGGCGTTTTCTATTAATGTCGACTTGAATTACATACTGGAAAAGCAATTGGAGATGTTCTTACAAATGTTCTTGAGCAGTGACACAGTTGTGTCGGATTACATCACCGTTGTGGACGGAGTGTTGGAGTCGCTGGTGTACGACAACCTGAAGGTGAGAAACCTTGTCGCCAACCTTCGATTTCAACTGGGCGTGTGTCGAGACGGTCTTGACGTCATTGACGTGGTCACGTTGGAACCTCTTGCAGTGGCAAAACGTCCGTTAGACGTCGTCTACGTGCTCCGAGACGATGTCAAGGCGGAAGAAGGTACGAACAGCATTTACTTTTGTTACAACAAAGAGTCGATTTTGAACGAAAACGCAGACATGGTCAAGAAGATCGGGACCAAGCTCTCGTTTGGCGGCATCAAGTTCGTGTTCGCCAGCTCGGATGCTCGCGACGCCGCATTTGACCAGATTGTGTCTGCTCCACCAAACTCGGTATTTGTGTTTCGATCAGAAATTGCCGAAATACGACGATTGTACACGCCTGATGGTGTGCGGCGGCAAACAAAAATTGTCGGAACACAACGATTTTACAAGCTTGTTCAAGTGCAGCAGCGGTCTGTGGAGGTGGACCAGATGTTTAGACAAAGACCTAGGCTTAGACGAGAGGTTGACACCCGGAAGCGGGCCCGCGAAGTATCCTCGCGAGCAACGGCGCTGCCTCTGGTGCCAAAGAGCGCGGAGAGCAACGTGCCGAAGATATCCACGGACACGTCAAGGACGGCGACAGAATTTTCAACGAAAAGCATGTTTTTACGTACACTGTGAGCCCGAATGACATTGTACGTTGACACAACATCCCGGTTCGGAGGCAACACATATAAAAGGTACTTTCGACAGTTGTCATACCAGGCACGCAAATGAACCCCCTCTTCAAATATGAGCCCGTGCTCCGTTACTTGTGTACTCAACTGTTTTCGGCAGACAGTATCCTTGACGACTTGGACAGTGTAACTTTTGAGAACCGCATCTCTCTGACCAACAGCGCTTTCCGCGTCGACGCATTCACCTCTACGTCCGCAGACACGCGGTTGGCCCAACTCCGCGGCTACACCAACGTCTTGTCTACACTTGCTCAATTCAATGACGCCAACAAAGGCGTTCGTATATTGACACCCGTGCCCGGGACACCCACCTTCTCGGTGCCGATTGGTCTGTTTGTGTGTGCCGCGCTCGACTTGCAGTGCGTCTACTTGTCGCGCTTCTTGTGCGCGTGTTTTGCGGACGGGCACCTTGGTTTTGACGACATTACCGACGAGGACGATATTTTGCTACAAATCTTGCCGAACGTGGTGACGCAAATAGTGATACGCGACGCATACTTGCACTCTGGCGCGAAACGTCTCTTAGATGCTGCCGCGTACGTCACGACGGCTGAACGTCGTTTCCAAGAAGCGGTTCTGGACAAGTTACCCACTGTGCGTGCTATCCAAGAACAGGCAAAAAGTGCTTTCGTGAAGAGAGCCACGTTTGTTGTGTGCGACGTCGACTCGTGGTACGACGTGGTCATGTACCCGGACGCATCAACTTTGCCTGACGCCACGGCCCCTCTGCGTGTTCTCGAAGCTTTGACCCAATACCTCAAAGACACACACACAATCCAAAGAGCATTCCAGTCCAGCACGCTAGCAGACGTGTTCTTTGCTAGACTGATTGAACACGGTGCTCGGTTCCCGACGACTGAGATCGTTTTGCCCACGTTGAACTTCTCAGCGGGGCGGCCTGACACGGCCTTTACGCCACCATTGAAAGTGCTGTACAAAACAGTTGGTGCGCCAGACCTCATTGTGCTTCGTTCTCCTCGACACCCGCAACTGTTTGACACTGTGACGGTCCCGCTGGGTAAGCGTTTAGCTGCTGGTCCGGTGCTATCCTTTGCACGCCGACCGTACGAGTGGTTGTTTGTGCTGTGCCTCATCTTGCCCGACGTAACTACCGTTGTGGACGTGTTTGTCACCACCACAAAAAATCAGGTTGGGTCGGATGGACTATTTCAAGTTTTGGTGCACATGATGGTGTTGCGTTTGCAATTGTTTGGCGAAATAGATGAGTCTTTTTACCGCGCCTTCAACAAGACACGCATTGACAACGTCACGCGCAACCCTGTTCGGGTTGTCAACAAGCTAGTGACCTTACCCAAATTTCGCATTGCGTGGAATGTCTACTACAACTTGGCCGAACGTCTTCGCAGTGTCGACGCGGCTCTGTCGTGGGCACTGATGGCTCACGTGATGCGTTTCCGACCAGACAATGAACAAATGGAATTTGTGCCAATCTTGGCAGACCTGACTCGCCAAATCTCTCTACAAGATACCAAAGGCGTCGTGGTACCTTTCATCCCTACGCTTCTTTGGTACGAAAACGCGACACCCACAAGCCCTTTGTTGTCATACGTCTTGCCAAAGGTTGCTGAAGAGCTGGACGACGTCTTTCAAGACACCGACTCTGAGGAGGTCCGCGTGTACACGTACGCCCTGTTATCCCCAACGCTCACTGTTTCTGCACCGGCATGGGCAAGGGACCTTCACGACATTGTCGGTCAAAACATCGACGACGTGTTAGACAGTCGTCGAATGCTTTCCCAAAAACTGCAGAAACGACTGAAATTGTTTAGTCCTCAAGAGGTCTCTCGGTACGCAAATGCTGTGGCGAGAGCGGTCACGGCAGACGACGTGGACACGAATACGCCCATCGGCGCAGCGTACGTCGATTTTGTGCGCTGGTTAGACCTTTTGGTGTCTGCGTACCAAATGCAGCTGTCGCCTAGAGAACGATACAACAAAGTAAGAGTCGTGTACTTTGAGAAAATCAGCCTCATGGAACAAGACCAACAGTACGACTTTGAGCGTCTCATTCCTGCCTTAGTCATCCCTCTTGCCGTACACGACGTTGACGCGCGCATAGAGACGACCTTGTTCCGTCACTCCACTATCTTGCCATCCATTGCAACCAACATGCATTTTGTGGCCCGAGCCGGCTACTTGGCTGTGACTCGCACAGTAGAACGAGCAGCGCAGCACTTATTTCCTAGTTTTGTTCGGCCATCAACAGAAACAAGGCCCGGCAAACGTCAACGAAACGCAGCACGTCTTCTCAGTGACAACGCAATCACGAGGAGCGCGTTTCTCGAACAATTGTAAACACCAAGATGGAGACCAGGGTGACATTGTGTACGGATTTGGTCCGTTTCTGCCGCTTGATTGTGTTCACCAAACGTGTGTTTGAGCATACCTCTTTACAACGCATTCAAGAACTCTTCTTTCGACAAAAACGCATTCGTGTCCGAATGCGCAATGGGAATGACAGCTTGTGACGGCACGGCTGTTTGATTGCGCGGTTGTTTGTTGGCACGGGGATTCGTATCGGCCTTTTCCTCGCGACTTCGTTTGGCTTCTTGGCGTAACCGGGCGTTTTCTTCGAACATTTGCATGATGAATCCGGAACGTTGAAACACCTCGCTTAACGTAAACTTTCCGTTCGTCTCTGTAAACACAAAAATAGAACGTTTTCTTGCTGTTTTGATGCGAGTCACGATAACGTCCTTTTCCGCGCCCTCAGCCAACTCAATGGTTCGCGCCCCCACAAGCAAGGTGGACTGTCCATATCTTTGTTCGTTCCCCGCCAGAAACGTCTGTCTATCGTAACACTCGAATTGTACACCGCCCTCTTCTTGAACGCGCGGTTCACCCACAATGACGTACATAATGTCGAAATCTTTTTTCGTCGCCAAGTATTGTTGCCCGAACGGGTCGACTACGTCGACACCGTCGCGACATATCCCCAAGTATTCTCTGACGTCAGCAATCGCCAGTCTGAACGCTTTGGCCCCGTCTTTTTCCGACACGGTCTCGTCTTGTATACTGTTTTCGAGGGCCGACAAGAAGCGGGCCACAAAACCCTCGGCCGGATCGACTTGACTGAGAAAGTCGAGGAGTCGAGCCAGAACGTGAGCTGGTTTGTTTTCGTCGTCTTTGCCCTCTGGAGTTCCCAGAGCGAAATCGCGAACGTATCCAAGAGCCAACGCCGTAAAGACTGCTTCATCGTCACGTGTGTCTAATGTGCGTTCCGAACTGCGTGACACTACTTTGAAGTCTTGTGTTTCATCAACAGCACTGACAAATGTTCCTGGTAATCGACGTTCGCTCAACCAATGCACAAAGACGTCTGGAAACATTTTGAATTGCGACACGTTAAACTGTGGATACGCTTGAATGTTCTTCACAAACACCAGCTGTTCCCGACGCTGTCCATTGGCCAGTTTGACTTTGGTTATGGCCCACAAGGTGGGCATTCGGCGTCGAACTCGACGGAACGGACGTTGGTAATTTTCCGCAGTCGTCATGGCAACACCGCGAAACGTGGTTGGTCGGACTAATGACGAAGACCGTGTTCTCAGTGTAGCAGTGTCGCCGGAAAAGTCAACAAAAAAATACTTATTAGCGAACACGTTATAGATGACCAACCCATACTTTTTGAAGGTCATCCACGTCACGAGCCCAGACGTGTCTAACAGACCATAGTCCACAAGTCCACCAAACTTCATAAAATTGGGAATGTCGTTAATTGCGAGGTCTTTTCGACACAGTCCGTCTGCAGGACTCAACATGTTTGTCTTTGGCAACTGCTCAGGGTCAAACATGTATACCCCGATGTTCGACCACCGATGAAAGGGCATCTCTCCTTCCTTCACAGCCCACGCGTTGCTTTGCATGGGAAACGTGTACCCAAAAATTGCTAGCGTTCGGATGTTTGTGCCTGACCGTTTGTTGGCGTATTCAATGATTTGATAATAGTCGTCTCTGTCCGGATAGTACGATTGGTACACCGTGAGCTTTTGCCACGGAAAAGACTTTTGGTGTAAAATATGTTCGAACCGAAAAAGTGTTGGTTGCAGACGATTTTCACTGTAGCGTAGGCCGACAGAAACGAGTTGTGGCTCTTCATCTGACATTGTTTTCCACCTTTGCCAATTCTCATTCGACAGAATGTCGATCTTGGTATTGGTACCCACCTTGACTTTTGCCACGCACACAAAATCAAACGCCTTGGACGGTGTCCGAAACGCGTAGTGCACCCACCCTTCTGAGTTAAAGGTGCGCTCTAAAGAACACTGCCCAATGACCAAGAGTTCAGACGGGACATACACAGTGTTTCTGTGGGTATTAAAACGTGGTATATTCACGATTGGAGGCGCGAGAGAAAAGCTGATGTCGGACAAGTGACTGAGGTCCACCTCGACGATCCACATTCTCACCCCTACTATGTTTGTGGCTCCCGAGACTAAGAAATTGTGCATACCTGACCAAGCTACACACAAAAAGTCTTTTTTGGTACGAGGGGTGTGACCTACATGCGGAAGCACTGCCAATCCTAGCGCTGTACTTTGTGAATTTGCGACTCGTTTGTCAAAAAGGATGTCGCTGTATACCATGTCATCAGACGTGACAACAAATATCTTGCCATTCTCTATCAACACATAAAAAATGTCTTGTTCTGACGTCGACCAAGAACTTTCTGCAACGGCCACAACAGAACCCTGGAAACTATCGGTCGGTACTCGACTGTAAATGACGTTGTCCAAGAGAGCCATACCGACACCGTATTACTTTGTAAACAGAAACATACTTTATACGTAGTTTAAAAGAACTGCTCTTATTTTTACAAACGTTGTGTTGCGCACGTGTTCATATCGCATGAAAACAAATGCACCCTAAATCATAACTCGCTACAGCGCGCCCGCACCTCACAACAACACCAAACACCGTGTGTGTCTTCATTGATGATCGGCGCAGCGCCCGGGCAATAATCCCACGGAACAGAAATTGCTCCACGTGATTGTATTAATCGAGCACATCCAACTCGGTGCCATCCCTCCACACTGTGCGGTTTAGCGTACACGGCAAACGCACAAGACGCTTCCACAGCGACCAACACGAATAAGAAGACAAGCACGAGTACGAGGGAGTACATTTCCTTCCTCTTTTCCTCACCTCAAACGACGGGTTCGTGTTCAAGGGGTTGGGTGGGTACACAAATAAAAATGGAGTCGTCTATGGAACTGTCGGTATTTTATCGACAACTTCATTGTTTGTCCAACTATCATTTGTCTGTCATCGATGAGGCGTGCGCGTCTCGTACAAAAGAAGATATGCACACGGTATTGCAGTGTGAACACGTCGATTTTGACCAAGCCCTTGCAGTGGCATATCTCCAAGATTTTGTAGAGTTTGTGGTTCGCATTCTACGTTCACAAAGACAACTCACATTCAACTCCGTTGGTCCAATTCTGCTCCTTGCGTCATACAATGGGCAAACAGACATTGTCCAAAGTGTTGTCGACACGGGATGGTGTACGAACCAACAGTTCACCGTGTATCACTGCGTGGGGCGAGACACTACAGGGCCCGTCGCGTCTGTACCACATACTGTTACGCCATTGTGGTTTGCTGCAAAAAATGAGCGTCTTGATGTGATACGCGTGTTGTTAGCTGCAGGAGCAGACGTGGACATGTCTGTACCTCGTGGCACGACGTTGTTTATTGAGTTGGCAAAGAGAGGAGCACTCAAGTCGTTAGAAGTATTGCTGACAGAAGACAACCTCGGCGTATCATGTAAGTGCTCGCGTGGGACAGGCTCATTTTGTGCGTCGAACCTATCTTTCGACATTCACACAAGGTGTTCCGTGTAAAGCGTACCACGCCGTTGGGGTATGCTGTAGGTTGTGCACCACCACTACATGTTGCCACATTTTTAGAAAGAGGAAAAAAAAATAAAAGCCCGCCCTCGTCAACACATGGACGACGCGTTGTATCGTCGCCTGTACAACGCCGCATTTGATGACCTTGACGACAACTACTTTTCTCTCGTTGTCCGCGAGTGTCCCACGCGCCCCTCACTGCTGTACATTGCGGTAGCTCTTCAGGATGTTGACCTTGTACGAAGACTAGTGGCAATGCCAAACGCACCCATAAACGAGTATTGGGACACACAACTCACAAAGGAATCTCCGCTGGGGGAGGCCGTACGCCTCAAAAACGTGACCCTCGTCACATTGCTTTTGCACCACGGCGCGGACATTCAGACCGCGTTCATATGGAGCAAACACGCATTGGCCGAAAACACGTGCGTAGAGGGTGCCACGCCGCTGGGGTATGCTGTAGGTTGTGGACAAGTCGCATGCATTGATATCCTGCTTGCAGCTGGATTGGACCCAAAAAGAATCACCCTGCATCAGCTGACAGAGTGGCTACTGATCGAGGATGCCGTGCTCTCTTGCGAGACGTTCGATGGTTATCTGCGAGTGTTGGACGTTGTGTCGCACCTTGACTTGCCGACACACGGGTGGCGTCTTGTGGTTGAAGCCGTCTTCAACCAAGACTGGGCTTTGATGAGGAATTTGTTCGACGTACGTGGTGTCAAGATCAACGCCGAACTCTTGTTGCGCGTGGCACAGCTTGTCTGCCCAGAAAACGGGTTCCTTTATCAACCGTTTTGGGTCTGCATTGCTGAACATGTCATGAACGACGTCTTTTCTTCCGTTGTGTGTGTGTGTGTGAGCTCGTTGGTCCAAAGAGAACTTCGGCCACGGTAAACATGTCTTGAGGTACCCAGTCGGCAACTGTGGTGCGGAACAATGTCGGACAACACACTTTGGGCAGAAACATCAACTTGCCCGCCAATGTCGCCCGCTCTGGTTGCGTGATGTGACACAGCACATCCTCTCGAGCAAACGTGGTGCCGAATGGTGCGAGAGTCTCGTGATGGGGCGGGCGGCCCCGTTCGATGACGCTATGCATGTGTTTGTCGACATGAGTTAACATTGTGATAAAGCACGCATGTACTGATTCGTCATCTATGTATGATGCAACAGCGGAAAAGATCGACGTATCCAATCGTGGGTTAAACGTCAGCAAGCTAAAGATGCTGTTGTTTGCTTTCGCCAAGAGCGCTGTTTGGTGTCTCTGTAACGGATGAGTTCGCTCCAAAATTTCAGCGACACCCGGCACTAGTTGCCGAAACACGTACGGGTACACAATACACGCTTCTTCGTCTGTCAGGTCCTCCAAAAACGCTGTCCAAACAGGGTCGTCTTCCAATCGACCCAAAAGTCCCTCTCGCGCGCGCACAAGACCACAGAACCCAAAGTACATGTCTGTGTGTCTCCCAGCACGGATCGCGTTTTGAAGGAGCGTGTGTATAGACATGGAGTCTGCTGCGTCTGATCTCCGTCCTAGGTGAACACCATTAGGGAGAAGACATGCCATACACACTTGATAATCAGTGAGCGGCGATCTTGCACACGCGTTCCCGTGTTCATGTTCGCAAACGTAAACACGTTGTAGCGTTGCTGACTGTCTGGTGAGACAAAGTCGTTACGAATGACACTTAAATCTTGAAGTGTCAACACATCTGGTACGTCAGGAAGTAAGTCTTGGGCGTTGGACACGGCGTGTGTGACAAACCGAACTTGACGCACGTAGGCCTCAAAACGAGCAACGTCGGTGGGTGCGTCGGTGTGTGACATTT
>Ga0102929_1002358_pt1 | contig 11222 bp, 10 predicted proteins | sample SalPonR1_B_D2_MG_FD_78510 | JGI IMG/M metagenome (GOLD analysis project Ga0102929, IMG submission 78510) | Salt pond soil microbial communities from South San Francisco under conditions of wetland restoration - Salt Pond MetaG R1_B_D2_MG | ecosystem: Environmental > Aquatic > Marine > Intertidal... | reverse complement strand
AGCTGGGCCATCGGCAGGTCGATGGTAACCCGCTGGCCCGGCTTGACCTTGTTCCCGGCGATTTCGAGCGGAGCCTGCATGTCAGCCCTTCCCGCGGGTCTTGGTCTTGCCCGGCACGGCCTGTTTCTCGATAAACTGCACAATCTGACCGGCGACGTCCTTGCCGGTCGCCTGCTCGATCCCCTCCAGGCCGGGCGAGGAATTGACCTCCATCACCACCGGGCCGTGATTGGAGCGCAGGATGTCGACGCCCGCCACATTCAGGCCCATGATCCGCGCCGAACGCACCGCCGTCGAACGCTCTTCGGGGGTGAGCCGGACCACGCTGGCTTTGCCGCCACGGTGGATATTAGAGCGAAATTCGCCTTCTGCGCTCTGCCGCTTCATAGCGGCGATGACCTTGTCGCCGACCACGAAGCAGCGGATGTCCGCTCCCTTGGCCTCCTTGATGAATTCCTGCACCAGGATATGGGCCTTGAGCCCGCGAAAAGCTTCGATCAGTGTCTCGCCGGTCTTTTCGGTGTCGGCCAGGACCACCCCGATGCCCTGGGTGCCCTCGAGCAGCTTGACCACCAAGGGAGCGCCGCCAACCTGGGCAATCAGGTCATGGGTATACTGGGTGGAATGGGCGAAGCCGGTGACCGGCAGGCCGATACCTCGCCGCGCCAGCAGCTGCAGGCTGCGCAACTTGTCGCGGGAACGGCTGATCGCCACCGATTCGTTGACGCTGTAGACACCCATCATTTCGAACTGCCGCACCACGGCGGTGCCGTAGAAGGTAATCGAAGCGCCGATGCGGGGGATGGCGGCTTCGAAGCCGGTCAGTTCCTCCCCCCGGTAATGCATGGTGGGACGCTGGGAAGCAATGGTCATGTAACAACGCAGGGGATCAATGACCATGACCTCATGATCCCGCTCGCTTGCCGCCTCGACCAGGCGTCTGGTCGAATACAAACTCGGGTTTCTCGATAAAACCGCGATTTTCATGGATATCCTTTCAGGTCCGGTTTTGCCGGTAGGCCTGGCGTAAAGTCCTGCCGCCCAGATACGAGGCCCCCGGGTCGACGAGCAGTCGGCCTGCCATTGTCCTGCGCCCCAGCAGCATGCGGAAACGCATGGTTTCCCGGTTGGTCAGGGTGATCTCGGTCGTCCAGGTTTCCTCCTGAAAAACCACCCTGGTTTCGATAACGTAGCGCCATTCCCGGTGTCCGCCGGAATCGGTGACGATGCGGCGGTCGGCCACCGGCGCTTCGCAGATCAGTTCGACGTCGGTGCGGCGTTGCAGCGGATGCATGCCGAAGCGGACGTGCGGCAGCCCGCCCCGCTCGAAGGATTCGATGAAAAAGGCATGCAGTGCCGAGGTTCTGGCCCCGGTATCTATCTTGGCCTTGATGGCCGGAATACCGAGGTCCGGTAGAGTCAGCCATTCCCGCCATCCGACTCGTTTCATCATTGTATTCCGTTTCCGCTGCCCATAGGGGCAAAGCTCCTGCCAAGTTTTTAATTATCTCAACATTTCCAACAATAGCAAATGATTAGATACGCGTTGAAAAGGATTCTTGCATCCGGCAGCAATTGTATGGTAAAGCCTAAACACTAAGTATTTTTTAATTTGATTCAATCTGCAATGACATTCTGGAGGGGTGCATGTCCCGCATCAAGGACTGGCCCGCAGCCGACCGGCCGCGGGAAAAGCTGCTGCATGGCGGACCCGCTGTGCTCAGCGACGCAGAACTCCTCGCGCTGATCCTGCGCACCGGCGATTGCCGCTCTCGTCTGACCGCTCTCGATCTGGCCAGGGTGCTGCTCGGCCATTTCGGCTCCCTGCGCCATCTGACCGAAGCCTCCGCTGCCGAACTCTGCCGGCTGGCCGGCATCGGTCCGGCCAAGGCGGCCGAAATCATGGCTGTCGGCGAACTGGCCCGGCGCTTCGCCACCAAGGCCCTGCAGCCCGGTGCCCGCTACACCCGCTCCGACGAGGTGTTCAATCATTTTCACGAACGCCTGCGCGACCGGCGCAAGGAGGTCTTCCTGGCATTGCTGCTCGACGCCAAGAACCGCCTGCTGCGCGAAGTCCAGGTTTCCGAAGGCAGTCTGAATGCCAGCATCGTCCATCCGCGGGAGGTCTTCGTGCCGGTGGTGCGTGAATCGGCAGCTGCCGTATTGTTCATTCACAACCACCCCTCAGGCGATCCCACCCCGAGCCGGGAGGATCTGGAACTGACCACCCGTCTCAAGGAGGTCGGCACCTTGATGGGCGTGCGCGTCCTCGACCACATCATCATCGGCAACGGCCGCTACACCAGCTTCGCCGACCAGGGGTTGATGGGATGAGGACGAGGGCACAAGAAGTCATTTTTAACGCAAAGACGCAGAGGCGCAGGGAAAACCTCACTCTTCCCGGATGCAAACAAATATGGATGACCCCTTGATGCAACCAAAACTCATTTTTGATCTGAGTCAAAACAACTGTTGGGACGTTTTGCTTTATACAAATGTTTCGGTTTTTAAGATTAGCCTCTGCGGCTTTGCGGCTCTGCGTTAATAATATTTTTTGCTTTCTTTCATTCAAGGAGGGGACAATGGGACCGAAAGATCGCCAGAACCGGGGATTCACCCTGGTCGAACTGATGGTTTCGCTGACGATTTTCCTGATTGCCAGCATGGGCCTGCTGCCGCTGCTGATCACCAACCTGCAGGTCAACCAGGGCAACACGCTGCATGACCAGGCCCGCTGGCTGGCCGTAGAGAATATGGCCCGCCTGCAAATAATCGATGCCGACCGGCTGACGCCGGGAAGCACCCTGCCGCAGCTGGTGGGGCCCATAGAAGTCCTGCAGGAGGTCGAACCCGACCAGCCGGCGCCGGGGCTGAGCCGCCTGACCGTCACAGCCTGCTGGGAAGGGGGCAGCCGTGCACATCGCTACCAGTTGCAGTCGATCCGAACCTGGCCATGATCGGCCCGGCCCAACAGGGGTTTAGCCTGCTCGAACTGCTCGTTTCCCTGGCGATCGCAGCGATCGCCAGTGCTCTGGTATTGCCGGGCCTGCTGGACTTCCAGGCGCACACCCTGGCGGAAATCCAACGCGATGAACTCCACAAGCGGGCCGCACGCCTGCTGCGCTATCTGGTCGCCGATCTGCAGGAAACGGCTCTGCAGGTCGGCCCTGAACCCAAAACCGCCGCAGGAGGGCCCCCCATCCTGGTGCACGACAGCCTGGCCGGAGATCCCGCAGAATCGTTCAGTTCTTCGCTGCGCCCCGAACCCGGTGCGGCAGACGAACATGACGCCCTGACTATTCTCACGGCTGTCTCTTTCGCGCCGCCCATCTTCCTGACCCAGCCGACCGCTGCTGGCGGGACCACCTTGGCCCTTGACCGGCGCCCCAACCGCGCCCCCGGTTCAAGCCGGGAGATCCAGCCCTCTCCCGAGGCTATCGATCATGTGGTGCTGCCCGGCCACCGGACCTGCTACCGGGTCACCGGCGATGACCAGAGCCTGCCGCTGGCAGCCGGACTGCTGCAGACGGTTCCGGCCGGGACCGAAGTCATGGGCGTGCGCGCCAGACGCTATGAACTGCAATCGGCATCCGGTACGAACCGGCTTTACCGGGACGATTTCACCCGCCGGGACATCCTCGACCATGCCGTAGATGGTCTGCAGTTCGAATACCTTTTGCAGGACGATACCCTGGTTGACCAGCCGGACCGGCCGGCCGAGGTGCGGGGGATTCGCATCAGCCTGCTGGTCCGCAGCCGCCACGCCGACCGGGACTTTGTCGACCGGAACAGCTATCGCCTGGGCGACCGGACCTATGGCCCCTACCATGATCATTTCCGGCGAACCCGGGTCAGCCGGATGGTGGAGATTATCAACCATGGCCTGCCGTGAGCGGGGTATGACGCTGGTCACGGTGATCCTGGTGCTGGCCCTGATGATGGTCCTGGCCTTGGTCCTGACCGACAAGGTTATTCAGGCCAGCCGCGCCGCCGCCGCTGCCGACCGGCGCCAACAGGCCCTGGATGCGGCCAGCGCCGGTATCGACTGGGGGCGCACCCGTCTGGCTGAGGACTACGCCGGCTCCGCCGGCTGGCAGACCTACCTGTCTGCCGCACCGGGCGCGCATAAATACCCCGCTGCGCCAGCCTTCTCACTGACGGTCAACGGCCTGCCGGTCGAACTGTATATCCGCGACAATGCGGATGGCGACCATGACTGGCGCAACGACAACGACCTACGGATCTATCTGCTGGCCCGGGTCGCAGTGCCGACGACCGCCGAAACGGTTATCGAAGCCTTATGTGGCATTCCGACCGGCTTGACTGCCGGCTCCTACCGCCAATTGCAGCCGAACCATTTATTCACCGGCCCTGACATGGAACCGGGTCCGGTCATGGAATTTTCTTCATATTGAAGGAGGAATTCATGCATCGCCGTCTCTTCGCCGCTTGCCTGCTGCCGGCATTCTGGATCGCCCTGGCCGGCCCGACCGTTGCTCATGCCAACGAAGGTGATGCCATGGAAAGGGTGGCTACCATGCCGCTCATGGTCGACGGTGTGCTCTACACGGCAAGTTTCACCCGGCCGGAACACGCCGGCCACCTGCGTGCCCTGGACCTGACCAGCAGCACTCCGCTGCCGCTCTGGGACGCCGCCGAGCGCGTACCGGCGGCCGGCACGGGCGCCTTTCCCGGCAATCTGTCGACCAGTGATCCGCCTCGTGTCATTGATGCCGACAATCTTTTCCGCAGCCTGCTGACCAACCTTCCTGATCGGCAGGACGGCATCGTGCAGCCCTTCACCGCCCTGGCCGCTACGACCCTGCTGCCGCCCCTGCAGCTCCCCGGCATCAATGCCGCCCGCGCTTTGCGCAACCGCGTGCGTGGCCGTCGCGAGGCTACCGACGACTGTGTCGACGGGACCGGGGAAGCACCGCATCGACTGTGGGGTATCAGTCGTTCCACCCCGGCGGCGCTCGGTCGCAGTCCCTGGCTGGCGAATACAACGGTGCGGCCGCAGATGATCTATGCCGGCGCCGAGGATGGGCAGCTGCACGCTTTCCACGCCGGCGACTGGGATGCCGGCGAAAATCGCTACGACCCGGAAGGTCCCGCAGCCGGCCGCGAACTCTGGTCCTACCTGCCCGGGCACCTGCTTCCCGGTCTCGCGGAACAGCCATTCGATCTGGCGACCGAAGCCTTTGCGGTGCACGTCGATGGTTCCCCGGCAGTCGCCGATCTGTATGCCGACGGGAACGGCAACGGCCTGCGTCGGTGGCGCACCCTCCTGGTCGGTACCGCCACCCTGACCTCGCAAACGACCGGTCTCGCCTTCGCCCTCGACATTACCGATCCCCTGCAGCCGGAACTGCTCTGGGAGAGGGTTTTGCCGGGCACCAACGTCGGTCGCACCAGAGGGGCGATGCTCGGCACCATCGACGCCGTCCCGCCGATGCCAGCCGCTTTTCTGACCACGGGCCTGGCCGAGCCGGCGGATCCTTCCGGCGCTCCTGCGCCGCTCACGGGGCGCTACGGCATCCGGGCCGGCGCCCTGGACCCGGCCAGCGGTCTGCCGCTCTGGGAATGGCAGGTCGCTTATCCATCGCCGATCGCCGGGATCAGCACCACGCCGGCGGTTCCCGCCATACTCGACAGCGACGGCGACACTCTCGCAGACGCCCTTGTCTTCGGCGACATGGCCGGCCGACTCTGGGTGCTCGACGCAGCCACCGGCCAGCCTCGTGGCGGAGGGGCCGCCTTCCAGGTCGAAGGCGGCTGCGACCAGCCGATCGGCGCTGGCGTGGCGGTACACGGCCGGCTGGTGGTTTTCGGCACCGGTGGCGCCGAACATGCCGATCCCAACGGCGGTTATGCCATCTACGGCGTGGAAATCCTGCCGACCGGCGCCCGCTTGCGCTGGCGCTATCCTCTGGCCTACGGCGAGCAGGTCTGGAGTGCCCCGGTGGTCGACCGACTGGGCCGAATCTACTTCGCCGCTGCCGAGAATTACCGTCCCGGCGAGCCGGGCGCCGGCGCCGGGTCGCGCGGCCGGCTGATCATCCTCGACCGCAGCGGCCGGCAACTCGCAACGATATCGACGGAGACCGCCGTGCCCGGTCGGGTCATGGTTGGCCCGGGGGCCGCCCTGGCGGTGACCCTTTCCGGGCGGGTCTACCAGTTCGGTTCGGTGCACCGGGAGGTGAATGCAAGCAGCTCGGCGGCGGGCGCTCTGCAGCTGTTTTCCTGGAGGATCCGGTAACCATGAGTAAGGCCGGGAAAAGAGGCTTCAGCCTCTTGGAACTGCTGATGGCAATCGCCCTGCTCGCCCTTTTGACCGCGGCCGGAACCTGGGGCGGAGCGGCGATCCTGCGCGACTGGCAGGTCCGGCGAGCGGCTCACCAGCTCGAAGAAGACCTGGAATGCGCCCAGCGCCAGACCGAACAGCGCGGCAGCGTCGGCCTGGTCAACGGCCGCCTGCTGGAACAGCACAGCTTCCTGGTATTTCAGCCGCAGGGCCGCAGCTACACCTTCTACCGCTGGCAGGATATCGACGGCAACGGGGTCCCGGATGCCGGTGAAGCCGTCGCCCTCTGGGACCGCAGTCTGCCGCCGGGCATCGATTTCGGCTGGACGGCCGATGTCGACCGGCGGGCCTGCAGCAATCCGATTGGCCTGCCGGGCAGGGCCGTGACCTTCGCCCGCCCTGACTACCCACCCTGCCACGACCGGCCCTGTATCAAGTTCGACAGCCTCGGGACCAGCGTCATCGGCCCCGGCGCCGTTTATCTGAGCAACGGCAGCCAGTCCTTCGCCCTGAGCCTCACCAGACCTGGCGTCCTGACGATCTGTCGCTGGAACGGCAGCAAATGGCAATAGGTGGTGATTCCGTGATAGGTGATCGGTGATCCGTGTTTCAGGTTCGTTTATCGATGCCCGCGTATTCGAGGAAGGTTTCGGTTGGCCGATAGACATCCTGGACGTTCAACAGGCCGGCCAGATCGGCCGGCCCATAGTAGCGGGCCTGCAAGGCCTGACCTTGCTCCATCCAGAAGCCGAACTGGGGCACGAACGTGCTGCGCCGGATCGAGTAATCAACCGTCAGCCCGGCGATGACCAGCACATGACGATCACGGGTATCGAGGATGTCGGTCAGGTATGCGGCAATCCGGTGGAACTGGCGCCAGGTGTTGACATCGCAGAGGCGGCGGTGCGGCCGCGGCGAGCAGACCACGCCGGGCAGAAAATCAAACAGGGATGCCTCCAGCATCTGGCGGGGATCAAGGCTGTCATGGTTGATCTGTTTGACGAAATGGAAGCAGTCAGGGACGAGCATTGGCCCGATCGGACGCGGATCGTCCGCAAGTTCCCCGTGCGTCTTCTGAAGGTCGGCCAACTCCGGATTGAGTCGGAAGACCTTGCCGAGGGTGCCCTCACCTAGAGCCTCGCCTGCAACCAGCCGGTTCAAGCGAAGCTGAATGCGGACGTTATCCCCGATCGGTTTGCGAAACAGATACTTGTAGGGGATCTCGATCAACGGCCCTTCGCTGTCCCGGAAGATCTTGGTGAGTTGTGCGGCCTTCCGGTGAACGTCAAGATATTCGCTCAGGACCCGATGCAGCATGCCGCAGCAGGGCGCGACCTGGCCGTGAACCCGCCGGATATAGCCGATCCCCTGGTCTTCGCGGGCGCCGATATGGCTGCCGCCGAGAATCACCAGATCCTTGCCGTGATGGGCCGCGGTGGACAAGCGGCTCGGATCGAGCAGCGCCCCCACCCGCCCGAGGTTGAAGGCGGGACAGCTGAACAGGTAGCCATACAGGGCCTTCTTGATGCCCTGGCTTTCGTCGGAGCATTTCCAGATCGCCGGCAGGACCCCGGCAAAACCGGCCCGGTCGGTCAGCGACCGCATACGGCCGAACAGGTCCATCAACTCCATCTCGGGTTGGTCGAGAAATTCTTCCGGCGGTGGGGCAATGGGCATGGAGGGCCTCCTGTTGGTTAAGGAAACAAAAAACCATAACATCGTTCTAAAAATTTCAACAGTCCTAAAAGCAGCCTCGCAATCCTCGGATAAGCCCCCTTGCCGACTTGCCTCCCGACGATGCACCATGCTAAGGTTTGCAGGTCACCTCAGCCGGGATCCGTCCCGGCTGTTTTGCCCTGCATCGACCGGCTCTGCCGGTCTCGGCCCGGACGTGGTATGACCCAATCTGCATCATCTGCAAAACCGGAAATTCTCGCCCCTGCCGGCAGCCTGGAAACCTTTTTCGCCGCTTTCGACCATGGCGCCGATGCCGTCTACGTCGGCTTGAAGGACTTCTCGGCCCGAGCCAAGGCCAAAAACTTCACCCTCGACGACCTGGCGCAGATGACCGCCTATGCCCGCCGCAAGACCGGGCGTGTCTACCTGGCCTTGAACACGCTGGTCAAGGAAGCGGAACTGCCTCGACTGACGGAGATCCTGGCAGCCGCCGAGGCGATCGGCGTCGACGCCTTGATCCTGCAGGACCTGGGGGTCTGGCGGCTGGCCCGCGAATTCTTTCCGAGCCTGAAACTGCATGCCTCGACCCAGTTGACCATTCACAACACCGCCGGGGTCAAAATTTTGGAAAACATGGGCTTCAGCCGCGTGGTCCTGGCCCGGGAGCTGAGCCTGGAGGAGATCGGGACCATCTATCGCCAGACCGCTCTCGACCTCGAGCACTTCATCCACGGCGCGCACTGCTTTTCACTGTCCGGGCAGTGCAGCTTCTCCTCCTGGCTGGGCGGCATGAGCGGTAACCGCGGGCGCTGCGCACAGCCCTGTCGGCGCCGTTATCATCACAAGGGCAAAGACGGTTACTTTTTCTCGCCCAATGACCTGTCGGCCATCGACCTGCTGCCCGAACTCGCTGCCGCAGGGGTCATGAGCTTCAAGATCGAGGGTCGTATGAAAAGCGCCGAATACGTGGCCAACGTGGTTGCCGCCTACCGCCAGGTGCTGGACGCGACCCCCGATGAGCGGTCCGCAGCGGTCGCTGCGGCCAAGCAACTGCTGAAAACCTCCTTCGGCCGGCCGCCGACCAAAGGCTTCCTGCCCGGTCCGGCGCCGACAGACATAGTCAACCCGGCCACCCGGGGCGCCACCGGCATTCCGCTCGGCACGGTCGAATCCGTGGCCGGCCGCCGCATCGGCTTTACCAGCCGCGAACCACTGAACAAGGGCGACCGACTGCGCATCCAACCGGCTAGCTACCGTCCCGGTACCGGCTTCACCCTGCGCGAACTGGCGCTCGGCCGCAAGCAGGTCGCCAAAAGTCCGCCCGGCGCCAGGGTTCAGGTCGGCCTGCCCGCCGGGTTGGCCGCCGACAGGGGCGACATGATCTACAAAGTGGCCTCGGGCGAAGCCTATAGCCTCAGCGAATCGGCGGCGCGCAGACGGCTTGGCAACATCAAGGCCGAGCGGATCGGCGTCGCTCTGCACATCCACATGCCGGACAACCAGACCCTGCGGGTGGCCGCAACCGGCCCGGGTCTCGACCTGACCCGCGATTACCCGGTGGAGGGTTTCCCCAACCGGGAGCAGGCGCTGTCGGCGGAGATCCTCGACAAGCTCTTCCGACGCAGCGGCGACACACCCTTCGATCTTATTTCATTGCAATGCGCGCCCCTGCCGCCACTGGTCATTGCTGCTAGCCGCTTGCAAAATATCCGTCGTGATTTTTACCGGGTCCTGGCCGAACAAATGGCCGGCAATCAGCAGGATCCTGCCGACCACCGGCGCCGGGCGCTGCAGTCCCTGCTGCCGGCCGGCGACCCTGCTCCGGCTGGAGAGGCCAGCTTCAGCATCATGCTCGGCAAGGCCGGCGACCTGCGCATTCTGAAAAGCCCCGGCATTGCAGAGGTCAGCCTGCCCCTGCTGCCCGGCGCCCTGCAGCGCCTGGACAAGGCCGGGCGGAGCTTTTCCCGGAGCACCGCACAAATCGTCTGGGAGTTGCCGGCGGCGATCTTCGATGCCGACTGGCCCGCCTATCAGCAGGAAGTCACGGCTCTGATCGACCGCGGCTTCCGGCGCTTCCGGCTGCAGAATCTCGGCCAGTTCCAGTTGTTCCATCGGCAGACAGGAATGCAGCTGGAAGCCGGCTACCGGCTGTTCACTCTGAACAGCCAGGCCGCGCTGGCCTGGCTGTCGCTGGGAGCCGTGGTCGCCACCCTGTATGTCGAAGACGATCGGGACAACCTCCGCGAGCTGCTCCGCCGCGAGCTGCCGATCGCCTTGCAGGCGGTGGCCTATGCCAGTCTGCCGATGATGGTCAGTCGCGTTCCGCTGCGCGGCATAAAGCCTGACCAGCCCATGCTCTCCGATCGTGCCGAGGCCTACCGGGTCGAACAGCGTCACGGCTTGACCGTAATCCGACCCGAACAGGATTTTTCCCTGCTCGGCCACCTGGCCGAACTGCACCGCATGGGCTGCAGCCGCTTCCTGCTCGACCTGGCGCACTGCAGTCCCTTTTCCGGGCAGGGCCAGAAAGTGCTGGCGGCCGCCGGCCGGGACCAGAAGCTGGCGGAAACCTCGAGCTTCAACTTTACCCAGACCCTGACCTGATACAAGGAGACGCATGCCCTCGATTCCGATTTTGAAGACAACTGCGGAGCTGGAAGACCTGGCCGGACAACTGGCCCAAACCAAGACCTTCGCTTTCGACCTGGAAGCCGATTCCATGCACAGCTACCGCGAGAAGATCTGCCTGATGCAGGTCACTTTCGGAACCGAAACCCTGTTGATCGATCCTTTTCCCCTGCCCGGCCTCGAGGCCCTGAAGCCGGTGCTGGCCGAGCCGGCGGTCCGCAAGATCTTCCATGCTGCCGATTACGACCTGCGCTGCCTGTACCGAGATTTCGGCATCCGGGTCCGCGGCCTGTTCGATACCATGATCTGCGCCCAACTGCTCGGTGAGGAGCGTATCGGCCTGGCCGATCTGCTGGCCAAATATTTCGATGTTCAGCTCGACAAGCGCTTCCAGCGCGCCGACTGGTCGCAGCGCCCCCTGCCTGAGGACATGCTGCGTTATGCCGCCGAAGACACCCGTCACCTGCCGCGCCTGGCCGAGCTGTTCGAAAACCGTCTGCGGGAGCGGGGCCGACTGGAGTGGGCCGAGGAGGAATTCCGCCTGCAGGAGCAGGTGCGCTTCACCGACAGCGCGGGGCCTCTGTTCCTGAGAGTGAAAGGCGCCGGCCGCCTT
>Ga0102929_1002353_pt1 | contig 11228 bp, 9 predicted proteins | sample SalPonR1_B_D2_MG_FD_78510 | JGI IMG/M metagenome (GOLD analysis project Ga0102929, IMG submission 78510) | Salt pond soil microbial communities from South San Francisco under conditions of wetland restoration - Salt Pond MetaG R1_B_D2_MG | ecosystem: Environmental > Aquatic > Marine > Intertidal... | reverse complement strand
TGGGATGATGCGTTGGTGACTATCGAATTATCGATTACTCCGGCTAACTTTAAGACGTGGTTTAAAGATACGCACATTGTCTCACTCGAAGATGGAACGGTAACCCTGGGTGTACCGAGTGTGTTTGTGCGTGACTGGTTGTCAGATAAGTTTCAGACCATGATTCTAAAGGTGCTCCGGGAACTCTCACCGCACGTCCGTAGTATTGAATATGCCGTCGTACAACGTAATGATCGACGAAGTGAAACCAAACAACAAACGGTTAATGCTGCACTACCACTTGAGGAGTACTACATCAATAAAAGCGACAATCTTAATCCAAAATACGTTTTCGAAACGTTTGTGATTGGCCCTTTCAATGCCTTAGCACATACCGCCGCCAAGACAGTGGCTGAAAAGCCGGGTATTGCGTACAACCCACTGTTTATCTACGGCAAGACAGGTCATGGTAAAACCCACTTGATTCAGGCGGTTGGTAACCAACTTAAGCGGGCTGGTAAAAAGGTGTTTTACGTTACGAGTGAACGTTTTACGGTTGACTATTTCAATTCACTACAGAACGGTACTGCCAACAGCTTCAAAGACAAGTACCGCCAGTACGACGTTCTTATTATGGATGATGTACAATTCTTAGCCAACAAAGAGAAAACCCAAGAAGAACTCTTTCACCTCTTTAACGCACTACACGACAACAACAAACAGATTGTTTTCTCAAGTGATATTCATCCTGCGCTACTCTCCGGCCTGGAGGAGCGACTGCAGTCGCGCTTCTCACAGGGAATGATTGTTGATATCCCGGCTCCTGACCTCGAATCTCGTGCCGCCATCCTACGTGCTAAAGCTGCCCAAAACTCAATTTCACTCGAAGATGATGTAGTTGATCATTTAGCCACCACTATCGAAGGTAACATTCGCGAACTTGAAGGTGCTCTAAACACTATTATGTGCCAGTCACAGCTACTCGGTCGCACCCTTAACCTGGAAGAGGTTAAATTAATTATTAAAAACAGCACGCGACCACGTAAAACCCTTGCCGTCTCTGATGTAGTCGACAAGGTCGCGCGGTATTTTGATATCGACCCGTCATCAATCTACGAAAAGACGCGACGGAAAGAGGTGGTTAAGCCAAGACAGCTGATTATGTACATTCTCCGAGAAGATTTCCAGGTCTCCTACCCGGCAATTGGACAAAAACTTGGTGGGCGCGACCACACCACAGTTATTCACTCGTGTGAGAAGATTAAAAACGAGCTCAAAGGTAACGCTGACTTAGAAGAGGAAATAACTCAGGTACGACTACTCCTTAAATAAAGCGTGCTTTAAAAAACCGACAGGTTGTCCTGTTGGTTTTTTTTAACATACATAAGCGACAGCTACTGGGTGGGGAGAAGCTGTGGGGTAGGGTGTGGATGATCGTCGTATGAGTGCTGGTTATAGAAGCAGTAACCTGTTAGAAACCTGGTCTCGAGAGACCGTTTATACACACCTCTTAGAAGTGTCTGGAGTTATCCTCACCACTCTCTACAGCCACACACTCGTTATACCTATTACCCACAGTTCAACAGTCTGAGATTCACTCGATAGTAGGCCATAGATTTTGCTTTTCCACACTTCCACACCCCTAATAAGAGAGCGTATAATAGAACTATACAAAATAACCAATCGACGTTATGCACATCACGGTTGCTACGGAAGTACTACAGAAAAAACTAGAACTAGTGGCTCGCGTAAGCACTAAGCATGTGACGTTACCGGTCTTGCAGTGTGTCCTCCTTGAGGTTACGGGTGGTACTATCACACTTAAAGCTACCAATCTTGAGATCGGTATTGAAGCAGATGTAACCGGTACGATTGAAGAGGAAGGGAATGTGGCTGTACCAGCTGCGACGCTTATTCAAACAGTAAATCTACACACGCAAAAAGAAGTAACGTTGCGGGTTGAGGAGGGGTCGTTGGTGATCGAAGGAAGAGAATCCACGTCACAGATTAAAACCGTGCCGCACGACGAGTTTCCCACTATCCCACGTCTCACCACAGACCCACAGGTGGTAAATGGGGCACAATTTGCTACGGGAATTAAGACAGCTGCCTTCGCCGCCTCGCAGTCATCTATTAAGCCAGAGTTGGGGAGTGTGTATATATTTCAAAAAAAAGAACATAGCCTAACCTTCGTGGCTACCGACTCTTTTCGCCTGTTAGAAAAAACAGTTACCCAGCCCAAGCTAGCTCTTGAGCAGTCACTCCTCATTCCTCATAAAAACGCCCTCGAGCTTATGCGTATGTTGGAGTCGATTAGTGATGATCCGCAGCTACAGGTAGACGAAAACCAGTGTGCCTTTACGTTTACTGACGGAGTCTACATTACGTCTCGCTTGACGGCTGGGTCGTTTCCCGATTACGGACAAATTATTCCAAAAGAGTACGTAACACACGCTACGGTGTTACGAAAAGATCTTATGCACGCCTTTCGTAAGACAAATATTTTTCTGAACAAGTTCATGCAGGTCGGCGTTATCGTAACGAGCGACTCACTTACGATATCGGCTAATAGTGGCGAGGTTGGTACTACAACCGAGTCCGTTACAGCAACAGTTGAGGGTGATGAGTTGACGTTAAATTTTAACCAACGATACATCGCAGAGGTGCTTCCACACATTAATGATGACAGCCTCGTGTTACATTTTGCCGGTATTGGGCGACCGGTTGTGTTGGAAGGGGTGAACGATAAAACAATGCGGTACCTGGTGATGCCGATGAATCGGTAAGTTTATGAAAAAAGAGCGCGGCCTTAAACAACTTAATACGCTCTTTGACCGTTACCGAACCAGACTCGTAGCACCAGAGCGCGTGGTGCTCGATGAGGTGGTACGTGTGGTTGATGAGTTGCTTGGTATCACACTGACTCCCACACAGCTGCGGTACTCGCCTGCGACGCGCACAGTTCATATTACCAGCGGTATGATTCGAGCCGAAGTGTTGCCACATCAAGAACGAATTCTTAGTCACCTAAAAAATCGACTCGGGTCCCGGTCGGCGCCGACGCGCATAGTGTAGTTAATCGTCCTCCTCTTCAGTTTCCGACGGTTCTAAATCAGTCGCCTCATCCGACTCGGTTGCCGGTAGGTTGAGGTCTGAAAATAGGTTACTGTAGGTACGTTCTTTCCAACGCTGTACCCCGTATTCCCATAAGGTGTATTGCCCGTCGCTAGCGGGGTTTTGAGGGTACTGTCCACGTGGGTTATTTTTATCAACAAAGTGCAAGATGGAATGAATACCACCCGTTAATGCTTCGAGGTTCACCTCTTGCTCAGGATCGTTTTGGAGTAACTGGGTAACAAAGTAGGCTGTATCGAACGACTCACCACGCAGGATTGGCTTTAGCGACGGGTCGAGTGCGGCTGGTTGGGGGAATTGTTCTACTGAGGTTGATGCGAGTGCAACATCCATAAATTCTCGCCACATTGGGGTAGCAATTAGTCCCGAGAGGCCGCCACCCATTGTGTCGTTATTGTTGTTCCCGGTCCATAGACCGACGGCGAGGTTGGGGGTGTACCCCATAAGCCAGGCATCACGAAGGTTGTTGGTACTACCCGACTTTAGCGCAACATCACGTTCGCCAAAGTTTACGAGTGAGAAGTTACCCCACAACGGCGCACGCGCTACATTATCGGAGAGGATGTCACTCATGGTGAGTGCCGTCTCTCGTGAGAGTACTCGTTCACCAGTTGGGTCAGAAGCTTCGATGGTGGTACCCCGGGAGTCTTCGATGCGTAGGATTGCTCGCGGCGGCACACGTACCCCTTCGTTGGCTAAGGTAGCGTACGCCCCAGTATGCTCGAGCAGCTTGACCTCGCCACCACCGAGCACGAGTGTGAGACCGAGGCGGTCGGGGTCGTTAAGGGTCGTAATACCCATATCTGTAGCTAACTTAATGGCGTCGCGAAGTCCGGTGAGGTAGAGAACTTTAACTGCTGGGATATTAAGTGATTGTGCAAGGGCGTTACGGAGACTGATAGGTCCTACAAATTCGTTGTTGTAGTTGTTTGGACTGTAGCATGGGGTTTCGCTGGTGTACTCCCAGGGCTCGCAGGCGGTGCTAAACTGTGTCCGTACATCGTACACAATAGTGCGGTCGGTATACCCCTCCTCGATGGCTGAAGCGTAGACAATTGGCTTAATCGATGAGCCAGGTTGTCGTGGGGCAAGTGCAACATTAAAGTTACCCTCAATTTCGGTATCAAAGTAGTCACGCGACCCAACCATCGTGAGGATGTCGCCAGTTTGCGGATTGAGTGCGACGAGGCCAGCATTACTTGCGTCGTAGCGTTCGATATTCTCAGCTACACCATCAGCAATGATTTGTTCTGCTTGTTGCTGCCACTGCCAGTCGAGTGTGGTGATGACGCGAAACCCTCGCTCAGCAAGTGCTTCCTCGCCATACCGTTCAGCGAGTTGTTCGCGCACGTACATTACAAAGTGTGGTGCTTTGATACCAGTGACCGACTGTGGTGCGAAGGTAACCTCAGTTGCCATTGCTTCAGTAAACTCATCTTCGGTTATAAACCCGTTTAGCTGCATGCGCTTAAGCACTAAGTTTTTTCGCGCTTCCAGCGCATCTCGATTGTTGCCATAGGGAGAGAGGTAGGTTGGTGCCTGGGGGAGCGCAGCGAGGTAGGCTGCCTCAGGTAGCGATACTTCACTTGCTGATTTATCAAAGAAGGCCTGACTAGCCTCCTCAACCCCATAAATAGTTCCGCCATACGGAGACTCATTAAGGTAGTGCTCAAGAATCTCATCTTTTGACAGGACCTGCTCCAGTCGGATGGCGAGAATAGCCTCTTTAATCTTACGGGTTAGACGTTTTTCTTGTTCCAACACCGAGTTCTTAATCACTTGCTGTGTGATTGTAGAACCACCTTGACCACCGAGCAGATCACCTTCAGAGAGGTTGGAGAGAGCGGCTCGTATAATTGCTCGGACATCAATGCCGCGGTGGTTGTAGAACTGGTCATCTTCGATGGCGACCGTGGCGTTTTTTAGGTGGTACGATATCTCTTCAAACGGAATGATGGTGCGTCGCACATCTTGATGTAAGTCGTACAGGAGTACCTCACCTGTCCGGTCGAATATTTTTGTGGACTGTAAAATCCGTCGCTCTTCAAAGGTTGAGAGATCGGGAATTTCCAAGGTAGCCACCCACAAAAAAACCCCACCAGCCACAATAAGGAGGAGTACACCAATCCCGATGAGTCCATCAATGAGGAGTTCGCGGAGGTGGTGTCGAACCCATCGTGTTATTTTTTTCCAGTTAACCATAGCGTTTTGTGCACCGTATAAAATCATACTAGCACGCTTTGTCCAGCTCTCTTTACTACGCGTGTGTGGTAGAGTTATGACACAACACTATGGCAAAACTGTCCGAAGAATTACAACTACGTGGCTTTATTCACCAACATACCGGTGAATCACTGAGTGAGATACTTGATGGCCCAGCACGAACCATCTACCACGGTATCGATCCCTCAGCTGACTCTGCACACGCTGGTAATATGGTGATTTGGATTTTGCTACGACATCTCGCTGCAGCGGGTCATAAGATTATTTTTTTAGTCGGTGGTGGTACGGGTCGTATCGGTGACCCAAAACCGGACGCTGAACGAACGTTGCTCGACGAGGTAACGATAGATGCAAACGTAGCCGGGATACAGAAACAAGCCCAACACCTTATCGGTACCGAAGAAAATCAGGTGATTTTTGTTAATAACAATGATTGGTTAGGGGAGGTGAAATTAATCGACTTCCTGCGAGGTATTGGTAAGCATTTCACTGTAAACGAATTACTAAAAAAAGACGCTATCGCCTCGCGATTACAAACCGATGTCGGTCTGTCGTACACAGAATTTGCCTACCCACTTCTACAGGGGTACGACTACCTCGAACTCCACCAACAGTACGGGTGCGACGTACAGGTAGGTGGGTCCGATCAGTGGGGAAATATAGTGGCGGGTGTCGATTTAGTGCGCCGCAAAGCGCAGGCTGAAGCGCACGCCGTCACAGTGCCACTCGTGATTGACAAAGCAACGGGTAAGAAGTTCGGTAAGAGTGAAGGAAATGCGGTGTGGCTCGACGCTGAGAAAACCAGTCCGTACACGTTTTACCAGTTCTGGTTAAACGTGAGTGACGAGAGCGTTATCGATTATTTAAAATTATATACCACACTGACACTATCTGAGGTAGCTACGCTGGAGCAGCAGCACCAAGCCGATCCTGGTGCGCGCCATGCCCAACGTCGGTTGGCGTACGAAGTTACTGCGTTAGTGCACGGGCAGACAGCGGCTGAGGAGGCCACGCATGTGTCCGAAACACTATTTGGTGACGGTGTGATTGCTAATCTTACGCCGACCGAGATTACTCTCCTTAAATCCACCGCTCCGTGCACGACGGTACCCGCTGGGGGGTTAGTGGTGGATGCTTTGGTGGCAACCGAGCTCGCTACCAGTAAACGAGAAGCACGCACATTTATTGCGGGTGGAGCGGTACTGCTCGATGGCGAGAAGATTACTGACCTCGATGCGAGCCTTTCACCCACGGTGGGGGCGATACATATAATTAAGCGCGGTAAAAAACACTTTTCCCTGGTTGAGCTGGTGTGAGTGACGGTGTAACTAACTCACTACACAGACACCGGCGACGCGGTACGTGTCGCCGGTGTCTTTACATTTCGTCAATATCGTCAAAGGTGTCGTAATCGACATCTTCCGCGTCGTCTTCAAGGGAGGCCTCTTCGTCTTCATCCGCTTCACTCTCATCAGTTGGGGACGACTTTTCATCAGCCCCGGTTTCGGGGAGGTGTCCAAACCCTTCCTCCTCTTCTTCAACCTCATCTTCGTCGTCGAGTTCTTCTAAGGCGTCATCGCCAAGTTCAAGATCCTCGTCACCTTCACTAGCGGAATCTAGTTCCTCGTCTGTATCGTTGCGAAACCAAAGCATAGCAATCTACGTGATGTATAAATGTTGGCTGTGATTATAACCATTGCGCGCTGGCGCGCAACCCTTTAGCTGGGGTATTACCGGTGGTGCGCTAACGCCGTAATTCCTACCGCAATTGCGTCGTACTCATCATCGAGTGCGTTGGCGGGTGCATTACTAACCAGTCGGCACACCATATCGATTACCGCGCGTTTATCGCTCTTACCGTACCCTGTAACAGCAATTTTGATTTCTTGTGGACCAAACTCACTAATGGTGCAGTTAGCCGCTTTTGCCAGGTAGATACAAATACCCCGCATTTGCGCGACGGCAATAGCGGTCTTTTGGTTCTGGTTAAAAAAGAGTGTTTCTATCGCGACCATATCAGGAGTGTAGGCAGCGATTAATTGCTGCACCTCTGACCCTGCGGCAAAGAGGCGGTCTACCAGGTGTTCGGTCTTTTCGGTCTCGATACACGTTGAGTGAAGGAGGGCTTCACCTTGTGTGGTGTGTTCAAGGATGGCTACACCTAGGCGGTCGTACCCAGGGTCGATTGCGAGCACTCGCATAGTTAGCTCGCCTCGGCACTGTCCGCAGCAGTGTAGACATCAGTAACGTCATCGATGTCTTCCAGTTTCTCGATAAATTCGGCTAGCTTCTCGCCCGTTGCATCGTCGAGATCCATCGGCATTGTGGGTGTGTACACGCCATTGGTTTTAGTGAATGCCCAGGCAGCTGAGCCGGGAGTACCAAGCTCAAGCCCAGCTTTGGAGAATGTGCTCCGGACAGCGGCTGCGGTTCGATTGTTATTATCAGTCACTGCCTGAATAAGCATGGCGACACCGCCTGGCCCATAGCCTTCGTACAACACCTCTTCAATCGCCGCTCCAGTGGTACCCGCACCTTTGGCCACTGCACGTTCGATATTATCCTTCGGCATCGAGTCTTTTTTAGCTCGCTCAATAGCAGCGGCCAATCCTGGTGACGCAATATCACCGTTTGCGTTACGAGATTCGATGGCGATGACAGCTGAGTGTTTAGAGAATATCTTACTCTTAGCTGCGTCTGTAGCAGCTTTTTTATGCTTTATTTTTGACCATTTATTGTGTCCAGACATATGTGTTTTCGTTAGCACTAGTTAGTCTACTGAATTCTAGTAAACCCGCAACTACTGGTCGAGGTGGCGACAGGCTTCAGGTGTTACTACACGGCCACGGGGTGTGCGTTCGAGGAGGCCTTGGCGGATCAGGTACGGTTCGATGACGTCTTCAATCGTTGACGGCTCTTCACCAGTAGCCGCAGCAATCGTGTTGAGTCCTACGGGGCCACCATTAAACGTGTACATAATTGCGTGCAGCACGGCGCGGTCGGGTGCGCCAAGCCCTAAGTTGTCTATTTCGAGGAGGTTAAAGGTCTGCTCTACAATGGTGTCAGTAACCTCACTCCCTTCCAGTTGCGCCAAATCGCGGCAGCGTTTTAGAAGGTAGTTAGCGGTGCGTGGGGTGGCTCGGCATCGACTGGCGATGTCATGCAAAACCGCAGCGTCAATTGTTACGCCGAGTAGTTCGGCTGAACGTTTTAAAATGTCGGCAATTTCGGACGTTTCGTAAAATTCGAGTCGGAAGGTACCACCAGAAAAACGTGAGCGCAGGGGAGCTGAGAGGAGTGAAATACGTGTGGTCGCTGCCACCAAGGTAAAAGGTGGAAGCTCGAGCTGGACCGTCCGTGCTGACGGACCCTTACCAATAATAATATCGAGTACGCCAGACTCCATCGCTGGATACAACACTTCCTCAATACTCTTTGAGAGCCGGTGTATCTCATCAATAAATAGCACATCTCCGGGGGATAGGTTAGTGAGGATGGCGGCCAAATCACCCACCCGTTCAATGGCGGGTCCCGATGTGATACGCATATTGGTACCGAGCGTGGTAGCGATAAGGTTAGCGAGCGTGGTTTTTCCGAGGCCGGGTGGCCCGTAGAGGAGAATGTGTTCCGCAGCGTGTCCCCGTGCGCGAGCGGCGGTCAAAAGAATCCGAAGGTTCTCTTTTGTCTTCGCTTGACCCACGTACTCTTCCCAGCGGTTTGGGCGCAATGTTTGGTCTAGGTTGCCGGCGCCGTCGCGGGTAAAGGTTGGAGTACTCATGTTTGACATTGTACCGAAAAGGTATCGGTAACGCATCTTGGCAGTAGGTACTCGTATGGTATGACCACTACCGAGAAAAGTGTTGACAATTATGTAATGTATGCTAGTATATTGCCTAAGTTTGATCCCCACACGCACGTGCTGTATGCCCGTGTCGTTCCTCGGCAGTTAAAAGAAAAACGCTCACACGAGCGCGCATTTTTGCGTGTTTGGTTTGCGGCAGAACTTCTCTAAGTACCCTGGGTGGTGTGGCGAGGGTGGTCCGGTCCTCATCCTTGAATGAGTGTGCGGGGCCATTTCTTAGCGCAACATCCACTTTCTATGCGGAAAGCGTACTTAGAGAAGTTCTGAAACAAACCTTTTTCCGACTATAGCACAGCGAACCAGCTCGTCACCTTGTGACGAGCTGGTTTTCGTTATGTAACTACACGATATGGTTTGTGATATCGATATCCTCTTCAGTTTCTACAGCCGGTACCGTCTGTTGCCGCTGATTACTGGTGTCGACCACGCGTTCTAGTTCGGCGAGCGTGGTGACTCCTTGGAGTACCTTTTCGACACCGTCGGCGGCCATCGAAGGGATACCTTGGGGAGCTGCTGCCTCAGCGACCATATGCTCACGAGGGTCGCGGATAATAATTTCTTCTACCGCGGGGTCCATACGTACGGCTTCAAAAATACCAATCCGCCCCGAAAAACCAGTCTCGTTACAGTGGTTGCAGCCAGTGCCGCGATAGAGTGTGTAGGGTGTTTGCACGGCTGGTGGTGCGGGGTGGGTGGCGAGAATACGATCGATAACCTGGGTTTCCTCAGGGGTGGCGGTGTACGTCTCTGAACAGTGGGTGCAAATGTGGCGCACGAGTCGTTGTCCCAGGATGATATTTACCGCACTACCCATAGAGCGCGGGTCCACCCCTAAATCAATCAGACGTGTAAACGCAGCGTAGGCGTTGTTGGTGTGCAGCGTAGAAAAAACGAGGTGACCAGTTTGAGCAGCGTGCACCGCCGTCTCTGCCACTTCGCGGTCGCGAATCTCACCCACCATGATGACGTCCGGGTCTTGGCGCAAGACAGCCCGGAGACCGGTTGCGAAGGTGTACTCATCACTCACTTGCGTTTGTACAATTTCAGCCAACTTGTACTCGACCGGGTCTTCAATAGTAATAATTTTTCGATCGCTGGTGTGTACCTCTTGGAGGAAGGCGTAGAGCGCAGTCGTCTTACCAGAACCAGTTGGACCCGTGGTGACAATCATACCGTTTGGTCGGGCTAACTCAGCATCGATAACTGCTTGCAACGTCTGATTGAGACCTAAGTTAGCGAGTTTAAAACTTGCGACAGATGGGTCAAGCAAACGCATCACGAGCGACTCGCCAGCAGCCCCTGGAATGGCTGAGGCCCGTACTTCAATCGTTTGCTCTCCAACCGTGAAGCTGAAGCGGCCGTCCTGGGCCTCATCAACAATATTGAGAATCATACTCGCCAATAATTTAAGGCGTGAAATGAGACGAGTATAGATACTCCGCTCTAAGTCGATAACATCGTGCAGTACCCCATCGAGGCGATACCGTAAGCGAATACCAGCTTCCTCGGGTTCGATATGGACGTCCGAGGCGCTCAGCGCGAGTGCGCCGGCAAAGATTGTCTCGAGTGTTTCAGACACGCGCCGCGCAGAGTTCATGGTACGAATATTAAGGAGGTGGTCGCGAACGGCTACAATATCCTTAAAGGAGCGCATCAACTCGGTAATGTGATCAGGATCGATATCGAGTACGCCGCGTTTTACAGCCTCGGTGTGTTTTTGGTCTTCGTAACGACGCCAGGCGTGTTCAAGGTTAGCGGTAGAGGTGAGGTACCGCGTGATAGTAAAGCCCTTATCTTCTAGGCGTCGTAACAAGGCTTTGGTTTGTGGTCGGTTTGGGTTACGCATAGCGATACCAATTTTTTTCCGTACCCGCTCAAACGCCGCTACGTTGGCCGCCCGCGCCTCGGCTTCGGGGATGGTGGTGAGCGCTTCGGGATTAATAGTGATGCCGGGCATATCGATGTATTGCAGGCCGTACTGGGTAGCGAGTTGTCGCAGCAGGCTTTCTTCTTCGGCTCGTCGAATCTC
>Ga0102929_1002351_pt1 | contig 11231 bp, 10 predicted proteins | sample SalPonR1_B_D2_MG_FD_78510 | JGI IMG/M metagenome (GOLD analysis project Ga0102929, IMG submission 78510) | Salt pond soil microbial communities from South San Francisco under conditions of wetland restoration - Salt Pond MetaG R1_B_D2_MG | ecosystem: Environmental > Aquatic > Marine > Intertidal... | reverse complement strand
GTGCAGCTCATCGCCAGTTTCACTTGTCATAAGCGCTACTTCGTAGCCGTGCCGGCGCATGTAATAAGGCAGCAACCCCACATCTTTGGTAAGGTGAACATTGTAGAGTTTCGGAAAATAGGTGACCCAGCGCATTAGTATTCGATCAGAAATTTTTTGATACCCAGCGACCTGCTGAGCTTGCGCTCCACACCGCGCACCATCATCTTGTACTTGTTGCGGTGCAGGCTTTGTCCATAACTTCCCGAAACACCGTGGTATTCCGGGTTTTCGGGCAGGAGCGCCGTGAGGTTAATCAATTCGGTACCGGTGATGTAATCGTAAAGTACGTGTTCAATAAATCTACCTTCGCCATCGTTTGCCCGGGTGTACAATCCCGCGAAATGCTCGGAATAAGTGGACTTGCTCACACCGAAAAATCCGGTAATGGCCACCTTCATCTTGCGGTGTAAGTCGATGTTTACATCGGCACTTAGCTGCGCCACAAGCGATGAAAAATTCCGAATAATGTATCTACCGGTAACTTTTACCAAAAAGTCTTCTTCCATGTGCTCGGCCACAAACCGATCAAGAGTATAAAACTCCTGGAAACCCTTTCCGCGAGTTTGATCGGGATGGGTGGGGAAACGGAGTACTTTAAAATTTGGGCGCTCCAAAAACTGCTTAAAGTCTGTATCGCCGTCAATATCAAAGAATGAATTTTCCAGAAAATACAACGGTAAGTCGGTTTTATCCAGGTAAAATTTTACCGCTTGTTTATAATCATTAAGCCGCTGATTTACATCGCTTCGAGTTACCAAAACCGTATTGGGCTCGATAGTGGCAGTCATGCAAATACAGGGATTCTTCATCGGGTCAAATATAAGATGGAGATTTGTTTAGTTTTGGGCGTGGCCAGAACAATTATCCATATCGGTATGCCCAGGTGCGCGAGCACCTTCTTCCAGCGCGAAGTTTTTTCGAAACTAGAGGGGTTTCATTTCTACGGTGTAGAAGCCACATATTACAGCAACACCTTTCAGCGCTTGCTTTACCAGGACGATAGCGAATGGAATCTGGAAGCAGCTAAAGCCTTTATAGATCAACTTCCCGGCGCCAATCGAATTTTCTCAAACGAATTGTTTAATGGACAAACAGCTTTTATGAACGCGGGGAATCGGAGCCGAACTGCCAGGAGGCTCAAAGCCATTTTTCCAGACGCAGAAGTCTTGCTTTTTGTGCGAAATCAAGTGAGCCTTTTGGAGTCTTTATACGCCATTGCTGTTTACGGAGGATACTGCGGTTCGCCCGAAGCCTTTGTCAAAATCCCGGATAAAACACTCAACTACAACACTTTTGAACAGGGCGAGCACCTGGAACCTTTTCGCTACAGCAGTCTTTTGGAAACCTATCGCAACCTATTCTCAAAAGTCCATACCGTGGTTTTCGAAGATTTCATTTCCGACAATTCGCTTTTTCTGAACAGCTTAACTGCAGTGCTCGAGACGGAATTGAGTGGCCCAGTCGACATCCAAACGAAACACAATAAAAGCCTTTCGCTTCGCCAAATGGCTCTTTTTACCGCGTTGAACCGCTGGAAGACGTTGATTGACCGAGGAACTTTTGGAAAGTGGCTATTTCGAGTAAAAACGAGGTTTATCGAGCACCGCATCGGTGGATCAAAAAGGTTTTCTTTTGATGATGAACTAGAGCAAAAAATTGCCGAATACTTTCGCGCTGATAATGCCAGGCTTTTGAATATGGCCCCTGAAGTAAACCGGCTGGGAAATTTCACAAAAAGCTATCCGTTGCCTTAGCGGTTCCAAATTCCCCGAGCCGTTCCGCGGATAATTTTAAACGTCTGTAAAGGTTGGAAAAACAACCTAAAACAAGTTCCGAGTATGCTGGCCAGGATCACGCCTGCACTTCCCAATGCGGGAAAACCGGCAAGATATATGGACAGGGGTATATTGATTAGCGCGATAAAAACCGCGTGGAAAACAGAAATTTTAAGCTTGCCCAATCCGCTGAGAAAGGTACCGAAAATGCTGAGAAAAGTAGAGAGGATAACCCAAACCATCATAAAGAAATTCAAAACTCCTGGAATAGTCACTGTGTCGCCAATCCAAAATGAGTATACCAAAGGCGCTGCGAAAAACATGGCGAGTGCAACGAGAGAAACAACCAACCAAAGCAACAGCAATCTTCTGACGACCTTCTTAATCCAAGCCATATCTTTTTTGACATATGCCTCTGTAAAAGCCGACCAAAAAGGAGTGGTTATCAACCCAAAAACGACTGCGGCCAGATTAAAATACCGATATGAGATATTGTAAGCAGGCACTTCCTCCGGACCCAAAACGTGCGTGATAATAAGGTTATCCGTCATAAAAACGACAAGAGCCGCACCCTGCAAAATAAAAAAGGTCATACCCAAGCCCAGCAGCTTTCTAGAAAGGGAGAAATCAACAAAGCTCAATCGCGGTCTGTATTGAGAATACATTCCGGAAAACAGAAAAAAGTTCGCAAAAATAGGCACCAGAAGGTTTATACCTCCTAAATACAGGGCGAGCTCAGGGAGGTTTACATCTCCGTCGAATGATAGAAAAAAAAGCGCTCCGAGCTGAAGGACATTCACGATGGTATTCATCAAATTCGACAGTGCGGGCCGCTGATCAGCGGTAACAATCATCTTGATGAGCTGAAGCACAAATTGGGGACAGAAAAGCACTACCAGAACAAACACCATTTGATTCACCTCATCTGCCAACATCCCAGGGGCGGCAAAAATGGCTGACCACTGGAAAAACTGATCAGCGATTAAGAAGATGATAAGAATCGCTCCTGAAATGGAGCCAATCAGTGCATAGGAGGTGCTCACATACCTGGCGGCCAAAGAGTCGTTACCTTCGGCTTTAGCTTGAGCAAAGCGATTTCGAAGGCCATTGCCCAGCCCGAGATCAAAGAAGTTAAACCAGTTGATAACTGCGCTTACCGTGAGCCAAATACCAAATGAGACTTCGGTAAGCAATTCGAGGTAAATAGGAATTACTAAAAAGCTAACCCCAGCATTGATAAACTTCAATCCCGCTGAGTAAATGATGTGACGCAGTATTCGTTTGCTCCTTTCGTCTGAGCTTGCCGATAGTCTTGCCAGAAATGGCTTTATCATTCTTTGGAGCGCTTAAACCAGCGTTTAACCCACGAGGTGTTCTCATCTTCGAAATAGTTGCCGTAATCAGCACCATACACATAGCCGTAGCCATACCCGTAGCCACCACTATAGCCATATCCGGCAGAACGTCGCTTGGCCGCATTAAACACTATCCCCACATTTTTCAGCTGACCTTTTTCGTAGAGCTCGTTGGCTTCTACCAGATGACTTTTACGCGTTATCCCATCTCGAACCACAAAGAGAATGCTGTCTACGTGATTGGCCAGAATCAATCCATCCGAAACCAGTCCAATGGGTGGTGTATCGATCACGATCTTGTCAAATCGCTCTTTGAGTTCAGCGATAAGCTGAGCCATCCGATCGGATATAATAAGTTCTGATGGATTGGGTGGAGTAGGACCCGATGGAATGATACTAAGCGTTTTGCTGTAATCGCTTTTTTGAATAATCTCATCGAGCGAAGCATTTCCGCTCAGGTAGTTGCTGCATCCGATTTTGTTCTCAATCTCAAAGTCATCGACAATCCGTGGTTTTCTCAAATCCAGCCCAACAAGCGCAACTTTAACCCCAGACGCGGCCATTACCGTTGCCAAATTCATGGCATTAAATGTTTTTCCCTCTGTGCCCACTGAAGATGTAATCATCGTAACGCTTGAATCAGCATCGGAGTGAAAAAACCGCAAGTTGGTGCGAATGCTTCGGTATTCTTCGGCGATAGAAGAGCGCGGTTTATCCACTGCCACCAGGGCCGATTTTTGCTTACTCAGCCGAACAACTCCGAGAAGCGGAATGGATGTAAGTTTGCGAATCGTCGAGATTTCCGAAATCCGATCGTTGAGCTTTTCGATCAAGAAAATAATCAAAACAGGAATAATAAGACCCAGAATAAGTGCAATGGAATAAGCGCGCTGGGGTACCGGCGAAATGGGTCCGGGGATTACGCGGGCCCGATCAACAATTCGGGTATCGCTCTCTGTAGCCGCCAGAGATATACCAAGTTCTGCGCGCCTTTCGAGCAAAAACATGTATAGGCTCTCCTGAATGCGGAATTGCCTCTCTATTTCCAGTAACTCGCGCTCGGTACGGGGAATGGATGATATGCGGCTTTCGAATTTGGCAATGCGATCATCAAGCTCCCGCGCGGTATTTAGCAGGCTTTCTTCGATGTTCTGGATATTCTGCAGTAGCGATGAACGGGTGAGTTCAATTTCTGCATTAATAGGCACGAGCCCTGGATCGAGGGCTGTGCTCCTATTTAAAATAAGTTGTCGCTCACTCTGCAATTCAGACAGCTTATTGATGAGCTTTGTGAGCAAAGGGTCAGAAATATCCAAGGCAGCCGGGGCAATATCCCGCAAATCCTGATTGTCGATAATATACTTCTTGAGCTGCCGAATTTTCCCTAGCCGGCTATCGTTAATAGCCTTTTGGGCATCGAGGTCTTTCACCCTTTCCAGCACAATTTGAGACTCTGACTCTAAATCTACAATACCCTTGGAAACCTTGTATTGTTCGCGACTCGTTTCGATACGCTGAAGATCTGCAGCTATTTCATCTAGCTGAGCATCCATAAAGTCGGCGGTGGCAGCAGCAGCCTTATTTTTTATATCAACGTCGTTTCGCAAGTAAACATCGATGAGTTGATTGACAAAATCCAGGCCTTTTTGGGGAACTTCATCTTCTAGATAAATTTGTAAAACCGTGCTTTGGTTGCGCGCCAAAGCCACAGATAGTCGGGAGAGGTATTTGTTTTGGTTCGCCGCTATGGTATTGAATCGCACCAGGTAATTTTGCTTATCGAATTCGGGGTTTTGCAAAAGTTCTGTTCCGGGAAAATTCTCGCGTTTCTCAATCGTTATTTTTCCCATTCCAAAGTTCAATGTTCCCCCGAAAACACCATCAAACTTTCTTGTTTCTGCACCTATTTCGTATTCCAAAGAAAAACGACTGCTATCCATTAAGACAATCCGGAAATCCTTGAAATAAGCTCCGTACTCCAGATGATCTATAGACACTTTAAACGGACAGTCGATGTAAACCTCAGAGATTTTCACATCCCCAATCAGGTAGTAGGAAACATCAAAATCAAGTCCGTTAAGGGTTTTTGCCAAAATGGCGTGAGAACGAAGTATTTCAATATCATTTTCAATATTTCGAGACCTCGGTTCCACCTCGAGTTGCTGCAAGAATTTTTGCTTTCCAAAGTTTTCGTCTTTTACCAGAAGCTTTGCAGTAACGGCATAAGTGGGATTTGTATACCAATTGTAATATTTGGCCCCTGCAAAAGCCAGTAGAATAGTCAAAGCGAAGAGATACCAGTACCGGAGGTACTTTCTCAAAAAGCTTTTGAGATCGAAATCACTCTGCTCCCTTTTGGGTTGATTCAGATTTTCGTTGGCCATAAAACTATTGAGAAATACTGATAAGCACAGTTATAAAAGTAAGTGAGCTAATTATAAGAGGTAAAATTCGATATGCATTATCGTCAGCAGAAGTCTTTCCCTTCGATGGTTCGATGTATAATACATCGTTATTTTCGAGGTAAAACTCCTGTCCATTCAGGAATTCCGAATCGTTTAAATTTATCCGGAAATAAGATTTTTTCCCCTGGTTATTTCGGATAACCAGCACATTGTCTCTGCTGCCGTAAATCGTTAAGTCGCCAGCATAAGCAAGCGCTTCCAGGACAGTTACTTCTCCATCGGGAATATCGAAAACTCCCGGACGGGCGACTTCTCCCAGCACAGAAATCTGAAAGCTGACCAAGCGTATGTTTACCGTTGGCTTTTGCAAGTAGTCGAGCAAAAGTGTTCGTATTAATTCTTCTGCTTCGTCGGGGGTAACGCCTTCCAGTTCAATCTTACCGATAAGAGGTAGATCAATGGTGCCCTGGGCTGATATCTGGTAAGTATTTCCAGCGTAACGCTTATCTACACTGCTTCCCGATTTATAAAAATACTGATTGGACTCTTTGCTCACACTCGTAATATCTATTTCCACCAAATCGCTTGGTTTATAAATGATCCTGGGCGGAATTGTAGGGTCGAAACTCCCTTCAGCACTTGAGCTAATATCATTGAAATAGGTCACCTTCTTGTGAGATACACAAGATGCCATCAATGTCATGATTGCAATAATCAGTATGGTTCTCATTGCTTCGTTACAAGTATTTCGACACGCATATTCTTCTCGGACTCTTCAAAAGTTTTGGCATCCGGTATCCTTTTCACCGTATCGCCAAAACCTTTCGTTCTTAAGCGTTTCTTACTCACCCCTTGATTCACCAGAAAATCTTTCACGGCCTCAGCTCTTTTTTCACTGAGTTCAAAAGATGAGCCTTTGAAATTCCATTCCTTTCCCTGCCCTTTAAAAGTAGGGTCGGGAGTTATCTCCGGGTTGTCATTGGCGGTATGTCCCTGGATTTCTACTTCCAGGTTGGGGTTTGCCGCAAGGAATGCTTTGAGCTGATTCAGCTCTTCTTCGGCACCGGGTTTTAGCGCATAGGTGTTATTGTAGAAAAACACTTTATTGAGCACAAGTCTATCACCAACTTCAACAAAACTCTCGTCTGAGGATTGCACTTCGACAGAAGTAAGTGCAGAAAACTGCGATGGCTCAGATTTAACAGATGAGTCGTTCAACTGCGAAATATCCATATCGAGATCTACATCATCACCTGCTATTTTGGCCGTGGTAAAGTCGGGTATATCCAGGGCAACAAAATTGTAGCAGGGCCGGTGAATAGCGTGAAAAGAAAGGGTTTCATCCTTAGCTTCCATGTACAAAAAATGACCGCAATCCTCACGATTAAGGCTGAGTACAGAGATGAAAAATGTATCGCCCTTTTCGGCTTTAATCAGATTTCGGTAGGTAATTTTATCGTTTTTATCGAACATGGCGGCCCGATCCAGTGATATGGGGTCAATGTTCTCATTTACCAACTTATCGCAAAAATCTGCCCCGCCGTATTTGAAGGCCATGGCACGATAGCGGTCATTTTCATTCGAAGGACTCACAGAAAAAACAATATCAATGTTTTCGTCGGCGATAAACTTGTACCAGAAAGAGTATTTATCCTGATATAGGTAATAGAGGGCATTGAGTTTTTCTTCGTCGAAGAGAATTTCACTATCGGAGAAATCGTTTGAACCAATTGGGAAGTGAATCTCCTGAGCATTGAAACAAGTGAAAAGCGAGTCTTGTTGCCCGGATACACCAAATGCAAAGCAAAGGAAAACTAAAGCTGAGCTGATAGGTTTGGTGAATATAGACCGCATAGAAACAAACGCCTTATGGCTTGCAACAAATATAGCAGCGTAAGGCGGTGGCCATTCGCCAATCATCGCGGCATTATCCACATTTGCCTGATGAAAGAAAATCACTTAAACATCCCACCGCTTCAGGCTGAGCGATAGATTTGTGTTCCTCAGTTTAATTCTCATTGTGGAAAACTTATGAAACCAACTCACTCTATTTTTTTAATCGGACTGATTGTAGCAACTGCCATTCCCGCAAAAGCTCAGATTTTAGATGAATTATTGAATTCCGATGAAGGATATGGAAATTACGTTCCAAACAGCAGTTTTGAGGAAACAAACAGAGAGTATTGCCGGTGGAATCAAAACGGAAGGCATTACATGGAAAATATTTCGGCGTGGGATTCACCAACAGAAACAACACCGGACCTTTTGAGTCTGCGGGTAAAAAAATCGTGCTGGGCTAACCCCCGGCAACACAGCAATGGGAAACAAGGTCCGCGTATGGGTGATAATATGGCCGGGATAAAAACTTACGGCAAAGGAGGTACAGAAACATTTTGGCATGAATACCTCATGGTTGAGCTTGACTCAGTCTTAGTTCCAGGACAAAAATACTATGCCGAATTTTACACTTCGCGGGCAGTCAGCTCCAACATGGCATCAAATAATATTGGTCTTGCGGTAAGTGACACAGCAGTAGTTACCAGAGACCGCATGCCGCTGTTTATCGATCCGGTAATCAACGAAGATAAGGTTGTGAAATCTATGTGGAATGCATGGAAAAAGATATCGGGGGTCTTTGAGGTAAATCAGGAACAACGCTTTATCCTAATTGGAAATTTTTACCACGACGACGATACAAAGACAACGAAATACCCCGATGGTGAAGGCGGTGCCTACTACTACATAGACGACGTAAAAGTGCGAAGGGCCAAACCCGAAGAAGCGCTTACCCCAAAGCCGGAGCCGAGCATAGCACCACCGCCAAAAATTATTCTACAGAAGGCCGAAATAGTATCTACCAGGCAAATAAAGCTAGACAGCATTGCCTTTCGCGTGGGAAATACAATCACGCTTGAAAACATTTTCTTCGAATTTGACAAGGCTACACTACTTCCAACTTCTGAAGCGGAATTAGATAAATTGGTCGATATTTTAAGCGATTACCCACATCTAAAAATCCAGATTAGCGGACACACCGATAATGTAGGTTCGGATGAGTACAATCAAAAACTTAGTGAAGCGCGCGCTGAAAGTGTGGTAACATATCTCGCAGATCAAAATGTCGATGCAGATCGGTTGAGCTATATAGGCTATGGAAGTTCCCAACCGATTACATCAAATCAAACAGATTCGGGTCGTTCGAAAAACCGAAGGGTGACCTTTACGGTTCTTCGGAATTAAAGGTGAATTTATATAGGAAGTTGGTTTCTGCCCATTTAACTTTAGTGAAAATTCTCTCTGAATGAAAGCCAAAGTAATCAGCAATCTCCAGGATATACTTCACTTCGCACGACTTAGCCAAAGCCATAATCAACTCGCCTTTTGGATTTAGAAATCTGTCTAATTTTTCAAATAGGTATTGGAAATATTCAAATTCCTCTCCGCAGAAGAATGCAAAGTCACTTTCCATTTCGGGATAGTGTGGAAGAAAGGGTGGATTTACAAAAATAAAATCGAAGGTAAATTCGGGCGCCATCTCTTCAAAAATATCGCTCTGAATAACCACAACATCAAGTTTGTTCCGCTGGGCGTTGACTGTTACATTATTGCAAGCGTTGTGGGTAATATCGCTGGCAAAAGATAATGCGCCAAGTTGTGCGGCTCGACATGCCTGAACACCGGAACCACATCCCAATTCGAGAAAAGATTTACCACTAACAGGTGTACTTTCGAGCTTTTCCAACAGCATTTTGGATGTGACAAACCAACCCGGATGAAAAATTTTTGGGTTTACTACTAAATCCAAGCCCCTGTAATGCCACTTCCGCGAAGTACTGGAATATATTTTGTACAAAGGAATTGAAAGGGATTCCAATACAATCCTTCCTGCAGATTTTTTAGCGTCTTCCATAATTGGTTTCTCAAACTACTAAGGTTGAAAAGAGAATTTTTGTTTACGATAATTTCAATTTGCGAAGAAAGGCAAAGTTTAAGTTAGCTTCCAAAATCACTACTTTTGTTTAAAATTCTACTAAATGATATCCGAAGAAGGACTTACCATTGCAGTTGATTTTGACGGAACGATCGTGGAACACGCGTATCCGAAAATAGGTAGGGAAATGATTTTTGCCTTCGATACGTTAAAAGCACTACAAAAGCAGGGACATAAATTAATCTTATGGACTTTCCGCGAAGGCAGGATGCTCGATGAAGCGGTAGCGTACTGTAAAGAAAACGGAGTAGAATTTTATGCGGTAAACAAATCCTATCCCGAAGAAGTGATGACTGACGAGATTAGCAGAAAAATAAACGCCGACCTTTTCATAGACGACCGCAACGTTGGCGGATTTCCGGGTTGGGGAGAGATTTACCAGATGATTCATCCGGAAGGGGGGAAATTGGACATACAGTTCACAAACCCCGAAGCTCACCGCAATTTTCATAAAAGATCAAAAAACCCACTTTTCAAATGGTTCAACTAAAGTCTGAAGAAGAAATAGAAATAATGCGTGAGAGTGCGCAAATTGTATCGCGCACCCTGGGTTTAATTGCCGAGAAAATTGGTCCCGGAATAACGCCTTTGGAACTCGATAAATTGGCATACGAATACATTAAAGATCAGGGAGCTGAGCCAGGATTTTTGGGCTTCAACGGATTCCCTAACTCGCTTTGTATTTCAAAAAACGAAGCCGTGGTGCACGGGATACCGGGAAATATTCCATTTGAAGAAGGCGATATTGCATCTATTGATTGTGGAGCGGTGAAAAACGGTTATTACGGAGATCACGCATACACATTTCACATCGGCGATGTTTCCGACGATATAATCCAGCTCCTCCGCGTCACCAAAGAATCTCTATATCTCGGGGTAGAGCAAACCCGAGTGGGCAATCGAATAGGCGATATCGGTTATACCATTCAGACATACACCGAAAAACACGGGTATGGCGTTGTTCGCGAGCTGGTGGGTCACGGCTTGGGAAAAACGATGCACGAAGATCCGCAAGTTCCGAATTACGGACGTCGTGGACGAGGAAAGAAAATCTTAAACGGAATGGTGCTGGCCATCGAACCCATGATCAATATGGGTACCAAGAACATAATGATGCTGGAAGACAACTGGACGATTGTTACGGCCGACAAAAAGTTTTCCGCCCATTTCGAACACGATGTAGCCGTTGTAAATGGAGAGCCTGATTTACTCTCGACTTTTGATTACGTAGAAGATGCCTTGGAAAAGCGCGGAATGGATGCCATGCGCATAGATGTGAGCGAGCTTGCTGTTTAGAGTTTCCAGGAAAACGCTTCCTCCTTTTGATCGATCAAATTAAAGTGCTTCAATTTGAAAGCGGCCTTTATTGATTTGTCAAATTGGGTGACCGAAACGGTTTGAACCATTCCGCCTCGATTCATCACCAGATCGTTTTCGGGGTCACCGTCACCGCCATTCAGGTGAAAATTTAAAATGTTTTCCGCATTGATGCTGCCCGTATTCAATACCTGCCCGAACCACTTTTGGCGCTTTTCGCGAACAGCTTTGGAGTAAAGCTGTGCCGACGCCCATAATTTGGGTTGAGCCACATCAAATTTTTTATAGTGTATTTCCTTTCCATCCCATCTTAGCTCTTCTACTTCGCCATTGAGAAAAACCAGTG
>Ga0102929_1002345_pt1 | contig 11246 bp, 11 predicted proteins | sample SalPonR1_B_D2_MG_FD_78510 | JGI IMG/M metagenome (GOLD analysis project Ga0102929, IMG submission 78510) | Salt pond soil microbial communities from South San Francisco under conditions of wetland restoration - Salt Pond MetaG R1_B_D2_MG | ecosystem: Environmental > Aquatic > Marine > Intertidal... | reverse complement strand
TTTTGAGTTCTTTTTTTAGAATGCATATCTTCCATTCTTAAATTATAATCATTTGTTATAATTTTTTTGATTCTTTCTATATTAACTTCAATTGATTCAGTTTTCTTTTTATTAACCAGGTCTTTTAAAGCCTCTCTAGCTAAATCAACATCAATTTCTCTGTCCACAAGTGAAGAATAAGCTATTACTTTAACTAGAGCGCCTTCTAATTCTCTAATGTTAGATTGAATTTTATTTGCAATATAAATAACTACTTCATTTGGAATAGTTAAATTTTCTATATCTGCTTTTTTTCTTAAAATAGCAATTCTAGTTTCTAAATCAGGTTTTTGAATATCAGTAATTAAACCCCATTCAAAACGGGAGCGAAGTCTTTCCTCTAGAGTAGGTATTTCTTTTGGAGGACGATCACTGGATATAATTAGCTGACGATTTGATTCGTGTAATGTATTAAAGGTATGAAAAAATTCTTCCTGTGTTCTTTCCTTTCCAGCTAAAAATTGAATATCATCTACCAGTAAAATATCAATATTTCTATATTTATCTCTAAAATCTACTGTTGAATCATCTTTGATAGAGTTAATTAATTCATTCGTAAAGGTTTCCGATGAAACATAAACAACTTTATAATCAGGATTATTTTTTAAGATAAAATGAGCAATAGCCTGCATTAAATGTGTTTTACCAAGACCTACATCACCATAGATAAAAAGAGGATTATAGGCCTTTGCTGGTGCTTCAGCAACTGCAAGTGATGCTGCATGAGCAAAGCGGTTACTATTACCGACAACAAAAGTATCAAAAGTATATTTAGGATTAAAGCCATTTTGTTTTAATTCTGATTGATCATTATTTTCTTCTTCATTTTTATTTACAACTTCTATTTCAGCTTTTGTTTCTTTATGATTAGTAGATTTTTTCTTATTTTCTTTAAATTTTTTTACTTCTGCTGGGGTTAATAAAATTAAAGTCCACTTATTACTTGTCAAATCAGTTAAAATTTCTTCAATTAAATCTGTATACTGACTTTCTATCCATTCTTGAATAAAATTATTGGGAACCTGCAAGACCAGTTGATTTTCTGCCGTAGTCATAACTGCCTTAGTTTCTGAAAACCAGGTATTAAAACTTGGATTTGTTATTTTTTCTTTTATATTTTCTAATGTTTTTTTCCAGATGTGATCTAATTCTTTTTGCGAGAAAGACATAAAATACCTCCTGTAATTCTAAAAAGTTAAGCTTAAGTTAAAGTTATCCCCAATTAACGGGGATAAATAAGGTGTTATCCACAGAATTGTGGACAAGTATAGAGGTTATCCACAAAGCGAAAAAACAGATTTCCACTGTTAATTCAGTAAAATTGCATTTTTAACTAAAAAAAGTGTTAGAAATTTGTTAATAAAATGATAAAAGATATCCACAAATGATGATTGTTATTAACAGTTTGTGGATAAAAGACTAAGAAATTGTGGATAAGTATCTGTATATAGCTGTAATTTATAGTTTTGTTGATAATTTTATAAACAAATTGTTAATATTGTCTTAACTGTTGATTCAGTAAAGAAGAAAAATAAATTCCAATAACCATATTAATAATAACAGATTATCAACAAATTATCAACAAATGCTTTTAAAATTTATCTTGTGGATAAGATTAAATTTCCTTGACTCTACTGTTTAAATAGCATATAATTTTAGATGTATGAATATAAAATTGTCTTGATTGTGGATTATTTTAGCTGGAGGTTATTTGGTGGAGAGTCTTAAAAAGAATAAAGAATTTAAAAAAGTATATGAAAATGGAAAATCATATGCTACTAGAAATCTAGTAATCTATTGTTTAAATTATGAAAAGGGCAAAAAAAATCGTTACGGTTTATCAGTTAGCAAAAAGATTGGAAATGCTGTCGTTAGAAATAAGTTAAAAAGAAGATTGCGTGAAATTATTAGAGAATTTGAAAAAGAGAAAGAGTTTAAAGGTTATGATGTAATTTTTATTGCCAGAAAACCAGTTGTTAAAATTGGTTATCAAAATTTAAGAAGAGATGTAAAAAGATTATATAAAAAAATGAATATAATTTAGAGTAAAAAGGTAATAAAATTTATTATCTAAATTTAATTTTACATAATTATTATTAATGATTATGAAACTGGTTAAATAAGGTGATAAAATGAAAAAAATATTTTTATTTTTAATTAGAATCTATCAGAAGATCATTTCTCCCTGGACTCCAAAAAGTTGTCGCTTTTATCCTACTTGCTCTGAATATAGCAAACAAGCGATCAAAAAGTATGGAGCTTTTAAAGGTGGATGGATGGGATTTAAGCGAATTATTCGCTGTCATCCTTTTAATCCAGGAGGTTATGATCCGGTAGAATAGGAGGAATTTATTAAATGTTTGATTGGTTAATTAATGGAATGGCATATGCTTTAGATTTTATTTACAATATTGTTGGTAACTATGGTTTAGCAATAATAATTTTCACTTTATTGATTAAGATTGTTCTTTATCCCTTGACTGCAAAACAGACAAGATCAATGAGAGAAATGCAGGAAATACAGCCGCAAGTGAAAAAACTGCAAGAAAAATATAAGGATGATAAAGAGAAGCAGCAGGAAGAAATGATGAATCTTTATCAGGAACATGGTGTTAATCCGGCTGCTGGTTGTCTGCCAATGATTGTTCAGATGGCAATTTTAATTCCTTTATACAGAACCATTTTTGCTTTAGGAGATAAAATGGCAAATGAAGCATTTTTATGGATTGGAACTATAACCAATGGTTCTTTAGCTGAGCCTGATATTGCGATAGTTCTTTTAAATGCAGTTATTATGTTTGGACAAACATATATGACTCAGCAAATATCTGGTGGAGATGGTAAAAGCAATAAGATGATGTATATGATGCCGCTTTTTATAATATTTATTGGTTTTAGATTACCATCTGGTGTATTATTATACTGGTTTACATCAACTTTATTTACTGTAGCACAGCAATATTTCTTATCTAAAGAACCCAGTAGAATCAAAGGGGATGCATAATAGATATGAAAAGCATAAAAGTAGAAGCTAAAAATGTAGAAAAAGCAGTAAAAAAGGCTTTATCTGAACTTGAAATTGAAAGAAAAGATGCAGAAATTACTATTATAGATAAAGGAAACAAAGGATTATTTGGTTTTATTGGAGCAAAAGATGCTGTTGTAGAAGTAAAAAAAATTTTTGATCCTGTAAAAAAGGGTAAAGAATTTTTAGAGACACTTTTAAATAAAGCTAATATAATTGTAGGTGTAGAAATCTTAGAAGAAAAAAGTAATGATGAACAAGTTGTCTATAATTTAACAGGAGAAAAAGAACTGGGATTAGTAATTGGTCATCGGGGAGAAACTCTTGATGCAATGCAGTATTTAACTTCTATCTATATTAATAAGGAATTGGAAGAATATTTCAGAGTTCTACTTGATGCTGAAGGATATCGCGATCGACGACAGGAAACTTTAGAGAGATTGGCAGAAAGACTTGCTTCAAAAGCAGAAAGAAAAAAGAGAAAAGTTGTATTAGAACCAATGCCACCACATGAGAGAAGGATTATTCATATAGCACTTAAAGAAAATAAAAATGTTAAATCATACAGTGAGGGAAAAGAGCCTTACCGTAAAGTTATGATAGAACCGTTAGATAAGTAAAGAAATTATCTAATATAAATAAAAGACTGTATTCTTTATTGTGCAGTTTTAATAAGTTGAAAAATCAAAGAAGTAGATGGTTTTTATCATTAACCCAGCAGGAACTTTCTCTGCTGGGTTATGTTTTAGGAGGAGTTAAGTAATGGATATTTTAAAAGAAGATACAATTGCAGCAATTGCAACCCCCTTTGGCACAGGTGGAACTGGTAAAATAAGAATTAGTGGACCACAGGCTTACAAAATTGGAGATAAAATTTTTAGCTCAATAAAAAAAGAAAAAAAACTATCTCAGCAAAAAACTTATACTGCTCATTATGGTCATATTAAAGATCCAGTTAAGGAAAAGACTATTGATGAAGTAGTGGCAATTATGATGAGAGCTCCCCATTCTTTTACAGGGGAAAATGTTTTAGAAATTGACTGTCATGGCGGAATGACGCCTCTTAAAGCTGTTTTAGATTTAGTTTTAAAAAATGGAGCTCGTCTGGCAGAAGCAGGAGAATTTTCTCAAAGAGCTTTTTTAAATGGAAGAATTGATCTGGCCCAGGCAGAAGCAATTATAGAAGTTATAAACTCTAAAACTGAAAAAAGCCTTGATTTAGCTGTTGATCAACTAAATGGTAAACTATCACATAAAGTTGATCAAATAAAAGAAGAAGCTGTAGAAATCCTGGCCCATTTGGAAGCTGCAATTGATTATCCAGAAGATGAAATAGAAGGTTTTGCAGCTGCAAAATTAGGAGATAAATTCAATTATATAAAAGAAGAGATAGATAAATTATTAAAAAGCAGTAAACAGGGTAAAATTTACAAAGAAGGTTTAAAAACAGTGATTGTCGGTAAACCAAATGTCGGAAAATCAAGTCTTTTGAATTATTTTTTAGAAGAAAAAAGAGCTATTGTTACTGATATTCCGGGGACAACTAGAGATGTAATTGAAGAATATGTTAATTTGAAAGGAATCCCCTTAAAAATCATTGATACAGCAGGTATTAGAAAAACAAAAGATGCTGTTGAAAAAATTGGAGTAGAAAGAACCAGAAAATCTGCAGAAAAGGCAGATCTAGTTTTGTTTATGTTAGATATTAGTCAGGGAATTACGGTTGAAGATAGAGAAATTTATAAATTAATTAAAGATAAACCATTGATAGTTATTGTTAACAAAACTGATTTACCAGCCAAAGCAGATAAGCAAAAAATAGAAAAAGAATTTTCCGAGCATAGTGTTCTCTGGATTTCATTATTAGCAGAAGAAGGCTTAAATGAGTTAAAAGATGATATTTTAAATGAAATTTTAGATGAGGATATTGATGTTGATTCTGAAACAGTAGTCACTCAAAGCAGACATAAAGATGCACTGGTTAAAGCATTAGAAGCAATAGAGAGAGTGATTGTTTCACATGAAACAAAGATGCCTTATGATTTTTTAACTATTGATTTAAAAGATTGTTTAAATAGCCTGGGGAAAATAACTGGAGAAACTGTAGCAGATGATATTTTAGATAGAATTTTTGACGACTTTTGTTTAGGAAAATAATAAAAAAAGGGAGAGATAAAATGGATTTTCATAGATATCCAAAGGACTATGATGTAATAGTAATTGGGGCAGGACATGCAGGCTGTGAAGCCTCTTTAGCTCCAGCAAGAATGGGTTTAAAAACTCTTACTTTAACAGTTAGTTTAGATCACGTAGCTTTTATGCCCTGTAACCCTTCACTAGGTGGACCAGGAAAAGCCCATATAGTTAGAGAAATCGATGCTTTAGGTGGAGAAATGGCTAGAAATATGGATGAAACAATGATTCAAATTAGAATGCTTAATACCAGTAAAGGACCTGCAGTTCATGGTCTGAGAGGTCAATCAGATAAAGATGATTATCATAAAAGAATGAAACAAGTTTTAGAACAGGAAGATAATATCGATTTAAAACAGCAGATAGCTGAAGATATTATTGTAGAAGATGGGAAAGTTAAAGGTGTAGTAACAAAAACAGGAATATTTTTTCCTGGGAAAAAAGTTGTTTTAACAACAGGAACCTTTTTAAAAGGAAGAATAATAATAGGAGAAGCTGAATTTAATGCCGGTCCTAACCAGCAGTATCCAGCAAATAAGCTGTCTGGAAGTTTAAAGGATTTAGGAATTAATTTACGCAGATTTAAAACTGGAACTCCACCGCGAGTAAGTAAAAAGTCGCTTGATTTTTCAAAAATGGAGCCACAGCCAGGAGAAGAAGGGTTAAAATTTTCTTTTGAATCTGAGCCATTAACTGGAGAACAGGCAATGTGCTATTTGACTTATACAAATGAAGAAACTCACAGAATTATTGATAACAATAAAGCAAGAACTCCTCTTTTCAGTGGTGTAATAGAGGGAGTTGGACCTCGTTATTGTCCTTCGATTGAAGACAAGGTTGTTAGATTTCCTGATAAAGGAAGACATCAGTTATTTTTAGAGCCAGAAGGTTTAGACACAGATGAATATTATGTTTCTGGTCTTCCAACTAGCTTACCTTATGATGTGCAAATTGAGATGACAAAAACAATAGCAGGTTTAGAAAATGTAGAAATTATGAGGCCTGGTTATGCAATTGAATATGATTGTGTTGATCCAGAAGAATTAAAACTTGATTTAGAGCTGAAAAAGATAAATGGTTTATACACTGCTGGCCAGATTAATGGTAGTTCTGGTTATGAAGAAGCAGCCGGACAGGGCCTAATTGCCGGGATTAATGCCGCCCGAAGTTTACAGCAAAAAGAAGCAATTATTCTAAAACGCTCACAGGCTTATATCGGAGTTTTAATTGATGATTTAGTTACTAAAGGGACACCAGAACCATATAGAATAATGACTTCTAGAGCAGAATATAGATTACTTCTGCGGCAGGATAATGCAGATCAGCGTTTAACCCCACTCGGCAGAGAAATTGGTCTGGTAAATGATCAAAGATATAAAAATTATCAAAAAAAGGTTGAAGGTGTTAAAAAAGCGATTGCTTATTTAAGATCAGATGAAAACCAGGTTAATCCAACCAAAGAAGTAAGATCTAAATTAGAAGAATTAGGCAGTGGAAATTTAAGTAAACCAGTTAATTTAGAAAAATTACTTAGGCGTCCAGAAATTTCTTATACAGACCTTGGATTTTTTGCTGAAGATTTACCTAAAATTAAAAAAGATGTACAAGAACAGATTGAAATTCAGGTAAAGTATAAGGGGTATATTGATCGGCAGGAAGCCCAGGTTGAACAATTTAGAAAAATGGAAGAAAAAAAGATTCCTAAAGAATTAGATTATAATCAATTAGAAAACCTTAGACTTGAAGCCAGAGAAAAATTAAATAAAATTAAGCCGCTATCAATAGGACAGGCTTCCCGTATTTCCGGGGTATCTCCAGCTGATATTTCAGCTTTAATGATTTACCTTGAGCAATATAATCGCAAGAAAAAGGATGATCAGGATGGAGATCAATAAAAAAGAATTTATTAAAAAATTAGAATCAGGAATCAAACAACTAAATATTTCTTATAGTAATGAGCAGCTTGATCAACTTTGGGAATATTATCTGTTCTTTATCCAGGAAAATAAAAAATATAACTTAAGCACGATTACAGAACCAGAAGCTGTTATTAAAAAACACTTCCTCGATTCTTTAGTTATTTTAGAGCAATTAGATTTTAAGCAAAGAAAAAGATGGTTAGATATCGGAACTGGGGCTGGTTTTCCCGGAATGGTATTAAAATTGTTTTTACCTGGAGATAGTTTTTATCTATTAGATTCTTCTTCAAAAAAAGTGAATTTTTTAAATCAGCTAATTTATAAGCTTAAGCTAACAGGTATTGACGCTACTCACGGCAGAGCAGAAGATCTAGCACAGCTAAAGGAGTGGCGCGGCTCTTATGATTATGTTTGTTCAAGAGCAGTTGCTTCTTTAAATGTTTTGCTGGAATATGCAGTTCCATTTCTAAAAATAGGTGGATTTGCTTATCTTTATAAAGGACCTGAATACAAAAAGGAAATTAAAGAAGCTAAAAATGCTTTAAATATTTTAGGAGCAGAAATTAAAGAAACAATTGAACTTGATGTTCCTGGACTTAAAGCAGAGAGGTATTTAATTGTAATTGAAAAAACTGATTTAACTAACCAGAAATATCCTAGACGGGCTGGAACACCTAAAAAGCGCCCACTTTAATTATTATAGAGGACATTCAACTATTTTAGAGAAATATATTTCTAAGTGGGGGTGATTTTTAATGAAAATTCCTTTTTTAAATCAGGAAAATGATAAAAACAGGGATCAAATTACCGAGATCAAGACGGAAAAGATAAAAACAAATCCATTTCAACCACGCCAAGAATTCAATCAGAAAGAAATTGAAGAATTAGCCCAGTCAATTGAAAATTTCGGTTTAATTCAGGCAATTATAGTTAGAAAAACTAAAAAGGGATATGAATTAATAGCTGGAGAAAGAAGGCTTAGAGCTGCTAAGCTTTTGGGTAAAGAGCTTATCCCTGCAGTAATTAAAGATTTTAATAATCAAGAAATGGCTGAAATAGCTTTAATTGAAAACTTACAGCGTAAAGACTTAAACTTTTTAGAAGAGGCACAGGCTTATCAGCGGCTCTTAGATGAATTTGACTTAACTCAAAATGAGTTGGCTGCAAGAGTTTCCAAAAGTCAATCGACTATTGCCTATAAACTGCGTTTGTTAAAGCTTTCAATTGATGTTAGAAAAGAAATTTTAGCTGCTAATTTAAGTGAAAGACATGGAAGAGCCTTATTAAAACTTGAAACAGAAAAAGAACAGTTAAAAATCATTGACGAAATCAAGGCAAAAGATCTTAATGTTAGAGAAAGTGAAAAGCTAATAAAGAAAAAAATTAAACCTTCATCAAACAAGAAGAAGATCAAGTATCTGGCAGACGATTTAAGGCTTTTTGCTAATTCTTTAGAAAAAAGGATTTCAGAAATTAAAGATACAGGCATCAAGGTCGAATTAGAACGCAATGATGATCAAAACAGCATAGAATATTATATTAAGCTTTCAAAATAGAGGGATAAAGAGGTGAAATAATGGCTAAAAAAATAGCAATTGTCAACCAAAAAGGTGGGGTTGGCAAAAGTACTACAGCAGTTAACTTAAGTGCTGGCCTGGCAGAGAAAAACAATAAAGTTTTGCTGATAGATATTGATCCTCAAGGTAATGCAAGCAGTGGTCTAGGAATCGAAAAGTCAGAAGTTGAATTTACAATTTATGATCTATTAATTGAGTCTGAGCCTCCCAAAAAAGCGATTTTGCCCAGTGATAATGATAATTTAGATGTTATTCCTGCTAATATAGAACTGGCTGGTGCAGAAATTGAGTTAGTTTCTATTATATCCAGAGAAAGCAGACTAAAAAAGTCTTTAAAAAAAATTAATGAAGACTATGACTATATAATAATCGACTGTCCTCCTTCTTTGGGCCTTTTAACTTTAAATGCTTTAACTGCTGCTGATAGTGTAATGGTTCCTATTCAGTGTGAATACTATGCTTTAGAGGGTTTAGGACAGCTGATGAACACCATTGAATTAGTAAGAAAAAATTTAAATTCAGATTTAAGAATTGAGGGAGTTTTAATGACAATGTATGATGCCAGGACCAATTTATCTGAGCAGGTAATAAATGAAGTTAAAGATTACTTTTCAGAACTTGTTTTTGAAACAATTATTCCTCGAAATGTTCGGTTAAGTGAAGCACCAAGTTTTGGTAAAGCAATACTTGATTATAGTTCTAAATCAAAAGGTGCAGCAGCATATAGAAAACTAGCAGAGGAAGTGATCTCTCTTGAGCAAGAAAAGACTTGGTAAAGGTTTAAGTGCGCTGATTAATAATGATGACAATATTGATCAAAGTAGAGTTGAAGAAGTATTCATTGATCAAATAGAAGCTAATCCTTTTCAACCGAGAACCAATTTTGATGAAGATGCATTAAAAGAACTTGCGAACTCAATTCAAGAAAAAGGCGTTATACAACCAATTACTCTCAGAAAAATTAAGGCCGAAAAATATCAAATTGTTACCGGTGAAAGACGCTGGAGAGCTTCAAAATTAGTTGGGCTCAAAAAAATACCAGCTGTAATTAGGAATTTTGATGATCAAGAGATGCTGGAAGTTGCCTTAATTGAAAACATACAGCGAGAAGATTTAAATCCAATTGAAGAAGCGGCTGCCTATAAAGAGATGATCGATAATTTTGCTCTTACTCAAGCTGAGCTTGCCAAACAAGTTGGTAAAAGCCGGTCCAATGTTTCAAATATGATCAGGCTCTTAAAACTTGACGAAAAGGTAAAAAATCATCTACAGCAGGGTGCAATTACAATCGGTCATGCCCGGGCTCTTTTAGCTTTAGAAGATGCAGAAACACAGGTTGCAGCCTGTGAAAACATAATAATTCAGGACCTGACAGTCCGCGAGACCGAAAAATATGTAGATAAATTAAAAAATCCCTTCCAAAATAAGAAAACAAAGCAGAAAAAAGAAGAATTAAAGCCGGTTTGGCAGAAAGCAGCTGTTGAATTAGAAAAAAAGCTGAATACAAAAGTAAAGATCAAACAACGGAAGAAAAACAAGTTATTAACTATAGAAATTGATAACATAGAAAAATTAAATGAATTATTAGATAAACTAAGTTAGTGTTTCACATGAAACATATATCTAGAAGAGAGTAGATGGGGGATATGTAATGATCGGAACTATTGTCAATATAGCTGCTGTCTTAGGAGGCAGCACAGTAGGAGTTCTTTTTAGAGGTAGATTTCCAGAAAAAGTGCAGACCACGGTTATTCATGGAATTAGTTTAGCTGTAATTTTAATTGGAATGCAGACGGCTTTCAGCATTGAAAAAGATCCAGATATTTTACTTGTTATTTTTAGTCTAGTAATTGGAGCGGTTATCGGAGAATCACTGCAGCTTGAAAAAAAGTTAAATGATTTTGGAGAGAGTTTAAAAGATAAATTTGCTGGGGGGGACGATCTTTTTGTCCAGGGGTTTGTTCAGGCCAGTTTGATTTATTGTGTTGGAGCAATGGCTATAATGGGGTCAATTCAGGATGGTTTAAATAGTGATCCAAGTATTTTGTACACTAAATCACTTTTAGATGGGATAACTTCAATTGCATTTGCAGCTAGTACTGGAATTGGGGTTGCTTTTTCTGTAATACCGATTCTTATTTATCAAGGTAGTATAACTCTGGCGGCAGGCTGGGCTGCAGTTTATTTAACTGAAGATATGATTAGAGTTATGACTGCTAGTGGAGGACTCTTAATTACTGCAATTGGTTTAAATATGTTGGGGGTAAGTAAAATAAAAACAGGGAATTTGTTACCTTCTTTATTAGTGGCTGTAATTTTATCTGCTTTTGTGTTTTAATTTTGCAATATTTAGAAAAATGATATATAATAAAAGCAAATAATAAGATTAAAGCGGGTGAAGGCTGGATGAGAGATCATTAATGGCGCCGAAGGAGCAAGGGAAACTGAAACTCTCAGGCAAAAAGAATTCAGCTGGACGCAACTCTGAACATA
>Ga0102929_1002344_pt1 | contig 11248 bp, 9 predicted proteins | sample SalPonR1_B_D2_MG_FD_78510 | JGI IMG/M metagenome (GOLD analysis project Ga0102929, IMG submission 78510) | Salt pond soil microbial communities from South San Francisco under conditions of wetland restoration - Salt Pond MetaG R1_B_D2_MG | ecosystem: Environmental > Aquatic > Marine > Intertidal... | reverse complement strand
CCCTCTATTAAAGGGACATCTTCATTAAATAATATTTTTCTTTAAATTATTTATAAACACGAGGTACTCTTTTACTTATAGAACATGTTATTTCATAATTGATAGTTCCTATTAAATCTGCCAATTCTGTTGCAGTAATTTCATCATCTCCCTGTTCTCCAATTAAAACCACTTCATCTCCTATTTCTACATCAGAAATATCTGTTACATCAACCATGAACTGATCCATACAGACTCTTCCTCTAATCGGTGCTCTCTGACCATTAATTAAAACCTCACCTTTATTAGAGAGTAATCTAAAATATCCATCAGCATATCCTAAAGGCAATGTAGCGATTTTTCTTTTTTCCTCTGTTATAAAAGTTGCTCCATAACTTATTCCAGTTCCAGGTGGAACTTCTTTTAAGTATACTATTTTCGTTTTCCAGCTTAATACTGGTTTTAAGGGGAATTTCTGTACCTGATGAGAAGGTCTCATCCCATAAAGCATAATTCCCGGTCTAACCATATCTAACTGCATTTTAGGGAGATCAATTATTGTTGCACTATTGGCTGCCTGTTTTATCGGAATTTCAATTTCTTTTTCTTCAAGTTCATTAATTATACTTTGGAACTCATCCCACTGCTTATAAGTATATTCTTTATCTTTTTCATCTGCTTTTGCATGATGGGTTATAATTCCTTCTATTTCGATATTTTCATATTCTTTAACCTCTTTGATAAATTCTACTGCATCCTCTGGAAAAACTCCTATTCTTCCCATTCCTGTATCTATTTTAACATGAATTTTCACTTTCTTATTTTTCTTTTTGGCATATTTAGCCAATCCATTAATAGTTTTTTTCTTACAAACTGTAGGTATCAAATCATAATCTACTATTAAAGGATACTGTTTTTCTAAAATTTCACCAAAGATTTGAATAGGAATCTCAAAACCTGCTTTTCGTAATTCTATCCCTTCTTCTGGAATGGCAACTGCAAGTCTGTCTGCTCCAGAATTCAAGGCTTTTCTGGCAACAGGAATTGATCCATGTCCATAAGCATCAGCTTTTACTACAGCCATAATAGATGTTTCCTGTGAAACATGTTCTTTGATCATCCTAATATTATGGCTGAAATTATCAAGATCAATTTCAGCCCAGACAGGTCGAGTAATATCGGCTTTCATTTTATTCAATCTCTCCTCTATCTTTTTTAACAATAAAGGTAGCCACATCATCACCATGGGTTCCGCGACCAAATCCAGCATCCATACCAGCATCTTTAGCTATATCATCTGTAACCTGAGTACCACCGGCAATTAACATTACATCATCTCTAATACCTTTTTCAACACATAAATCATGTAATTTCTGCATATTTTTACGGTGAATATCATTATGAGAAATAATTGTACTGATCAAAATCACATCAGCATTAACTTCAACAGCAGCATCTACAACCTTTTTAATTGGTATTGAAGTTCCAAGATAAGTTACATCAAAACCAAACTTCTCAATTCCACCATGTTTAATATCTATAATTTCTCTCATTCCAACTGAATGTTCATCTTCACCTACTGTAGCAGCAACAACATTCATTGGTTTATCATCAACATAACCACGAAGTTCATCATAAGGAAGTGGTTCTTCTTTTTCAGGAATTTCTAGATTTTCAATATCAATTGAAAAATCAACCTGACCTTTCATTTCAATTAAGGTACCTTCAGAAGGGTGCATAACTTCCCGATGGATAACTTCTACCTTTTTGAGACCCATTTTTTCACCTATTTTTTGTGCTGCAACTTCAGCAATATCCTGACTGGTTGGTAAAAATAAGGTAGTATTGACCCAGCCATCACCAAGCCATTCGACTTCAGGCTTTAACTTATTCCCTTTTCTAAAGTCTTTATTTTCTTTTAATCTTTCTTCTACATTATCTTCTTTATCTAATTCGTCTATAAAATCTATTTTATCTGGATTATGAAGAGTACAGCCACCAATTAAATCACAGGGTTTATCAATATCTTCTGGAAGATTATTATAACCAAAATGCTCACAAACTGGAGCAAGGTAATCATCTTCACGAGGTACAATACTATTAGCTGCTACTCCTCCATCCATCTTACGGACAATTCCATCACCATTTCTTTCCGGATAATGACCAGAATCAACAAAATAGCCTTCAGAAACAGCTTTGAAATAACCACCTTCATCTTTTATTTCTTCTAAAAATAGAACAGCTCTTTCTTTTAATTCACGTGCATCATCTCTTAAGACACCTTCATCTTTTAATTCTAATAATTCTTTTAAACCATCCATACCTGCAAAGGCCTGTTTGGCAGTATCAACTGCCTGGACATTATAATAATGCCATGGTACATTTCTACCTTCATCAGGAGTGATTGTACTCTGTAGATCAGCAGAAGTAAGTTCTGAAATAAGGAGGTTTAAAGTATGAGTAACTGTAGCCTCTCTAACTGAAGATTCCATATACTTTGTGTTTTGTTGAGCTCTAAAACGGAAACCTTCAAATAAATCACGTAAAGCAACTGCATAGGGCATATTTATTCTTAAATCTGGAGCCGGTGGAGCTGCAGGTGGTACAGTTGAAAGAGCAATCTTATCTTTTGGCATACCAGCTTTCATTGAAAACATGGAGTTTATAGCATGCTGAACAAAAAGTTCTGGCATAACATTCCAGGCTTTTCTGGCAGTAGCATTAGCATTATGAGCTCCATCAATTTGTAACATATCAACACTGGCCATTAATTTTTTGGCTACTGCAGCATCTACAAATGAACGATACATGTTTACATCACGATAAAGAACATTATATTGTGGATCCTGGTGAGCTCCATTTACTCCTTCTTCTGCAAATAAAACTGCTATCTCAGGACCGGCTACTCCACTTACATAAGAATGGAAATTAATAGGACGTCCCACTTCATCTTCTACTAAATCAAGAGCTTTTCTGGTTACTCTAATTTGTTTACGAGTTATTGGAATTCCTCCAACACCCTGAGGAGTTCCTTCTATTAAGCCATCCATATGACTCTGACCAGCTGTTCTAATAACCATAATATGGTCAGCACCATGCCAGGCAGCCATTCTCATTCTCCTTATATCATCTTCAAAACGACCAGAAGCAATTTCAGTAGTAATTACAGGTTCAGGTTGAGGATCTATATCATCAAAACTACTGGCAGCAGGTAATGGTACACTATTTTCCAGATCTTCACTCATTTCTTTATAAGTAAAATCACCTAATTTTTTATCTTCAACCTTATTTCTCCAGGTCCAGCCTTTTCTTCTTGGCCTATAATCTTCTATATCTTCTAGCAATTCTTCTATATCTAGCTTTTCATCTGGTTTTAAACCCATTATTTTTCACCTCCATTAAAAAGTTCTTTTAAATCTTTTTTAGAAAATTCTCCATCAACAATAGCTAAACCTGCTTCTTTTACTTCCATTTCTTCTTTTTCAGCTAATTTTAGAAGCACATGACCTGCTCCCTTACCTAAAAGATCAGATTCAGCCACTTTTTTTACTATTGCTTTTGCATCTAAACTATTAAATCCCATCCTCAATAAAACTGATCTTTCTATTGATTGGGAAGTATGAGTTTCAGCTGTATCAATTAATGGATCAACAATTTCCTCTGCTAAATTCCAAAATCTTTCTTTTAATTCTTTATCAGATAAATCTTGAAGATGTTTTCGCCTTTCTTCAAAATTATCATCTCTATCAATAGGCATTAAAATCACTCCTTAACTTTTATTTTTGACTTTCATATCTTCTAAATATTTTTCAACTTTTTCGTTTTTCACACTATTTAGCAACAATTTTTGGGCAGCTTCTGGATATTTTTGGCTCATAAGACCCATAGATGCCATAATATAATCTTTATCTATTAAAGCTACTGCATCTTTGGTTGGTAAAAGAATTCTTTTATCTTTTCCTCTAACTTTTTTCAAAATTTCTTTTCCATCTGTTAATCTTGTTAAAGCTCCTCCAGTTCCTATAACCCATTTTACTGCCGTAAGGTCTTTACCTTCGGCAACTGTCATCCTTCCGGAAGGCCCAAAATAATCTTTCATTTTACCAGCATGTCTTCTCACAGCAGTAACAGCTGCTTTTTTAGCTAAAATTTGAATATATTCTTCTTCCTTTTTATCCCTGGGTAATGGAGCCAAATCTTCTCTTTTTTCAACTTTTTTACCCTGTTCAGCTAATTCTTTTTTCAACATTTCATAAACTTGAGGAGCATTTAAAAATACACCTAAATCTCCTTCAACAGTTCTTTTGGCTTCTGGTTCAGGACTTAAAAGTATTTCTTTTATAGCCCCAGAATCAGTAGTAACTGAATGGACATCAGTTGTCGCCCCTCCTACATCAAGAGTTACTAAATTACCTATTTTTTCTTTTAGTAATTTAGCCCCCTGCATAACAGCTCCTGGAGTAGGCATCATATCAATTGAAAGCATAGATTCAATTTTTTTCATTCCAGGTGCTCTTACAATATGACGAGCAAAAACATTGTGAATTAATTTTCTTGTTTCTTCTATATTTAGAGTATCAATCTCAGGATAAACATTATCAGCAATTAAAATTTCTTTTCCAGCTTCTTCAAACATTTCTTTTACTTCATCCTGTAAAACTTTATTTCCAGCATAGATTACTGGAACATCCAGATCAAGTTCACAAAGTTTACGAGCATTATGAAGTATAACTTCTTCTTCGCCATAATTAACTCCACCAGCCAGCAAAATAATATTGGGTTGAATATCAAGCAGCTCTTCTATTCTTCTTTCACGAAGTTTACCAGCTGTAACCTGCCTAATAACAGCCCCTGCTCCAAGAGCGGCCTCTTCAGCAGCTTTAACAGTCATATCTTTTACAAGTCCATGAACCGTCATCTTCAAGCCACCTGCTGCACTACTTGTAGCCATAAATTCATCCCAATCGAGTTCATCAATAGCTAAATTTTCTTTTAAGTTATCAATAGCCCCTTCGAGACCAATCATAACATCTCCATCTAAAACAGAAGTTGGTGCAAGACCCTGGCCAACAAATTCAGGCTGATCTGTATTTATCCCACTAAAGGCATTAACTAAAGTAGTTGTACTCCCAATTTCAGCAATTAGTAAATCTACTTTCATTTTTATTCCCCATTTACTTCCACATCAAATTCCTTTTTCATAATTTCTTTTACTTCTGAAGTTGTTTTATTAACTTCAGCAGCAAGGAATTCGAGTTCAGTTTGATTTATCTTTTCTACTTCTGTCTTTTTAACTATATTTTTCAAATAAGATAATTTAATATTTTCTAAATCTAAGTCGCGAGCTTTAATCTGCTCAGGATGATCTGGGATTATCACAGATTCACCAGCCTTTTCTTGATCAGGATCTCCATTTTTTACCTCAATTCCATTTTCACGAGCAAAATTTAATTGAGCATATGGATGTTTTCCTGCACCAGTATATTCAGTTTCCTGAACAACTATAATTTCATCTTCATCCATTTCTTGCGCAAGAGCAAAAGCTGCTGCTAAAGAAGTGTTGCCAGCTGGACCTCTTTCAACACCTTCAACTTGAGCAAGAGCTTCAGTTAAATAGAAAACCTCACCCTGTTTAACAGTCACATAACGATCCATATATCTTAAAGCACGAGCAGCATTATAAGGTACATCTGCTCTATCAGGCCAGGTAGCAAATGGAATCCCAAAACCGGTATGACCGGTAGTAAATGATTTGCGATTAAAATCATGATCACTTGCCATATGAAGACCACTCAAATCTACACTGGCAGCTACAATTTCTGTTTCATCTGCTCCAGCCTTTTCAAGTCCACGAGCTGTACCTGTTAAGTTACCACCACCAGCATTAGTAACAATAACAGCATCTGGATTTCTTCCTTCTCTTTCTTTCATTTGCTGAGATAGTTCATAACCTAAAGTTTCAACTCCAGCAATACCAAAAGGGGTATATAAGGAAGCATTAAAATAACCAGTATCTTCAAGAACACGTAAAAATGTATAAAAAAGTTCAGGTCCAACAGTAAGCTGTAAAACTTCAGAACCATAAGCTTCACATTTTCTACCTTTTTCTAAAATTTCTGGCTGTCCTTTTTCTCTACTATCATATACTTCCTGAACAATAATGCTATCCAGGCCTCTCATCACTGCCTGTGATGCTACAGCAGCTCCATAATTTCCACTTGTAGCTGCTACTACTCCATCATAACCATTTTCCTGGGCATGATAAACAGAGACAGAAGCTCTTCTTGCTTTATAACTGCCAGAAGGATTAGAAGCTTCATCTTTAACAAAAATTCTAGCTCCTTTTCCTTCAGGTGCAAGTTTACGAGCTAATTTAGTTATATTTTTCATCTCCAATAATGGAGTATTACCAACACCAGTTTCATTTTGAATCTTTCTAATCTGAGAAAGTTTATAACCCACTTCTGACATCATTCTTTCATAATCAAAAGCAACTTTTCCCTGAGAAAAACGATCATAATCTATACCAACTGCTTTTTTCATTATTTCATTATTTCTAGCCATTACTGATTCATAATCATTTGCAGGCATATTTTAAACCTCCTTATCTCTAATTATATTTCGAATTTGGGGTCCAACTTTTTGTAATTCTTTGATTGGTTTGCCAAATTTATGATCATAGGAAGGATCTGAATCTTTTAAAGTTCCTTTATGTCTTCTCCCAGTAAAAGTTTCAATTTCTGCTTCTTCTCCAACTTCAGCATCTTCTACTAAAAAACCTTTAACTCTAAGTTCAAGTGGTACCTTTTTTGTATCTTCAGGAACCTGAGGAGCTCTTTCATCTGCTTCCAGGATAATTTTATGAATTTCAACCCATTTACCAGCCGCTACCTTTTCCATAAATATTTACCCCCTTTAAATTAATAATCAACTTTTATTAACTAGATTTATTAAAAATTAACTATTCCATCATTTTCTTAGGTAAAAAATAAGGAACACGTAAATCTTTCATTGTTACCAGACCGGATTCAGCTTCCATTACTGGTGGAATCATGTTGGCAGTAATTGCTTTAGTCCCTTTTCCTCCAGGAATCTCTGGCTTAATGCTTAAGTTTATATCTGGATCTCCAACAATATTTATATAATCACCTGTATCTACATCTTCTTTTTCTGGATGGATTTGCTGAGGATGTTCTAGGACAATAACTTCTTCTCCATCTTTCATACCATAGGCAATATGTTTACATCCTGCTACCATTCCAGGTTCTACAGTCACATGATCAGTTTCACGATGTGTTTCAGAAATAATAGCTTCTCTAGTTTCTTTAATTTCATCTAAATCAATTTCAAGACTATCAGCAATCATTTTCACAGATTCTTGAAAACCAATATGTCCTACAATTGTACCTTCTTTTATACCTTTTTCAAATTCTTCTGGAGTAGTACCTACTCCCTGAGTTTCCATTACTGTCGGACCAAATGGTGAAAGATCATTTATTCTTGAAGCTTTAATTTTTTCAACATCCTGACAGACTCCAGTCATCGCCAGAATTAAAGTATCTAATACAAACCCTGGATTAATACCTGTTCCCAAAACACTAACATTATTTTCTTTTGCCAATTTATTTATTTTTTCTGCCAATTCTGGGTTTTGAGCCTGTGGATAGGCCATTTCTTCTGCAATAGTAACGACATTTAAACCAGACTTAACTGATTTTTTGATCATTGGAAATACTGTTTCTGTAAATGAACTTGTTGCAATCACAACTATATCTGCTATATCTTTAGAATAATCAAATTCTTCAACAACATCTACACCTAAATTACCTTCTTCAATTATTTCTCCTAAATCCTTACCGATCTTTTCAGGATCCTTATCAATTGCTCCAACCAATTCCATATCTTTTTTAGAATTAACCAATTTAGCAACTCCTGAACCCATAGCTCCTAAGCCCCAGGAAACAACCTTAATATTACTCATTATTTTTCCCCCTTAAATGTAATTATAATAATAAATTTTAAATTTTTTATTTTTCACTCAAGTAAAAATGCTATAAAAACTTTACTTCATTTTATTAAATTATGCATAAATCATTCCTACTCTTAAATAAAATAATATTTAATAATTATTTATTCTATTAAATATTATTTTTCTTAAAGCTTAATAAATAAGTTTTATGCAAAATAATTAGAATCATAACCGCAAAGAATATTTGCAAAACATTGATTTCTTTTATTATTTTAGTTCATATTTATCAATTCTATATTGTAAGCTCTGTCTTTTTATACCTAATTTTTCTGCTGCTTTTGTTATATTCCAATTTGTTTCATCTAAAGTATTAATAATTATTTCTTTTTCATATTTATCTATCATATCAGGTAGTTTTCCTTCATCTTGGATTTTTTTCTGATTAGAATCTTTTTTCTCTTCTTCTATATCAATTAAAAATGATTCAACATGTTCTTTTTTAATATAATTATCATTACCTAAAATATTAATAGCTCCTTCAATTACATGTTCTAATTGTCTTACATTACCTGGCCATTCATATTTTTTAAATAAATTTATTACTTCTTTACTTAATCCTTTAACTCTAGTAGCAAACTTTCTATTGAATTTTTTGATAAAATAATTTGAAAGCAATTCAATATCTTCTTTTCTTTCTGATAATGAAGGTAAATATAATAAAACTACAGCCAGACGATAATAAAGATCTTCTCTTAAATCACCACTTCTTATTGCTTTAATAGGTGGTGTGTTAGTAGTAGCAATAATTCTTACATCAACCTTAATCTCCTCATCTCCACCCACAGGTCGTACTTTATTTGTCTGCAAAACTCGTAAAAGTTTGGCCTGTAAAGTTGGGGACATGGAATTAATCTCATCTAATAACAAAGTACCTCCATTAGCCTGTTCAAATAAGCCATTTCTGTTAACTGCTCCAGTAAACCCACCTTTTCTAGTACCAAATAAAATACCTTCTAGTAAATTTTCTGGTAAAGCTGCACAATTTTGGGCAATAAAAGGTTTTTCCCTTCTCCTACTTGCATTATGAATACTCTGGGCAAACAATTCTTTTCCAGTTCCTGTGTCTCCAACAATTAAAATAGAAGAATCTGTTTTGGCAGCCTGATTAGCATATTGAATTACTTTTTTTAGTTTTGGATCTTCACCTTTTATATCTGAAAAAGTATATAAAGAATCTTCATCATCTTCAAAATCATCATTATTATATAATTTATCCTGTAATATATTTATTTTATTGTATAAATTTTTAATTTCAGTAATATCTTTGGCTACCTCTAAGGCCCATATTTTACCGTTTTCAAACTTTATCGGAATTGTACTATTAATTGTAATTATTTTTTCCCCATATTTATTTAGATATTCCTGTTGTTTATTTTCAATTTTTTCTCCACTATGCAAAGTTCTTAAAAGAGTACTATTTTCTTCATCTAATGATGGAAAAACATCTAATAATGGTTTTCCGATAACTGATTCTTTGTCCATATCTTCAAGTTCTGCCATTTTATTATTATAAATAACTGTTTCTCCTTTTTCATTAACAACATGAATTCCTTCATTTATATTATTTAAAATAACAGCAAGATGCTTTCCGCGATTATTATCTATATTTAATTCCAAGTTTACACCTCCAAACATAAATTTTATTTTAAATTTATTTCCTGGGAAATAATATTATAAAACATTTTTAAATACTCTCAACCAATTTTTATTAATTATCTTTTCTATTTCTTCTTCCGAAAAATCTGCATTTTTCAATCCTTTAATTAAATTTTGTAATTTAGATATATTTTCTAAACTTTCCGGGGTTTCAGTTATTCCATCATAATCAGTCCCTAAACCAACAAAATCAATCCCTACTAAGTTTTTAATATAATTTATATGTTCTATTATATCATCAATTTTTACCTTTTTATTATCTTTTATGAATTCAGGGCAAAAATTTATACCAACCAAACCTCCAGATTGAGCAATAGCCTTAATTTGTTTATCATCCAAATTTCTTTTGTGATTACAGATGTTTTTTACATTAGAATGAGAGGCAACTACAGGATTACTACTATATTCTATTACATCCCAAAAACTGGAAGGTGTAAGATGAGATAAATCTATTACCATCCCCAAATTATCCATTTCTTTAATAAATTTTTTCCCAAATTTAGTTACTCCGCCATTTGCTTCAATTTCATTTAGGCCATCAGCTATATAATTTCTATAATTCCAGGTAAGGGTTATCATTCTTACCCCCAATTCATAAAAAACTCTCAAAGTACTTAAATTAGATATTCCATCTGCTCCTTCTATTGCCAGAATAGCAGCTATTTTATTAGAGCTAATAACATCCTCAATTTCTTTATAATCTTTAGCTAATTCTACCTCTTCAGTATTTTTTAAAAGATAATTAAATTTATCTATAATTTTTATAGTCTTTTTTAAAGCTTTATCTCCTCTAATTGAAGGACAGGCAGCAAAAACTTCTAACATTACATTAGCTTTCTTCATTTTTGGCAAATCAACTTGAAATTTAGTATTACTTGTGAAATTATAATTATCATCACGTAAATAATTTAATAATATATCGCTATGACCATCAACTATAAAATTTTCCATTTAGCTACTCTCCTCCTAGAAAATCATAATTTTTAACATCATCATTATTATAACATAATTTAAGATAATATTATAATAGCAAAATAAAAAGATGGAAGGTATTATCCTTCCATCTTAATTATTTACTTAAATATATCTCATATGTTTTTATTGTTTTTATTTCCAGGAATCAAGAACTTCTGAAAGTGGAGTATATTCCATATCAAATGCATCTGCAACAGCTTTATAAGTAATATTGCCCTCATATACATTAAGACCCTTAGCTAAAGCATCATCTTCTAATAATGCTTTTTTGTATCCTTTATTAGCCAGGTCAAGTGCATAAGGAAGAGTAGAGTTTGTTAGAGCAAAAGTAGATGTTCTTGCTACTGCTCCTGGCATATTAGCTACAGAGTAGTGAACAACTCCGTGTTTGGTAAATACAGGATCATCATGAGTAGTAGGATAAGTTGTTTCTACACATCCACCCTGATCAATAGCTACATCAGTAATAACTGATCCTTCTTTCATTTCTTTTATCATATCTTCAGTTACAAGATGAGGAGCTTTAGCACCAGGAATTAATACAGCCCCAACAACAAGATCAGCATCTTTTATCTCTTCCATGATATTATATTTATTAGACATTACAGT
>Ga0102929_1002343_pt1 | contig 11250 bp, 12 predicted proteins | sample SalPonR1_B_D2_MG_FD_78510 | JGI IMG/M metagenome (GOLD analysis project Ga0102929, IMG submission 78510) | Salt pond soil microbial communities from South San Francisco under conditions of wetland restoration - Salt Pond MetaG R1_B_D2_MG | ecosystem: Environmental > Aquatic > Marine > Intertidal... | reverse complement strand
GTCGATGAAACTCGGTGCGAACCACCCCATGGGCCCACTGGAACTGGCGGATTTCATCGGGTTGGACACCTGCCTCGCGATCATGAACGTGCTTCATGACGGGCTTGCGGACACCAAGTACCGCCCCTGCCCGCTGCTGACGAAATATGTCGAGGCCGGCTGGCTGGGCCGAAAGACCGGGCGCGGTTTCTACGACTACAGCGGTGATACACCGGTTCCCACACGGTAAGGACATTCCCGATCCGAACGCGGCGGGATCCGTTCCCGGCGCCGATCCCGATGCACGCAGTGCCCGGTCAGTCCTTTTCTTCCATGTCGAAGCCAAGGTGGCGGGCCACCGTGAAGATATCCTTGTCTCCGCGGCCACACATGTTCATGCAAAGGATGTGATCGGCAGGCAGGTCCGGGGCGATCTTGGTCACATGGGCAAGCGCATGGGACGGTTCGAGCGCCGGTATGATGCCCTCCTTCTCGCAGGAAAGCTGAAAGGCTTCGAGCGCCTCCGCATCGGTGATCGAGACGTATTTCGCACGGCCCGATTCATGCAACCAGGAATGTTCAGGCCCGATGCCGGGGTAATCCAGACCGGCCGATATGGAATACCCTTCGAGGATCTGTCCGTCATCGTCCTGCAGAAGATAGGTGCGGTTCCCGTGCAAAACACCGGGCCTGCCGCCAGTGAGGGAGGCGCAATGCTCCATCGCGTCGGTAACGCCGCGGCCCCCGGCCTCGACACCGATGATGTTCACCTCCTTGTCATCGAGGAACGGATAGAAAAGGCCCATCGCGTTGGATCCGCCGCCGATCGCGGCGATCACCGTGTCGGGCAGGCGACCCTCGGCAGATTGCATCTGTTCGCGGACTTCCTTGCCGATGATCGACTGGAAATCACGCACCATTGCCGGATAGGGGTGCGGCCCGGCCACCGTGCCGATGCAGTAAAAGGTGTCGCGCACATTGGTCACCCAGTCGCGCAGCGCGTCATTCATCGCGTCCTTGAGGGTGCCGCGCCCCGAAGTGACTGGTATGACCTCCGCCCCCAGCAGCCGCATTCGAAACACGTTCGGCCGCTGCCGCTCGACGTCATGGGCACCCATGTAGACCACGCATTGAAGGCCGAACTTGGCACAGACGGTGGCGGTGGCCACACCGTGCTGGCCAGCGCCTGTTTCCGCTATGATTCGGGATTTTCCCATCCGGCGGGCCAGTATGATCTGTCCCAGTACGTTGTTGATCTTGTGCGCGCCGGTATGGTTCAACTCGTCACGCTTCATGTAGATTTTCGCGCCGCCAAGATGCTCTGTAAGCCGCTCGGCATGATAAAGCGGACTGGGCCGACCCACGTAATGGGTCCACAGGTGGTGCATCTCGTCCCAGAAACTCTGGTCCGTCTTGGCGTTCTCGTACTGCGCCTCGAGTTCGAGGATCAGCGGCATCAGCGTTTCGGAGACGAACCGACCGCCGAAATCGCCGAACCGGCCCTTCTCGTCAGGGCCGGTCATGAAGGAGTTGAAGAGTTCGTTCAAGGCGCGTGCCTCCCATCGTGGTCTGTGTTTGCATATGGGACGCTGCAGGAATTTTCCAGCGAAAACCGGCAAGGACCGCCACGGTCAGGACGGCATGCAATCCTGAGATGCCAGAGCCTTTCGGGGGCGATCGGAAACGATCCGCAGGCGGGCGGGTGACCCCGATCTGGCGCAACTTGTACTAAAGTATCCGCACAACATGCGCCCGCGTGAGAAGCTCCGGCTCTGACAAGAGGAACGGCGCGAAAGGTTGCGTGCTCTGAACGACTTCCCATTCACCACGGCGGGTCAGCTCGTCCATCACCTCAGGGAATCCCTGTTCCTGCCGGGTCGCCTCGATAAGGTTGAATACCCCTTGCCCGCCGGGGCGCGTGACGCGGGCGAGGTGTCGCAATGTCGAAGGCGGTGCATGGCCCGGTCCGAACGAGCCGACGCAGACGAAACCGGCGAAATGATCATCCGCGAAGGGCAAGCCCTTTCCCATGTCGGCAACCTGCAGATCACCATACGCTCCAGTCTGACCTGCACGCGCGATCATTTCGGGCGAGAGGTCGCACCCGGTTAAATGATGGTATCCCATGAGCATCAGCATCTCTCCCACCAGCCCGGTGCCACACCCGGCATCCAGGATCGGCCCGTGCATCCGCCCGAGATGGCTTGACAGCAACCCGGCACCGAGAAACGGAAGACGATAGCCGTTCGCTATGGTGTCGGCATCGTAGCTGTCAGCCCAGGTGTCATAGGCGCGGCGCGAATCCTCCGGGGTCTTCGCATCATAAACCCCGGCAAGCCCGTCGGTCTCGATCGTCATCCGTCATCTCCCGTATGCTTCAAGAGCGGGAAGGATCGACTCAGGCCCTGGCGTTGTCAATGAAGGCCCGCATCAGGTCGGCATCCTTGACGCCGGGTGAACTTTCCACCCCGGACGAGACATCGACCTGCCGTGCCCCTGTCTGCGCGATGGCCTCCGCTACGTTGTCGGGATTGAGTCCGCCAGCCAGCATCCACGGCAACGGCCAACGCCGTCCGGTCAGAAGCTTCCAGTCGAAGGCCAGTGCATTCCCACCGGGACGCTCCGAACCCGGGGGCGGCTTGGCGTCGATCAGAAGCTGGTCGGCCACCTTGCCATAGAAATCTATTTGCGTGAGATCGGTTTCGACAGCAACACCCACCGCCTTCATCACGGGCAGCCCGTAGCGCCGCTTCACCTCGGCGACCCGTGCCGGGCTTTCGCTTCCGTGGAGTTGCAGCATGTCCACAGGCACTTCGGACATGAGCGCGTCGAGCATCGGGTCATCGGCATCGACTGTCAGGGCAACCCGCGTGATGCCCTCGGGAACCGCCCCGGCCATGTGGGCGGCATCCTCGAGCTGCACGTGCCGGGGTGATCCCGGGAAGAATACGAACCCGACATACGCTGCCCCCGCCAATATGGCGGCCGGAACATCGGCGCTGTCGGTCAGCCCGCAGATCTTGACTTTCATGTCGGATGGCATCTGGTGCTCAACTGGCCTCGTCGAGAATGGCGAGAACCTCGTCCTTGCCCTGGTGCTTTTCGCCTTTCAGGCGCCGGACCTCGGCGCGCAGCGCCCGCATCTCGCGCGCCTGCCGGGCCGCCGCCGCCCGTTCCTTGGCCTCGCGGATCCATTCCCAGATGAATCCCAGGATCAATCCGGCCAGAACCCCACCGAACATAACGACGAAAAGCGGAACGTCATAGGTGGGATTCAGGGCAGCCAAGCCCGACAGTTCGTCAGGCAGAATCCGGATAGTTACCATGCCGCGATTGGCCAGCGCGATCAGGATGAGGGCGAGCCCGAAAACGGCGATACAAGCGTAGCGGACATAACGCATCAGGAATTCCCGTTCAGACGCTCGCGGAGAAGTTTGCCGGTCTTGAAGAACGGCACATGCTTTTCTTCCACATGCACGGATTCGCCTGTGCGCGGGTTACGCCCCGTGCGTGCATCGCGCTTCTTGACCGAGAACGCCCCGAAACCGCGCAGTTCAACCCTGTTGCCATTGGCCATGGCGTCCGTGATCTCGTTGAAAATGGTGTTCACGATGCGCTCTACATCCCTTTGGTAGAGATGCGGATTCTCATCTGCAATCTTTTGAATCAATTCCGACCGGATCATTATTCATTCCCCTGGAGTTTGGCGCGCTGACATCTTTCCCCGCGCTCGACTATAGTCAGAAAAGCAGCCGTCCGAAACAAAAAGCCACTGCCGCGGCAGGCGGATTCCGCTGTTTGGGCCGGCGGAACCCTGGTCGGCAACGCAGTTCAGTACTGCCGTTTTCACCCCTAACTCTTTCTGCATCGCGGAAAAATTACTGATTCGCAAACGAAAACGGCCCCGCGGGCAAGGTGCCGCGGGGCCGTGCCGACCTTGGATAGGACCGGTATCAGTCCTTGTCTTCATCGCCTTTCAGCGCCGCACCAAGGATGTCTCCCAGCGATGCGCCGGAGTCGGAACTGCCATATTGCTGGACGGCCTCCTTCTCTTCGGCAATCTCGCGGGCCTTGATGCTGAGGCCGAGACGACGCGACTTGCTGTCGATATTGGTCACGCGCACATCGACCTTGTCTCCGACCGAGAAGCGGTCGGGCCGCTGCTCCGAGCGGTCCCGGCTGAGGTCGGAGCGGCGAATGAAACTCTTCATTCCCTCGTATTCCACCTCGATACCGCCGTCCTCGATCGACGTGACCTCGACCGTGATGATCGAGCCGCGCTTCACGCCGCCCACGGCTTCCGAGAACTTGTCGCCACCCAGTGCCTTGATCGAAAGCGAGATGCGTTCCTTTTCCACGTCCACTTCGGAGACGACCGCCTGCACCACGTCACCTTTCTTGTAGTTCTGGATCGCATCCTCACCACGCTCGTCCCAGGAGATATCGGAAAGGTGGACCATGCCGTCGATCTCGCCTTCGAGGCCGATGAACAGGCCGAATTCGGTGATGTTCTTGACCTCGCCTTCCACTTCGGTGCCCTCGGGATGAGTCTCGGCGAAGACCTCCCAGGGATTGCGCATGGTCTGTTTAAGGCCCAGGCTCACGCGGCGCTTGGCCGGATCAATCTCCAGGACCATGACTTCGACTTCCTGCGAGGTCGACACGATCTTGCCGGGATGCACGTTCTTCTTGGTCCAGGACATTTCCGAGACATGAACGAGGCCCTCGACGCCCGGCTCCAGTTCCACGAAGGCGCCGTAATCGGTAATATTGGTCACGCGTCCGGTATGAACGGAATTCAGAGGGTACTTGACCGCCACCAGGTCCCACGGATCCTCCTGGAGCTGCTTCATGCCGAGGCTGATGCGGTGGGTTTCCTTGTTGATCTTGATGACCTGCACATTCACCGTCTCACCGATCGAAAGGATCTCGGAGGGGTGATTAACGCGACGCCACGCCATGTCGGTGACATGGAGCAGGCCGTCGACACCACCAAGGTCCACGAAGGCCCCGTATTCGGTGATGTTCTTGACCACGCCTTCCACGGTGTCGCCCTCGTTGAGCTTGCCGATGATCTCGGCGCGCTGCTCGGCGCGGCTTTCCTCCAGGATGGCGCGGCGCGAAACCACGATGTTGCCGCGGCGGCGGTCCATCTTGAGGATCTGGAACGGTTGCTTGAGGCCCATGAGCGGGCCGGCATCGCGCACCGGACGCACATCCACCTGGCTGCCGGGCAGGAACGCGACGGCACCGCCCAGATCGACGGTGAAGCCGCCCTTGACGCGGCCGAAGATCGCGCCCTCGACGCGCGCATCATCCGCATAGGCCTTTTCCAGACGGTCCCAGGCTTCTTCACGCCGGGCCATCTCGCGGCTGATGACCGCTTCACCACGGGCGTTCTCGGCCGCGCGCAGATAAACCTCGACCTCGTCGCCCACCTCGATTTCGGGCGCCTCGCCGGGATTCGCGAATTCCTTGAGTTCGACGCGGCCTTCCATCTTGTAGCCGACGTCGATAATGGCCTGGCCCGCCTCGACGGCGATGACCTTGCCCTTCACGACAGAGCCCTCGGTGGGCGTGTCCATTTCGAAGCTTTTGTTTAGGAGGGCTTCGAATTCCTCCATGGATGCGTTCTGAGCCATGTGGCGTCTGTTTCCTTTACATCTGTTTTCCGGCCGCGCGGTTGTCTCCGCCGGTCTTGGGTTGGTGCCCTGCCCCTTCGACAGTCGGGGGCAGAACGGTTTCGTTGGTCAGGCGGATCGCAAAACAAAGAGGGCCGGATGCCCCGGCCCTGCCCGATCCTGTTTGTTATGCAGCGTGTGATCCGCCTTGATGACGACGCGCGTATAGCGGCAACGTGCCGGGGAATCAAGCCTGCTCGGCCAACCGCCCCGGCACCACAAGGCCCCGACCATTATTCGGCCGTTTGTACCATGTCCTCGACGCGGGACTTGATCTGCATTTCCAGGTCCTGGTCCTGCGTGGCAGCCTCTGCGATCTCCTGGTACGTCTCAAGGGTGATCCCGTCGGTGTCCTCGATCGCACCGGCAATCTCGGCAGTGGCCTTGTCAAGTATCTCCTGCTGCTGATCCTCCGACTCGGCGGATTGCAGGGCCGGGGTATATTTCTTTCGCAGATCGAACACCTGCAGCAGGGCCACGGTAAACGCGTCCAGTTGCGCGCCCGAATAGCCCCCTGCGGCCTCCTGCGCGGCGGCGTTCTGGGTGGACATGACTGTCATCGGTGCCGCGGTCATCGCAAGCGCCAGGGCCGTGGAGGTTGCGGCAAGTGTTCTTGTAAAGGGCATGAATACTCCGTCTGGTTTTGCATCTGTAGCAGGGCCACCCTGCCCGCACGACGTAAGAGCGGATGTGTGCGATACAACCGAAAACACGAAATTCGGCAAAACCCCGACCCTTCCGATCCTTGCGCAATGATCTGACACCTTTCCCGATGCTCCGGAGAATCTGCCGACGCGGCCGCCGGACGTGGGGTCGCGATACGGGTCAGGAACGCTTCGAATCGACCACGGCTATGGCCGTTTTCACGGCCTCCTCGATGTCCATTTCCGATGTGTCCAGCACCACCGCGTCCTCCGCGGGTCTTAACGGTGCGTCGGCCCGTGCACTGTCGCGGGCATCGCGGCCGCGCAGATCGGACAGGACAGTGTCATAATCCACATCATGACCGTTGGCCGCCAGTTCCCTGAACCGACGTATGGCGCGCACGTCGTCGGTTGCGGTGACGAACAGCTTGACCTCGGCCTCCGGGCAGATGACCGTCCCGATGTCTCGTCCATCCAGTACCGCGCCGCCTGCACGCCGGGCAAAGGCGCGCTGAAAATCCACCAGCGCACCGCGAACATCCGGGATCGCCGCCACCCGGCTTGCGGCCTGCGCCACCTCGGGCGTGCGCAGATCATCCGCCTCAAGATCCTCGGCCCGGAGCGAATTCGCAGCCTCGACCGGATCGGTACCATCAAGGGTTCGCCGACCGGTGGCACGGTAGAGAAGCCCCGTGTCCAGATGAGCAAGGCCGAAATGCGCCGCCACTGCCCGGGAAACCGTGCCCTTGCCGGCCGCCGCCGGCCCGTCTATAGCGACCGTGAATGCCATGCTGCCCGTCCTTTCAAGATCATGCCTAGACAATGCCGCCGGCCCCCTCAAGTCCGATGACCGACGGACTGGCCGTTCAGCCCTCGCGGCGGATTTCCGCGCCCAGCCTGGTCATCAACGGCTCGAACACCGGGAAGGAAGTGGCGATCGGGCTACCGTCGTCCACCCGCACGGGCTGCACGCACCCCAACCCCAGAACCAGGAAGGCCATGGCGATGCGGTGGTCAAGATGGCTGGCACAAGTCGCGCCGCCGGCAACGCCGCCATGCCCGCGCCCGTGCACGATCCACCAGTCCTCTCCCTCTTCAACCGCCACGCCACAGTCCCGCAGCCCGGTGGCCATGGCCGTGATCCGGTCACTTTCCTTCACCCTCAACTCCTTGACGCCGCGCATCACGGTGGGCCCTTCCGCAAAAGCGGCGACGGCCGAAAGAACCGGGTATTCGTCAATCATGCTCGCGGCCCGCGCGGGCGGCACCTCGACGCCGCGCAGTGCCGGTGAAAACCGCGCCCGCAGGTCCGCCACCGGCTCGCCGCCCTCTTCCCGCTCGTTTTCATAGGTCAGCGCCGCCCCCATCTCGCGCAGGGTGGTGAAAAGGCCCGCGCGGGTCGGATTGAGGCCAATGCCCGGAACCCGCACATCAGAACCTTCGGTGATAAGTGCGGCACAGACCGGAAAGGCCGCCGAGGACGGATCACGCGGGACCGCGATCTGCTGCGGCACAAGTTCCGGCCGACCCGCCAAGGTGATGATCCTGCCCTCGCCCGTCTCTTGCGTGACGGTCTCGGCGCCGAAGCCCGCAAGCATCCGCTCGGTATGGTCCCGAGTCGCCTCGCGCTCGATGACCACCGTTTCGCCGGGGGCATTCAGCCCGGCCAGCAGCACCGCCGATTTCACCTGCGCCGAGGGAACCGGCACCTCGTAACGCACCGGCACCGGAGCGCGTGCCCCGACCACCGTCATCGGCAAGCGGCCGCCCGAACGCCCCACAGCCATCGCCCCGAACAGCGCCAGAGGGTCGGTGACCCGCGCCATCGGGCGCTTGTTGAGGCTGGCGTCACCGGTGAAGGTCGCGGTCACGGGCGAGGTCGCCATCGCCCCCATGATCAGCCGCACGCCGGTGCCCGAGTTGCCGCAGTCGATCACCCGGTCAGGCTCGGCGAAGCCGCCAACGCCCACGCCATGCACCGACCAAGCGCCGTCACCCAGATCGGTGATCTCGGCGCCGAAGGCGCGCATCGCGCGGGCGGTATCCAGGACATCCTCGCCTTCCAGAAGCCCGGTAATCCGTGTTTCGCCGACCGAGAGCGCGCCCAGTATCAGCGCCCGATGGCTTACGGATTTGTCGCCCGGCACGTCGGCATTGCCGGCAAGTGGTCCGGATTTCCGGGATATCATCGGGACAGGGGTGCCGTGGCCAGACATGGGCGCGCCTTTCTCAAGCAGGGGTCCGGCGCCTGATACCGCAGGCGGTCCGCCGCGTCCATCGCCCTCACGATCGCCCTTTCAGCCCGGCCCCCGGCGCAGCGGAAGGGTGGCGCAGCGGAATGATCCGCCGGTGCCCGGCACCGCGTCGAAATCCACTTCTTCCACACGGTAGCCGGCAGTTCGCAACGCGGCGTTGACGCGTGCACATGACGGCGCGGACCTTGCGATGATCCGATCCGGTGCGACCGACAGGACGTTGGTGGCCAGCTCGTCCGCCTCCTCGCGCGTGACCTCGATCCAGTCGTATTTCTCGCTCAGCACCTCTGGTATGCCGTCAAGCCCGTCGGGGTATATCAACGCATGGCCCAGACCCAGCGGATTGAAGGTACAGTCAAGATGCAACACGTCCTCGCCCTCGTCCGGGGACCGGCAGGGCAGCGGCACGACCTCATGTGTATCGCCGAACCGGGCACGCAGAAAATCCAGACCCTCCCTGTCGCTGCGCTGCCCGCAGCCGACGAAGACATGCGCACCGTCCACGATCACGTCCCCGCCCTCGAGGCAAATGCCCGGCGGCACCGCGACGCGCGGCCCGATGCACGCGTCGAGAATATGTGTGATCCCCGCGATCTCCTCCATCCGGCTGGCCACGCGCATGCCCGCCTCGACGAAGGTGTTGCCGATGACAAAGCCGATATCGCGCGGGCAGGTCTGGTCCTGCACCGAAGCCGGCGCGAGATGAGGGGAATGGACCCTTACTCCGGCCGCCTCCAACACGGAGCGGAACCCGGCAAACTCCGCCTGCATCCGTCCGGTATCAGGCTGCCCTGCAGCCGCCAGGGTCCGGTGATGCTTGCCATTGACGATTTCAACACGGCCGGGATCACGGTGATACCCCTCGGCCGTGCCCACGATCACATCCCTGAGAGTCGCGCATTCGCTGCGCACATCCATGAAGAGTCCGGTATCCAAACGCTGCCTCCCTGCCCGACGGACGCCTCAGGCCGTCTTTGCAGCGATCACCATGACCTCGACCGCGAGTTCGGGCAAGGCCAGTTTCGCCTCTCCGCAAGCGCGCGCCGGCGCCGCGCCGGGGGCCACCCATGAATCCCAGACCGCGTTCATCGCAGCGAAATCGCCCATGTCCGCCAGCCATATCGTGGCGCTCAGTACGCGGCTCTTGTCGGATCCGGCTTCTGCAAGCAAAGCGTCGACCTTGTCGAGGCAGGCACGGGTCTGGTCTCCGACACTGTCGCCGGGGCTTCCCACCTGACCGGCCAAATACACAGTGCCGTTGTGAATGACGATCTGGCTCATCCTTGCGCCAACGTGATGGCGGGTTATGTCGCTCATCTGTCAAGTCCCTTTCTGTTATCCATGGATACTATGGCGAAAATCTCGATGGTGACAGAGCCAGCACCGCCAACGGTGCCAGGGCCGGTTCCCGGCCTGAGACAAGCGCGCTGCAAAGCCGGGCGAGGGCGGGGGCGGTCTGCACCCCGTAACCGCCCTGCCCTGCGAGCCAGAAGAACCCGTCTGCCGAGGGGTCGAACCCGGCCACCGGCGTGCGATCCCAGGTGAAGCTCCGCAATCCGGCCCAGTTGCTTTCAACCCGCGTTACCGGCACGGTCACCGCCTGTTCATAACGGTAAAGTCCCTCGGCCAACACCATGTCGTCTGCCCATGCGTCATGCGGGTCGACGGGATCCTCGTCGGCGGGACTGACCATCAGACGCCCCGCATCGGGCTTGGCATACCATGTCTCGGAAACCGAACCGAAAAGCGGCCATGTTGAAATGTCATGCCCGTCCGGTGCCGGCAGCAGCGCCGCCGAACGCCGCATGGGCCGCAAACCCACGGTGCCGACGCCGGCAAGACGGGCGATGTCGTCAGCCCAGGCACCGGCGGCATTGATCAGCACCGGTGCTGCATGAACCTCCTTGTCCGTGGTGACCTCCCAGATGTCCCCGCTTCGGGAAATTCCCGACACCGCGGCTCCCGTCACGATCCGCCCGCCGCGCGCCTTCAACAACCGCGCATAGCCCTGCAGCGCGCGATCAACGTCGATATCGCGCGCGCCACGCTCGATCACGGCACCGCCGATATGTTCGGGCCGCAGAATCGGGACAAGCTCGACGGCCTCCCCCGTGCTCAGCCTGTCCACACCCTCGGCCCCCTCGATATAGGATTCGAGCGCGGTCATCTCTTCATCGGTGGCCAGAAGCAACTCACCACGGGGGCTTAAAAGGCTGGACCCGGCAATCTCGCCGGGCGTCTCGAACACCTGCTCCGCCGCGGCGTTGAGCGCTCGCAGGGTGGCGTTGCCATAATTGCGGATGAATATCGCTGCCGACCTTCCCGTGGAATGATACCCAAGCTGCGCCTCGCCCTCCAGTACCGTGACGCGCGCACCGTCCCCGGCGATCTCGGCGGCGGCGCTGATACCGGCGATCCCGCCTCCGACCACTATGACATCGGCCGGGGTCATGCGCCCTCGAAACCGCCCAGAACGGCGGTCAGGTTCTCGCCCAGCTCGTCGCAGAGGTATCCGCCCTCCTGCACGAAAAGCGTCGGCAAGCCCATCCCCGCAAGCGCCGCGCCGATCCTGCCAAAACCCGGCGTGGTGATCGCCAGTCCCTTGAAGGGATCGCCCTCGTAGGCATCGAGGCCAAGCGCCACAACTACCGCATCGGCGCCAAAATCCGAGATCCTCTCCAGCGCCTTGTC
>Ga0102929_1002341_pt1 | contig 11252 bp, 9 predicted proteins | sample SalPonR1_B_D2_MG_FD_78510 | JGI IMG/M metagenome (GOLD analysis project Ga0102929, IMG submission 78510) | Salt pond soil microbial communities from South San Francisco under conditions of wetland restoration - Salt Pond MetaG R1_B_D2_MG | ecosystem: Environmental > Aquatic > Marine > Intertidal... | reverse complement strand
TCTTTCTTTGGAAGGAGGTTTAAAAAGATCTGTATCCACGCCAGACCCCCTTACAAGCCGGATCTTTTTAGGCTGAATCAAACCCCGTTCAATAAACTTTTCTCTGTCATCATTATTCTGCAATATAAGCAGTTGGTTAGGGTGCGAAAACCCGATTTTTAGAAGCTTTGTGACAACCACCCTCAGAATTCTGTTTTTAAAGCCCTGATTAATAAAAAGGTATCCAAGCCCTGAAAGCGCATTTACGACAGCCTTTACGCGGTATATTCGGGAAGCGATACTGCCATAGAGGACGGGCCGAATAGTTACGTGGTGAACCAGGGAAGGCTTAAACTCTTTATATAGCCTTCCGAGTTTCAATATCATATATAGTTCAGAGAGAAACGAGTGGCTTTTCTCAAGATACGGGGCGTTTATAAATGTTAGCCCATACGATTCAATTACCTCACGCTTTCCTGTATCTGCTGCAGCTACAAATACTTCATATCCTCTTTCCATGGCTGCGAGGGCTATAGGCAGCCTGTGCGAAAGGAAGAACCAGTCTACATTTACAACAATAAGAATTCTGGATTTTTCTGTGGCCATTTTCAAATCAATTCTTTAGCCGTGTTCGAATGCGTCTTCTCCGGATCATTTCAAAAAAACGAGCAGGTATCAGTTCGCTAAATAAAAGCAGCAACCACTGAAATTTATTCAATTTATATACATAAGAGCGTAAAACCTTTCGCTGCCACCGATTATGTTCAATTTTAGCTGCAGCCCACTGAAGAAGAATATTCTTCGATAAGAAATTAATGATTTCTGTTATTTGATCTTTACTGTAATCGTTCAGGTGCTCGGTAAAGTATGAAACGTGATAGGGAACATACTTTTTTCTGCGCTCTATGCTGCCAATTTCATCTTTGTGAAGAATAACGCTGCGTCGATTGATGGCGGCGCCTACTCCCTCAAGACCCGCCTTTAACCAAAGATAGATATCTTCACCGCTTTTTACTCCCTCTGGAAATCCACCAATATCAAAGAAAAAAGATCGCCTGAAACAAACGGTTGAAGAGTGAATAAGCCCATAACCATCAGAGTAGGTACGCACAAAATTCGTTATGATGCCGTTAAACGAATCCGGCAGTGCTATATGTGGCTCTAAACCGCCATCCGGCGAGTCTATTGTATAGGGTACACTATAAAAGTCGGCCCTCTCATTTTTTAATATTACGTTTTTAAGATTTGAAGTATGTTCGGGCAACCACTCATCATCTGCATCCAAAAAAGCCACAAATGTTGTTTGCGATTCCATTACCCCACGGTTTCTGGCAGCCGAAACTCCCATATTCTCCTGCTCAATCAGCTTTATACAAGCATGGTGTGTCTGAAGGTTTCTGATTTTCAACGGACCGTCATCCTCCGATCCATCGTCAACAATGATAACGGCCTTTGGCTGAACATTTTGACGAAGTACCGAGTTTACAGCCCGCTCAATTGTTTCAGATTTATTATAAAGAGGTATGATGACGGTCAAATCATCATGGATCAGCGATTGCATAAATTTTGAGCATGGAAGTTTGTCGGGATCATTTATCCATAACCTGAACCGACTGACTTCTGAATTTTTTAAAGAATTTATTTAGGGACGCAGGAAACAGTTTGTAAAGTAACAGTTTTAAGGCAGAGGATAATGCAAAATATTCTCTCCTAATAAATGAGACCCCATGTTTTTTCCAGACGCGCTTTCTTTCAAAAAAAGTCTCTATGCCACTGCTTTTGCCGCCATCACGGTATCTGGCAATCGACTTATCCAAATAGACACTTTTGAAATCAGAGCTTAATATTCGAAGTATAAAATCATAATCTGCATTGAGTTTAAATGATGTATCGTACTTCCCGATCTTATCGAATACTCTTTTTTTAACATAAAGAGACGGGTGCGGAAATGGAACCTGACGATATTTACCGGCAGGTATCCGATCTTTAGGAAGTGATTTAATTGAACCATATTTCACCCCCCTTTTTGTAATCCTATCTACATTGCCATAAAGATAATCCGCGTTCGTTTTCTCAAAACTCTCGGCAATCTCAGGTAATATTCCCGGTTCCAGAACATCATCCGCATTCAATATACCAATGATCTCTCCGCTTGCCATTGATATCCCTTTATTCATGGCATCGTAAATACCTTCGTCTGGCTCACTTACCCATTTGTGGATACTCTGCCCGTACGATTTAATTACATCAAGAGAACCATCGGTCGATTGGCCATCAATAACGATATACTCTAGCCCTTCATATTCTTGATTAATCACGCTCTCAATCGCTTCAGAAAGAAAAGGAAGTCCATTATATACGACGGTGATGATAGAAACGCTCATATACTAATTGTTAAATGCTGATGCTTTTAAGCTTAAATATTGAAATTTCCGATACAGCACAGTACAAACTATATCGTCACTATCTAAAAAGTTTACATATCTGACATTTGCTCTTGATAAACCAAAGTTTCGGGTTGCGGATAATCCATGATTCGATCTGTGAAATACCTTAATTCTGGGATCTCTTTGCGAATGTATCCAATAAATTCCCAAATTCATCTGTAGATCCATCAGTATTGGCAACGGTCTCAAAATTATGGAACTAATGCTCCAAAACGGATATTACAGTAGCTTTCAAGTAATCTTCCACAACGTATATCGGTATAACTACGGATATAAATGGTTTTTGACTCATGACGTTTTTTTAATAGTTCCTGGTAAACATTAAACATAATTATGTGTCAAAAAACCTTGTTGGATACTTATAATAGTTTTTACGTAGAATTATTGATATTCTACCTTTTTTCATGATTATTTATATACTCTTATTGTAAGCTTCCCTGAAAGATGGCCATCTAAAAATAGAGAAAAACTTTTACTTATTTTTGGACAAAATATTGAGGAAGCCTAGATCTAAATTCAATTTCTAAACAAGTATAATAGAATAAACAAATTTACTGAAGATCTGATCAGTGAATACTGCCTATGGCTATGAGTTCTAGAGTAACCGTTTTATTGCCTGTTTATAATGCTGAACTCTACATTCGCGAGTCGGTAAACAGTATCCTAAACCAAACGTTTACAGACTTTGAACTTCTAATTGTTGATGATGGATCCACTGACCAAAGCCCTGAGATTCTTCGTTCATTTAAAGACAGTCGAATACGTTTAATTCAAAATGAGAGTAATCAAGGATTGATAAGATCTTTGAATCGAGGACTAGACCTTGCCTCATCCACATATATTGCCAGAATGGATGCTGATGATATCAGCCTGCCACAAAGATTGCAAACACAGGTTGAGTTTATGGATGCTAACCCAGAAATAGGTCTGTCATCTTCTTGGATAAAAACATTTGGAAAGAAAAATAATATTTGGAAAGTACCGGAAAAAGATAATGAAATTAAAGCTCGATTATTTTTTAACAGCTGTATCTGGCATCCGGCGGCAATTATTAGGAAAAAGGTGTTAGATACTTATGGACTCCGATATAATCCCGGTTACCTGCGTTCGGAAGATTATAAACTTTGGTTAGATATTGCCGAAGTTTCTCATTTAGCTAATATTCCCGAAGTACTGGTATTATATCGGCTGCATGATAACCAGGAAATTAATCGCCCCAATACCACCCAGAAAATCCGTGAAGAAATGGTTTCCCATCTTTTGGGACGGCATTTATCTGAAAAAGAGCGTAAACTGCATACCTACCTTTTTTTTAAAGAGCCATTCAAAAATCGTTTGATACACGAAGAAATAAAGAAGTGGGCCAGCTACCTGAATTCGAAAAATAAACAAAAGAGTTTATATGATAAATATGCATTTGAGAAATCACTCCATAAGATTTTAAAAAAAACTACTCGCAAAAGTTTCTATTTTTCCATATCAAATCTCAAACGATATCATCCCGGAGTATTAGCTCACCTTTTCAGTAAAAACCCAGGGTATTCAATGGGTTTTGACACGCCTGAACTGCTAAAAATCGTCGCCAAATCATTGCTTTATTGGCCGAACCGTTGGAACTCATAAAACCCCTATTAATCTAAATAAGAGAGAAACCTTTTTATAAACTTTTTAACTCTTCTCCAAAAAGTCTTCTTAGAATCATCAGGTATATGATGATCGGGAAATTTCTCATTAAATGTGCCGGCTTCAACTTCTTTAGGTTTACTTCTTGGACGTTTTTCTATCACCAATATGCTATCATAAAAATGCAGCGAATGCGTTGTTTTGCAAAATTCTTTGGTGCTGGCAGAAGTTGAACCTTCATCCAGATGAAATGAATTAAGTTTATCAATCAATTTTTTTGAGTAATTAATAAACGTAATGGGTTTATTCATTCCACCCCCAAACCTTGGCCAGTAGGATGTATGTAAATCTTCGCACATGTAAATACCCTCCTCATCAATTTGAGCATACATTTCTTCAAATGTAGTAATTTGTTGCTCCATTTTATGCCCCCCATCATCGATTAAAATATCAACGCGCGGTATTTCTTTTTTGAGGCTTTGCAAAAAATTCCTGTCTTGTTGGTCTCCAATAAAAATTTTGACCTGATCTTCTTCCAGATTTTTACATGCAGGATTTATATCAACACCGTAAATATGGCATCTATCACCAAAGTAATTTTTCCACACCTGGAGAGAACCTCCCTGATAGATACCAAATTCGAGGATATGGACATCGGTAGACCTGTATTTTGAAAAATGACGATCATAGATTTCAAAATATTGCTCCCATTTTGTACTCCATCTATCAGATGAACGGTAAAAAAGCTTTTCCAAATCATTCATTGAGAAAAAATTATTTTCTTGGTTAACCCGGATTGTTCATATATATAAAAATCATATTTGGGGCATCAACGTATTGTATTCAATGCTTTTACAAACCAAAAATTTACAGATAAAACACAATCAACTATAATCAATAAACATACGGCTTTTTAAAGAGGAAATTACAAGTATTGGGTGACTTTTCAGCCGGTGGCATCAGTCCTTACAGACTCACCGTCCTGCTTTAGCACATAGAGCAAAAGCAGGATTTGATTCGTCATTTTGCCTCGGTCTACCCCGTTCAGCTGATGCGCGGCAAGGTTACCCACCACGGGATGGAAAAATTGCCCAAGCAGAACATCTTCATATGTATGCAGCCTGTAAAGACTGCAACGATGTGGAGCACCTGACAGAGGATCCCCTATTTTAAGATGCCCAGGGTATATTATGGTCTCCCAACCTGCCTCCATCGCATCAAAAACAGTATGGAAAAGCACACCATCGTTTTTCGTACTATTTGCAATCATTGGCATCCTCTTAGCCTTCGGCAATCTGGAAAGTACGCTGTGAGAGCATCAACGTTGCGCTATACTGGACCGGATATAGCCCCGCCCCGGTGCCGGTTATCTTTCATACAGATTACCAATCGGCCTGTAAAACCAATCTGTTGTTCTGCTTCTCTAAGCAGAAGTCCTCCATCACGGGCGGCCTGTTCGGCAGAAAAACGAACGTACACCTGTTTTGTCGAAATCTGACAGGTTAAATAATGTGCCGGAAAACCGGAGCGGGATGGTTTACTTGGCTTAAAATTTGGAGATTTACTATGGGCGTTTTTTGGTTATGTAATCACCTATGATATGATGATTACCCAGGAGCTATACTCCAAAAAAAACCCTTTTTTACGGCTGTTTATGAATTATTCAGGGTAAGAACTTTGGAATAAAGATCTTTTATTCTAACACTCAGCAAGCCGGGATGGAATTTAGAATCCGCAATTTTTTTTGAAGCCATACCCATCTCCTTTTTTTCTTTTTCATGATCTAAAAGAAACTGGATTCTGTTGATATAGCAGCGAACATCATTTGCCCCACACAGAAACCCGTTTACGCCTTCTTCTACATTGTCGGGCAGCCCCCCGGTATTCGACGTAATACAGGGAAGGCCATTAGCCATGGCATCAACGACCGCCCTGCCGTGGCTTTCAAGTTTACTCGGCTGAAAATAAACGTCAGCTTTTGCATAATAAAGCTTGGGATTTGGACAGTAGCCCGGAAACTGTATACGGGGGTACAAGCTGGTCTTCTTTTGAAAAAATTCTAACCTCCCCCCTCCTCCAAGCCAAATAAATGATACATTGGGATTTTGGTTTGTAATTTCTTCTGCGACCTTTAACCAAATATCCGGATTCTTATAATCATGTACGTGGCCAAGTGTGAGAACAAGCTGTTGGCCTGATCTGCTTTTTTTATCAGCAACATTTTTCTGATCGTATGAATTATAAATAACGTCTATCCTGGTTCTGTCAATATTCCAACTTGATGAAAGGATATCAGCAGACCCTTGAGATACAGTAGCTATATAGTTGTTTTTATTTAAAAATAATTTTGGGATCTTATAGAAAAACGATGATTTCCAGCCCTTTTTGCCCGCTATGGTATTGAATAAAATAACGTAGGTTTTCTGTAATAAAAAAGGTAGGAAGTTACGTTTTAAATCAGCTGCAGAACATAAAATAAGATCTGGATTATAGGCCTTTATTTCAGGCTTTATATGGAACCATTCATATAAAAGTGAATAATATGGCTTTTTGAATACTTTTTCCCTGCGTTTCAAACAGGTATAAGTAGCACCTGTGCTTAAAATAAACTCTTTGATTTTATCATCGCTCAAGTTCGGAATAAGCACGTGCGTTGTATAACCAAGATCTTGATGCGCTTGTAAAAGTTGTTTGAAGTTTTCACGGGTTCCGCCGGTACTTGAAAATTCAGCAATAAATAATATTCTCATATTTTCTGCAAGCAGAGTAAAATTTTGTGTTATATACTTATATAACCAGCGTATTATTTATGATTTATAGTCGGAGTCATAACTACTATAAAAATGAATTAAAAGCTTCTTACCGTACTACGAGACCCAACGTTTTGAACACGTATTGCTTTTTTGTACAGGGATTCCAACTCCTTGCCCATTCGCTTACTATTATATCTATTGATAATAGAACTTCTGGCTCTTTTACCTAATTTTGAACGGAATTCACTATTACTACTGTCACAGAGTTTAATAATATGATGAGCCAGCTCTTTATGATCACCATATTCAATGAGCAAACCATTTTCTTCATGGGTAATCATCTCTTCCATACCGCCACTTCGTGTTCCGATAACGGGACGGGCCGCTGACATTGCTTCAAGACAAACCGTTGGAAAATTGTCGTATACGCTCGGAACAAGTACAATATCCATTTTCGAATACATTGCATGTACTTTTTCAAGATTTACCCTACCCGTAAAGATAAGATTGTTAGCATAAGATGGTAATTTTCGTTTTATCCATTCATCGTAAGGCAAGCCTGAGTCTTGTTCTTTAACAATAGCCCCAACAAAACAGAATGTAATGTTGGGATATCTTTTTAAAACCAGAGGTATTGCTTGCGCTACCATATCAATTCCCTTGAGGTAGCAAATCCTGCCAACAAACCCAACACACAGTTTTTCATTTTTACTTACAGATGGCATAGATAGCAATTGCTCACACGGAATATACGGGTTGGGAGAATGTATCACTTTTTCACTATTTATCTTCCACCTGTCTACGGTATAGTTCTTTATTTTCAAACTTGGGCATACAACGATATCAGCCTTAACAGCTTCTTTTCTTTCTATCTTGTTTTGGATATAAGTATGATAGTACTTAATCGTTGACTGAAAATGTATCTGGCTTTGTCTTTTAAAGATTTTATAATTAATGATACTTATTATATCATTCTTAATTCTGGTAAGCTCTTTAAAAAGGCCCCTCTTCGAACTGTTAGTAGTTATTAATTCGGTTGGTGCATGCATTCTAAGCAAATAGGGAAGTTCCGGAAATATCTTTTTTATTTTTCTGCCGTCAGCATTATAATCAGGGGCCTCTATTACATCAAAAGGATTTTTTTTATGAAGTGGTAAGAAAGCCTGGGCAGCAGAAATAGCAAAATCCCGTCTGTCAAACTCTTCTACCTCAATAATATTAACGCCCCTGTCTGTAACATATGAGCTGCGTTTACCACATGTGAAAACCGTAATATCATGGCCTCTGTCTGCCAACAAATTTGAAGTTTGATGAATATAGGTTCCAATTCCTCCTGAGTGAGAATTGTTTGGATATTCGTATGATATGAATGCTATTCTCATAATGAGCTACATAATTAAAAAGATGGAAGAAGTTATGTTCAAAAAAGCTCTTTAATAACATTTAAGTAATCATTCTTCCACTTCCTGCAGGGCTCCAAGTGGCAACCCTCTGCCCATTCGTTCCATGCATTGATAAAAACAAAGTTCTCCTCCTCGTTTGGCGGTTCAAAATTTTCGAGGATCAGGCTGGCCCACTTCCTGAACTTCTCCGGCGTTGAGTTTTGCATAATCCAGGCTTCTTTTTCTCTCCTCGCTGAATTATCCCAGGCAGGAAACAGTGCAGGGTATAAAAGGTAGGATACATCTTTATCTATAATATTATTATCGATATAGTCTTCGTATTCCCAAATTTTATTTTCGTAGTAAACTGATTTTTTCGGGCTAAATCTGTTTAACCATTTTTTTATTTTATTTCTACCCACCAGCTTTGGAAGGTTTTTCCCCTTCGGATGGAAGTCCAAACCCGCATCGAAGCCAAGCCGATCCGGATGAACGTCGTATACAATATTTTCAATATTGATGAGGTAAATACCGTCAAAGCCGTAATTCAATATTTCACGGCGCCATACATCACTTGTTTTTTTAATATCTGGAAACAACTCTGTTCGATAGACGAGAAAAACAGGCTTGTTATCAACTTTTATATAATTCGGTGAGGAAAAGACGTGTTCTGCTAAAAATCTTATATGCTTTGTATCATCTTCAATCGAGTGATTCTGTTTCATTAAAATGGTATTGGGAAACCCATCCCATATTTTATTCCAGTCATGATTTGCCCAGCAAACACAGAACGGGAACTCCTTTTCGGTCTCTATAAACAGATCGACGGGCTTATCGAGAGGACGCTCCCCGTTAAACCAGTAATGATAAAAACAGAACCCATACAGATTGTGGTTTCTGGCAATTTCGACCTGCTTCATTATTGTTTCAGGAACTCTCAGGTCGTAAAATCCAAGATCAGCCGGGAGTTGCGGCTGGTAGTGGCCTTTATATTTAGGTTTACTTTTTGTGACGTTGGTCCATTCCGTAAATCCTTCTCCCCACCACCGGTTATTTTCTGGAGTGGGATAAAACTGCGGCAGATAAAAGGCAACTGGTTTCATTTAAATAAATGATTTATGTGATATCTCACTGTCAATGATGTATACGTATTCGTCAATTCGTTATTAGGTATATTCCGTCGGTTAAATTGATTTGCTACAGAGAAATCAGCATTGAGTTCCAGATGGTAGGGTAAAAACAGTATCATCGATAGCTGATACCGCATTTCAATGTGATGTATAGAGGTTAATAATCCATTGCTAAATCCAAGATATTCTGCTGATGTAAAAAACTCTCTATTTTCAAAATGCCGGTCGTTATGCAGGGCTACACGAGCCGCAGATAAGCTTACTCCGCCGTATCTGTTAAAATAGGATACCTTCATTTTTTGGATAGAGGAGCCCGGCCCTACAGACGCCCCCATCAATTGACCCTGATTGGTGAACCCTTGCTTAACGGATGAATCAGTGTACCATATGTTACTATTTCGAAACGTAGAACTCCTGTACGTGCTCTCTAAATTTGTCCATTCGGTGCTAGCTGTGAGAATATGATTTTTATGGATAATAAAACGCTTAAGAATTCCTAAAACATACCCTCTGTGAACTTCCGGCTCTGTAACATATCCCGTAAATATCGTTTATGCTCGTTCTTTCCCCATTCTGCGTATATTTCAAAACCGGAATCGTAAAGGTGGTATTTACCAAAAACTGAAAACATGTGAACGTTGTTGCTTTCCTCACTCTGCAAACGGTCCTGGGGCCTTTCTAAGGCTTGAAACAGATGCCCAAATTTTACCCCGTTTTCCGGATAATTGGAAAAGGACACTCTCGAAAAACCAACTTCCAGTCCATTTACCGCATCAGGCAGATACGATAACTGTATCGAGGTTATATAACGCCTGTCATTAAACGATTCTTCATCAAAATAATCAGACTCCAATAAACTGCCCCATACCCATGTACCATCGATATGGCCTGTAGGTATTTTTTGTAAGTCAGGTGTTTTTAAATAGATATGTCTGAAACCGGGCGCATTATTACTAAACAGAAGTGGGTTATAAAGTGCAGGACCGTTCCAAAGATGCTTATTGGATAGTCCGGCCTCAATATATTTGAATCGTACCCCGATGGAAGAGTGTCCCACATTAAAACCTTGTAAAGAGTGTTCACCAAAACGGACTGGCGCATCTATATTGGTTAGCGGCATAGCATATTTGGAAAGTCCCCTTTTTACCGGTATCCGCGATAAATCAAAAGGCGTGTTTTCGCTGTAAACCAGTTCGGGTCGAAGGTCAATAGTGAGTGGCCCGAAACGATAATTCACACCCGCTGTTAATCTCCTGTTTATACCACGTCCCTGCCAAAGTGCGCCATCATTATACCCCCAGGGAATCTCCGAATTTGATGAGTGAAATACTGAAACCGGCAGCAGACGAATAGAGTGAGATTTCCCGGGTAATCTATAAAATTCGGTACTAAGCAATTTCTTTGACGTTGAAACAGCCCTGTCACTTTTGCTTTTTTCTTGTGATAAATAATCGCTGTTCGCCGTACCCCTGTGCATGCTGCGTATATATTCATAAACGAGATCAGACTCGTACGGGCTTTGCATGCGGTTTCTATGCTGAACATCCGGCCAGGGGCCGTCCGTCTCTATATTGTTTACTTTTGGCATTATAACCGATGGTTCCGCCTCTTCTCCTTCTGCAGGTTCTGCATTCAATTCCTGCTCAGCAGTCACTGTGTCGGTACCGGTGTCCGGAAACTGAGACCCGGACGTGGCCGGCGAATAAGAAAATGCAAGCAGTAGATGCTTACCGTTCATATCAGGGTAAACATCCGCAGTTAAAGAACCTCTATCCTTAAAAAAGAATGAGAACCGTGAGCTATTGCTTTGCAATGTTGTGGATAACGAATCCAGTAAGGGAATACGATTACGTAAATCAGAGTCTATTGCAAAAATATGTTCTTCGTCGTTTTCCACGAAAAGATGCACCCCGTTTTCAATTTTATCTAAACGGTAAT
>Ga0102929_1002339_pt1 | contig 11256 bp, 9 predicted proteins | sample SalPonR1_B_D2_MG_FD_78510 | JGI IMG/M metagenome (GOLD analysis project Ga0102929, IMG submission 78510) | Salt pond soil microbial communities from South San Francisco under conditions of wetland restoration - Salt Pond MetaG R1_B_D2_MG | ecosystem: Environmental > Aquatic > Marine > Intertidal... | reverse complement strand
CGTGTTGTTCCGCCAGACTTAATAGCTCCGGCAGCGCGATCGCCAATCTTCAGGAAACTCATCAAACCCGATGATCTCCCCCCTCCGCTTAGTGATTCACCGGCACCCCGCAATTCAGAAAAGTTTGAGCCGGTGCCTGAGCCGTACTTAAACAGCCGTGCTTCCCGAACCCATAAATCCATAATTCCACCCTCGTTCACCAAATCATCATCAATACTCTGAATAAAACAGGCGTGAGGCTGGGGGTGCGTATAGGCATCTTTCGACTTTTTCAATTTGCCGGTTTTTCCATCTACGTAGTAATGACCTTGTGCAGGACCGTTAATACCATATGCCCAATGAAGACCCGTGTTGAACCACTGAGGACTGTTCGGTGCGGCCATTTGGTTCGCTAACATGTAGCAGAGTTCATCATAGAAAACCTTAGCATTCTCTTCGTTGTCAAAATAGTCGTGTTTCCAGCCCCAGTACGTCCAGCAGCCCGCCAATCGATGAAATACCTGCCTGCTGTCTGTTTCGTGAGTATATCTCTCATCCTGAGGGAGTTTACTCAACTCTTTTTCGTCCGCTACAGATCTCTGGAGCCACTCAGGCACCCCTTTCTCTGAAACTTTCTTCAAATGCACGGGAACTCCGGCCTTTCGAAAATATTTTTGGGCAATGATGTCGGTGGCGACCTGTGACCAGCTTTCAGGAACATCAACATTCTCCATCTCAAAAATCATGGAGCCATCAGGGTTTTTGATTTCTGATCGCCGGCTCTCAAACGTAATTGCCTCAAATGGTGAATTCCAGTCTTTCCGGGTGTACAAACGGTCGAATTTCATATAAATCTCCTCTTTTAATCTATCGTATTATCTTTAAAATGTATTAGCTGTGCGGCTTGCTAAAATCCTTATTGGTGGTTCATAATATATTCGAGAGAGGGAGAGACAGCAAGAAATAATTGAATTACTTTTCCACAAATCAGGGGAGTTATCCACAAAGACGCTGCACGATTGAAGCCTTATATTTTAAATTGATTTTATCATGACCTACCGATTCTCTTTTTCATATATTTTAACGTATGTTTTTTCCTTTATGTGGATAAAAACTGAATGAATTCCTATTAAATGCATATTTATGCTATTTTCCACAGGTTAAAGAAGTTATCCACAATCGCGCCGGACAAGGATATAGATGAACAGGTAATTATAAGCCAATTGAATTAAATTACATTTTAATTTTAAATTTTTTATTCATTTTAGAATAGACTTTTTACTGAAATTAATATCCGGAAAGGGCTTTAAAAATGCCTATCGGTTATCTTGAACTTGATCCAAGATCTTCTATTTTTGAGTTCTGAAGCACTCGGGGATTCTGAATCAAGTTCAGAATGATGGGTACCCGAGGTTTTTCAAAACCCTCTTCAGTCTAGGAATCTCAAAGCCACATCTTTAGATTAGTACCTTGATTTAAATAGATAAGCCATTCATGACAGATAAAGACAATATATTCCAAACACATTTCACTATTCGCTCTTACGAGGTTGGTACAAATCAAAAAACAACTATTTCCACTATTGCGGATTTATTTCAAGAGTCTGCAGGTCTACATGCAAAAAAACTTAATTTTGATATTACAGATTTACATAAGATTGGGCTAACATGGGTGCTCTACAAAATGCATATCAGAGTATTAAGTTTTCCGGAGAGATGGGACAGGATACTGGTAAAAACTTGGCCATCCACCGGAAAAGATATCAGAGCTTACAGAAGCTATGAAATGCGAGATGAAAACAACCAACTGCTTGCAAAAGCACTCGGGCAGTGGATGACATTGGATATAGAGAAGAGAAGGCCCAGAAAAATACCTGATCAGCTATCTCATTTTCCATTACTGAAGCAGAATGGTCTTGAACTCAACTCTGACAGAAATTACATAGCGCCGGCTGACGGAAAAGAATCCGATATGATAACTACCGTTGGGAAATACGATCTGGACATGAACAACCATGTTAACAGCGTAAAATACATCGATTGGTCAACGGGATATCACGAACCTAAACTGCAGTGCAAAGAAGTGATTATACAGCACCAGGCTGAGGCTCATTACGGTGATAAGATTTTTCGCACGGCTGTTGACTTTGAAGATCAACAAAAAATAACCCTGATCAATAATGAAGGGATAACACTCTCAACGGCAATTGCTTCGTTTACTTGATTTAAAAACCAATTCGTTTACGGAAGGCTACCGAGCGGAATCTTTTTCTACAATTGTTGGGCCTGATGTTGTATCCTTCCTGTACTCTTCGGGGTGTTCATTCATTTCATTAAATTCCCGAAACGTATAAATCAGTCCTATAAAAAACAGTACCACTACAATTATTCCAGATGTGAAAATAAACGGAATATTCATGAACGGCTCCTGTATTTAAGAATTTTAAAATACGAGCCAAAACCCAAAATGGATGGCACCCAAATCCCTACGAATACACCCGCGTCCTGATTTACGAAAAACCATAGGTAAATTGAGAGTATCATAGAGAACAGTGCTGCACTTAGAATAAAATAATCTGATTTTTTAAGCATTTGAGCGATTAATTATAATCTTTTTTTATAATTGATATACACTCAAAATAAGAGAGATCAGGATAATATCGTTCCGAGCCGTACAAAGATGACCACTAATCTTGCAGAAAAAATGTGTTAAACCTGTATGTTACCATTTTGGGGCAAAGGTAGGGTTTACCAATCTGGAACGCTTTTCAATCTGATCTATTTGCTCAAAGTGATCATCTGACAGCTCAAAATCGTAGATATCGATATTTTGTTCAAGATGCTCCGTACTGGATGCCTTGGGAATGGCAATAACATTTTCCTGCTCAATTAACCAGCGGAGCGATACCTGTCCAGGAGTTTTACCATATTCGTTTGCAATTTCTATAAGAGTCTCATCTTCAAAAACCTGTCCCTGTGCAAGCGGACTGTAAGCTGTAATCAGGAAATCATTATCATATGTATAATCCAGCAACTCTATTTGGTCCAGGTATGGATGAAATTCAACCTGATTGGTAAACACAGGAATTCGTAATTCTTCAACAACTTTACGAGTCAGTTTGAGCGGAAAGTTGCTAATACCCACCTGCAGGGCCTTTCCCTGGTCCCGAAGCAGTAACATAGCTTCAAATGTTTGTTGAAGGGATACCCTGTCGTTCGGCCAGTGAATCAATAATGAATCAACGTAGGGGGTTCTGAGCGCTTTCAGACTCTCCTCAACAGACTGAATTACATCATCATATTCAAGGTTCGTATGCCAGATTTTTGTTGTTAGGAAAATATCCTCACGATCGATCGTCGATGAATGAATAGCATCTCCCACCTCTTTTTCATTCTTATACATTTGGGCAGAATCAATGTGCCTATACCCGATATTTAATGCATTCGAAACTGTTTTTTTACACTCTCTTCCATATAGTCTGTAAGTACCCAGGCCAATTTCCGGCACTTTGGTACCTTGTGCTTTTTTAAACTGCATGCGTTACTGTAATAATATTAATTTATTTTTTCGATTTGTTTAAGATATCTATTTAACTAACGTAATTTTTCGCGTAAGAATTCTACTGCCTGTTTCCAGTTGAACAATGTATATCCCACTTGGATTATTAGATGCATTCCAAACAACTGAATGCTCTCCTGCGCCCATGTTATCGTCAATTAAAGTGGCTACCTGCTGCCCAACAATATTAAAGATACCAAGCCGAACCTGACGGTCTTCGGGCAGAAAGAACGTGATGTTAGTTGATGGGTTAAATGGATTCGGATAATTTTGCCGAAGTTCTATTGAGCCCGGTGTTTCTGTCTCTTCAACATTTTCTGCAGTTAAATTCGGTGGTTCGAAACGTACACTGAAACGCTCTTTCTCATTTGAAATAATTTCAACCTGCTGTAATAATTTTTGTCCAGAATTATCAGTGATGGTTCTTTCAGCTTGCGCCTGGACTCTGAACGGGTAGTTATCTTCCACCTGCATATCGATCTCCTGGCCAGTTATCCTGTCGATGAGAGTTATGGGCCAATCTTCAGGAATACTTTCCGGTATATCCCATCTTAAAACTCCGTTTTTTTGTTCACTCACATCCATATTGAAAATGCCAAGTGAAAACTCTGAATAACTGTTTTTTTCTGCTTGCATCAGAAAGTAAGACAGCCCCGAATTTTCAATTCCTGAGTAACTGCCGTATAAAACCAAAGGTGTTCTTTTAGGATCCCTGTCTGCTTCTGAAAAGTGAAATAACGGCTCCTTAAAAAAGGATGAGATCTGTTCAGCTGAACCTGTGATATTCGCATCATCTATCTCAACCCAAACCTCGTCTACAAAGAGTTCATCATCATTTTCAGTTTCATACAGCGAAAAGCTGAAGGTGTTTTCTTCATTAAATGGAACTTGCCGAGCTGTCCGGTTCTGTGATGCTTCACCAGCTTCTACCCTGCTGATTACAGGCTCCCACATCTCCGTAAATGTTTGATCGGCACTTCTCATCCCAACCCTCTTTTGGTCAAAATTCCAAACGCCAACCACAGCCGGCACAGGTGTATTTCTCTCATCCAGTAGTTCCCTTAAACTGTAAGATCCCGGTTTTACAGGTGAAATATACCGGTGAGAGTTATCTTCATAAACCCTGATTTTACTATTCCCGGCCGTGCTAACCCCTTCTACAGTGATTTTAATCTGATCACTACTTTTCTTAATCATAAATACCGGCTCAAAAGGCTCTATCTCTGTCAGCTGCATCAGATCACCCTCAACTGAATAAAATAACGCTCCCTGTACGCGTAACATATTGTTGTAGATTTGCCCCGGGAGCGCAATCAAATAAACACCCGGATCAGTAAAAGTTTTACGATAAACAGGCAATGAAGATCCATTTACACCGGGTGAGCCGTTCACATCATTCATAAAGGAGGCCGCCGATATGGTTAGATTTTGCAATCCTGTATATCCGTCAACAGACTCCGACATTCTCTCTATTTCGAATGAAACATTTTGTTCAGCCAACTCATAAACTGCTGTCGCAATAACTGCATCATTTTGCAAAATCTCTACTCTTCCGTTGGGTTCTGTACTTGAAAAAAGCCGGTTACCCGAGTAGAAATAACTATGATCTACATTTTGAACATCTGAAAAATCAGCATTTGAAAATATGTAATATCCATAAGGTGGAATTTCAATGTCATTTTGAATGGTGTGTGCTCCATAATCCGACTGAATTGAGAGTCCCTTTAATGATTTTGTTACGCCATCCGGATTAAACACTTCAAGGTACTCAAACTCAAAACCATCAATATCACCCATTGGCATTAGTTCTGTGATCAGCAAGTCTCCCCTCTGGTATGGATATAGATCTGAGTATTGAGGCGTTATTTCAATTCTATGTGTATAGAGTTGGTGGGACTCTTCATCAGATGACCTGTTTACCCACATCAGATTCACAATGTCATTTTGCTCTATAAATACGTCAGAAATGGCTATCTGAACCGAAAAAGTTTGTTCATTCTGGTTTGTATCCGGGTAAAATACCCCTCTTCCCACCTCTGTCCAGGCACCTTGTGAATTTTCAACTTTGAGAACGAGGCTTATCTCATTTGAATTCATCGAATTTGTAACGACAAAATCGGTAGATATATTCAGTTTTCCGAAATTTTCGTTTGATGCATTTTTTAGTGAGAATGCACTTTCTACGGTTTCATCAATTCCATCAATACGTATTTCCCCGGGAAGAGCAAATCCCGAACTGTTCTTACTGTACCGATACGCGGATAGCTGGCGGACATCATCCTCAGAAACCCAATTATTATCCACAATCTTAAGTCCGGGTGAAAGAATTTTGGAATAGTTTTTTAATGAGATAATGAGGCTTGATTGCGTCTCTCTTTCATTCTGATCAGTAAATAAGATCTCTTTCGTTCGGTTATCATTGAGCACAATTTGAGAGTATAGGAATGACGTAGATCCGTTAATCACGAATAGCAGAAGAAGAGCGGTAAAAAATCTAGCTAAATATTGTAGCTTATTTTGCATAGGCTATATGTTCATCCCTCTATTTACAACATCCCACATCAATACTCAAATTTATAAATATTATCGTTATTTGCTACCGATAAACATCTTTTTTTCAATTTTTTTTATTCGGTCCCGGCTAATCCTTGTTACTCTTTGCAAATGCTCATTATCCAGTGCTACTATCTTCTTATACGTAGAAACTGCTTGCTCTCTGTCATCCAATTGTTCATAAATTTCAGCTTTTTTATACAGAAAAATAACATTATTAGGCAGCGTAGAGGTTAGCTCTTCTGCATACTGCAGTGCATTTACAAACTGTTCCTCCCTGCTATACAGGTACATCAGCATCATTAACGCATCATTTCGGATATACGTATTACTGTCAGCAGCTTTTTTTAACTCGGTAAATCCATCATCTATATCAGCACTCAGTCCCACAATGTTTGCAGCCCACTTCATGCCGCTTGGAATACTTCCTACCATGTAATAAAACATGCCGCGGCCTATTCTTGCATCTGCCCTTTCGGTATCTATGGAGAGAAGTTTTCTTGTGTAGTTAAATCCGGTAAGACCGCTGCTTAAAGCAACCCTGTGATTATTTTGGTCGGCTGCTACCAGGCCCCTGTACCCGTGCAAACCACTCAGCAGTAAAACCATAGTTGTATCGTTGGGCGAATCTTCAAGCCTATCACTGCTTAGCTCAACGGCTTTTTCCGACTTCTCAAGAAAACTATTTGCAAGTGTTTCGGTCTGCTCAATAAAAAAGTATTCCATAAAAGGCATCATTGCCTCAAAAAAATATGGCCTTGGGTCTGACGGGTCCTCCTCCTTCACTTTCTGAAAATAATGATTAGCCTCTCCCCAGTCTGTTTGATAGTAGGCTTCAATCCCATCAAGAAGGTTTTTATTTAGTGTACCCAACCTTTCGCTGTCAAGACTGTCGGGCACAGCACCAACAAGATGATTTGAGAACAAAATAATTATTGCAAAAAGAACAAAAACGATTCTATACATATATCGGAACGTAGAATTTCTTGAAAATACCTGCGCAGCTACAATTCTTAACTCAATTACACAGCTAGTTTACAACGTGCTATCAAATAATAATTGTTTAGTCCATTTCTTGGTAAATGTTTCTTCCAGCTCTACTCAGCATCATCGTCGAAATGAATAGCGCCAAGTTTGCCTTCAGTGTGTGCTACAGCTACTGAAACAGCAGCATCTCCTGTAACGTTTACTGCTGTTCGAACCATATCAAGAATTCGGTCAACTCCTAAAATGAGCGCGATACCCTCTACAGGAACCTGAATCGCCTGAAGAACGATTACAAGCATAATAATACCTGCACCAGGCACACCCGCGGCCCCAATTGACGCAAGCGTGGCTGTTATTACGATTGTTAACTGCTGAGCTATTGAGAGATCAAGACCAAGAGCCTGTGCAATAAATACGGCAGCTACGGCCTGGTAAAGACTGGTTCCATCCATGTTGATGGTAGCACCTACCGGCAAAACGAAACTGGCAATTTCTTCATCAACTCCCAGATTTTTTTCCACCCTGTCCATGGTGACAGGTAATGTAGCCACACTGGAGCTGGTGCTAAAGCCAAGCAAAATCGCAGGCTGAATAGCTTTGAAAAAATCCCGGAGCCTCATATTTGAAAACACCTTAAACAGACTGGAATAAACAATAAATACATGCAGAAACAGAGCACCTACAACAACCAGACAGTACCAGGCCAGGGCATTTAACAAACTGAGGGCTTGTGATAAATCATCTCCGGCCAAATCAATTATGACCACAGCCATGAGTGCGAAAACGCCTATAGGGGCCATTTTCATCACCAAATCCACGATTTTTATAACAACATCATTGAGCGACTCGAAGACATTAATTAATGGCTGAGCTTTCTGCAGTGGTATTTTTACGATCCCAATACCAAGCAGAACAGCCACAAATACGATTTGCAGCATATTGGAATTTTCACTGGCTGCTTCAAAAAAGTTTTCGGGAACAATATCCACTAAAAACTGCATAGGACTCCTGTCTAGAACTTCCTGAGCAGCTTCTCCACGGCCTTCAACACCCTCACTGTAACTTTCCATGAGTGTATTGCGTGTTTCTTCAGGTAAAATTTTCCCAGGCTGAACAATATTCACGGCCGTAAGACCGATCGTAATTGCCAAAACTGTCGTAATCATATATATCCCAACAGTTTTTCCTCCCATTCGCGACAGCTTCGTCATATCATTCAGGCTCGAAACGCCCACAACTAATGATGCGAGTACAAGCGGTATGGCAATCAGTTTAAGGAGGGTGATAAATATATCACCAAATGGGCGAATAAAATCACTCGTAAATTCATTCAATCCCGCAAGGCTCGAGAACAAACCCCATATTAATCCAAGTATGAGCCCGATAATTATTTGCCAGTGTAGTTTTCTATACCATTTCATCTTCATCCAAAAACAATAATTGAAGTTATGAGTGCAATGAGTCCGCCAATTCCGGTTCCTAACCAATTTACAATATGATTATTATAAAGATAATGGTCTCCGGTAAAATCGGATGGGCGCCTGAAAGTATAATCATATTTAAGACAGAGAGCTCCAGCTAACGAGTCAAAAAACATTCCTGCTACACCTGAAATTAAAATGATGAAAAATGCCTTTAATGGCGCTAATATAGGCGACAAAAGAACAAATAGAGCCAGAAGAAAAGCCCCCGTTATTGCTCCTGTCGTTCCCTTTAAGCTGATTCCGCCATCCTTGCCGGGTTTCACTGGGGTCAATGTCAGGATATTTACAGTCTTTCCCGGTTTTTTGGTTCCTATTTCAGTTGCCCAGGTATCGGCAGTTGCCACTGCAAGAGAGCCAAGAGCCGCCATTAAAAAAACGACGCTTCCATTGAGGAACCACACCATCGAAAAAACAGCTATCCAAAAGCCATTTGCCCACACCTGGTAACCGTCTCTCCGAAAGGCGTGCTTATCGATATCAGCGGCTTCACTATCATTTAGTTGATATCTGATATTTAGTAAGCTTAAAGCAGTTGAGGAAACAAAAAAGAAAATAACGGCCGATGCAAGCGTCCAGCCTCCAAAGCCCAAAACAATGACTCCAAAAACAACAACAGCTTTCATTGCATCAAGTGTTATCCACCTTGCTATGAAAAAAAGTAAGGAGGCAAAAAGAGCCAGAATCAGCGCCAAAAGTATGCGGATGTGGTCACCGGCACTACCTTCGAGTATAAACAGGTATACAGTAAGAAAAATAAATGCAAAGTTGATCAGCCGGTACAAAATCGCTAGTTCGCCGTTGTTTGTGAATGGTTATCGAGCTTATGATCGCGTTTTAAAATGGAGTAGCCCACCACGGCATAGCCTGCAAGGATTACAATTGGTGAGAAATAGAGCGATACAATACCATACACTTCATTTTCAATACGCATGGCAGCAAAACCAATAATCACAAGCAATAAACCAAGCCCCATTAGCTTATAATTCATACCTGTAAACAGCATTGGTTTCGAATAATCAGTTTTTTTGCTACGGCTTTTTCTTGGCATTCTGTTTGGTTTTACTCTTTAAAGATAGGATCGTTTTAAATTAACAATACAGTAACGTAATTTATTCAAATATTGGTTAACTGAAAAAAAGAATCATTCTATACACAATCCGCCATGCATGTAGTTCTTGCTTCATCGAGCCCCAGAAGAAAATATTTGCTCGAACAAATCAACCTTTCTTTTGATGTTTGCCCCTCTGCGATTGATGAAGTTGTTGATGAATCCCTGCTTCCTGAACAAGTTGTGATGGATCTCGCTGAACTAAAAGGCAGAGATGTGGCGGAAAACAAACCCAACTCATTGATTATTGCAGCTGACACCATTGTCTTTTTTAATAATCAGATTCTTGGAAAACCCGCTAACCGGGATGAAGCATATCAGATGCTTAAAAAATTAAGTGGGAATTCTCATGCTGTTTATACGGGTGTTTATACAGTTAAAACTAATGATAACGGTATTGTAAATTCTTTTACAATGTTTGAAAAAACTATCGTTACGTTTGGTGCGTTAACGGACGAAGAAATATTTAAATATATTGACAAAGAGACACCTTATGATAAAGCCGGCAGCTATGGTATTCAGGATGACCTTGGCTGTCTTTTTGTTGAACGGATTGATGGTGACTACAATAATGTTGTTGGATTTCCGCTATACAAATTTTACCGGTCTCTTGTATCAACATTTCCTGAAGTAATCAACCAGATTTTTTGAGATATTTTAATAATGAACATCGTTAAAACGCTATTTTTAATACTGTCAGTTTTTCTTGCTCTGCCTCTCCGGTCGGCGGCACAGATTGATGAGTACAGGCAGGCAAATCTCTACTTCGAACAAGAGAATTTTGAAGAAGCACTGCCAATTTTTGAGCAGCTGTACAGGGAAAACCCAAGATCTCTGGTATTTTTTAATCGCTATACAGAAAGCCTCATTGGGCTTAAAATGTTTGAGAAAGCTGAATCTGTTGCCCGGGAACAGATTGGGCAAAATCGTTTTGACCTGCAGGCATCTCTGAAACTTGCAGAAATTCAGCACCTTAAAGGTGAGCGTGATCAAGCCATTAACCTTTGGCTAGAGGAAGCAAGAGCCTACCGAACAAATATTCAGGCTATTTACTCCATTGGTAACTCCCTAGTGAACCGAATGGAATATGATACCGCAACAGATGTCTATAAAATTGCTCAGGATGCACTGAATGATGGCTCTCTGTTTCTTGGTGAAATTGCCAACACCCAAATGCGCGCAGGTAATTTTGAAGAAGCCGTACGTGTATACTTTCAGCTGATTATTCAGTCACCTGATCAAATGAGTCTGGTGCAGCAGCGTTTTTTGCGAATGCGGGATGATGAGCTCTATACTGTCGCAGCCATTGAGCTTGAAGATACATTACTTCAGCTCGATTATAACAACCAGGCTTATTCAACCCTATACCAGTTGTTATCTTGGCTTCTGATAGAAACGGAGCAGTATCAAAGGGCATTTGTTGTTGCAAAACGATTCGAAACAGATACACCTTTCCCTATCTATTCACTCTTCTCACTTGGCCGGCAACTCCGCTCTTCCAAAGAGTACGAGCTGGCCGCACAATCCTTTCAACACTATACAAATGAAAGCGGAGAAACACTGAAGTATCGTGCAATGGAGGAACTT
>Ga0102929_1002338_pt1 | contig 11257 bp, 12 predicted proteins | sample SalPonR1_B_D2_MG_FD_78510 | JGI IMG/M metagenome (GOLD analysis project Ga0102929, IMG submission 78510) | Salt pond soil microbial communities from South San Francisco under conditions of wetland restoration - Salt Pond MetaG R1_B_D2_MG | ecosystem: Environmental > Aquatic > Marine > Intertidal... | reverse complement strand
TCGAGAAGCGGCACGGCGTCGCTTAGCGCCTCGAACACCACAGGGGCGCTTTCCCGCGTGGCAAAGGGATGATATTCGACACGTCTACCCCACAAGTCGGTGCCCGCGCCATCCGAGATCTTTTGCTGAACCTCTTCCGCGTCGCGCCTGATCGCCCGATTGTCCAGTTTGGTGATTAAGGCATAGATCTCGCTGCGAAGCGCAAACAGCGTATCGCGCCGCCTGCGGTCCTTATCACGCGCAATACGCACCTCTTGGAAAACGAAGGTCGCGAACCAGCCCAGCACGACGATGAGGCCAGTGAGAAAGGCCTGCTGAATTCGTGGTTCGGCCCAGACAAGTTCCACGATCGCGATTATCGGGATCGCGGCCGACAGAATGATGGGCAACAGGATCAACCCGCCCTTCTTCAGGGTGTCGAGTTGATCCTGCCATCCCCGCGCCCGGTAAACCCAAAGCACCAGCACAAGCAGGATCGCAAATATGCCGATGGCGAGCCACGCGCCCGGTGCCGCAGTGGCCAGGGACGCTGCGGCCAACCCCGCGAACGTTGCAAGAAACACCCCGATCCACAAAAGCGTCTGCATCCCCTCACTCGAACTCCATGATCACGTCGTCCACCGCCAGGCTGTCGCCCGGCGCGGCGTTGACCTTCGAGACGACGGCCTTGCGCTCGGCGCGCAGGATGTTCTCCATCTTCATCGCCTCCACGGTGCACAGCGCCTGCCCCTCCTGCACCTCGTCGCCCTCGGCCACATCGACCTTCACGATCATGCCGGGCATCGGGCAGAGCAGCATCCGCGATGTATCGGCGGCAAGTTTCTCGGGCATTAACGCCGCCAGTTCGGCCTGCCGGGGGGTGCGGATGTTGACCCTCAGATCGGCCCCGCGCGAGCGGATGCGGAAGCCCTGCGTGATCTTGCCCGCCTTGAGCACCAGCGGGCTGCCCTCCACGTCGAGCCGCGCGAGGCTGTCGCCGGGCGTCCAGTCGCTGGTGACGCGCAGGGTGCCGCCGTCCGCGAAACGCACGCTCGCGCCCTCGCGGTCGGCGGCGACGGTGACGGCAAAGCTCTGGCCCTGAAGGCTCACCACCCAGTCCTCGCCGACGTGACGCTCGTGATTGTCCATCCGCCCGGAAATGCGCGTGCGCCGGATTTCCGCCACCCGGTGCATCGCCGCCGTGCTCGCCGCGATCCGGCGCAGCACGTCCCCGGGCAGGTCCACCCCGCTGAATCCCTCGGGATATTCCTCGGCGATGAAGGCCGTGGTGATGTCGCCGCTGACGAATTTCGGATGGTCCATCACGGCACTGAGGAAGGGCAGGTTGTGGCCGATCCCCTCCACCTCGAAGCTGTCGAGTGCCACGCGCATCGCCTCGATGGCCGCGCCCCGGTCGGGCGCCCAGGTGCACAGCTTGGCGATCATCGGGTCGTAATACATGCTGATCTCGCCGCCCTCGTAGACGCCGGTATCGTTGCGCACCGCCGTGTCGCCCGCCGGGGCCTCGCCCTGCCACTTGCCCGTCTCCAGCAGCGGCCCGGCGGCGATCTCCTGCGGCGGGCGATAGCGAGTGAGCCGCCCGATCGACGGCAGGAAGCCGCGATACGGGTCTTCGGCATAGAGCCGGCTCTCCATCGCCCAGCCATTGAGCGTGATGTCGTCCTGCGCAAGCGCCAGCTTTTCGCCCGCGGCCACGCGGATCATCTGTTCGACAAGGTCCACGCCGGTGACGAGCTCGGTCACCGGGTGCTCGACCTGCAGGCGCGTGTTCATCTCGAGGAAGTAGAAATTGCGGTCGCCATCGACGATGAATTCCACCGTGCCGGCGCTGGAATAGCCCACCGCACGGGCCAGCGCCACGGCCTGCTCGCCCATCGCGCGGCGCGTCTCCTCGTCGAGGAACGGGCTCGGGGCCTCCTCGATCACCTTCTGGTTCCGGCGCTGGATCGAGCATTCCCGCTCGCCCAGGTAGATGCCGCCCCCGTGCTGGTCGCACAGCACCTGGATCTCGATATGGCGCGGCTGCGTCACGAATTTCTCGATGAAGATACGGTCGTCGCCAAAGCTGCTCGCGGCCTCGTTCTTCGAGCTCTGAAAGCCCTCGCGCGCCTCGTCGTCGCTCCAGGCGATGCGCATGCCCTTGCCGCCGCCGCCCGCGCTGGCCTTGATCATCACGGGATAGCCGATCTCGCGGCTGATCTTCACCGCCTCCTCGGCATCCTCGATGAGGCCCATCACGCCGGGCACGGTGCTCACCCCTGCCTCCTGCGCGATCTTCTTGGAGGTGATCTTGTCGCCCATCGCCTCGATGGCCCCCTTGGGCGGCCCGACAAAGGCCACGCCCTCGGCCTCGAGCGCCTCGGCGAACCTGGGGTTTTCCGACAGGAAACCATAGCCGGGATGCACCGCCTCCGCCCCGGTGCGGCGAATCGCGTCCATCACACGCTCGATGACGATATAGCTCTCGCTCGCGGGCGAGGGGCCGATATGCACCGCCTCGTCGGCCATCTGCACATGCAGCGCGCGGCGGTCGGCATCCGAATGGATCGCGACCGTGGCGATCCCCATCTTTCGCGCGGTCTTGATCACCCGGCAGGCGATCTCTCCGCGGTTCGCGATCAGGATTTTCTTGAACATTCCTCGTCCCTTCCTCTAGCGGTTCCGGCCCGCGCGACAGGGCGCGCCGACAGTGTCACAATCAGGTAACAGATTTGTAACGTTTGTTTTATTATCAAATTTTCTCAAGGGTTTACACATTCCCGAACCTCACCTTGACGTTACGGGAACGTGACCTCCGCGCCTGCCACTGTGGGTCAGGCCGTGCGTGCGACGCGGCCCGCGGGGCGCTGCGCGCGCCCGCCTGACACCACAACCGGGAGGAGACCACCCCATGAAACCACAGATCGCAATGGCCCTTGCGCCATCCGCGTTGCTGCTGGCAATCCACGCCGGCCCCGCGCTCGCCGAGAGCGACGCGGACCTCAAGCAGCAGGTCCGCGACCTGACCGAACGCCTCGACGAGATCGAGAACCGCGGGCATGTCAACCTGCCCGCGGGCACGACCCTCACCTTCGGCGGCTACACCAAGCTCGACCTGATCTACGATCTCGACCAGGGACAGGGCGACACCACCTTCGTCCCCGGCCTCGAGATCGACGCGGACGATGGCGGCGGCTTCGACGCCCATGTCCGCCAGACGCGGCTCAACTTCAAGACCGAGACGCAGACCGAGAAAGGCCCGCTCGTCACGTTCTTCGAGATGGACTTCTTCGGCACCCGCGGCGACGAGGTGCAGACCAACTCGCACCGCCCGCGCCTGCGCCACGCCTATGGCCAGTGGAACGGCTGGACCGCGGGCCAGACATGGACCACCTTCATGCCGCTCTCGGCCTACCCCGCGACGGTGGATTTCCAGGGGCCGTCGGGCATCCCCTTCATCCGCCAGGCCCAGCTTCGCTACACGCATCAGGCCGGCAAGGGGCTCAATATCTCCGTGGCCATCGAGAACGGCGAATTCTCGGGGCGCGGGCAGGTCCAGCAATTCGACGAAATGGGCAATCCCACAGGCTTCGAAACCCGTTCCATCGGCGAAACGGCCAACGGGCCCTTCGCGGACCCCAACTCGGATTTCGACCAGTCGCCCGATCTCGTGATCGCGGCCAAGTGGGAACAGGACGGCAGCCACCTGCGCGGTGCCGCCGTGCTGCGCGACCTCGAGGCGCCGAGCCAGCTCGGCGGCGACAGCGAGACCGGCTGGGGCTTCAACGTCGCGGGCGGCACGCCGCTCTGGGCGGGCGGCCAGATCGTGGGCTCGTTCACCTATGGCGACGGGATCGGCCGCTACATCATCGACGGCGCCGGGCAGGACGGCTTCATCGACGCCACCGGAGAACTCAACACGATCGAGGCCTACGGCGCGACCGCGCAGGTGACGCATGACTTCACCGACAAGCTCAAGGGCGGGCTCTCCTACGGCTACTACTCGGCCGAGGACACCTTCGCGCCCACCGACAGCGAAGAGCACCAGACCGCGCACGCCACCATCTTCTACACGCCGGTGGATCGCCTGACCCTCGGGGCCGAGGTGAGCTGGGTCGAGCGCGAGCTTGCCAGCGGCGCGTCCGAGGACGCCACGCGCCTGCAGACCTCGGTTCAGTTCAGCTTCTGACCCGCCGGCCCGCGCAGGCCTGAAAAGGGACGGTCCGGCGACAATGCCGGACCGCCCGCAGGGGGGGACGTCACGGACCGCGCGCCGCACGCGCGCAGTCGGGGAAAGGGGATCCGTGACACGACGCAGAATGCCAGCCCCCGCCCGCCGCGCCAAGCGCGCCCCGGCCTGCGGCCGCCGCTCGGCACCAGACCGCCGGAAAACGCCCGCGCTGCGCAAGATACCGCCGATCGCCGCCACGCTCATGGCGCCGCCCCGCCGTCGAACAGCCCCGGAAAGGTCTGCCGTGCCACCGTCAGGTCGAGTACCAGCAGCGCCTCGTAGCTCTCGGGGTCGAACGGCTCCTCGGCAGGCTTGATCTCGCGGCCCAGAAGCCAGCTCAGACGCCCGGCATCGAGATTGCCCCGCTCGAAGGGCCGGTCGCCGAAATGCTCCCAGATGGCGCGCAGGAATTCGGTGTCCGCGCGCCGGTCGATCGGCTTGCGGTCGCGATAACGCGGCCGTGCCACGAGCGGGGTGATTCCCCTCGGGTTGGCCCGCCTGATCGTGAACTGGTAATCCGTACCGGCCAGACGCCCCGGAAATCCGCGATGTTTCAGCATGCTGACCCCCGGCAGGGCCGAGGGCGCGGCGCGCCGTGCCGATCTGTCGGGACGGGCGCTGACGCCCGTCCCCCGGTCAGCCCGTCGGGCTTACTTGTACTTGCCGGTCGGCTCGGGCTCTTCGGTGATCGGCTCGACCACGACGAATTCTTCCTCGGCCGGCTGCGCACAGGCGGCGACAACCGCGATGAAACCAAGGGCGAGAACGCTCTTGAAGGTGCTGGACATGTAATTCTCCTGTCTCTCGTATCTGCGTTTGGTGGCGTGCCCGGCCACGCTGCCGGAACCCGCCGGATTGGCGAGGTGAAGGCCGCTTGGGTGCAACCTCGGCTCACGCTAGCGGAAATCGAACGATTTGAACATATTGAATACGCGATCCCCGGCGCATGTGTCCACAAAGCCGCACCTGCCCGGAGGTCGGGCCGTTTCCCGGCAAGATATCGCGACGGCATCAGAACATCTCCCAGATACAGTGGTCGCCCTCGATCCGGTAGGCCTCGAAAACCTGCGTGACCGCCTCGTCATGGACACCGAACTCCGACTCGCGGTCGGCCAGCGAAATGACCACCTGCCGGGGCTGCGGCCCGATATTCGAAACCCGCGGCAGCGCATGCGTCTCGCACAGCCACGCGAGATCGGCACCGATCTCCTCGAATCGCTCCGCCCCGGCGGCGAACCCCTCGGCGACATAGCGGAACCGGTAGATCAGCCCGCCGCCCGAGGGCCGGTTGGTCAGCACCTCGAAGGGCCGTGCCTCCAGCCCCGAGGGCAGCCGCAGCGCCTCCTCCTGCGCCGCGGCCGCGGGGGCCTGCGCCAGCAGCACGCCCGTGGCGATACCCGCCAGCGGCCTCATCCGCCCGCCCCCGTCCAGCGCGCCACGCGCGCCGGATCCTCGAACAGCGCGGCGACCCGCGCCTCCGCCTGCGCCCGCGCAAAGCGGCCCGTCACCATGCCGCCCGTCCGCACCCGCAGGCCGCCGGGCACGCGCCAGATCCGAACGACGGGGGCAAATCCGCGCAGGTGGCGCAGCGCGCGCCACGTGTCCTGCCGCAGCCGGTGCGCGACGCGGGCGCGCGGCGCCTCGGGCACCTGCCCCTCGACCGCGAGGTCAAAGCGCGCGGGCAGCCGCCGCGCCAGCGTCAGCGCGCCATCCGCCTCACGGATCAGATGCCAGCGGTCGCGGCTCATGCGCGGCGGTGCTCCTCGTTTCTTCATGGCCGAAATACCCCGGGGGAGTCGCCGCTCGCGGCGACGGGGGCAGCGCCCCCTCCCTGCCCCTCACAACGGAATGTTGTCGTGCTTCTTCCAGGGCCGCGACGTTTTCTTGTTGCGCAGGGACGCGAACGCCCGGCTCACCCGCATCCGCGTGCTGCGCGGCTGGATCACCTCGTCGATGAAGCCGCGCTCGGCGGCGACGAACGGGTTGGCAAAGCGGTCCTCGTAGCTTGCCGTGTGCGCCGCGATCTTCTCGGGATCGTTCAGGTCTGCGCGGTAGATGATCTCGGTCGCGCCCTTGGCCCCCATCACCGCGATCTCCGAGGTGGGCCAGGCATAGTTGAAATCGCCGCGCAGGTGCTTGGAGGACATGACCACGTAGGCCCCGCCATAGGATTTGCGGGTGATCACCGTCACCTTGGGCACCGTCGCCTCGCCATAGGCATAAAGAAGCTTGGCCCCGTGCTTGATGACGCCGCCGTATTCCTGCCCGGTGCCGGGCAGGAAGCCCGGCACGTCGACCAGCGTCAGGATCGGGATCTCGAACGCGTCGCAGAACCGCACGAAGCGCGCCGCCTTGCGGGAACTGTCGATATCGAGACAGCCGGCCAGCACCATCGGCTGGTTGGCCACGACGCCCACGGTCTGCCCTTCCAGCCGGACGAAGCCGGTGATCATGTTGCGCGCGAATTCCTCCTGAATCTCGTAGAAATCCGCCTCGTCGGCGATCTTGAGGATCAGCTCCTTCATGTCGTAGGGCATGTTGGGGTTGGCGGGGATCAGCGTGTCGAGGCTCTCCTCCACCCGGCCCGGCTCGTCGAAGAACGGGCGCACCGGTGCCGTCTCGCGGTTGTTGAGGGGCAGGAAATCCACCAGCCGCCGCACCTCGGCGAGCGCCTCGACATCATTGTCGAAGGCGGCGTCGGCGACGCTCGACTTGCGGGTATGGGTGACCGCGCCACCCAGTTCCTCGGCCGTCACCTGCTCGTTGGTCACGGTGCGCACCACGTCGGGGCCGGTGACGAACATGTAGGAGCTGTCCTTGACCATGAAGATGAAGTCGGTCATCGCCGGGCTGTAGACCGCGCCGCCCGCGCAGGGGCCCATGATCACGCTGATCTGCGGAATGACGCCCGAGGCCTCGATATTGCGCTGGAACACCTCGCCATAGCCCGCGAGGCTGTCGACCCCCTCCTGGATGCGCGCGCCGCCCGAATCGTTGATGCCGATCACCGGCGCGCCGTTCTGCATCGCCATGTCCATGATCTTGCAGATCTTCTGCGCGTGCGTGGCGCTGACCGAGCCGCCCAGCACGGTGAAATCCTGGCTGAACACATAGACCTGCCGGCCGTTGATCGTGCCCCATCCGGTGACCACGCCGTCGCCGTAGGGACGGTTGGCCTCCATGCCGAAATCGGTGCAGCGATGCGCCACGAACATGTCGAACTCCTCGAAACTGCCCTCGTCGAGCAAAAGCTCGATCCGCTCGCGCGCGGTGAGCTTGCCGCGCGCGTGCTGCGCGTCGATCCGCGGCTGTCCGCCGCCGAGCCGCGCCTCGGCGCGGCGGGTCTCGAGTTCCTGCAGGATGTCTTTCATGGCGGTCCTCTTTCCTCCCCGGGCCGTCGCCGGCCGCATGCTGGCGCGCAGCATACGCAGCCGGGGACGCGGGACCAACCGGAATCCGGCAAATTTGCAAACCGGTGCAAATAAATTCCTGCATAATGGCAAACCGGCAAATCAATCCCGGCTTTGCGCCCGGTGCAAATGGACATCCGCGTCCCGCGCGCCTAGCGTGCGCACATGCAGTCCGAGGTCAAGGTCCGGTTCCTGGATCGCACAACCCCACCCCATATCCTGACGCTGATCCTGATGGCGGGCCTGTCGGCGCTGGCGATCAACATCTTCCTGCCCTCGCTGCCGGGGATGGTGACGCATTTCGATACCGAATACCGGCTGATCCAGCTTTCGGTCGCGCTCTATCTCGCGGTGAACGCGGCGCTGCAACTGCTGATGGGGCCGGTCTCGGATCGCTGGGGCCGTCGCCCGGTGGTGCTCTGGGGGCTGGCCCTGTTCCTGGCGGCGACGCTGGGCTGCATCGCCGCCCCCAATGTCTATGTCTTCCTGACCTTCCGCATGGTGCAGGCCAGCGTCGTGGTGGCGATGGTGCTCTCGCGCGCCATCGTCCGCGACATGGTGCCCCAGGACCGCGCGGCCTCGATGATCGGCTATGTCACGATGGGCATGGCGGTGGTGCCGATGATCGGCCCGGCCTTCGGCGGGCTGCTGGATGAGGCGTTCGGCTGGCGCGCGAATTTCTGGGCGCTTTTCGTGCTCGGCGGGGCGCTGTTCTGGCTGTGCCGGCGCGACCTGGGCGAGACGGCGCCGCTCACGGGGCGCACCCTGGCGCAGCAGTTCCGCGACTACCCGGTGCTGCTCACCTCCTACCGGTTCTGGGGCTATGCCGCGGCGGCGGGGCTCAGTTCGGGGTCGTTCTTCGCCTATCTCGGCGGCGCGCCCTTCGTGGGCGACCAGGTGTTCGGGCTGTCACCTTCGCTGCTGGGGCTGCTCTTCGGGGCGCCCGCCATCGGCTATTTCCTCGGCAATTTCGCCTCCGGCCGCTTCTCCACGCGGATCGGCGTCAACCGGATGGTGCTCTGGGGGGCGCTGTTCAACGCGGGCGGCATCGGGCTCAACCTCGCGCTTTTTCATGCGGGCCTCGGCACCCCGCTCAGCTTCTTCGGGCTGATGACCTTCATGGGGCTTGGCAACGGCATGGTGATCCCCAACGCCACCGCCGGCGCCCTGTCGATCCGGCCCGACCTCGCCGGCACCGCAAGCGGGCTTTCGGGCGCGCTGATGATCGGGCTGGGGGCCGCGCTCTCGGCGCTGGCGGGGCTGCTGCTCACCCCCGGGCGCGGGGCCTTTCCGCTGCTTTGGCTGATGTTCGCCACCGCGCTCGCGGGCGTCGTCATAATCCGCCTCGTCATGCGCCGCGAGCGGCGGCTGGCCGCCGCGGGATGAGGCGCGACCGCCCGTTCACACCCGCTCACGTTCGTCCCATCTCCACTGGCCGCGCGGCGCCGGCGGCCCCATCTCGGCAACAGCACAGGCAAAGGAGACCGGCCATGACCCGCCGCAAGACCGACACGCGCCATCCCCGCCCGCCCCGGCACCGGCACCACCTTCCCTACCGCTTCGACGACTGGGCCGCGATCTGACGCGCGACAGATAATGCTTGCGTTCGGCCCTGCGAACGCCCATATTCGCCTCGCTAACGTTACGGCTATCGACCACCTGTCCTCTACCGGCTCAGTCACTCGATCTTGCACGACGACCAGCCGGGCTGCCGCAATTCCGCGGGCAGCAGACAACAGGAGTTCAGGGCAAATGGCATCTGGCACAGTCAAATGGTTCAACACCACCAAGGGTTACGGCTTCATCGCGCCTGATGGCGGCGGCAAGGACGTGTTCGTCCACATCTCGGCCGTCGAGCGCGCGGGCCTGACCGGTCTCGCCGACAATCAGAAGGTGACGTTCGAGATCGAATCGGGCCGCGACGGGCGTCAGTCCGCGAGCGACATCGCCCTCGCCTGATCGGCACGCCACCCTTGGCGAAACGGTTGGACCGGGCCCCCTTGCGGGGCCCGTTCTCATTCCGGGCCCGTTTGCGCCGCCTTGATCAGCCGCGCCACGTGCGGCCCGAGCCCCTCGACGATCCGCGCCACGCCGTCCGCGTTCGGATGGATGCCGTCGGGCTGAAAGAAGCGCTGCAACGCCGCCGGGTCGCCCGCGCCCAGCCCGGCAAAGAAATCCGGGGCCAGCAGCACGCCGTGCTTCTCCGCGAGGTCGGGATAGATCGCGTCAAAGGCATCCTTGTAGCCGGCCCCGTAATTGCCCGGCGCGGTCATGCCCACCAGCAGCACCTCCACCCCGCGCGCGTCCGCCTCGGCAAGGATGGCGTCGAGATTGGCGCGGCTCACCTCCGGGTCGATGCCGCGCAACAGGTCGTTGCCGCCCAGCGCCACCATCATCGCGTCCACCTCCGGCGTCAGGCTCCAGCCCACCCGCGCGGCCCCGCCCGCGGTGGTATCGCCCGACACGCCGCCATTGACGATCTCGGCGGCGATGCCGCGCCCGGCCAGCCAGCGGCGCAGTTCCGGCACCAGCCCGTCCTCCTGCGGCAGGCCGTATCCCTGCGTCAGGCTGTCGCCCAGCGCCAGCACGGTGACGGGCGCGCCCGTCTCCTGCGCCTGCGCGGGCCCGGCCAGCCACAGAATGAGCGCAAGCGCCTTGCCGAGGTGACGGCTTACCCCATATGACAGAAAACGCTGGCAAAACAGGCACACCCGCATGAGTTCTCCCCTTCTGTCCCTGACCGATGCCCGGCTCGCGCTCGAGGGCAATGCCGGCCCTGTCGAGATACTTCACGGGATCACGCTGGATGTCCACAGCGGCGAGACGGTGGGCCTCGTGGGGCCGTCCGGCTCGGGCAAATCCTCGCTGCTGATGCTGATGGGCGGGCTCGAACGCGCGACGGGCGGCACGGTGCGCGCCTTCGGTCACGACCTCGGAACCATGAACGAGGACGCGCTGGCGCGGCTCAGGCGCGCGCATGTCGGCGTGGTGTTCCAGTCCTTCCATCTCATCCCCACCATGACCGCGCTGGAAAACGTCGCCACCCCGCTCGAACTCGCGGGGCGCCGCGACGCGCGCGTCCGCGCGTCCGAGGAACTGGCCGCCATGGGCCTCGCATCCCGTGCGGGCCACTATCCCTCGCAGCTTTCGGGCGGCGAGCAGCAGCGCGTGGCGCTGGCCCGTGCCGCCGCGCCGCGGCCTGCGCTGATCCTCGCCGACGAGCCAACCGGCAACCTCGACAGCACCACGGGCACCGCGATCGTCGACCTGCTCTTCGGCCTGCGCGACCGCGACGGGGCGACGCTGGTGCTCGTCACCCACGATCCCGCGCTGGCCGCGCGCTGTGACCGGGTCGTCACCCTGGGCGACGGGCGCATCGCGCCCGCGGCGGCGGCATGAGCCTTTCGGTCGCGGCCCGGCTGGCGGGGCGGGAGTTGCGGGGCGGCCTGCGCGGCTTTCGCGTCTTCCTCGCCTGCGTGATCCTCGGGGTGGCGGCGATCGCCGCCGTCGGCACCCTGCGCGAGAGCGTGCAGGCCGGGCTCGCCACGCAAGGGGCCGAGCTTCTGGGCGGCGATGCCGAGATCGAACTGACCTACAGGTTCGCGTCGCGAACCGAGAGGTCTTGGATGGACGAGGC
>Ga0102929_1002327_pt1 | contig 11289 bp, 8 predicted proteins | sample SalPonR1_B_D2_MG_FD_78510 | JGI IMG/M metagenome (GOLD analysis project Ga0102929, IMG submission 78510) | Salt pond soil microbial communities from South San Francisco under conditions of wetland restoration - Salt Pond MetaG R1_B_D2_MG | ecosystem: Environmental > Aquatic > Marine > Intertidal... | reverse complement strand
GCCGCGCACCGTCAGATGCGCCACCGGCATCGCGGGGCGTTCCGCGATAGCCTCGAACCGATAGGCCCGCACCAACAACGCCAGCAACAACACACCTTCGATCATCGCAAACCCCGCCCCCGGACACACCCGTTGGCCCGTCGAAAACGGCATATAGGCACAGCGCAGCCCGTCGCGCCCATTGGCGGTGACAAACCGCGCCGGATCAAACGCATCAGGGTTGTCCCAAATCCGTTCGTGGCGGTGCTGATGCCATGGGCTAAGGACAATTTGCGCGCCTTGCGGCACCCCGCGATCACGGAAATGCTCGGGACAGGCGGCTTCGCGCACCATCATCGGCACGGGCGGATAAAGACGCAGCGCCTCGCGAAACACATCACGGGTGGTTCTCAGCTTGCCGATATCGCCAAAATCCGGCGCGCCCTGTGGCATGACATCTACGACCTCGGATACGATCTTGTCTTGCCAGGCCGGGTAGAGCGCCAGAAGATACAGCGCCCAAGCCAAGGCCGACGCGCTGGTTTCATGCCCGGCCAGAAAAAAGATCGCCACCTGATCAACCATTTCTTCGGTGTCGAATGTCTGTCCGGTTTGCGGGTCGGGCGTGGTCATGATCTTGGTGGCCAGATCATCCGGCGCGGTGCCAGACTGGATCTGTGCCATCCGGTCAGCCGTCAGCCCTGTGATCAAGGCTCGAATATCAGCCGCAGTGCGCCGGGCCTTGCGATTGTGGAATCGCGGGAACCACTTCGGCAACGGCACAAAAGCGCCAAGGTTCAGCACCGGCTGCGCACGTTGATGTTCGCGAAATTTGTCAAAGACCTGCGTGGCCACCTCATGTTCGATCGGGATGGAAAACAGCGTGCGAAAGATCACGTCCGCCGCCGCGTGGCTGGTCTCGGCCTCGATCTCGATCGGTTGGCCATCGGCCTGCGCCTCTAGCCGCGCAACCGCCGCCTGCCCGGCCGTCAGCATGGCCGGATACACGTCGCGCAGGCGTCCGCCCTCGAAGGCCGGGTCGATGATCCGGCGTTGCCGTTTCCATGTCTCGCCATTGGTGACGAAAACCGAATTGCCCAACAACGGCGCCAGCCCTTCGCGGATACGGTTGGATTTTGGGAAATCATCGGGGCGGTCTTTCAGCACCAGATCGACCAGTTCGGGCTGGTTGCACAAGAAAGACCGGAAAAATGGTGTGCGAAACTCGGCCATCCAAGCCCGATACAAATGCGCCGGTTGCGCCGACAGGATGTCTTGCCGAAACAGTTTCATATAGCGCCATAGCGACACACGTTTGGCACGGGCCGGGGGTTTGGGCGGTAACGTCATACGGATATCCCGGTAAATTTCGCAACCGGCGTTTCGATCCGGCTGGGGGATGGATGCCTGTCGCGATACCGCTTGGCCAGCGTCAGCGGCCCCGCTGTGATCTGGAAATAATCGTAATCGCCGGGCCGGTCGAAGGCGCAGAGATATTGGAAATGCAGCCGGAAAAAGCGCCACCGCAAGGCGCGCCACCGCGCCGGGCTGAGGGTTTGGCTAAAGGCGGCGGACACCACCAGCGGCCAGCGTTTGCTTTCCGGCGCAACGCCGCTGACACTGACCGGATCGCACAGCGCAAAGGCACAGCCATCGCCGGGGGCGGTCACGTCGATCCATGTCACCTGATTGCAGGCACTTAAAAACCGCAGATCGGCGCGCAGGCGGTGCGCGCGCGGCAGGAACGACACCATTGGCACCACCTGCCCCAAAGACAGAAACGACAGCGCCGGCCCGCCTTTGGGCACGTTCCCGGCGCGGACAAGATCCGACAGGATCGACACCGCCAGATGCGCCCCCGAGGAATGCCCGACGATCAGAACCTCATCCATCGGGTCACGCAACGCGGCGGCAATCTCATTGGTGAACTCGGCCATCCGCGCCTCAAGCTCGGGGGGATTGGCCCCGTTGAAGCGCGCGGAATAGGCGTAATCATGCATCAGGTAATAGGCGAAAAGCTTGTTATCCTTGGATTTGAACCACCGTAGCAGACCCCAAGCCGTGGGCACGAACCCCAGCCAATAGGCCATCCCGGCCGCCACCTGACGCGCGGCGAAACTTGTGCTTTCCTGACCAAACGGCAAAAACTGCACCGCCCAAGCCAATCCCTGCCCCACGGCATGGCCGGCCAGCATGGCCACAAGCAATTGCAGCACCAACATGCCCACCGGATAAAGCGCCGCAATCACCGGACCTTTGCGCAACCGCATCAGCCGAAACAGCGCACCCGACGCGATATAGGCCCACGCCGTGCGCAGAAGTTGCAAATAGGTGGCCAGAATGCCCTGCTCCATGCTGTCGCGGACGATATCGGACCAAACAAGAACCTCGAACTGGGTTTCGATCTGTCGCTGATTCATCTGCGCGCGCACATTCCAGCCGTATCGGCCCTGCCCATCCGCAGCCTTGGGCGACAACGCCAAATCATAGCCCGAGATGTCCGCCTGCGCCGCGCCCTCTTTGCGATAGAGTTCGCGATAGCGGCGCGGATGGATCGGATCGTAACCGGGAATATAAAATACGCGCCTGCGCCCAACGGAATGATTTACGCTGCCTGTCATGCCCTACCTCTTACCGCGGCCACCTTAGACCAGCAGTTTGGCAAGAGTAAGGCTCAACCAAGCACGGCCAATGCGGGGAATGTTTCCAACAGCCAGAAGGAAAACGCCGAAAACCCGCCGGTCAGCATCAGCAATCCGATGGTCCACAGCAAAAGGCCCATGACACGCTCGATCCGCTCCATATGGCGTTTCATCCAGCCCATAAGCCCGCTGAGACGCGGCAGGAAGGCCGCCACCAGCAAAAACGGAACCCCAAGCCCGATCGCATAGATCGCCAGCAATAGGGTGCCGCGTGCCACATTCGCCTCGGACGCGGCCAGCGACAGGATCGCACCCAATTGCGGGCCGATGCACGGGGTCCAGCCAAACGCGAAGGCCAAGCCAAGCACATACGCCCCAAAGGCCGATCCGCCCCGGTCGCCCACATCAACACGCGCTTCGCGGTCCAAAAAGCCAATCCTGTAAACCCCAACGAAATGCGCGCCAAAGATCATCACGACGATCCCGGCAATCGTGTTGAACCAACCTTGATATTGCAAAAAGATTGATCCGATGGCCGAGGCCGTGAAGCCAAGGAACAAGAACACCGTGCTTAAGCCCAAAACGAAAAACACCGCCGGCACAAACGCCTTGGCGCGCGCTTGCGACCGATCCGTCAGATCGGTCAGCGCCACCCCGCTGATATAAGCCAGATAGGGCGGCACGATCGGCAGCACGCACGGGCTTAGAAATGAGATGACCCCGGCAAACAGGGCAATCGCCATGGCGGGGACTAGGCCCGCGTCAATGATCTCGAATCCGAACATGGGTTTGACATAGTCAATTCACACCCCCGCGTCACGTCATCCATTGTCACAACCTTGTGGACAGGCTGTAACAAGGAAACTATGTCGCAGGCATGGACATCGCTGATCACATAGACGCCACCGGCCTGCTGTGCCCACTGCCCGTGTTGAAGCTGCGCAAGCGCATCGGCGCATTGGCGCCGGGGCAGCTTATCGAACTACGCGCGGACGATCCCGCCGCCGTGGTGGATGTGCCGCATTACTGCAACGAATCCGGGCACGAGTTGGTTTCACTCACCGAGGCGGATGGCGCACAAATCTATATTCTGCGCAAAGCGTCCTGATACCCGGTCGCGCAACGAAAAATGCCGCGCCCTAGGGACGCGGCATTCAGTTTATTTCCGAACCGGGCCGGGTTTACCGCCCGATTGACCACCACCCGCGCCGCTTGGGCTTGTCCGAAGACGTGTCTTCGGTCTTGCCCTCATCCGCTGCCTCAGGTTTGGCCGCCTCGGATTTGGCCGGTGCGGGTTCCGCTGCAACGGGATCGGGTGTTTTTACGTCATCCCCCGCTGGTCTTTCGGTCGTGACCTGCGCGTTTTCTGTTACCGCTTCGGCCACGGGCGCCGGGGCCACCGTTTCGGCCACAGGCTCGGGCGCTTTCTTGGCAGGCGCTTTCTTGACCGGGGCTTTACGCGTCCGAGGCTTGGGGGCCGGTTTCGCGGCTTGCGTTTCACTATCAGCCTCGGCTGATGGCTTGGCCGCGTCGCCGGCGGATTGTTCGGCTGGCTGTTCGGTACCCGCCTTTTTCACACGGGGCTTGCGGGTGCGCTTGGGCTTGGGCTTTGCCTCGGCCTCTTCAGGCGCCGCTTCGGCGACTTTGTCGGCGGCCCCCTCGTCGGGCGTATCCGCAGCGTCCACCGCCACCGCTACCGGTGCATCAGCCTCGGGCTTTTTGCGCGGTTTTCTTGTGCGCTTGGGCTTGGGCTTTGTGGCTGCATCGTCTTTCGCCTCTGTGGCGGCATCTGCGCCACCCTCGGGGGCATCGGACGGCGTCGGCGCGTCAGCGCTTTGCTCAGCGGTCTGACCGTTGTCATCCTGACCATTGGTGTCGCCCTGCGCGGCCTGATCCTCAGCACCATTGCCTTTGGATTTGGACCGGCGCCGACGCCGACGGCGGCGCTTCTTGGGCTTGTCTTCGCCGTCATCCAAGGCGTCATGGGCCTGATCCGGCGCTTCGCTCGCGACGACCTCTTGCTCGTCCTCGGCCTCCTCCATCAAAGAGCTGTCCACCGACACGACCGGCGCGGCAACCTCGGGCACGCTGCGCGTCGCGGTTTTGAACTTTTCAAGCGCAAAATCGGGGCTGATCAAAATGGGATCGCCTTCGACCCGCACCGAAAGACCATAGCGCGCCTCGATCTGGGCGACATGTTCACGCTTTTGGTTCATCAGGAAATTGGCAATGCCGACCGGACATTTTACCAACACCTCACGTGAGCGGCGGCGCACGCCCTCTTCTTCGATCTGGCGCAGAATAGACAAGGCCAGATTGTCGTCCGAGCGGATCAAGCCGGTGCCATGACAGGCCGGGCACGGCTGTGTTGTCGCCTCGATCATGCCGGGGCGCAAACGCTGGCGGCTCATCTCAAGCAGGCCAAACCCGGAAATCCGCCCCACCTGAATGCGGGCACGATCCGATTTCAGCTTGTCTTTCAGCTTTTTCTCGACGGCGTTGTTGTTCTTGCGCTCGTCCATGTCGATAAAGTCGATCACGATCAGACCGGCCAGATCACGCAGACGCAACTGGCGCGCGACTTCTTCGGCGGCCTCAAGGTTGGTCTTGAGCGCGGTTTCCTCGATCGAGCCTTCCTTGGTCGCCCGTCCCGAGTTGACGTCAACCGCAACAAGCGCCTCGGTGACACCGATCACGATATACCCGCCAGAGCGCAACTGAACTGTCGGGTTGAACATCGAACTCAGATAGCTTTCCACCTGATAACGCGCAAACAGCGGCATCTGATCGGCATAAAGCTTCACGTTTTTGGCGTGCGACGGCATGATCATCTTCATGAAGTCCTTGGCGATACGGTAGCCGCGTTCGCCTTCCACCAGAACCTCGTCGATATCGCGGTTATAAAGATCGCGGATCGAGCGTTTGATCAGATCGCCTTCTTCGTAAATCTTTGCAGGCGCGACGGATTTCAGCGTCAATTCGCGGATCTGTTCCCACAAGCGCTGCAGATATTCGTAATCGCGTTTGATTTCCGATTTCGTCCGCTTGGCCCCGGCTGTGCGCACGATCAGGCCCGCGCCTTGGGGCACGTCGATCTCGTTCGCGATCTCCTTGAGTTTCTTGCGGTCGACGGCGTTCGTGATCTTACGCGAGATACCACCGCCACGCGCCGTGTTGGGCATCAACACACAATACCGGCCCGCCAGCGACAGATACGTGGTCAGCGCGGCCCCCTTGTTGCCCCGCTCTTCCTTGACGACCTGCACCAGCAGGATCTGCCGCACCTTGATCACTTCTTGAATCTTGTATTTGCGCGGACGCGGTTTGCGCACCGGGCGAATGTCTTCGCTGTCATCATCATCGGCGACCGACTCGATGCTGTCATCCTTGCCGGCGGCGTCCGACCGCCGGGCGTCATCGGTATCGTCATCTGCGAACGCGACGGCATCCCCGTCAGGCGCATCGGCCTCGGCACTGGTTGCGTCAACGTCGCTATCAAGCGGTTCTTCAACCGGGGTCTCGGCGACCGTTTCAACCGGCGATGTGCCTTCGGGCAGATCGCCGTCAAGGTCGATCGTTTCCATGCCCGCAACGTGATCGGCGGTGCTGTCGCCACCATCGGTCACAAGCGCGTCTTGGCTGTCCACCTTGGCCGGTTTCGAACGCGACCGGCTGCGCCGTTTCGGGGCATCTTCTTCTTCGTCGCGGGCGCGCATCGCCTCGGCGTAGGCGCGCTCTTCCTCCATCAGCTTTTCGCGGTCGGCAACGGGGATCTGATAATAGTCCGGATGAATTTCCGAAAAGGCAAGAAAGCCGTGGCGATTGCCGCCATAATCCACGAACGCCGCCTGAAGCGACGGTTCAACCCGTGTTACTTTTGCAAGATAGATGTTGCCGGCAAGTTGCCGTTTGTTCTCGGATTCAAAGTCGAACTCCTCAACCTTGTTTCCGTCAACCACCACGACGCGGGTCTCTTCCGCGTGGGTGGCATCGATAAGCATTTTATTGGCCATGTTTTCCGTTTACTCCGCGTCAGATCGGCCGGGCCCGGTGGGGCGGCTGTCTGAGGCGGGTCTATGTTGGGGGCGATGGCGCAAACACTGAAAGGGGCCGCACCGAAGTGGCCCCTTTGGTTGTATGTGCTTGTTGCGCTTTTCATCGCGGTTCTTGGTCTCCGGCCCGAGCGACGGGCCAATTCAGCGCCTGCGCGTCCGGTCTACCGGGTCAGGCATGTAGGCGGCCCGGCAATGCGGGGCCAGATCGGTCTGTTTGGAGCGGCAGCACAAGGAGAGCGCCGTAATCGCCCGAAACAGCGAAACTTTTCGGGATACCCCGCGCGTCACGCGACGTGGTTCCTGCCCCCTTGATAGAGGGTTTTGCCCCCAAGTGACAATGCCAAATCGTGTTTCGTCCATATTGCGTGCCTTACGCGGACGTTGCACACACGCTCAGCCACGGGCCCAAGCCCCTGACACGCAGGCCACGCGCCGCGCCCGCGCTTAACCAAGATAGTCCGAGCGTTGCAGGCCATATTTGGCCATCTTCTCGTTCAGGGTGCGGCGCGGCAGGCACAATTCGTCCATCACCGAGGCAATCGACCCCTTGTGGCGGCGCATGGTGTTGTCGATCAACATGCGCTCGAACGCTTCGACATATTCCTTCAGCGGCTTGCCTTCGGTGGTCATCACCGGTTGCATCTCCTGATGGTCCGAAATCAACAACGACGCGATCGTGCCGCTGCCACGGCGCGACTGTAGCACCGCACGTTCGGCCACGTTGAACAACTGGCGCACATTGCCCGGCCACGGTGCCTGCAACAGCTGCGCGGCCTCTTGGGCGGACACTTGCGGCGCGTCGCAGCCGTAATCATCGGCAAATTGGTCGGCGAACCGGGTGAACAATGTCAGGATATCCTCACCGCGCTGCCGCAGCGGCGGCACTGTGATCCGCAAGCTGCCGAGGCGATAGAACAGGTCCGGGCGCAATGCGTCTTCGCATGTGCGGTCTTGCTCCTGCATGTTGGAAATCGCGACGATCCGGGTTTCCGGCGGCGCGCCCTCGTCGTTGATAAAGCTCAGCAAGCGCGACTGCACCGCATCGGACAAGGCGTCGACATCTTCCAGCACCAAGGTGCCGCCGCGCGCTTCTTCGACGGCGGGCAATTGACTGTCTTCGGGCTGCATCGGCCCGAACAGACGTTTAATCAACGCGTCCTCTTCCAAGGCGGCACAGGACAGCAGGACAAATTTCTTGCCCGCCCGCGACCCCACGGCATGTAGCGCGTGGGCGACCAGTGTTTTGCCAGTGCCGGTTTCGCCTTCGATCAGCACATGCCCATCGGCCTGCCCCAAATCCAGAATGTCCTCTTTCAGACGCTCCATGACCGGGCTTGCGCCGATCAGCTTTTTCATCAGCTGGCCACCATCAGACAATTCACGGCGCAATGCGCGGCTGTCCAGCGTCATCCGGCGGGCGTTGGTGGCTTTCTTGGCCAATTCATTCATCCGGTCCGGATTGAACGGCTTTTCCAGAAAATCATAGGCACCGATGCGCATCGCCTCGACCGCCATGGGCACATCCCCGTGTCCTGTGATCATGATCACCGGCAGGCTTGAATCCGTGCCCATCAATTTCTTGAGAAACTGCATCCCGTCCATTCCGGGCATTCTGATGTCCGTCACGACAATGCCGGGATAATCCGGGCCCAAAACCTTCAGTGCCTCCTCGGCGCTTGGAAAGGCTTCGGTGTCATAGCCGGACAGGGCCAGCCATTGGCTGATCGACTGGCGCATATCTTTTTCATCATCGACAATCGCGATTTTCATTGCGCTTGGCATGGCAGGTTACTCCGCTGCACGGGTTTCTTCTGTCAAAATAGGAAGCTGCACTTCAAATACAGCCCCTCCGCCCGATGCATTGCGTGCGGTCAGGCGTCCCCCAAGGTCGTTGACGATCCCCGATGAAATGGCAAGCCCCAGACCAAGGCCGTCACCCGGCTGTTTGGTGGTGTAGAACGGCTCGAACAGATTGTCGAAATTGTCGATCCCATGGCCATTGTCGCGCACGGTCAGCACGGCGGTTTCACCTGCCGCCAAAAGAATGTCGATATCGGGATCGTCGGCACCCTCGGTGGCATCCATGGCATTGCGCAACAGGTTGATCATCACCTGCTCAACCCGCACCCGATCGCCCATGATAAAGACCGGCTCTTTGGGCAAAGTGCGGGTGATATTCACTTGCCGCTGGCGCAACTGTGGCTCCATCATCGCGAGCGCTGATGACAACGAATCCCCAAGGTTTACGGGCTCGAACGTGTCGCCGCTTTGGCGCGCGTAGGATTTCAATTGCTTGGTGATCGCGCCCATGCGTTCCAGCAGGTCGTCAATTCTTTGAAACGAGGACAGCGCCTCATCAGGGCGGTTGCGCGTGAGCAAAAGGCGGGCACCGGCGAGGTAGGTTTTCATCGCCGCCAAAGGCTGATTCAACTCGTGGCTGACCGCCGCTGACATCTCGCCCAAGGCGGCCAGTTTCGAACTTTGCGCAAGCGTCTGTTCGGCCACGGCAAGGTTCTCTTGCACCCGCTCACGCTCGGCGATTTCCCGCTGCAAGCGCACGTTCAATGCGCGAAGCTCTGCCGATTCCCGCTGAAACAAGGCCATGCGCAGGGCGGTTTTGCGGTTCAGCATCCAGAACGCCAACGCCAAGAGAATCGCAAACCCCATGATCTCTAGCGCCAGAAACCCGTTCACTTTTTCGCGGACGCTGGCATAGGTGGTGAAACTGGCAATCCGCCAGCCGCGAAACGCCACCCGGCCCTCGACACGCATCACCGCTTCGCCCTGCACATAGGCATCGGCTGGCAGGGCCGTCCAATCGGCGGTGGCCTGAATGGCCCGCTCAATCGCGCTGTCCACGGGTTCGCGTTGCAGGGCCTCGGATTCGCTCAGGCCACGCCACCGCGGCTCGGTCGCAAGGATAATCTCGCCCTCGCTGTTCGTGACCAACACCGCATCGGAAATGCCCGCCCAAGCCCGTTCATATTTGCCCAGATCAACCTCGACCAGAATGACGCCGACAACCTGATTTTGGCTGTCGACGCGCCGGGAATAGAAGAACCGAAAACGGCCAGTTTCGTCGCGCAGAACCTTGAAAACAGTATCTTTCGAGCGTAGCGCATCCACGTAATACGGCGCTTGCCGGTGGGATTGCCCCAAGGAATTACGATCGGTCGAGGCGACCGTGCGCCCGTCGCGATCAAGCAAGGTCAAAGACGCCGCGCCGATCTCGTCCACGAATGAAATCAAACGCTGCGTCGACTGGGTGTAGTCGCCTGTATTCAGTGCAGAAATCAGCGCCGGGTCACGCGCCAGAAGCTGCGGAACGATTGCATTCTGGCGCAATTCGCTCAGCAGGTTGCCGCTATACAGCACCAGCCGCAATTCGGCCCGGTTGCGGGTGGTCTCGGTAAATCTGTCGGTCAGCAAGCGGTTGGTGACGACAACCACAGCCACCGCCACCACAACCAGAAACACAAACGCCAGCCGCGCCCGCCAACTGGTGGTGCGGCCGCGCTTCAAGTTAAGGTGGCCCGAAGGGTTGCTCATACAGTCAGATTACGCCGCCGCGCCCACTGGCTCAAGCACTCACGCGTTGGCCAGCTGTGCGACAAGGCTGTCGAACATCGGCGCCCCTTGAGTGCCGCCGTGCAACGGCTCGGCCATACGTTCGGGATGCGGCATCATACCAAGCACACGACGGTTGGACGACAGAACGCCCGCGATGTCATCCGCCGATCCATTGGGATTGTCGACGTATGTAAAGGCAACCCGCGCATCCCCGTGCAGACGCTTCAATGTCTCGGGGTCGGCGTAGTAATTGCCGTCATGATGCGCGATCGGCACAGTGATAATCTGCCCCGCGTCATATCCGGCGGTAAACGGGCTGTCTGCCGTGTCGATCCGCAGATCAACCGGCTTGCAGATATATTTCAGGTTGGCATTGCGCAGCAAAACACCGGGCAACAGGCCGGTTTCCGTCAGCACCTGAAACCCGTTGCAGATGCCCAGAACGTAGCCGCCCTTTTCGGCATGGGCCACGACCGACCGGCAAATCGGTGAATTGGCGGCAATCGCGCCGCAGCGCAGGTAATCGCCAAAGGAAAACCCGCCGGGCACACCGATGATGTCCACCCCGTCGGGCAAGGCCGTATCCTTGTGCCAGACCATCGAAACCTTGGCCCCTGCCCGTTCAAAAGCCACCGCAAGGTCACGGTCACAGTTCGAGCCGGGGAAAACGATAACAGCCGCGTGCATCAGGCGATCTCCACGCTGTAGCTTTCGATGACGGTGTTTGCCAAAAGCTTTTCACACATTTCGGTGACAGTGGCGCGGGCCGTGTCGGCGTCGGTCTCGGCCAAGTCCAGCTCGATCACCTTGCCTTGCCGGACACCTTCTACCCCGTCGAACCCCAACTGGCCAAGGGCATGGCGCACGGCCTCGCCTTGCGGGTCCAGAACGCCGGATTTCAGCATGACGTGAACGCGTGCTTTCATGAGTGTATTTCCCGTTCGTTTCAAGCGGCGCTTTGGCCGCGGTCATCATGGTTGCAGTCAGTTGATCAGCGTGGGCCGCGCCATCGGCGTGGCGCCTTTCGGCATCACGCCAAGCCG
>Ga0102929_1002326_pt1 | contig 11290 bp, 9 predicted proteins | sample SalPonR1_B_D2_MG_FD_78510 | JGI IMG/M metagenome (GOLD analysis project Ga0102929, IMG submission 78510) | Salt pond soil microbial communities from South San Francisco under conditions of wetland restoration - Salt Pond MetaG R1_B_D2_MG | ecosystem: Environmental > Aquatic > Marine > Intertidal... | reverse complement strand
CTCTAAAAAATTAAACCTGGCCTGTTGCGATTGTATGACAAGGTTTTTCGCGGCTAATGCTTTATTATTTTGTGCCTTCTCCAATTCAATTTTTGCCTGTTTTACCAGGGCATTTCTTTGAAAGCTTGAAAAAATGGGAACATCAACATTAACACCAATAATATTATTGATGGTAAAATCAAAAGCGGCTTTATTCGTTTTATCCTGGTAGGTATAAAAAGCCGATACGTTAGGCAGGTACTTTGTTTTCTCCCGTTTATAGTTCAATTCAGAAACGCGTTCCTGATTTTCGGCCAGCCGGTAATCAACATTTTCCATCAAATCAAACTCCGGAATAGTAGCAGCCGATTGAATCATCGATGCCTCCAGGTGGTCTAAATCATCCGTTAATACCAGCCGGGTATTTAAACCGGTACCTAACAATACCTTAAACAGCTTGCGCGAAATATCTATCTGTCTTTCGATGGTTTTTTGGGTATTGACCAGGCTGTTGTAAGTAATCTGCAGCTGGTCTACATCTGTTTCCTCCATAAAACCCTGCTTATAAAGCTGCCGGGTTTCATTGAGCAGCGATTCAATATTTTGTAGTGATGAGTCGGTAATGGCTCTATTCCGTTCCAGAATTAACACCGAAACATAACTGGTAATCACCCCGTTTTTTGTTTCAATATTCTGTTTCTCGTGGCTTAACTGCGAAATCTTTAAAAATGTTTTCGATGCCTGCAGTCCTACGATATATTCGCCGCTAAAAATAAGCTGCGACAAGGTAAGCGAATAGGTTGAGCTGTTTTTTACACCCAGCTTGATGGACTGTGTTTCACCGGTCATGGGATCCGCCATATCAAAGGTGGGCAGGTCGCCCGGAATATGTTGGTAATTGAAGTTCCCGTTTACCTGAGGCAATCCTATGGCTGTGGTTTCCCACACTTTTTTTCTTGCCGCCTCAATGTCCAGTGCCGCATTTTGCAGAGTTATATTATTCTGAAGGGCATAATCCAACGCATCCTGCAACGATAATTCCAGCGAAGCAGTGTTTTCCTGCGCCCAGCCGCCGGAAAAACCCAACATCAAAATTATACCTACAATTAAAAATTTGTTTTTCATCATGATCTGAATCGTTTTAACATTTATATCAAAAATTCCTGTATATCAATTGTTTTAAGTGTTTTATCCAACTCTTCAATCCCTTTTTGGTTGGCAATACCACGAATATGATAAATGAATAATTCCAAAATATTTTCCGGCTTAAGCATTTCCTGGGGATCAAAAAACTCATCAGCACTAAAATTCAAAAACCGGCTGGTTTGAATTTTAGCGATAATCTCTTCATTTAATTCTTTTCTGAACAATCCTTCTTGTTTGCCTTTCTGAATATTTTTAAGGGTCGCATTATACATTCTTTCCTTACGTATATTTTGCAACTTATTAAACAAAACAGGATAATATTTCTGTAAATCGTATTCCGTTGCCGGGTTTTGATATTTGATTGATTTAATGACCTGTATTCCCACAGTAATCAACTCTTCAATGGCATTATAATTTTTTTCAAAAATTTCTAAAAACTCACACTCTCTCTCAAATAAAAGATAATCCAATACCTTTTCTACCAAATCGTTTTTATTCTCAACATATTGATAAAGCGTTTTTTTAGACATGCCTAATTCCCGGGCAACATCATCCATGGTAACACTTTTAATGCCATATTTACTGTAAAGTGCCCCTACCCGTTCCAGAATATTTTGCAGTTCTTTATCCATAATTTTAAAATTTGAGAGCAAAACTAACCAAAAAAACTTTGGAAACAAAAATTTTATTAAAAGTTTCCGGAGTTTATTAAAAAAACAAGTTTTAACAAAAAAATGGTATCCTGCGTTAATGGAGTATTACTTTTTTGTTAAAGAAAATTCCCCAACCGAAACCATCAACCCGGCAAAAGAAAATTTTTTGGACAGGAAACAGCCGGCGGGCATGGGTTTAATTTTCCACATTTTCAGTGAATACAAAAACCGGTGAACAATCCTAAGCGCTTTTTGTACTATTTCTACTAAAAAATTTTAAATAAATGAACCACTTAATAATAATCGCCCATCCGCGAAAAGACAGTTTAAATTACAAGGTAAAGGACAGTATCAAAGACACTTTTAGAGCACAGGGAGATAAAGTAAAAATTAGGGATTTGTACTCCATGAACTTCAGTACGGTATTGGGTTACGAGGAGCTTAAATATTTAAAAGAGGGGAATGTTTGCCCCGACATTTTGGTTGAGCAAAGTTATATTTCATGGGCCGATGAGTTAACGTTTATCTATCCTCTGTGGTGGAATGCGTTCCCGGCGATATTAAAAGGGTATATCGACCGGGTGTTTACCCATGGTTTTGCCTTTAAAGTCACCGACAAGGGTATTGAAGGTTTGTTGAAAGGAAAACGGGTACGTTTAATTACTTCGGCCGGAATGGATGAGCAGTCTCTTAAAGATATGGACATCTTCAACAGCTTAAAAACCACTCAGGATAAAGGTGTTTTTGAATTTTGCGGGATGGAAACCATGGACCATATCTACATTACGGAAAGCACAAAATTAAGTCATGAACAAAAGGAAGGTGTATTAAACCGGCTCGTTCATACCATTCAAAAGAATCCTCTGAGCGGATCAAAACAGATGCAATATTCTAAATAATCGGGTCGCCTCTATCTTTGTGCCATCCGGGATAAAAACAATCTTTCTTTTTACCACCCTCTTGATCCCCCTGCCTCGGCAGGTTTTATTTAAAATACTGAAAACCTCAAGGTTTTTGAAACCTTGAGGTTTATTACTTGCAGTCATTCAGTCCCGGCGTGTTTTTGAAATTTACTATCAGTGAGGGCTTCGCTCAAAGCGAAACCCTCACTTGCTTAAAACCTCTTTCTTTATTCCACCCTCATATTCTCCTTTTTGTGAACCAAACTGCTGCAAAAGATCACCTGTAAGGCTTACCCTTTATGTCGTCTGCGTAAAAATTGAAAAATCCAGGATTATGGAGTTTTGATGAATACCACAAAAAAGGTTAGAATCCAAAATTAGCGCCAAAAGAGAAGGTACTCATTTTTCCATGATACACCCGGGGAGTGTACTTATCCAACTCGCCGGTAATATTACTGTAAAGATAATGGATAAAGAGATAGCCATCGTTTATTACCTGGTAACGAGCCTGTAATGACAACGACTGATTTTCCCATTCTACCTCATCTATAAAGGGATTTCCCAGCCGGGAGCCTCCTAGCTCATCATAATCTTTTCCTTTTTGTGCAAGCATCCATGCAAATTTTAACGACAGTGTTTTTACCGGTTTTACCTGCAATGCCAGATACACTTCCTGTGCATTGTCCATTAAGTAATGGCCAAGATTATACCCGTTACTCTCAAACGTAGTGGTTGGAATATGATGCTTGTAGGTTAACGGCATGGTTTTGGTATATTCGGCTGTGATGAATGTATTGGGAATCAGATCCGTTATTCGCATGCTTGTTTTTATGCTCCAGAAATTCCATACGGTATCATTCAAAAAGCGGCTGGTAGACAGCTCATCGATAAACAGCGTAGCCGAAAGATGGACTTTTTTAATATTTCTCGAACTTATATCAAAAAACATTTGTGAATTTTGGCCCACATTGCGTCCCGATTTATCGGTAGCATTATAGGTATGATCCACCGATTTGTAAAACATCACAGGAATTAAATACTGTAGCTGCGGTCCGCTGGCGCTGTATATCACCGAATTTCCTGCCGAGATATAGAGTTTATCCAGGGGTTTAAAGGTAAAGAGGTTCGCTGCCAGGTATTTGTTAAACATCATATCCCGGCGGTCGGTGCCATAGGCATTGGTAAAAGTCAGGGAGGAAGCACTGTCGATCACTTCCGACACCAGCCACCCGTGGACCCAGTTAAACTCGAACCACTTGGCCGGTTTGAGCTGCAATTTAAGGTGAGCAAAAGAAGGCGTTCTTCCCGAAAAGATATTAGCTCCCTGGTAGTTGTTGCCCCACTGAAAATGGTCTTTAACCACACCAAAAGACCCCCAGCTCCAGCTATAGGTGAGCCCTCCGCGCATTTCACTAAAATCCCCTCCATCATCCACATACTTATAATTTGCTCCCATCCGCCGGGTAAGGAAGTCTTCTTTGGCCAGAAACACACTTTCATGATTATCGCGTAAGCTGGCATAAAACCCAAAGTGATCCCCTACATATGCATGGGCTTCTGCACCATTCCACCGGTGGTAAAAGCTACCGCTGTCATTCATAAAATATTCTGTTCCCAGGATAGCATTGACAGAAAAAGAAAACAATGAATCTTTGTAGTATAAAATATCAAGCCGCCTGTCGAAATTTTTATCTTCTTTCAGTTCTTTCGCAAAATCCTTGAAATAAAAATCCAGCTCAGCCTGCTGTCTTTTATTGAGGGGGTGTTCGCTTTCGCGGATATCTTTCAGCTTTTGGGCGATAAAAATCCGCGAGTATGGTTTTACCGTTGTATTTAAATCAATAACACCCAGCGTAGCAAACTCATCCAGAAATTCGTAAACGGACTGGTTTGAGGTATGGTAATACACTTCCTGTGCTATGGACAGGTTTGAAATCATTACCAAAAGGATAAATACCGTTTTCTTCATTATAAATTAATCTTTCGCTTTACATCAATAAAACACTATGCGCTTCGTGCTCTTTTAAATAAGATATTCCAGACAGCTTTCCAGAAATACCTCCAGTCGGTTAACAGCGGATGTTTTTCGTAAGCCTTAAGGTACTTTAACTCCGAGGCCTGAATCTCATCGAGTGATTTGGGCAAATCGACATAAAACGGAGGAATAAGGCCGGGCTTGGCTTTTGTTCTTTTTTCCTGTAGTTCTTTCGAGTATAACCCAAAATAGTGTTTGCTCAGGGGACGTACACCTACAATTTTTAAATCACCCCGGAACAGGTTGATCAACATAGGCAGCTCATCGATCCAAAATTTACGAAAAAATTTACCGATCGTGGTTACCCGGAAATCATTTTTAAACTTCCCTCCTTCTTCGAGTGCTGATTTCTCGTAAACATACTCCTGCAAATACTCGGCATAGGGATGCATGGTTCGCAACTTATATACCTGAATTTTGTTTCCGTTTTTTCCAATACGGTTCAACTTTACCAGCGGTCCATAGGTCGGTTCCATATCAAAGTAAGGATCACTGATTTTGAGGGCTACAAAATAGAGCCACCCTTTGATCTCTTTTTCATTCGCGATTTTAAACCCGCACGAATACAACCGCCCGAAAGTTTCTGCTTTGGATATCACCCGGTTGTTTCCCCGGGTAAAAAAGAAGTAAATGCGTTTGGTAAGGTTAAACTTCGGAAATACCCGTTTTAAAATAAAATCCAGCAAATAATAGATACGATTCAGTACCGGAGGATATTTATGTAATATGCGTTTTTTCCGCTGGTCTTTGGTCTCGACACATCCTATAAAAACACCTCCATCCAACAGCTTCCGGTTAACCGACTCAAAAAACTTATTGATAAAGCGAATATCGTTGATACGTTTTAAGTTTACCAGTTTATGATACGCTTTCTCGGGCAGTTTATTCACATTAAAGCGGGTGGTGGTTGCCAGTAACGAATAGTTCGGAATATTCAGGTCTATATTTTCGGTTAAGAACTGAAAAACCTCTACTCCGGCTTCTTCAACAATGGTCTCCCGGATATTTTCCGGAACAGGATCGAGGGATATTTCCGGGGGAAAAGGCTCCGCCTTTGGAATTGCGTCTTCCCTTCCTACAATACGCTGATAACTCTCAAAAACTTTGGAGTTATCCGTTCCTGCCGGGGAGTTACAAATGTAATAATCGCAAAAGGCAAAAATAAGCTCCCATCCAGCCGCAATGCCAATGGTTCCAAAAACAATCAACCGCGAATAATTTTGGGATTGAAAAAGAAACATTAAAATGGTAATGATCCCCGTAATAAATATATTGGTGATAATTATATGCAGGAATGCACGTCTAAGCCTTAGTCGCTCGGGAGCTGAATATTTTTTAGCGATCAAAGAAACAAGCACCCATAGGGTTATAAAAACAATAAGCGGAAGGGTATATCGGGGAAAATACGAGGATGGTTCTCCGGGTTTGATCCATAATATGAGGCCCAGCGAAACAAGCAAGGCAACAATATCAAAAAATACATTTATAAAAAGCGATCGGCGACTCATCTTTTTTTACCTGTAAAATTTTACGGGATGACCGTTTTATTTTGTAAATTTAAAGTTAATGAATCCTTTTCAAAAACTATATATTTTGAGGTTAGAAAGCAAAAAAAACCGAATATGTGAATGGTTGCAGAAAGAATATAACGCTTAGAGAAGGGCAATAATACATTTGCCTGGTTAAAAATCACATTCGAAGCGCATTACTTTTTGGAAGGCCGGTTATGGAGTCCGCACTCCTTTTTCTCGGGTTCTTCCCACCACCATCTTCCGGCACGGACATCCTCACCCGGTTTTACCGCCCGCGTACAGGGCTGACAGCCAATGCTTGGAAAACCTTTATCATGAAGCTCATTATACGGAACTTTATGTTGCCTGATGTAATCCCAAAGCTCCTGTTCGGACCAATCAATCAACGGGTTGATCTTAAACAGGCCGTTTTGCTCGTCCCATTCAACCACTTTATTATTTATCCGGGTCACCGACTGTTCCTTGCGCAAACCACAAATCCAGGCATCCATCCCTTGAAACGCTCTTTTTAACGGTTCTTTTTTCCGTAAAAAGCAACACCTTTGCCGGTTCTCCACACTTCGATAAAAAAGGTTTATGCCTTTTTCTTCTACCATCTCTTCAACTTTCTTATAGTCGGGGAAATACACTTTTATCCTGATGTTGTAATAATTACAAGTCTTTTCAAGGATGTCGTAGGTTTCCGGGAACATCCTTCCGGTATCCAGCGTAAAAATCGTAATGTTCCTTTTGATTTTACTAAGCATATCAGTAATTACCTGGTCTTCGGCACCCAGGCTCGAAGCAAAAGTAATTTTTTGTCCAAAATGATCAATGGCAAACATTAAAACCTCTTCGGGAGATTTATCTTTTAACCGGATGGTAAGCTGTCTTGCCTTTTCAACCTTGTCCATTATAATTTTTTTATAGGGTTCAGACCCGCAAATGTACAAAATATTCTTTAACCTGATGGGAGTCCAAAAAGTTAACGAAACGTATTGATAATGAAAATCAGGGTTGCTAAAGTCTGACTGCCGGAGGGGGTCGGTCCATGCTCGTTCTCAACAATTTTTCCTGATGGAACAGAAGGGTAAAAATCGTTGTAACCCTAAAAAAAGCTTACCGCACCCTCGCACACAACATTCTATTGCAAACATTCTCAGTCACATACTATTTTTTTATAAAATAAACTGCATATACTTATTTGATTATACAGCTTTTATTTTTTAAGTTTACATTCTTTGTTTCATCAAAATTTGATGCTATGATACCAGAAAATTTCATCAAGTACATTGAAGACAGTATAATAAAAAACTGGGACTATCCGGCACTTTCCGACTACCAGGGCAAAAGTTACACATATGGTGAAGTAGCAAGAAAAATTGTCCGTATACATATTATGTTCGAAGAATGTAATGTAAAAAAAGGAGATAAAATAGCTTTAATCGGAAAAAATTCGGCCAACTGGGCCATGACCTATTTAGCGATTGTAACCTATGGTGCAGTGGTGGTTCCTATCCTTCCGGACTTTCTGCCCAATGATGTTCATCATATTGTCAATCATTCCGATTCTATTGTACTGTTTACCGGAGATCCTGTGTGGGAAAACTTAGATGAAAGCAGTATGCCTGACCTGAGAGCAATTTTTTCGCTTACCGATTTCAGAATGCTTGTTGAGGGCAAAAATGAAAAAGTAAACGAGACCTTACAAAAAATTGATGAGCTTTACGAAGAATTTTTTCCCGGCGGAATAACCGCCCAAAAATTAGCGTTCGACGAGATTTCCAACGAAGAGGTGGGAGTATTAAACTATACCTCGGGGACTACCGGTTTTTCAAAAGGGGTTGTTTTGCCTCTGAACAGCCTGGCGGCCAACGTTCGCTATGCACACAGAAATATGCCCTTAAACCCCGGAGACCGTATTGTTTCGTTTCTTCCGTTAGCGCACACCTACGGATGTGCTTTTGAATTTTTATGGCCGTTTACGGTAGGGTGCCATATTCACTTTTTAACCCGCACCCCTTCGCCCAAAATACTGATCCAGGCATTCCAGGAAGTAAAGCCTGCCATTGTTATCACTGTCCCGTTGATCATTGAAAAAATCTACAAAAAACAGATTTTACCATTACTGGACAAGAAATCGATGCAGCTATTGCTCAATGTTCCTATCCTTGACAAAGCCATTTACCAGAAAATTAAAAATAAACTTACCGATGTGTTTGGCGGTAATTTCAAAGAAGTGGTACTGGGAGGTGCTGCCCTGAACAAAGATGTTGAAGCCTTTCTGAACAAGATAAAATTCAACTATTCGGTTGGTTACGGAATGACTGAATGTGGTCCGTTAATCAGCTATGCCAACTGGGACAAAACAAGATACCGATCCTCCGGGAAGCTGGTTGATACCCTTGAAATAATGATTGATTCGAAGGATCCCTATAAAGAGGTGGGCGAGATTTTAGTCCGTGGAGAAAATTTAATGTACGGGTACTATAAAAATGTGGAAGCCACCGAACAGGCCATTGATAAAGACGGATGGTTACATACCGGTGATTTGGGTGTTACCGATGAAGAAAATTTTGTTTTTATTAAAGGACGAAGTAAAAGTGTTATTGTCGGACCTTCAGGCGAGAATATTTATCCCGAAGAGATCGAAGCCAGAATAAACAATTTAGCTTACGTACAGGAATCGGTTGTGATTGAAAAAGACAACAAGTTGATTGCGCTGGTATATCCGGATTATGAGTTGGTTGATATAGATAAAGTAAGTGAGTCGGGATTGAACGAAATCATGGAAGGGTATAAAAGTGAAATTAATACTTCGCTGGCCAAATATATGCAAATCTCCAGCATTAAAATATGGCCCGAAGAATTTAAGAAAACACCCAAACGAAGTATTAAACGGTATTTATATGATGCCGATTCGATTTAAATTTTTACCAATAGTATATTTTACATATTACTTTTTAAAAGCCTTTTATTTATCCGGGAAGAAAAAACGAAACCCTACAGCAAAAGAAAAAATTTTTGAGCTCCTTTCTTTGCCGGTAATAAGATCTTAAAAATGGATAATCGCTACACTAATTATTTATTCATTATCTTTGAAAAAAAAGTAGGATATTCATTGTGAAACATTTTGCTATTATCGTTGCCGGAGGCTCCGGCGAAAGGATGAAAAGTACGGTTCCAAAACAGTTTTTAGAGATTAACGGAACCCCGGTATTAATGCTTAGCATTACTGCCTTTGTTCGCTTTAACCCTGACATAAAAATTATTGTGGCTTTACCTGAAGAGCAGATAGCCTATTGGAAGGAGCTTTGCCATAAATATGTTTTTAGCCTTAAGCATGAAATAGTTGCCGGAGGTAAAACACGCTACCATTCGGTGAGAAATGCCTTAACAAAAATTGATTCGGAAGGTGTTGTCGCCATTCATGATGGTGTTCGTCCGCTGGTGAATCAACAAACCATACAACGCGTTTTTGAAACTGCCACGTTAAAAGGGAATGCGATCCCGTATATTGATATCGCGGACTCTGTGCGGCAGGTAAATAAAGATAAAAACCACCCTGTTGACCGAACAAAATATAAACTCATTCAAACCCCCCAGGCTTTCGAAAGTAAAATCATTCGAAAAGCTTATGAACAGCCTTTTGACCCCCTATTTACAGATGATGCCAGTGTAGCCGAAAAAGCAAAACAAAAAATCAACCTGGTAGCGGGTAATCCTGAAAATATCAAAATAACCACCCGGGTTGATTTAATGATGGCAAATGCATTATCCGGTTATTTATCCGAATGAAAAACCATAAACGGAATATTGGTATGAAAAAGTACCTTTCTTGCTTTGCTGGGATTAAATAATTTAGAAATAATGTTCCTTTTATGGGTTACCATCGAAATGATATCGATATTCTTATTCCGAACAAACTCCTGTACTCCTTTCAAAAAATCCTCCTCTTCGATGATAGAACATTCTACTTCATAATCTCCATATTGCTCTTTAAGTTTCGTTTTAAGGCTATCCATCTTTACTTTATCCCATACATTGGAGTCGGGAGTACCAATATGCACACAGTATAAACGGATATCAAAAGGAGCAACAATATTCATCAGTTTTTTCATTGCGTTGTAATCCGACTCATCGAAATCGGTAGCATACATAATATTAATGGTAGCAATGCCCTGATAAATAGAATCTTCAGGTATGACCAAAACAGGGATTCGGGCATCTTCAATAATTTTGGCGGTAACACTGCCAATCAAATCATTTTCCCGCTCACCCTGTCCTCTTGTTCCGATAATAATTACTTCAGGCTTATATTCTTCACTTTTAGCAATTATTTCATCACTGGCAATACCACTTATCAGCTCGTAATCAATCTTAACTCCTTCGATATGATCTCTTTCAATTTTCTCCATCAAATCATTATAAAAGCTTTCCATGTTTTCTTTGGCACGCACTTCAATCTCCCGGATGATCTCATCCATATTTACCTGATAATAATAGGTATCGGTAAGCGGCATGGAGTTAATAATGGGGTTATAGTAAACATGCAAAAGCTTAATCTCTGCATTAAGCCTTTCGGCCAGACCAACGGCGTAACGGCATGCATTAACCGAATAATCACTAAAATCAATGGGCACCAGTATTTTCTGTACGTTTTTAGAATCGGTTTCATCGGTTTCTTTTTCTTCCTGCCGGAACTGCTCGCTTATCTTCTCTACAATACGCAATGCTTTTTCCAGATTGCCCGAATTAACACGTACTTTTACTCCTCCTGAAACAGAGGAATAAATGAGATTTACATTTTTCAGGTAGCATTTGATTCCCTCAGCCTCGAGCCGGGTACGTATTATTTCGGCCCGCTGGTAATTATGAATGGCAATTGTTACTAAACGTTCTTCCATAACCCAAAATTTTAATGTCCATAAAACACTCGTTCATTGATACTAATTGGTATAATTTTTAGCACCAATCTTGGTAAAAAACTTATCCGCAAAAATATTCAGCTCGTCCGGCAACATGTTGATAAGCTTTTGAAAATCAGGTTTTGTATCTCTTTTG
>Ga0102929_1002325_pt1 | contig 11296 bp, 10 predicted proteins | sample SalPonR1_B_D2_MG_FD_78510 | JGI IMG/M metagenome (GOLD analysis project Ga0102929, IMG submission 78510) | Salt pond soil microbial communities from South San Francisco under conditions of wetland restoration - Salt Pond MetaG R1_B_D2_MG | ecosystem: Environmental > Aquatic > Marine > Intertidal... | reverse complement strand
TGAATTAGATGAACAAATATTTCTTACACATGGAATTTCGGACATGGATGATTGGATTGTTGATGGCTGTTTTGGCCGGGGCTTGGTTTCTCATATTTCGAAAGCGAAAACCCAAAAATACGCCTCTGCCTGATGGATGGAAGAAGTTGATGGCCGAAAAGGTTCCATTTTATAGCAAATTGGGGCCGGAGGACAAAAAGCGTTTTGAAGAGGATGTCCAGCAATTTCTGGGTGCGGTCAAGGTAATTGGAATAGATACCAAGGTGGAAACGCTTGATCGAATTTTAGTGGCATCAAGCGCAGTCATTCCCTTATTTGGTTTCCCCGGTTGGACCTACACCAAGCTTAACGAGGTCTTGTTGTATCCAAGGCAATTTGATCGTGATTTTAGAACTGAGGGAGAAGATCGACGCATTTTAGGGATGGTTGGGGATGGTTACATGAGCAGAACCATGGTTTTGTCGCGGCCGGCTTTACATCAATCATTCTCATCTAAAAGCAGTAAATCGCATTTAGGTATCCACGAATTTGTGCACTTGTTAGATAAAGCAGACGGATCCACTGATGGGGTGCCTGAAATTTTTCTGGACAATGAATTCATTCATCCCTGGGCTGAATTTATTCGTAAAAAGATTGAGGAAATGCGCGACCAGGGTTCAGATATTGATGGGTACGGAGCGACGAGCCCATCAGAGTTTTTTCCGGTTGTAGCGGAATATTTTTTTAAGCGCCCCCAGTTACTTGAAAAAAAGCACCCAAAACTTTACCAACAGATGGAAAAGATTTTTCGACAAGACCTGACGGATAGTTGAATACTTTGCAGCATGCGCTTCTTTTAACATCCGGAGTCTCTCATGACTTGCTTATAAGCCCAAGAGCTATGAGCCAATTATTTAAGCCAATATTCATTATCTCTTCTGAGCCAATTGTTTTGAGCCTTTCGGAACAGATTTGCGATCATAATAATCATGTCCTGCATGTGTTGATGTGATCGCTTAAATCTTACAATTCAGCATATCGATTCATATTTTCTATGATGCTGCTGTTTACTACACTTCTGTATCTTTTTTTACAATGCACCACAATGGGTTTATGGTATGTCCGCGCTTCATATTCATTATTCATTCAAGTGTATGATCTCCAAATAGGCGTAGGTAGCTTGATATTTTCTTGGTATTGTCTATTTATAACACCTGGTTAAGATTAAGAGGGATATTGTGTTATTTCTCTAAACAGATTCTATTTAGGAGCCAAGAACCTATGTTGGATAAAGCCCTGGCAAGTTTATGGAGCAGCTTTATTCTTATTTAGAGACTTTTGATAACCGAATCGGTTACGCGTTCACTATAACTGTTTATTTTCCAATGTCCGGGGTTCCACCCTTTTAGAAAGCGATGAAAGTCAGCCCAGGCTAGTCGATACATAGAGCGCCATTCCTTTTCAAGTGTTTCATTTCTGTTTGGTAGTGCACCTTGTAAGAAATAGAAGTACGTATCGAGTATTTTTGACTCTAATTTTTCACACTCCTGCTCATCCAGGCAACTCCCAATAAAATAGGCCACATCTTTCATCCCGCATCCACCGCCTACATATTGAAAATCCACGCCGGCCACCTGTCCTATCGGAGAAAAGCAAAAGTTAGCAAGCTTGGCATCTCCGTGAACAAGTGATTTATACCTGCAGTTGTTCAGTTTATAATCAATGAGGGGGGCAGCTTCCTTCAGTTTCACATCTTTTAAAGAGACCAATTCATCTGGGCGTGTATCCAGGTGCCAATACGTTCCGTTTTGCCAAAGACCATCTGGTATTTTACCTAAATAGCTAGCGTGAAATTGTGCCAACCATTGGAGGCAGCCAGCAATATCCTCCCATTCGACTGATTTCTTTCTCAAGGCATAACCTGCTTCGTCCAGGTCTTCCAGGATTATCATGACTTCATCCCCACATCTCTCTATACCAAAGCAGTGGGGTAGGCGAGCGGTGCATGATTGACTGTAGTTCTTGTACCAATTGGCCTCTACCTGATAAGATTTGAGCTTTCTTTCATGACCGATATCTGTATTCCATCCCCGGGGATGATGATTGTGTTTGGTTGTTCGGATATGCTTTATGACTACAGTCGGCACAGAGGCATTCTTCAGTGCCACTCGCAGAATGGTGCCATAACCACTCCACAGCTCCTGGATCTGTTCTTGTATTTTGATGCATTCGGCGTCAGTTTGCCGGAGTATAAAGGATTTAAAGGTTTCATTCATGGTTTCACAAAAATAAAGTACGACTTCGAAATCCTGGCAATACTTTTATTGCCTGCAGACAACTGTTTACGATGTTAACACAAAAAATATCATCAAGATGCGCTCTTCATTGACCATTGGTTCTGGTATTCAAACCTAATGCAGGCAATGTCTTCTTGCTCGAAGAAACAAGGGCCAAGCAGCATTCCCTTTGTATAGGACAGCGCTATTCACATTCTCATGCAATATTTGGATTAAAGCATCTGAGATAGTACTGGAAATAGACAGCCGCACAAACCAAGAGCGGTTTAGAAATGGTTTACCACGATAAATGGAATGGGGCTTTAAAGCCTTTTGTTTTTATTATTCTACAAGGTGCTCCGATAGCATTTTTTGATGATCCGCCTTAATTTTCGCATGCTCTTCTTCCATCATTTGATGCTCTTCCAGCATGGTTTGATGCTCCTTTTTCATTTTGTCATGGTCGGCTTTCATGGTTGCCATATCGATTTCCCCTGAGGCGTGTTTTTTTACCAATTCTTGATGATTGGCTAGTATGGCATCGTGCTTGTCCATCAACTCCGCGTGTTTGTTCATCATAGCAGTATGTTCTTGTTCCAATTGCATATGACTGGAATCTGCCTGAGAATCACTCACTGATTGATGTTTTTGCACCATTTCTTGATGCATCTTCTCCATCATTTCGTGCTCTTCGTTAAGCTTCTCATGCTCTTCTTCCATTTTTTCATGCTCAGCCATCAAATTCTTGTGTTCTTCGGAGTCTGCAGGATTTGAAGAACACTGGACAAACAGAAATACAATGGTCATAATTTGCATTGCCAGTAGGGAGAGAGATCTCATATTCGCATTTTTTTGTAAAAAGATGCGGGTAATATACAGATTTTAAGAAACTAATGCATTAAAGTAAACATGATATAAACTGGACAATAACAGATCAGATGATCTGTCATGGAAATAGAGTCCTTCCTATAGCCATGGTTGCTATAATTGCTGGTGATTTAATTTCACAGGTAATATTGCTTTTAGGAATGGGGAGCCGCAACTACGCTTCTCCAGCATATTTAACAAATGATATTAGTGTAATCTAGAATTGAGGAGAAGAGTGATACGTTATCGTCAGTTCAGACAAAAGGTATTTTACCAAGCCTGCACCCTTGCGTCTATTCAAGCAAATTGAGATAGATTGAAGCTGTACACAATTTACCTGAATGCCAGGATGTTGGCAGAACTATAGTTTCTCGCCCATTCTTGAAATAGATTTTCTTTAGCCTCTCACGTGACTCAAAAATTCTTTCCTGACCGATTGATCTTCGAATTTTCCGCAATATTCAACAGTGACAGTCTTGGAATTCACGTCCTCCACGCCGCGCGCAGCTACACAGAGGTGCTCTGCTTCAATAAGCACAGCGACATCATCGGTTTTCAAAAGCGCTTTCAACTCCTCAGCAATTTGTTTGGTGAGTCGCTCCTGAACCTGAGGTCTTTTTGCGAAATACTGGACTATTCTATTTATTTTGGAAAGGCCCACCACCTTGCCGTTAGAAATGTAGGCTACGTGGGCACGGCCTATAATGGGCACAAAATGATGCTCACAGAAGGAATACAAAGTGATGTCTTTTTCTACCAGCATTTGGTTGTACTGGTACTTATTATCAAACAGTGCTATCCTAGGTTTATTCGCAGGGTTAAGGCCTGAAAATATCTCTTTGACATACATTTTGGCCACACGGTGAGGTGTACCACTCAAACTGTCGTCTTCTAAATCTAAACCCAGGATATTCATGATTTCTCGAAAATGCCCTTGGATTAATTCCATTTTTTGATCATCATCCATAGCAAAAGCATCATCCCGCATAGGAGTCTCAAGCGATGTACCCACGTGGTTATCACCGAGGTCTTCTATTTCAAGTAATGCGGCAATCCCGTTCTGTGCGACTTTTCCATTGTGTTGGCCGTTCTGTTTTCCATGACCATTGATCATATTACGGTTGTTCTGTCCTTTTTGGTTGTTATTCCCCATATTCAACAAAATTTCTTTCTGTTTCGTAAAGTGTTATTCGTACTGAGAATTGCTCATCAATGCCTTTTCGGAGTTTTTCGTAAATCACTCTGGCTATGTTTTCCGCCGTGGGATTCAGGTTTTTAAATTCTTCCGTATCCTCATTCAGGTTTCGGTGGTCAAATTTTTCAAGAACCTCCTCTTTTATCAGGTCTTTCAGAATTTTCATATCCATTACATAACCAGTCTCGGGATCTACAACTCCGGTCACTTTTACAATTAAATCGTAATTGTGACCGTGGTAATTTGGATTGTTACACTTGCCAAATACCGATTGATTGCGTTCATCTGACCACTCAGGATTGTGTAGTCGATGTGCGGCGTTAAAATGAGCTTTTCTGCAAACTGTTGTTTTCATAATTGCAGTTGTAACCAAAAATCGAGATACTTTGTTTAAGATATAACGATAAGAGTTAAACAAAATCAATAAGGGCCTAAATGAGAGACCATAATTTTATCTCAACACAAGAAATTTATTGGTTGAAGCGGCTGCCTGGGTTTGGGAAGAATGTAAAAGATCTCTTTTGTTAACTTTTGATTTGTTTTGAAAAGAGAAAGAGTTGTAATTGTTACATGACCGGATAGGCAAACTGAGATTTCTTGATTCACCATTGGAGCAATCATTCCGCCAGTATTTTTTCCTGGACCAAATGCATCTGGCTTATGTGCCGTGCCGAAGTTTAGGAGGCATGGACATTATAGCCTTTGTTCTGTCGAGCTTTCCTTTTCAATCGACTTTCCTATCAATGGTGTATCCTATTCCAATAGAAGGAGACAAAAGAATTTGAGCATTATCATCAAAGGTATTTATCTGATAAATTGGATTTAATTCGCAGTTCAACCGAATACTATTTGACAGTTGCCACCCAATCCCCAAATTACCGACAATTCCAAATCCCATGGGTAATTTCTCTTCATTCTCGTTATTTGTTTCTTTCTCCAAATATCTGAACCCCCATAGTAATCCTGCTCCTCCGTACCAGCTAAAATTTTGATTGATTGAGTTTTGGTAAATCATTGATGTTCCTAATCCATATCCTGTAATTTCATTACCATTCAATGCAAATCCTATTCTTGGAATAAGAATGACTCTTTTACGTTCGCTTAAAATTTTTATTAATTGCCCGTTTAATGAATATCCAGAACGAAATAGGTTCTCTCTTCCTTCACTGTCAGCCCACCCTTTTATTGTCAGATTGAATTTTTCACTAAATCCGTATGATAACTGCCCGCTTAATCCAAAAGTAGTTTGATTTCCCTTTAATTCTTCGGGTCTTGCTTCAGGGAGCAGTTCTACCCCTCCTTGTAAATCGATTTCTTTTTCTTGTATCGGTTGGTTAGTCAAGTTAATCGAAGGACTGTAAACCAAGCTTTTTGAGCAACTTGTTAGCAATCCAATTATTATTAATATTTGGATATTCTTTATCATTTCTTTTCTTTTTGGTTGGACCAAATCACAGATGCAGTTGATCAATGCACTTCAATATTTGTATTCGAAAATTGAAATCCTCAGGCTATGAAGCTGGAATTTAATGGCTTGTATGATCACATTATGAAAAGCTGAGATACCGAAATAAGAAATTCAAATATAAATTGCAGGCTGATCTTCATCAATTTTAGTGAAGCTTTTATGAATTGACATGATAAATTGGCTAGAAAGATCTAATTTTTTCTGAATGATTGATCTGGGGTTGGTCTTTTTGACGAATGTGCTCCTCTAAAACAGATAATGGCAATGAACCGTTTTCCAAAATTTGAGCATGAAATTCCTTTAATTCCTCTGGATTGGATTTCTCACCTTTCAGCCGATCCAATACAATTTTTCCGTATTTATAGGTGATCACTTGCGCAGGCCATCGTTTCATTCGTTTTATTTCTCGCCTGCCAATATCCTCTTTATCAGGAAGATGTTGGTTCCAAAACAAAAGGGCTTTTTCATCAGACCAACCATAATAATTTAGTGCAACATCCAACGATACCCTAATGGACCGGATCAGATCCCATTGGAGTTGAAAATACAAGTCCATTGGGGTGGAATAAGCATTCAGTGTTGTTCCATATTGTTCCACATAGGCACCCCAGCCCTCTGCATAACCCATATATGAAAATAAGTCGCGTATGGTTGATTCTTGAGCTGCAGCAACTTGACTCTGGTAGTGATGCCCTGGAATGGCCTCGTGCAGAAAAATCCAGCCCATATCTCTGCTTTCATAAGACCCACCAAAAAAATTGTAGTAAAAAGTATTGTTGGTGTAATAGGCCGGAGCGATTGCCATATCCTCATTGGAGCCCAAATCAATCTGTACCTCTTGAATCTTATCCACATCAGGAAAATACTTCTTGGCTTCATGCCTCACTTTTGCTTTTAGAGCCTCGTATTTTTTTAATATTTCATCATGGTCTGTCATTAGGTAGGACGTTTCTGAGAGTTGTTGTTTTAAAGATGCATCGTCCAAGCCCAATTCCATTTGTACGGATTTCATTTCCATCTTTACCTTATCTATTTCCTCTAAGCCTAATTGATAAGCCCCATCAGGTTCTAAATCTTTATCAATCCACTTTTTGAGAAAATAAGCATACCATTCCTTTCCCATTGGTTCATCATAGATACGCTTACCCTCAGTTGAATAATTGCCTGCAAGCCATTTCTTCTCTAAAGCAATTCTCTGCAAATTCAAATCAATCTCGTAGGATAAAACAGCATGAGATAATTGCTCTCCTTCCGATAATTCACAGACAGCTATTTGATCTAGCTGCTTCTGGTACTTACTAAAAAATTGCTCCTGTCTCTCCAATTCTTGTGCCGAACCAATATTATTGAGCACATTTACATAACTGAGCGATATATTCGGAATATTCAGTTTTCTGAATTCCTTATCAAAGCTGTTGATGAGCCTTTCAAATGGGCTGTATGAAATATCAGTATTATCGCTCATCCACGCTGAACTTTCCCTGGCTATGTCGCTGTTGAAGTGAGTTTTGAAGGTGGATACATAACTACCATCATTCATTGTTGCCAACAATTCTTCCCTAGAGTCGAACTTCAAGAAAGCATGTTCCGTTTTTGGGAATAGTTTAAAGCTGGCGTTTCCTCCGTGTTTATTGACATTGGTAACAATCATTTCAGCATATTTGGGGTGTATAGCCTGTATGTCATATTCTCCATGTAAAACAAGTACGGGACATTTTACATTGGCCCAAGCTCCCGGAACGTCTACATTGGCAAGTTTTTGCCAATAGCGATAGTGTCTTCGATCGTAGTATCCTAGAGATAGATTTTGAGTAATACCATCTTCTTTTAAACGCTTTCCGTAGAATGGATTTTCAATTAACTCACGATTGGATTTTTTATGAACGAGCATATCTTTTAAGAAAGGCAAATAGTACTTACAGTTTTCATTTACTTCTTCCTGGCTAGTCCCAAAAAGCAACTCTTGTTCGGTGTAAATGTCCACCATGTAATCATACCAGTTATTCCCAACGATGCCGTAGACGAGAATACCGGCGGGATCATGTTCTTTTGCCAGCAATGGAGAAATCATACCACCCATGGAGTGGCCGAATAAAAAAATATTGGCGGTATCAATTTTTACATTTTCACGCAAGTCGCGATATGCCATGGAAAAAGCATGTAATTCTTGGTCAAAATCTATTTCCATGCATGGAATTTTGCTGTCGCTGTCTCCCATTCCTGGTTTCTCAACCAAGAAAACGGCAAAACCGTCCTTTATCCATGAGTCTATAAGTTGCTTGGCCGGATTGAAATTCCGCATTTCAATGCTCTGGCATGTATAACCCTGAAGGAAAAATACTACCGGTGGTTTTTCTTTGCCTTCAGGCAAATACAAAAGAGACCGCAAAACATTGTCTTCATAAACAACCTCCCCATATTCTACTCTAGCATGGGGATGCACCTCCTTTGGCCTTCCTAAAGCTTTCCCCTCGTACGTCTTTCTCTCCCCGTCCACAAATACTACTACACTTAGGTGGTCGCCTTCCAAAATGCCTGGGAGGACTTGGCCCAAATCCCCTATTGAATGGACGGGCTCATCATTGATCTGTTGAAGAACTGCGCCGTTAGGTATTCCCATTTGTCCTAAGCTACCTTCACTTATAATCATAGGAAGATATATACCTGATTTTGCGCCTGTTTCCTTTTCCACTGCTGACAATTCCATTAATCTAGCGCCTAAAAAAACTTTTCTTTTCAGTGTTTGACAATGGAGAATGCTACCTGTTGATAAAATGAAAAGAAGGATTAAAATTGATTTCAGAGGGTTGCATATTTCTTTTTGCATAGCGATTGATGTTTAATGTCTAGTGCTGATGTAAAAGAAATGTTCCAATTCAAGCCAAGAGGGGTAATTATTGCTAATAATTATTTCTTTTGATTTTTTTTAGCGCTTTTCTAAGGTTTTTACTGTCAGAAAAGCCGACGAGATCACTCACCTTACTGTAGGAATAATTCTGGGCAAGGAGTTCCTCTGCCTTTTCTAGCCGCCGACCCAGGAGATATTGATATGGGGAGATACCAAACAACAACTTGAAAGTTCGCGTAAAATGATATTTAGATAAAAATGCTTCCTGTGCCAAATCATCCAAACTCATTTTAAGAGAATAATTATCAGCTATAAAATTTCTCGCCACAGCTACCCTTCGATAGAGTTCTTCTTTTGTAGTCCTTTTTATACAAGGAATGTTCCTAAGTTGGCCTTGCAATTCTAATTGATCGTCTATTAAGCATTCGGCAAGCCCTGCATAAAAGTCTTCAAAGTCAATGGACTTTTTGCGCTCTTGTAATTGAATGATGGTTGATATATTTTTTATCAGGAACCTACCCGTACGATTGTCTTTACAATTGAACAGGTTGTGAACGAGGCTAATATCATCGGTCTCGAAGGGACTATCCAGTAGAGATTGACAAGTGGAAAGACGGGTTTTTGCTACCTCATTCAATAATTTTTTCTCAGGAAAAATACAGATTCCTTTGACTTCCTTTCTGGCATCAACAAGAATCTCGACCCAGTTATCGTTGTCGACTACTAAAAAACTCCCGTGATGCAAATTGTATCGATGCCCATCGACATTGTAATTCTCATTGCCTGACAATACCATTTTTACCGATGGCCTTCCTGAAAAGGATTTCCGCTCATATCGCTTGATATTTGACAATACTGCAAATTCCGAAAGGTTTGACCCCTGTATTCCGGGAATGTTGACCCCCCTGTGGATAACTACGGATTTTAATAAATTCAAGATAGTGATTTAATAGATTTTCTCAAGCTCTTTCCTTTTAAAGCAAGTCGATGAGCCTTCGGGATAATTCTGTCCAGAATAGCATCAGCGATTGTAGGCTCATCAAAATATTGATGCCATTTGCCAACGGGTAATTGAGAGCAAATGATGGTGGAGGATTTTTCATAACGGTCTTCCAGTATTTGGAGGATGATTAGTTTGACCTGATGAGAGACAGGCTGTAGCCCCAAATCGTCAAGGATAATCAATTTAGCCTTTTTGATTCTGTCGAGCCATTTGATGAGTGTCCCATCAGTTTTAGCCAGAGCGATTTGCTCTGTAAACCGATTCATGTTGAAGTACAGGGTACGGTAGCCATGCACACAAGCGTGATGTCCCAAAGCACATGCAAGATAAGATTTGCCGCAACCGGTAGCTCCGGTGATGAGGATGTTTTCGCCTCTGTCTAAGTAGGCACAATCAGCCAGAAGTGTCAACTGTTCTTTGCTGAGGTTTCTTGCTTCTGAGCACTGGATGTCCGTCAGAGTAGCCTGATAGCGTAGTTTAGAGAGTCGAAGGAGCATGTTTTTTCTTCTATCTGCTCGGTTTTGTTGTTCAGCATCGATGAGATTGGCCAGCATCTGGTGCGCATCGATTTGTTGATTTATGGGCAGGCTCAGCACTGCCTCATAAGCGGCTGCCATTCCATTGAGTTTCATTTGTCTCATTATGTCTATTGTGGCATTTTTCATTTTTTGATTGTTTTTGGTTAAGAAAATATGGTTTATCGATAGGCTTCAGGGCCTCTGATATTCTCATGTTGAGGTGGACTGAACAGATTTGCTTCTTCTGTTCTCTGATCCAGTTTATGTTCAAGGATTCTTTTGAGCATGGTGTAAGAGGTCTTCTCTACTTCTTTACATCTCAGAGCTGCTCTTTCCAATCGCCCATTGGAATGTTTTTTAGCCAGACTAAGCACTCCTCTGCAGCTGTTATAGCTTTGTGATTCATGGATTCTGGAAGCCAGGATGTAGCCAATGGCCCAAAGAGCAGATGGGCCGATCTTTTCTGCCTCTTTGAGAAAATACGCGGCATCATATCCCTGAGCTTGCTTCCACTCCAGATGACTCTTGGGCATATGGGACTCATTGGTTTTGTGCAGATAGCTGCCCCGGCCCAGGAGCCTCTCATGGATCGCAATTCGCTTGTGCCCCAGATAAATCTCTACTACCTTAGAAGTATAGACGACCGAGGTCTGCTTGCCCACATATTGAAAGGGAACACTGTAAAAGTTCTTCTCTTCCCCTAAAAAGACATGATAATTCCGCTGTACTTTGGCTTTCGTTATTTTTTTGACTTCGAATAATTCGCCGGGCAAATCCCTCATGACCGGAAGCTCCTCTGTTTCAAATACCTCTTGTCTGCAGCCTGCTCTCTTTTGATAAGCTTTTGCATTGTGGGCTTTGAGTTGATTTCGAATGGCTTGATTGATTTGTTCTATACTGTGGAATACTTCATTGCGTAAGGGAGCATAAATGCGGCGATACACATTCGAAACCATATTCTCCACACTGGCCTTATCTTTGGGTTTACCTACTCTTGTAGCCTGTAGATCTATTTCATAATGGGCCGCCAGTTGGCTACACAACTCATTGAAATGAGGCTCATAGCGATCTGATCGGGTGACATAGCTCTTTAGATTATCCGACAATATGGCCTTTGGGAGCTTTCCAAAATACAGTAGCGC
>Ga0102929_1002324_pt1 | contig 11296 bp, 10 predicted proteins | sample SalPonR1_B_D2_MG_FD_78510 | JGI IMG/M metagenome (GOLD analysis project Ga0102929, IMG submission 78510) | Salt pond soil microbial communities from South San Francisco under conditions of wetland restoration - Salt Pond MetaG R1_B_D2_MG | ecosystem: Environmental > Aquatic > Marine > Intertidal... | reverse complement strand
GGCATCCTTTGGGATGATGCGGCGCCGAACGGCCCGACCTCCGACATCATGGCCACAAACCTGCAAGACCGGATCACCGGGGTCTTCTGGGCGGCGTTCCTCCTATTTTCCTGGACGGCGGCCTCGATCGTCTCTGGGGCAGTAATCGAACGAATCAACTCTGGCGCGTTCTGGATTCTCGCCGTGGTCATCGGCTCGGGCGCGTGGATTGTCGATGCGGCTTGGGGGTGGCATTACGGCGGCTGGATGGTTCAGCTTCTGGGCTACCACGATGCCTATGCCTCGGGCGTGATCCATGCCATCGCGGGCGGCTTCGCACTCGGCGTGCTGGTGGTGCTCGGACCGCGCCTTGGCAAGTTCTCCAAGGAAGGCGTGCCGCGCGATATACTGCCACATAACCCGTGGATGGTCTGTTTGGGCCTCTTCATCATTTATACCGGCTTCTGGGGTTTCTACGTGGCCTGTAACGTCCCGCTGATCAGCCCCGAAGGTATCGGTGGCCAGATCACCGGCGACACATGGACGGCAACGACGATCTATCTCACACCCACCACGCTTGGCGCGATCACGTTCAACTTCCTCATGTCCCTTTCGGGCGGCATGCTGGCGGCGTTCATGGTGTCCAAGGGCGATGCGTTCTGGACCTATTCGGGCGGTCTCGCAGGGATCATCACGGCCTCGGCCGGCAATGACCTCTACCACCCGATGCAGGCGATGATCATCGGCGGCATCGGCGCGGCGGCAGCTTACAAGCTGCACTTCTGGGTCGAACGCAAGTTCAAGATCGACGATGCTGTGGGCGCTGTGGCCGTGCATGGTTACGCGGGATTCATCGGCCTCGTGATCTGCGGTTTCATGCTCTGGGGTCATCCGTCGTCGCCCTATGAAGGCTACGCCGCGATCAACCCGCTGGGCAACACGATCGGCGCTGTGATCATGTTCGGTGTGCTGGGCTTCCTGCCGGGCTATATCGTCTCGAAGATCCTGCACGCCTTCGGATTGCTGCGCATCCCGCGCGAAGTCGAACTTCTGGGTCTCGACTTCAGCAGCCAGCAGGAAGAGACCCGCGCCGCGCGTGAAGTGCGCGAAGCGATCCGCGAAGAAATCGGCGCCTGAGCCAAACCTGACACGAAAGGAAAGACATCATGTCTACAACCGGAATCGACAGTTGGGCCGTTGACTTGGCCGAAGTGGGGCCGATCTACCCGATGCAGGGCAGCGAATTCATCCTGCTCGTGATCTGCGTCGCGGCATGGATCGGCTGGCACATCTGGTGCATCAGATGGGAAAAGCAGTATCACCGCGACAAGATCGCCAAATACGGCAAGGACGAGCATTACCACTCGGCCGTTGACGCGGAATAGCGCACAGACAGCGACGCGGAATAGCGTCCGAAACTGCGCATGGATCACCGGAAAGGCCCCCACCGAGGGGGCCTTTTTTCTTGTTTCGGTGGGTTTTCCATTGCGTCCCATGCCACAAGACCACCAACATCGCGCATGACAGATTTTTCCAAAGGTGCCGCCTGGATGCGCGGCGACATCGTGCCAATCGAACAGGCCACCATCGGCGTGACGGACTGGGGGGTCACCCATAGCGACGTCACCTATGATGTCGTGCCTGTCTGGAATGGCGGCTTCTTCCGCCTCTCCGACTATCTGGAAAGGTTCATGGCCTCGATGGCCGCCGCGCGGATGGACACCGGCATGACCCCGGCAACCATCAAAGCGGCCCTGCACGATATGGTCGCCCGCGCGGGGCTGCGTCACGCCTACGTGGCCATGGTCGCCGCGCGTGGCACACCCGCCATCCCGGGGAGCCGTGACCCCCGTGACTGTGCCAACCACTTCTACGCGTGGTGCGTGCCCTATATCCACGTGGTCCGCCCCGAACAGGCAGATCAGGGCGTGGCGGTGCTCCTTTCCGACACAACCCACCGTATTCCGCCAACAAGTGTCGATCCCCTGATCAAGAACTATCATTGGGGTGATTTCACCGCCGGCCTGTTCGAGGCAAAGGATGCAGGCTTTGAAACCGTTCTCCTGCCCGATCACACGGGCCATGTGACCGAAGGTCCGGGCTTCAATGTTTTTGCGCTCACCGGCAATCGGATTGTCACCCCGCGCGACGGCGTGCTGCATGGAATCACCCGCAAGACGGTTATCGAAATGGCCCGCTCCGAAGGTCATGACGTCAGCGAAGAGGCCCTGACCGCCACCGCGCTCCTTGAAGCAGACGAGGTGTTTCTCTCAACCTCCGGGGGCGGGGTCATTCCCGTGGCGCGCCTGAATGACCGGCATGTGTCGAACGGCGCGGCCGGCCCCGTGGCCCGCAAACTCAGGGCGCGGTATTTCGAACTTCTGGACGATCCGGCCTATCGCACGGACATACGGTTTGAAGCGCCGTCATAAAGCACTTCGCGCAAGCCCGTGCCACAGGGCCCTCGAAACACCTTACAAAAGCTTGAGCGTTTCGCGCAGGAACGGATGCCGCGCGACCGACGGCGCGATCACCGTCTCTTGCAGGATCGGCTTGAGCGTCGCCGCCACATTCGTCGGCATGTCCTGCAAGATACCGCGCCGCGCGGTCAGGCTTATCGTCCGGCTCAGAGGTTCGAACGGCAGGTCGAACACATCTATCTGCGCCGCGAACCGCTGTGCCCGCCTAAGCGCGAGCGGAGTAAGAATGGTCCACCCCTGCCCCTGCCCGACCAGCGCAAGGATCGCATGATAGCTGTCCAACTCGAAGCGATGCGGCAAGGTGATATTCTGCCGCGCAATATGCGAACTGACCAGACGGCCCATATAATGCCGCTGTGTATACTGAATGAGCGGCATGCGCCGAAGATGCCGCAAAAGCCGGTCACTCTCGGCAGGCATCACCCCGCGGGGTGCCGCCACCACGAAAGGCTCGCGCAGAAGCGGATGCACCTCGACCCAATCTGCCTCACCACCAAGCTCGGCCGCCACGATCACGTCAAGCGCCCGCGAATCGAGCAGATCGTAAAGATGATGGCTCGCCCCGGTCTCAAGCAGGAACTGGCACCCCCTGATCTCTCCGGCCATGTGAGTCAGAAGTTGCGGCGTCACATCCGCTTCGAAATCCTCGATCATGCCAAGCCGGAACCGCGTCAACATCGACAGGTCCGACATCGCCAGTTCGGCCCGCGCCTGCGCGGCCTCGTTCAGTATGGCCTGCGCGCGGCGATGCATGATCTCGCCCGCCTTGGTAAGTCGCACCGGACGGGCATTGCGATCCAAAAGGGTCGCGCCCACGGCACTTTCAAGATTGGTAAGCTGCTGACTCACGGTCGAGGGGCTGGCCCCCAACCGCCGCGCAGCGGCAGAGATCGAGCGCTCATCGGCAGCAGCCATGAAAATCTCGATGCCCCAAAGGGTGATCCGGCCCGGGCTCTCGACCATCTGTCCTACTTGTCCAGCTTGGAAAGCTTTCGCTGCAATTCGGCCAGCTGCTCTTTGATCTCGTCAAGGTTTTCATCCGCAGCACGGTTTTCGTCACCGGCCTCGGGCGTGTCCGCCTCTGGCATGCCCGGCATTGTCGATCCCGGAGCGCCATAACCGCTGCTCACCGCCTTGAGAAAGGCCTCCTGCTGTGCGCGAAAGGCGTCCATGCCCGGCATGTTCGCCAACGGGTTGGCCCGGCTCATATTTTCCATCATCTGGCTCTGCCCCTCGCGGAGCAGGTCAAAACTCTGCGCCAGAAACTCCGGCACCATTGAGCCTGCTTGCGTCGAATAGGTTCGCACAAGATCGGTCAACACGTTGATCGGAAGAACATTCTCGCCCCGGCTCTCGTGTTCGGCAATGATCTGAAGCAGGTATTGCCGGGTCAGGTCATCGCCCGATTTCAGGTCGATGATCTGCACCTCGCGCCCGTCCCTAATGAAATGGGCGATGTCCTCAAGCGTGACATAATCGGACGTTTCGGTGTTATAGAGCCGCCGGCTCGCATAGCGTTTGATCAACAGCGGTTTGTCGGTATCTGCCACGCAAGACCCTCCCATGATGCAGCGGTGCAGCATAGCTTAACCTATGATGCAAAAAAAGAAAGGGCGAGCATTACGCTCGCCCTTCACAGGTCGTGACACTGACTGGGAGGTCGTCGTGCCACGAAACCGTAATCTGTGCTTACTTCGAAGCCGATGCCGATGCTTTCTTGGCGGCGGCCGACACGTCGTCAGTGGCCTTCTTGACCGCTTTGGAGGCATCGTCCTGCATGGACTTGCCGCTTGCCATCATCAGGTCAACGGTTTCCATTTGAACTTTCTTCGCGATTTCTGCGAAGGCGGCCATGTTCTCGGCTGCAACTTCGGCGTTGGAGGATGCGAAATCGGTCACGGCCTTGGCGTAATCGGCGGGCTCGGACTTGGCTTTGCTCATGTCGTTCATGCGCGACAGAGTTTCCTTGGTCCATTTGCTCGAAATCTCGGCCGATTGCTCGGCTGCGCTCAGCGCCACGCCCGAGAACTTCTCGTTCAGGTCGGCCTGGTGCTTGAAGGCGTCTTCAAGAGCTTTGGTGTCCATCGGGAACGCGCCCATGAAGTCTTTCATCATCGTGTTGAAGTCTTGTGCTTTTGCCATTGGTAAAATCCTCGATACTGTGTGCGGGTTGCCCCGGATTGCTGCGTCTGCAAACAATATAGACGCCGCATTGCAGCATTTCAAGAATTTTTTCTGCATTGCAGCAATTGGCAACTAGCGCGTTGGAGTCACTCGGAAAGTTGGCCTGCATTGCGGAGCACATAGGTGCCGGGGGCCGGGGCGATGGGCGGATAGTCCTTCGATCCTGGCTGTCTCGCCTCCACTTTCTTGCCCGACCGTTTCCGAAGCCAGGCCTCCCAGCGGCCCCACCATGACCCTTCGTGGAACTCCGCGCCCTCGAACCATTCATCGGGCCCGAGTGTCAGATCGTCATTCGTGTAATGTCCATATTTCTTCTTGCTTGGCGGATTGACGATACCCGCAATATGACCCGACTGAGAGACGATGAATGTCTTGTCCTTGGACCCCATCTTCTGCACACCCCGGTAACAATCCTTCCACGCGGCGATATGGTCGGTCTCACAGGTAATCGACATCAAAGGCACCTCGACATCGCTGACCCTGAGGGTCTCTCCCAAAAGATCGAACCCGTCTTCGGCGAATTCGTTGCGCTGACACAGCCCACGCAAATACTGCATCGCCATTTTGCCCGGCAGGTTCGAGCCGTCCCCGTTCCAATAAAGCAGATCGAAGGCCGGTGGGGCCTCGCCCATCATGTAGGACCGGATCGCAGGCGTATAGATCAGGTCGTTCGACCGAAGAAAGCTCATCGTCCGGCCCAGAATAAACGACCGCAGCACACCCTGCGCCGCAATCTCGGCCTCGATCCCGTCCACGAAATCGTCCTGAAGGAACGGCGTGAATTCGCCCTGCTCGGAAAAATCGGTGAGCGCGGTAAAGAAGGTCGCAGACTTGATCGACTTGTCGCCGCGTGCCTTCAACAGCGACAGAACCAAGCCCAGCGTGGTGCCCGCGATACAATAACCGACCGCATTCACCTTTTGCTGGCCGGTGATCTTCTTGGCGATGCGAATCGCCTCGAGAAACCCTTGCTCCACATAGTCTTCCATGCCGGTTTCGGCATAGCTCACATCGGGATTGACCCAAGAGACGACGAACAGCGTATAACCCTGATCAACGATCCACCGAATGAGACTGTTTTGTGCCTTGAGATCAAGGATATAGAACTTGTTGATCCACGGAGGAAACAGGACGATCGGCGTCGTGTGAACCTCTTCGGTGGTCGGTGCATACTGGATCAACTCCATCATGTCGTTGCGATGGACAACCTCGCCCTGCGCGGTGGCGATGTTTTCACCCAACTTGAAGGCGCTGTCATCAGCCAGCCGCACAACAAGCTCGCCATTATTCGCCTCAAGGTCGGCCACGAGGTTCTCAAGCCCCTTCACAAGGCTCTCCCCTTCGGTCTCCACCGCTTTCTCGAGCGCGTCGGGATTCGTTCCAAGAAAGTTCGTCGGCGCCATCATGTCCGCGATCTGGCGGACAAAGTATTCCAGCCGCTGCTTCTCCTTGGGCGGCATATCTTCAAGGTCGTCCACAGCCTGCTGGAGCGCCTGCGCATTGATCACATATTGCTGCTTGATATAGCGGAAATAGGGATGCGTCTCCCACATCGGGTTGGCAAATCGCTTGTCTCCCGCCAGCAGATCGGGCTCATCTTCGTCCTCGGGCGCGCCCCCCTGAAGCAACGCCTGCTGCGCCTCGATGAAATGCCGCACCGATTTGCCCCAGTATTCGAGTTGCTGTTCGTAAATCTTGCCGGGGTTTTCCACCATTTCGGACCAAGCCGACATTGCTGCGTGTGCATAAAGCTCATGTGAGGGGCTGTTGAGGGTCGGATTGGCAGGGTTTGATCGCGAGAACGCTGTCACCAATCGCTCTGTAAGTGCCTCTATCCGTTGCAAATTGGCGTTTAACCGTTCCACATCCGCCGCCGGACCACCCTCTTGCGTTGCCATTCCTTGATTTACCTCTTACTCTCGCTGCTATGCAGCATCGGTTGTTTCGGCTCTGATGACTTGCTGTTACAAAATCCGGCCGAGCCCGGGAAAGGAGACCCGATGCGGTATATGGCGACATATGATCTCATGGAGACTATCCGCAACACCAATCAGTGGCTCGGCGCAAGCGCCCTGTCATTTGCATCCTATCCGATTTTCAGCATGGCTCCAAACCCTGTGTTTCAATGGATCTCGGCATGGGGCGAAGTGACCGAACGGACATTTCAGCGCATGGTCACCAAACCGGACTGGGGCATCGAGTCGATCACCGGCGAAGACGGTCGCGATCACCTGATCACGGTCGAGCCGGTCGTGTCGCGCCCCTTCGGCGATCTCATCCGCTTCAATGTGGCGGGCCGCGATGACATGGACCGCCGCGTCCTGCTCGTCGCGCCGATGTCGGGCCATTATGCCACGCTTCTGCGCTCGACGGTGAAATCACTCCTGCCCGATTGCGATGTCTGGGTGACCGACTGGCACAATGCCCGCGACATTCCCGTCAGCGAAGGCAAGTTCGACATTGAGGATTATACCCTTTACCTGACGGATTTCATGCGGGCTCTGGGCTCCGATCTTCACGTGATCGCCATATGTCAGCCCGCGCCGCTCGCGCTGGCGGCCACCGCCTATCTGGCAGAACAGGATCCTGACGCACAGCCCCGCTCGCTCACCCTGATCGGCGGGCCGGTCAACCCGGATGCAAGCCCCACCGACGTGACCGATTTCGGACGCCGCGTCACCATGGGTCAGCTCGAAGAGACGATGATTCAACGTGTCGGCTTCAAATACAAGGGCGTTGGGCGCATGGTCTATCCCGGCCTTCTGCAACTCGCCTCCTTCATGTCGATGAACTCCGATCGCCACGCCACGGCCTTCTCCGATCAGATCGGCCGCGTGTCACGCGGCGAGGCCAGTGACCGCGACCCGCATAACAAGTTCTACGACGAATACCTCGCCGTCATGGACATGCCCGCCGAGTTTTACCTCTCCACGGTGGAACGCATCTTCAAGGGGCTCGAAGTCGCCCAGAACGCGTTCGGCGTGGATGGTCACAAGATCGACATCGGTGCCATCACCCGCGTCGCCGTCAAGACTGTCGAAGGCGGCAAGGATGACATATCGGCCCCCGGCCAATGCGTTGCCGCGCTTGATCTGCTCACCGGCCTGCCCGACAACAAGAAAGCCAGCCATATTGAACCCGAGGCTGGCCATTACGGCATTTTCGCGGGCCGCTCATGGCGCAACAATATCCGGCCTCTCGTGCTCGATTTCATCGACGCGAACTCCGAGGATCCGGCCAAGCGCAACCGCACACGCCCCCGCCGCAAGAACGCGCCGGACGCCGGCGACGGCACCAACCTCAAGGCGGTCTGAGCACCGCCCCGGACGCCCCCCAGATATACCAAAGCGCCAAGGACAAGATCCGAATTGACCGGCGCTTAAAGCGTGTTGCGCAAAGTGGGATTCAATTGAACAGGCGAACGGGTTATGCTGTGCAAACCCTGCCTCGCCTGCCCGATTGAATGCCCGTTTCTGATTGAGCGCAATACGCTCTGGATCGCTGAACCGCGCCACAGCCCCCTGCGGCAGCGCGGCCCTCGAGAGGATGCAAAGCCATGGAACGAGCATTGGCGACGGTTCTGCGAGTGACTGAGATGCGGGACAACGCGAGATTTCGCTGCGCTTCCACCAACGGCTGGTTACAGACTTCGAAATGCATCTCAAAACAGGCACTTCAAGGGCTGCAAGTACCCTATGGACGTTTCCCGTGTTCTGTCAGGCAAGCGCTATGGTCCCGCAGAACTTCAAGGACACGGCAGTCGGACACCGTATCTTGACTGCACTCCCGGAGCATGCGCTTGAGTTCCTTACGTAGGTCTGTCAGCCGTGCGATCCGGATTTCGACCTCGTTTAGCTGACGGTGCGCGATGCGATCCACGTCCGCGCAGGAGCGGTCCGGAGTGTCAGAGAGACTCAGCAGCTCGCGGATTGCATCAAGGGTAAATCCCAGTTGCCGTGCATGCCGAACAAAGGCGAGGCGGTCAATATCTTCGCCGTCGTAGCGGCGCTGCCCGCCCTCTGTGCGATCCGGCTCCGGTAGGATGCCGATCTGCTCGTAGTAGCGGATGGTTTGCACCTTGGTGCCGGTGCGCTTTGCAAGAGTACCGATCGACAACATGGGAAACCTCCTTATTCCTATAGTCCATGTAGGTTTTTTCGCTTTGGCATACAACGCCTTACCAAGCGTCAGAGTTCGATCCGGAAAATTAGGAAGACCCTCTTGAAGCTACAGTTGCTAGAGGTCCTATATTGCGAGCTGTTCACGGAGAAGACGACATGAGCGAGAGCAGCATTGACGCAAAAGCAAGGTCTTGTGACGCGGGCGGGTTCGTACTGCCGGGCGATCCACCACCGCGATTGGCGTCCTTAGGCACGGCGTCTTCCTGCGGCGGAACCGGTGAAACGGCGGCATCCTCTTGCTGCGGGCCGTCCTTGAGCGGCGATGCCCCGAAATGGCGCCGCGTGGATTGGATGCTCTGGGGCTCGGGCGGCATCATTCTCGCCAGTTATGCTGCTGGCTTCCTTCTGCCGCATGACGCGCCCTTCGGTTTGGGTGTCTTCACACATGGTATTCAGGAAATGATGAACCTGATGTGGTGGGGCATCCTCGTTGGCATGCTTGCTGTTGGCCTGATCGACCGCGTGCCCCGGCAGTTCGTGATCGGCATCATTGGACGCGACCAAGGAACTAAAAGCCTTGTGCGCGCCGTTCTGGCGGGGGTGCTTCTCGACCTCTGCAATCACGGTGTGCTGATGGTCGGCGCAAAGCTCTATGAGCGCGGCGCGAGCCTTGGGCAGGTCTTCGCCTTCCTGATCGCATCGCCTTGGAACTCTCTGTCGCTGACGATCATTATTGGTGTCCTGATGGGGTGGGAATGGATGGCGGTATTCCTTGTCGCGTCTCTGGTCATCGCCTTCGCCACCGGTGCCGCCGTAGAAGCGCTTGAACGTGCGGGGCGCGTCAAGCCGAACCCCAACCGCGAGGACCTGCCCGCGGACTTTCATGTCTGGCGCGAGGCGAAGGTTGGCCTGCGCAGCACACGCTACGATGCGGCATTTGCGCAGGATATACTGCGCCGGTCTGTTACGGCCAGCCGCATGGTCCTACGCTGGCTCTTCTTCGGCATCGTACTGGCCGCGCTGATTCAGGCGACCGTGCCAACAGAGGTATTCGCGACATGGTTCGGCGCGACTCTGTTGGGGCTATTCACCACGCTAATCGCCGCCACGATCATTGAAGTCTGCTCGGAGGGGTCCGTCCCAATCGCAGCCGACCTGATGACCCGCGCAAGTGCGCCGGGCAACGCGTTCACGTTCCTGATGGCGGGCGTGGCTACCGACTACACCGAAATCCTGATTCTACGGGAAGTCACAGGACGCTTGAAGGCGGCGCTTCTGCTACCGCTCTTGACCGTGCCGCAGGTTTTGTTAATCGGCTGGGCCCTGAACGCAGCCGGCTGACGACGCTGAAGATCAATTCTGGAGAATATACCATGTCCATGTTCAACCGCCGCACCGTGCTTGTCGGCGCCGCAAGCCTCACCGCCCTCGCGCCACATCTGGGCCTTGCACAGGGACCGCTTGCCATCCATGTCGTGAGAGACCGAAACTGCGGCTGTTGCGAGGCGTGGGTGCGCATCCTGCAGGCCGATGGCTTTGAGGTTACGACCGAGAACAGCTTCGGCACACTCCTGATCCGCCACAAGCTCGACAATGGCATTCCGCAGGAGATGATCTCCTGCCACACGGGCGAGATCGACGGCTACATGATCGAAGGTCACGTCCCGCCCGCCGACATCCGCAGACTACTGTCCGAGCGTCCCGATGCGGTCGGGTTGGCTGTGCCTGACATGCCCTATGGCTCCCCTGGTATGGGTCCGGAGGACAGCCGCGAAGCCTATGACGTTTTCCTGATCCGCCACGATGGCAGTACGGAGATGTTCACGCGTTATGAAGCTGCCTGACGCAATGAAGATGTGCGAACCAAACCCGACTCAGGACAAGTTTGTTTTTGCAAGTCCCAAAGGACGCCGCTGATGCTGCCATTCGTTTGAGGCGCAGCATCGGTCAATATGGGCTCTTTTCCCGCCAATCGCCGCAGCCGGCTTGAAAGCCCACAGTCTGGAAACGGTCCAAACGTCATTCCTACCCGCGCGCATAGCCGCCGCCCATCCGCACCTCAGAAGGCGTCCGCCTGACCCCTGCCGCGACCTGCCATACGCGCATGTGCCGGCTCACGCCTCCACAGGGCTGCGCAGGACAAGGGGTTTGCGCAACCAGACACGCAGCGCCTCGGTCGTTGCGTCGGGTTGCTCGAGCATAGGAAAATGCCCTGCTGCCTCGATCACCTCGAAATCGCCATAGGGGATAAGGTCTGCCAGAAACGAATTACGCTTGATGGGTGTCACGCCATCGTGATCCCCACACAGAACCAACGCTGGCACCTTGCAGCGCCGGAGCGCCGCCTGATAGTCGCGCCGCCGTTGCATCGCCTTGAGTTGCCGGTGAATGGTTTCCGCGCCAAGATGCTCGGCCATATCCCGAACCAGCGCCTTTACCTCCCCGCGCGAGGCTCCGGGCGCCAGACAGTCGGGCCCGATCATGCCATCGACCACCTCGCTCACCCGACCGGCCCGCGCCTTGATGATCAGC
>Ga0102929_1002322_pt1 | contig 11297 bp, 9 predicted proteins | sample SalPonR1_B_D2_MG_FD_78510 | JGI IMG/M metagenome (GOLD analysis project Ga0102929, IMG submission 78510) | Salt pond soil microbial communities from South San Francisco under conditions of wetland restoration - Salt Pond MetaG R1_B_D2_MG | ecosystem: Environmental > Aquatic > Marine > Intertidal... | reverse complement strand
CTGTTTTACTGCGTAAAGAGTTCCCCGTTCACTTCCGGGAAGCAGTTTTGCAACAATATCACTATAGACAAGCCCAGCCAGGCCTCCGCTCAAAGAGAAAAGTGTCAGCCAGAAAAAAAGGCTCCCAACTACAAGACCCGGGGAACTTTGTGCAAAAAAGAAAACAAACACTGCCATTCCAAGAAAGGATGCACACCTTGCATATATTCCCAGTATAAGGAATTTTCGCCTGTACCGGAAGGAAGACAGGAAATGTCCAAAGATAACGTTGAACAGGTATGGACCTGCAAGGAGAATGGAATAGAGCAGCCCGAAAACAGTTTTTGAACTTGTAAGCTCATCGATCAGTGCAGGAAGGACCGTCCCGAAATTGAGCATAGAAAGGGTCAAAGCGAGAAAAAACGCATGCCATATGAAGATAGCATATACTGATCGGCGTTCCATACAGACCAGACCCCTTTTAAAGCTTTATTTGTCGAAATTCTATCACAGAAATAGAAAAGACTTGACGGTAAGGGGGAATACCCGACTTTCAAGACCCGATAGCATGATTTCAAAAACGGTGCCGGGGTTTTCCGGTTCACTTTTGTACTAAAAATCTTTACTATCGGGTATTCTATCAGGAGGAGCGGACAGAGCTCAAGGTTCATCTTAGACAGATTTCCCGGGACAGTCTGCTTTGTGTCCTTCAGTCGTTTTAGAGTAGGTTTCGAGGAAGAGTTAGCAATCCTGATCGGGAGGATATCTTATCCTAACGATCAGTTGCCTATGTATGTTAGAAGATAGAAAGTACCTGGAACAGAGTCTCTGGACAAGATCAACTTCCCCTCGTTGTCGTCCCGCAGAGAGCAAGCGATCTGCTTATTCATTGGCCAGATCAGGAGTATTAAACTTTATTCCACAACAAATGACCCCATCATTCCCATGTCATCATGCTCGAGAATGTGGCAATGATAGACGAACTTCCCCTTTTTCTGGAATTGAACCAGGACCCTTACAGTCTCATAAGGATATACAAGTACTGTATCTTTCCAGCCTCTTTCGCTGACCGGTGGAGCAGACCCATCCCTTTCTATGACCCTGAATTGAACTCCATGAATATGGAAAGGATGAGCCATAGCCCTGGCCATGGGCATTCCTCTTCCGCCCATTCTACCCATTCTTCTCATCATGTTGCCTCCCATTGGACCGCCCTGGAACATCTCGTTTCTTATCTCCCATATCTCGGTATCGTTGAGTTTTACCAGCTCGTCTATACGATCCAGGTCAAATTGTCTTTTGTTGATACTTACCATGGGGCCCATCCCCGAAAGAACAAAGGTTCGGTTCCTGACAGCTTTGGATGTATCCACTGGTTCAATTTGCGTAAGGTCCCGGGGTATGGAGCCTTGTTCTGCTCCTTCATTATTGTTTACAAGGCAGGCCAGGATTTCGAATTCCGGCGACCGCAGGATCGCCCGGTCCCCGTACTGGCTACTGGAAAAATCTACAAGGATCTCTGCCCTTTCTCCGGGAGCGAGAGTTAAAGACCTGGTCTGAACAGGTCTTGAAAGAAGTCCTCCGTCAGAAGCTATCTGCCAGAATGTCCGGTTGTCCTCGAAGAAAAGGTCAAAAACTCTTGCGTTGGATCCGTTGACCAGCCTGAAACGTATCATTTCCCTTTCTACTTCGAGGTAGGGATTATAGGTGCCGTTCACAATTGGGACATCTCCCATCATTCCGTGCATTGTGTCCATCATATGGGTCAGATATACCAGTTCGCCATTCCTTGAGAAACGCTTGTCCTGGATCACAAGTGGAATATCGTTTTTTCCGTAGTCCTTCGGTAAATCGAGGTTCCTGGATATGTCATCCTCTACAATAAGTATCCCCGCAAGTCCCATATATACCTGCTTTCCTGTCCGGCCGTGAGGATGAGGATGGAACCAGAGTGTAGCTGCGGGCTGATCGACCGGGAAAGAGACCTCCCATGTCTCGCCGGGTGCAAAAGTATAGTGGGGACCTCCGTCCATTTGTCCCTCGACTTTCATGCCGTGCCAGTGAAGAGTTGTGTTTTCATCAAGTTCATTGATAACCCTGGCGTGAAGAGTCTGCCCCCTATTCACCTTTATAGCAGGTCCCAGGTAGGGTCCATTGTAACCAAGGGTCTGGGTGGCGTTTTTCGCACCAAAAAAGGTAGTTTTTCCTTTTCCTGCTCTGAGTGTTATATCCATTGCACTGGTTTGGGGATTTTCGTCTTTCATAAGTGGGGGTATTTTCAGGGCATTTTTCTCGCTGATAAATGAAGAAGCGTCCTGGGCAAAGGCGGGTATTGCACTAAGAGTGGAGGTCAGGACGATCAACATCATTATTGCTGTCAGTGAAACAAAAAACAGTTTTTTTCTCAATATCATTAACAAACACCTCCAGTTACTTACTTGAAACATGGCTGTGATACTGGTCTTTTACAGGATCAAGTTGTAGGGGCTATGAAAACTCTCTGGTTTTTGGAAGACTTAGTATATTCTTTGCTGAAACACTTAGATGCTGTTGTCAAGTTTTATTATAATACTAACAATTAAAATCTGTTCCAGCCTTTAGCCTTTTTTGTTCCAGAAAGAGAAAATGCAGATAAAATGGCAAACCTCAGAATTTGACATTTCCTGGAGTTATAAATAATATATGATCATATTCAAATATACTCATATGGAGATGAATAAATAACATGGAATCACTTTTCAAGGTTCTGGGAGACATGAACCGGCTTAGAATACTTAACCTTGTCCTGCGCAATGAGTTGTGTGTATGCGAGATAGAACATATCCTTGATATGAGTCAATCCAATGTCTCAAGACATCTCTCGAGGCTGAAACTAGAAAAACTGATCTGCTGCCGGAGAAAAGGCCAGTGGATCCATTATCATGCAGATCCGCAATTTCTGGAAAATAATCTCCAACTGGTGAGTTACCTGGAAGAAAATTTTAAAAGTGATCCAGTAATGAAAAAGGACCTTCAAAAGTATAAAAGATGCAAAGAGATAGGCATCGGTTGTGAAAGTCTTGCAAAAGAAGCTTAGAAGTCAGTTTATAGTCATAAAATAATGATGAAAGTGTGGTTTGAAGAGTGGAGAATGAGAGTAAAACACCAAAGAGTTCCAGCCTTGGTTTTTTCGAGACTTATCTGACACTATGGGTAGGTCTATGCATAATTCTGGGAGTGGCTATCGGTCAGTTGCTTCCAGTGGTTCCGGAAATTCTGGGCAGGATGGAATATGCCCAGGTATCTATCCCGATGGCAGTCCTGATATGGCTTATGATCTACCCAATGATGCTTAAGGTGGATTTCACAAGTATTCTGAAGTCACTGAAAATGCCAAAAGGTCTTTGTGTAACCTGTTGTACCAACTGGCTTATCAAGCCTTTTACAATGTTTTTCTTTGCATGGCTGTTCATGAGGGTTATCTTTTCTCCCCTTGTTCCATATGATCTTGGAACGGAATATATCGCCGGAATGGTTCTGCTCGGAGCGGCTCCATGCACGGCAATGGTTTTTGTCTGGAGCCATTTGACGATGGGCAATCCTGCCTACACCCTTGTACAGGTTGCAGTGAACGATCTTATCCTTCTCGTTGCTTTCGCCCCGATAGTCATGTTCCTTCTTGGGGTAAGCAACGTTATGGTGCCATATGACACATTGATCCTTTAGGTAGTCCTTTTTATCGTGATCCCTCTGGCTGCAGGTTTCGTGACACGCAGACATGTGATAGCTACAAGGGGTTTGGAATATTTTGAAAAGGTCTTTCTCAAAAAGTTTAACCACGTAACTATTACAGGGCTGCTTCTCACCCTGGTCATCATTTTCACTTTTCAGGGAGATGTCATTCTCGGTAACCCTTTGCACATATTTCTTATAGCTATACCGCTTACCCTTCAGACCTTCTTCATTTTCGTCCTCTCTTACGGATGGGCCCGGGCGTGGAAGCTGCCCCATAACATTGCATCACCGGCTGCAATGATCGGAGCGAGCAACTTTTTCGAGCTTGCAGTGGCAGTTGCGGTCTCACTTTTCGGGTTAACGTCAGGTGCTACCCTGGCTACGGTGGTGGGAGTACTTGTTGAGGTTCCGGTCATGCTTACCCTGGTTAAAATATCAAACAGCACACGACACTGGTTTCCCGCTGAGGTTTGAACATTATCAGCAGGTCTTTTCTATGGGGAATCTGAAAAAGAAAATATAACATTATGTAACTTAAGAGGGGTTGAACAGGGTGTAAGAAGCTGTCGACCCCTGTTTTTGATCAGGACTGGAGGTTACAATTATCTAAGATTGGAATAGTAGATCTGATTTTTATTTGTCTGGATCGCATTAATTTTTGAAACAGGGATGAAAAAAGGACGTGCATAAATCTTACCATCTAAAAAGGGGGGTAAGATTTATGCACGTCCGTTATTTATTGATCTTTGGACCAATTGTATGAATGGTAATTCAGGAGATTCTTTTCTAACCTGTTCCTATGCCTAACAGATTAGGCAAAAACATTATAATCTGAGGAAAAAATGTTACTATCAGAAGATCTACAAGTAATATCATGAGATAGGGAACCATTGCCCTTGCTATCCGATTTATAGAGATCTTTGTAACTGCGCTAACCACGAAAAGGTCAAGACCTACAGGTGGAGTAATATTTCCAATAGCAAGGTTCACTATCATCAGTACTCCGAAAAATACCGGGTCGATTCCGAATTTTAGAGCAACCGGAAGCATTATTGGAGCAATTATAATTGTGGCTGCTGATGGATTGATCATGGTTCCCAGGACAAGAAGCAATGCATTCATGAGTAAAAGGAATACATATTTATTAGGTGCTATAGAGGTGACATATGCAGCGATCTGTTGAGGGATCTCAGCATTGGTGAGGATCCAGCCAAATATCTTTGCCGCGGCTATTATGAACATGATGACGGTTGTACTGTATACAGCTTTTGCTATAAGGTTGGGCAGATCTTTGAGCTTCAGTTCTTTATAAACAAAAAATCCTATGAAAAGCCCATATACTGAAGCTACAGCAGCAGCCTCTGTCGGAGTAAAAATTCCACCATAAATACCGCCAATAATTATTACTGGTGTAAGAAGTGCCCAGAAACTGTCAAGGAAGGATCTGAAAACATTTTTAAGACTGAACGTACCTTCTCCTCCCCATCCTTTTTTACCACATATGACATAACTGACCAGGCACATGGAAAGTCCCATCAGAATTCCCGGACCAAAGCCTCCGAGGAAAAGATCTCCTATGGAAACTCCTACGGTAACACCATATACAACAAGGGTAATACTTGGCGGAATAATAATACCAACCATACCGCCTGCAGCGACCACACCCGCTGTAAACTCCCTGTCATAACCCTTATCTTCCATCTCGTCGATCATTATTGCTCCGATAGCAGCTGTAGTGGCAGCAGATGAACCGGAAATTGCCCCGAAGAACATTCCCGAAACTGCAACTACCTGGGCAAGTCCTCCCTTAAATGGCCCCACGAGGGAAAAAGCAAAATTAATAAGCCTTTTCGTTACCCCACCGTAAGACATGAAAGCTCCCGCAAGCATGAAAAAAGGAATTGCCAGAAAAGAAAAGGAGTCTACTGCTCCGTACATATGCTGTGCGACAAGTACAATTGGCAGTTGAAGCTTAAAGATTATAAGATAGGCGGAGGACAGGCCAAGAGAATATGCAATAGGTACCCCGAGAGCTATAAGCATGAAAAACAGGGCAAAAAATGCAGGATATTCCATCAGGCTTTGTCACCTTCTTCGTCAGGTACAAATATTTTTATGAAATTCAAGGAATGATGGATGAACATAATGCTTGAACCTATTGGAATAGCCCAGTATACATATCCCATTGGTATCCCGAGTGTGGCGCTTGAATACATGTTCATAGTATTTGCAAGGACAATTCCTCCGATAAATACTATCCCAATAAAGAGAAAACCGGCTATGCCAATGATTATGTCAAGAACTTTACCACTTGCCTTTCCCTTTAGTTTTGAAGACAGCAGGTCAACTGATACATGGCCATTGTCTTTGATTATTATTGCTGCTCCCAGGAAAACCACCCATACAAAAAGGATCCTGGAGACTTCTTCCGAAAATATTATTGAATGACTGAAAACATATCTCCCGATAACATTCGCGAAGGTAAGAAAAAGCATGAAGGACATCGCAAAAATTGATAACCAGTGAATTGTTTTGTCGACCATATCCAGTATTTTTGTCATAAATCTAAGCAGGGATTTATTCATTTCTCAAAAACCTCTCTTCTGCACCATTATTTGAGTTATAAAGGCAGGGACCCTGAAATGATCTCAAGGTCCCTAAATGATCTCAAATAATAATTTTCTTTACTCTATTGCCTGGATTCGATCAATCAGATCTGCTCCAACTGTATCCTGCAAAGTTACCCATACAGCCTTGCTTTTTTCTTTGAAAGGTTCTATGTCAACTTCGTCAACGCTGCATATCCCGCTCTCAGAAATTTTCTTGAAGAAGCCAGCTTCCTGCTCAACCGCAAGAGCTCTGGCGTATTCGAGGGCTTCCCTGTTTGACTCTACAAGAATTTCCTGAATATCTTCAGGAAGCTTTTTCCAGGTTCTCATTGACATGGTTAGAACCTCGGATTCATAGGTATGGGAAGTTTTTGTTACATATTTATTAACTTCGTAGAATTTCTTCTGGTAAATATGAACTGCCGGACATTCCAGACCATCGATGGTACCCTGCTGGCATGCAGTATATACTTCTCCGAAAGCCATTGGAGTAGGGTCAGCACCAAGAGCCTTCATAAGTTCAATATAAACAGGAGTGGTCATGACTCGCATTTTAAGACCCTCCATATCTTCAGGCTTCTCAAGTTTTTTGACATCATTGACCATATGCCTTACTCCGTTTTCATAGAAACCCATGATCTTTATTCCCTTAGGTTCAAGGTTTTTCCCAAGTTCCATGCCGATCGTATCGAGTGCTTTGTATGCGTGTTCCCTGTTTCTCATCATATAGGGGAAACCAAAGACAAGAAGCTTGGATTCAAACTGACCTAAAACCGCTGTTGTGGTAAGGGCAAAGTCTATTGTGCCAAGGGCAATGCCCTCTATTAGCTTTTCCTGGTTTCCCAACTGGGAATTGGGGAAAAGCTTTATCACGACCTTACCATCGGTTTTCTCGTTTACAAGCTCTGCAAATTTGGCTGCTCCAAGTGCATATGGATTGTCTGGAACTGCCACATGCCCAAGTTTTAAAACTACTACATCTTCATCTTTTGCAAATGCGGGTCCCTGAAAGAACACAGTGCTAACAGCAAGTCCAATTATCAATACCATGATCACCGAAAATAACCTTTTCCTTAACACTCAAATCACGCTCCCCAAAATTAAATTGTTTTGAATTTTCAAAAAGTCCCTATTGCAAATCGAGTATACATATTCCCTTGAGAGGCGTCTTGATTTAGACCATATCTTTCAATTAAGTACAATTCTTTTCACAGATATTTCTGAAAAATGAAAGACAGGTTTATCAAAAGTGTCAACAAGATTCTCAAAATAAACTTTATCTACTTTTTTATATCAATGAATATTTTTTGGTGGGTCTTCCTGCGTTTGGGTGAGGGACATAGTGGACTATCACTGAATCTGATGACAAAAGAAACTCGAGATACCTCCAGGCTGTTACCCTGGAGAATCCGGCTTCTGTTGCTACCTCATCTGTAGACATTCCAGTATCGCTGTTTTCGAGGACTTTCATTATCTTGTTCATGCTTTCGCAATTCAAGCCTTTGGGTAATGAGCTTACAGTTTTGCTATATCTGTTCCTGCTTATCAGTCCGTCAATATCTTCCTGGGTAAGGTTCTGCTCTTTTTCCATTAATCGGTCTTTATACTTCTTATAAGACTCAAGAGCAGAGTTCAAACGTTCAAATGAAAAGGGTTTTATTATGTAGTCAAAGGCTCCAAAGCGCATTATCTTTTCTACTGTTTCCGGTTCTCTGGAGGCAGTAACTACAATTACATCAATATCACTTTTCTGCTTTCTGATCTTGTGAAGAGTTCTTATTCCATCCTGTCTTGGCATAAAAATATCTAGTATTACAAGGTCCGGGACATTTTTCTTGATAATATCCAGAGCTTCCCTGCCATCATAAGCTGTAGCGATCACACAGAAATCCTTTACGGACATAATGTAATTTCTGTGTATTTCCATAACCATTGGGTCATCTTCTACAATTAAAACCTGAATTTTCTCCATTCTACCCTCCGTTGTTACCAGTCATGTCAGAAGGAAGTGTTACAAGAAATTCTACGTACACATCTTCTTCAGTGTTGACCTCAATTTCTCCTTCATATAGTGACACTATCTCCTTAACCTTGTAAAGACCATATCCTCCACTACCACTTTTTGTAGTAAAACCCTTTTCGAAGATCTTTTCAATATTTTCTGGATCAACGCCATTTCCTTCATCATATACTCTGATAAGGATCATTCCAGGATGTTCAAAAATGGAAAACCTGATCAATTTTTGTTTCTTACCTGAATTAATTACCGAATGGATCGCATTTTCAAGAAGGTTACCAATTATCACGACAAGAGAGTTGCTCTCTATATTACCGGACAACTCCAGATAGCTTGCTTCGTCTATCTCAAGGGTAATCCCAAGCTCCCTGCATCTCCCGATTTTACCCAAAAGCAACCCTCCTACTGAAGGATTCTTTATTCTTTTTGTTATGAAGGTCATAGTATTCTGCCAGGTTTCTGTAGATTCTGAAATACATTCAAGAGCCTTGGAGGATCTTCCCATATGTATAAGTCCTGAAATAGTATGGAGTTTGTTCATAAATTCATGATTATAGACCCTGAGAGCTTCAACGTATCGCCTGACGCCGGTAAGTTCTTCCGCCATAGCAGTAACTTCAGTCATGTCACGAAAGCTCGCAATTGCACCGATATTTTTCCCGTTCAGCTCTATCGGTACCTGATTGGTAAGTATCCTTTTATTAAGAATATTTTGTTCCAGGTCAAATACTGCTTTGCCTGTTTCAAGGACTTCCATTAGCTTCATATTAGGGAGTATATCCCTGATAAACTTTCCCTTGATCCCTGAATGTAAATCCAGAATATTCCTGGCAGACTGGTTTACAAGGTTTATGGACCCATTGTCGTCTATCGCTATTATTCCCTCCCTGACAGATTCCAGAATACCTTCCCTTTCCTTAAAAAGTCGTACTATTTCGTGGGGTTCAAGCCCTGCTATTGATCTTTTTATGTTTCCGGCGAGAAAAATGGCACCAATACCCCCCAGGATAAGACCCATCACAAGAGCAATAAAAAGCCTTCTGGAAAGTATTGCCTGTAATTTGCTGATATCATTTGCCAAAATTGAAACCGCAACTGTCCCAATTTGGGTGGTACCTCTGATAACAGGAGCAAAGGCTCTGACCTGGTAACCAAGGGGACCTTTGAAACCGGAAACAAAACTTTTACCTTTCAGAGCTTCTTCCAGGCCTTCTCCCCTGAAAGGTTTATTAACATATTCAAGAAGGGGATGAGAATATCTGACTCCTTCCATGTCTATGACTGTAATAGCAAGAACTCCTGTCTGTTCTCTGTATACCTCTGCAAGGGCCTGGATCACAACCGAACCCTGTTCTTTTCCCAGGTTATACCTTATTTCCGGGATAGAAGCCAGAAGTTTTGCAGTGAACATTGCATTTTCTTCGGTTTGTTCTCGAAGAGGTTTAATTATAGTACTTTGGACTTGCAATCCTGAAATGAACAGGCTGATCATGACAAGCAATAAAGCCAAAATTACTATTTTATAATGAAGCCTTATTGGTTTACTGAAAAACTCCATTTAATTTTCCCTTTCATGATAAAAAAATATCCGATCTTGATTTTAGCATAGCAAGTTATAGTACAGACTTTAATTACCATCAAAAACGGGTACTATCCTTTAATTCTATTTCAATCTTAGCTTTCATTTCTTATGTCATGTTGTTTGCAGAAAATGAGAGGCAGGTATTTCCGCTTTGCTTTTGCAATACAGCTTTTTCCAAAATATTTTGTGGAATACGGGTTAGAATGAAGAGCAAGGCCTATTTTTGAACAATTCGCAGGGTTGGGTGATTTTGCGTGTTTCGCTGGATGAGCCCATTAATTAGACTTGTTCAGTCGTTTTTGAGGAGATTTCAAGGAAGAGTGAACGATCGTCGGGAGGATTAAGCTATCCTGCCGACGGTCGTACCTAAAGAGCTATCTTGTACTCACTTCCATCAGGTTTTCTCTCCATGAAGCCATGTTCTATCAGGTTTCTCCGTATTATGGCATAATCATCGAAGATACTTTCCAGGATGCTGTTCACTTCTTTTTCAGAATAGGACCTGTGGGGCTCAAAGAAGGTTACAGCTTTCCGAAGGACGACTATTTGATCCTTTGCTTTCACGGGGTAACGGTATAGTCTGCCGTCTTCACGAAAATACTTGCCCAGGATCTTTTTTTCCTCCTCTACTGTAATGACATATCGTTCGTCCACCATCCTGGCATTCCTGTGAAGAGGTACAAGTTGTTCGCTATTCGCTACTTTTGCCTCGGAGATCTCCATAAGTGCAATGAACAGACGAGCTTGCTTTGCCTTTTCCCTCAATTTAAACCGATGATTACGGACAGTTGACCTTTCGATATTCGCCTGGGAAGCAATTTCCGCATCTCCCTGGCCATTACGGTAGGCTTCCAGAATAGTGCTCTGGATTTCTGATAAGCCCGTGTATTTCTTTCCCATTCTGATCAGGGAATTGAACACTCCACCATGTTCATCTTCTATATGTCGGGATACAGCTTTTTCTGCCTCCAGTAATACTTTCCCATAATCGTATATCACTCCCTTCTCAAAGGACCTGCCACATATAAGACAGACAAAGGTATCATCATCTTCGTTAAAGACATATCCCTTTTTAATGTCTTCGGTTCTTGCTTTCCAGAAAGGATCAATAAGTCTTTGCACAATATAGCCTCCTTATGTTTATCTATAATTAGACAATACTTCTAAAAGTCTACTTAGTCAAACCAGAAAAAAATAAAAAGCCTCCTCAATACGAGGAGGCTTACCCAATCAACAGATTAAAAACGTTAGAAGTTTAATGTAAGTATATGAGAAGATCCGTGGCTCTGGTTGAGCAGATCTGTTAATTCCAGTATCTATGTCCTTTAGTCCAGGTACATGGTATTTATGAGCTTTTTGCCCGTATCTGTTTTAAAATGTTTTTGAACAAATTCTG
>Ga0102929_1002320_pt1 | contig 11299 bp, 9 predicted proteins | sample SalPonR1_B_D2_MG_FD_78510 | JGI IMG/M metagenome (GOLD analysis project Ga0102929, IMG submission 78510) | Salt pond soil microbial communities from South San Francisco under conditions of wetland restoration - Salt Pond MetaG R1_B_D2_MG | ecosystem: Environmental > Aquatic > Marine > Intertidal... | reverse complement strand
GACGGCTTCGATCTTGCTGCGGTCTGTCAGCGCCGCATGACCGTCAGCGTGTTCTGTCAGTCTGGCGGCGAAGGTCTGAGCATCCAGAATTTCGTCAATGTCCGGGATCCGCAGGTTCTCGGTTACCGGCACGGGATTAACCGCGTGACCGGTATGAGCCTGCATGAGCGCGCCGATATCGGCGAGAAGGTAGTTTGCCAAGCTTGCATAGTTCGCCGCGGGTGCCCCGCGATAGGATACCGTATTCCCGAACAGCATCGTGCCGGGCGTTTCAACTTCCTGAGCGAGCGCTGCATGAAACGCGGCACGGGTCAGGGGCGATGAGAAATGATGCCCGAAACAAAAGGATGCCTTGGCACCGATCAAATCTTCGACAATGTGTTTTTCGATCAGCATCATGCCGAATGCACTCGTCATGTCCAGAAACAGACCCGCGAAGCCATCATCAAGATTTGAATGAACCAAGATGTCCGCATCTTGCGCAGCGATAAGACCAAGCGCCGTTACGGTGGCCTCGGTTGTGGCTACGTCATCGTCCCAATAGGGAAGGCGGAAGGTGAAATACTGACCCAGATTGCCAATCGACGTCACTCCGGCTGCAAGTGCGGCCTGCACGTTGGACAGTGCCCCTGGCAGGCCCAGCATGAAATCCCCGAAATGCGCGGCGGCCGGGCTGGCATTGGTAATCCGGGCGAAATCTTCCGGTTCCGTCAACACGATCCCCGTGCCGCGCCCTGCACCCTTGCGTTGTTCGGGAGGGTAACCCATCGACCAATCGAGCGTGATGCCAAACCGGTCGATCCGAACATCACGCTTCAGCGCGGCTTCGTGCAGCTGCGTTATCGCCCCGACAGTTCGTTCGATGCTGCGAAAGCCGATATGGGCATGCTGCATGATGCGCCCTGCGGATGCCTTTTGACGCTTATACTCGGCCTCCGACGCCACCCCTTCGGTCTCGAGAAAGAGACACCGCCCGAGTGTCCAATCACCGGCTAGGCGTCGCCCCTCCTCCAGAAGCAAGCTTCCGGGCCGCATTTCAGGAGCGGCGAGCATTAATTGAAGTGTCATAGAGCGCCTCCGTTGTTTGAGAGGGTAAAGTGGCCAAGCTGACGAAAAGGTGGAAATAACACTTTGAAAATCCTATCAGCTTGGTCGAAGTAGACAAATGTGAATCCGGCTCAAGCGGCACTGCACATGGAAATGAAAGGCGGTCAGCGGAATGAAACTTGGCATAATCGGAGTTGGACATCTCGCAAGTTCGGTATTGAAAGGGCTTCTGCACGCAGGAGTGGCACCGCACACGATTTGCCTGTCTCCCCGTGGCCACGGCCCGGATCTTGCGGCTCAACACGGGTTCAACCTCGCCACCGACAATGCCTCCCTCGTCACCGAGAGTGACGTGGTCCTGCTTGCTGTCCGCCCCGCGGATGCGGCCGACGTCATCAACGGCCTGCCCTGGCGCGCAGAGCACGTCATCATGTCCGCCTGTGCAGGTGTAACGATCGAGCGGTTGGCCCTTGGTGCGGGGCCCGCAAGGGTGGTGCGTATCATGCCGATCACCGCGTCCGAACTCGGCGCCAGCCCCACGATCGTCTATCCGATGCTGCCAGAGTGCCGATCGTTCCTCGAGGCCATAGGCACTGTCATTGCGCTCGACTCGGAGGACCAGTTTGAGGCGGCAACCGTAAGCGCGGCGGTCTACGGTTGGGCACAGGCCCTTATCCGAACGGGTGCGGAATGGGGCGCGCGGAATGGTCTTGATCCTGCGGTGGCCCGGCAGTTGATGGCCCGGACGTTCGTCGCCTCGGGGCGGATACAAGGCGAACAGGACGCGCCGATGGACGACATCCTTGCGAGCCTCTGCACACCCGGCGGGATCACCGAAACCGGCCTTTGCAGCATCGAGCGAAATGGTGTGCCCGACGCCTGGACAGATGCCTGCGACCTGGTGTTGCGAAAACTGCGCGGCACGGACTGACGTAAGCTTGGCCTTGGCAACTGGCATGGCACTTCCATCTTTTAAGCGTTTGTAGCGTGGCGCCTCCCCGACATCAGGACCGCGCCCGCAACTGCCTTTCGCCGACCCCGTCGCTTGGTCGCTGTCAGACCGGGCTTCTGGGCCCCGATGCTCTAGTCATGGCCTATAGAAAAGTTGTTTCCGGCCCTGTCCTGTCCACTGACCAAGTAGAGTGGCCGCACCCCGTAGCCCTGCGCGGGGTGTTTCTTGCCGATCTCCGCGCCAAGAGCGTGGTCGTATAGCGACGTTGCCGGCATGAAGCGCACGATGAAGGCCGCGCGACGTTTGTCGGTTCGGTTCGCACTGGACCCGTGGATCATGTAGACGTCGTGAAATGACACTTGGCCCGCCCGGATGATCAGCGGCTCGGCTTGGGCTTCATCGAAATGCTCGGAGTCGGTCACAAGGTTGATTGTCTTGTCCTTCCCGTCTTTCCACGAATGACTGAAAAGCTCATGGGCTTTGTGCGACCCGGGGATGAATTTCATCGGGCCGTTATCGGGCGTCACGTCGTCCAGCGGGATCCACATGGTCAGCGTTTCCAGCGGCCGGATCGGATAGTATCCGCCGTCCTGATGCCAAGGGGTCTCTTTTCCGTTATGCGGGGGCTTTCCGAAAAGTGTTGTGCCCCAAAGAATGATGTCATCACCAATCAGTTGCCGCGCGATCGCCATCAGCTCGGGCCGGCTGGCGAATTCCAACCACTTTTCCGAGCCTTTGATGCCCATCGAACCACCGTTTGTCTGGTGCGGCGCAAGTATGATGTCCGATTCTACTTGTGGATTGCGCTCCAGAAGAGCCTCGTATTCCTGACGCATCTCGGCGATCAGATCCTGTGGAATTTCCCACTTTGGAACGATCCAACCCTTCTCCTGGTATTGCTTGACTTCTTCTTCCGTCAGGCTTGCGCTTGCTGGTGCATTCTCGGCCATCGTCATCTCAATCTCCCAGTGATCTGTGTTGCCAGATGTGTTTGTCGGCCAACCTGTCGACAATACTAACGACCAGATTGACGACCACGATACATCCTGTCAACTATGTACCTACCTTAAATGGAGGGGGGCCATGACCCGGGGAACTGTGAATACAGTTGATACCGCGTATGAGCGGCTACGTGACAAACTGGTTGCCTTCGACGTGAAGCCGGGCTCGCGGCTGAACGAGTCGGAAATCGCGGCAGACCTCTCGATGAGTCGTGCTCCCATACGAGAGGCGCTTAATCGTTTAACCGCAGACGGGATGGTGAGTTTTGAGCCCGGGCGCGGCTTTTTCTGTCGCAGGTTAAGTGTCAGTGAAATTACCGATCTCTATGATGTGCGCCTCGACCTCGAGATCGGCGCACTCAAAACGCTCTTGCGGGTCGCTGCAGAGTCCGAGATTAATCTGTTTGTCGAAAAATGGCGCGCTGATCTGGCGCAAAGTGAACGCATGAAATTGCGCGATCTTGTTATTTCCGACGAGGATTTTCATCTTGAAATGGCCGCTTTGGCCGATAATTCGCAAAGAATAAAATATCTTCGGAACATCAACGACAGGATCAGGTTCGTTCGGAAGATTAACCTAGAATCTCCTGAACGGTATGCCGAAGCTCTGGACGAACATGCGAGCCTGCTGAAAGCTATTGTTACCCGCGACACGGAAAAAGCCGTCGAAACTCTGAGCAACCATCTTGCCCGCTCAACCGACGAAGTCCGCCAACAGGTCCAGAGTGCCCTGACCCGAATATACTCGGATGAGATGGCATGACGTCCGGCACGTTTTGTCCGAAATTTCGGCTCTGTCCGCAAGTTTCTACCATGGCCTTCGCAAGCCCCTGGCAAAACGCCATATTTTTCAGGTGGTTTTGGCGACCCCGGCAGGATTCGAACCTGCAACCTGCCCCTTAGGAGGGGGCTGCTCTATCCAGTTGAGCCACGGGGCCACGCGCGGATCAATAGCGCGCAAAACCCGGTTTGTCATGATCAGATTTAGCCACTCGGCGCGATACGACGGCGCTTGATCCCGTGTCCCTGTTCGCGATAACATTTTGAATGCGAAACAACGAAAGCGTTCCAACGTGACACGTTCTGAAAACCGACCGCTTACACTCAGGGACGTCTCCGAAGCTTCGGGCGTGTCGGAAATGACGGTAAGCCGCGTGCTGCGCAATCGGGGCGATGTCTCGGAAACAACACGTGAACGGGTGCTGGAGAAGGCCAAGGAACTTGGTTACGTGCCCAACAAGATCGCGGGCGCTCTGGCAAGTCAGCGTGTCAATCTTGTCGCGGTGATCATTCCGTCGATGTCGAACATGGTCTTTCCCGAGGTGATGACCGGGATCAGCCGGACGTTGGATGAAACCGGGCTGCAACCGGTTGTGGGTTTGACCGAATACAGCCGCGAAAAGGAAGAAAAGGTTCTCTACGAAATGCTGTCGTGGCGGCCTTCCGGCGTGATCATTGCCGGGCTCGAACACTCAGAGGCGTCACGCGCCATGCTCAAGGCTTCGGGTATCCCGGTGGTCGAGATCATGGATGTGGATGGAACGCCGGTCGACTCGGTGGTGGGTATTTCGCACCGGCGGGCCGGGGCAAAGATGGCCGAGGCGATACTCCGGGCCGGATATGGCCATATCGGATTTTTGGGCACTACCATGTCCCGTGATCACCGTGCCCGCAAACGGTTCGAAGGCTTCACCGAAGTGCTGGCCAAGGCCGGAGTTGAGATCGCCGAGCGGGAATTTTATACCGGCGGCTCGGCTTTTGCCAAGGGGCGCGAGATGACGCAGGCCATTTTGGAGCGCGATCCAGAGTTGGATTTTCTCTATTATTCAAATGACTTGATAGGCGCGGGCGGTCTTTTGTGGTTGCTTGAGCAGGGTGTCGATATTCCGGGGCAGATGGGTCTTGCCGGGTTCAACGGTGTAAACCTGCTCAAGGGGCTACCACGTGAATTGGCGACAATGGATGCATGCCGGTTTGAGATCGGCGTCAAGGCTGCCGAAATCATCGCAAATCGTGTGGCCAATCCCGAGGCCACCGATCCGGTGCGCATCGTTCTTGAACCCACGATAAGCTATGGTGACACTCTTAGGCGACCGTGAGGGCGGATGCCAAAAGCGTTTCATCATTTGCTGGTGTCTCGGCTTAAAGAAGAAACACTTTAACCGTTCATCTCGACGACCACGCCAAGGTCGCGCAGGACGTCCCAATAGGCTGGAAAGGTTTTTGAGACGCACATCGGATCCTCGATGGTGATATCGCGAACCAAAAGACCGGCAAGAGCAAAGCACATCGCGATGCGATGATCTGCATAGCTGTCTATGCGGCAGGGGCGGCTTTGGCCGCGCAGAGAGGGATCGGAATGCACGATCAGGTCATCGCCCTCGACACTCGCAAGATCGGGCCGGATGCGCGTCAGCCCATCACGAAGGGCCTCGACGCGGTCGCACTCCTTCACCCGAAGGTTGCCAATACCGGTGAAGTGGACGGGCGTGTTGTTGAACGCGGCCATGACGGCAATGGTGGGCACGGCGTCCTGCATCTGTGACCCGTCTATGCCTGATGGCATGTCGGGGAACGCAGCGATCACAGCATGCGCCGCAGCATCCGGCTGATTGAGAGTGTCCGGCGCGGCGCCGATATCGATATTCCCCCCGGTTAGCGCTTCGGCGGCCCAAAGATAGGTCGCAGCACTCGCGTCGGGCTCAATCTGATAGGTGGCCGCCCTGTATCCGCCAGGCTCTATCGCAATGCGGTCCGAGGCCGGGAACGTAACCCGGGCTCCGAAGGCTCGCATCACCGCCGCAGTGATATGAAGATAACCGACCGCGCCAATCTTGCCGCCCTCGATATGGATACGGGTTTCCTCGCGGCCCATGGCGGCCAGCATCATGATGGCCGAGATGTACTGGCTTGAAAGTGCGCCACTTACCGCGATGTCGCCCGCGTCGAACCGACCGGTGCCGTTGATCATCACCGGGGGGCATCCGGTCTCCGAGAGGGCATCGACGCCCATCGCGCGCAGCGTTTCAATAAGCGGCGCGATCGGACGTTTTTGCATATGCGCGTCACCCGTGACCGTCACAGCACCGTCCACCAACGCCGCCGCTGCCGTGAGAAACCGCACCGCGGTGCCTGCATTGCCAAGGAAGAGCGGGTCGTCCGGCGCTTGGAGGTGCCCGTTGCCGGTGACCTCCAAGGTGGTTTCATCAATCTCAAGGATCTCAACGCCCATGCTCCTGAGCGCGGTCATCATGTGCCGGGTATCGTCGCTTCGCAGGATACCGGTCAGGCGGCTGCGCCCTTTTGCGAGCGCGGCCACCAGAAGCGCCCGATTCGTCACCGATTTCGACCCCGGAAGCGTGACTTGCCCTTCCAGCGGTTTTTCGGGCGGGATGATCTTGGCGGTGGCCGGGCTGGGGGTCATGATGCTCAAACTTGGTTGCGTCGCTTTGGCGATCCCGCGAGGACTCGAACCCCGAACCTGCTGATTAGAAGTCAGCTGCTCTATCCAGTTGAGCTACGGGACCGCTTGGCCGAGGCATACCCCCGCCCATGCCCGAGATCAAAGCCAAAAGATCATCCCGGCATGCCGTTTTCCAGCCTAAGTGTGATTGTCGCCCCGCGACCCCTGATCTATCGTCGCGCCATGTCATATGCCCCCTATGAAACATTGATCGCCGCCGCGCGGGACAAGACAACACCCGTCCGGCTTGTCCTTGGTGTCGTTCTCCTGGCACCGGTCAGCATGATCCTTTCAACCTTTGTCCTCGGCTTTCTGATCGGCGCGTTGGGGTTTGCCGGAGGAGATGACGAGGCCATGGGCGCTGTCCTCAACGGGCGCAGTGCGCAGGCCGTATTACTGCTTTTGTTCAGTTTTACGGGGTATATCTTGGCTCTGGCCATTGTACTGAGGCTCGTTCACGGACGCCATCTTGCCGGGTTGATCGGCCCTGCGCCACTGACCCTTGATCAGGGGAGGCGCGTCTTCCTGGCCGTGGCCGCTTTCCTTGCCGTCTTCGTCTTGGTTCCCGCCGGCGAAGGATTTGCGCTGAGCCGGCAGCACGCATTCGGAGAATGGGTCATATTCCTTCTACCGGCGCTGGCCGGCATTCTGGTTCAGGTTTCGGCCGAAGAGTTGGTCTTTCGCGGGTATTTCCAAAGCCACCTCGCAGCGCTCGCGCGCAATCCGCTGATCTGGATGGGTGCCCCGGCACTTCTTTTCGGGCTTCTGCATTACGACGTGCGCACATATGGCGACAATGCTTGGCTGATCGTGCTGTGGGCCATCGGGTTCGGACTGGCCGCCGCGGATATCACCGCGCGCGCCGGAACATTGGGCCCTGCGATCGCGATGCATGTGGCCAACAATGCTCTGGCGTTTCTGATCGCGGCGCCCGAAGGTTACCTCGACGGGCTGGCGCTCTATACCTATGACTTTCCGATCCGCGATTCCTCGCGTGTGCTTGAGTGGTTGCCACAAGAGGCTTTGGCAACCTTGTGCATGTGGCTTTGCGCGCGACTGGTGCTGCGCAGGTGACGAAACCCATGCGCGGAATTGCAATCCGTAGCCTTGCGGCTTATGTGCAGGGACAGCGAAAACGACAGGAACAGTGCCCCGATGAACTGGATCACAAACTATGTGCGCCCGCGCATCAATTCGATCTTCTCGCGCCGCGAGATGCCGGAAAACCTGTGGTCCAAATGCGAAGGGTGCGGCACGATGCTTTTCCATCGTGAACTGACGGACAATCTACAAGTCTGCACAAGCTGCGGTCATCATATGCAGATCAGGCCGCGCGCACGGTTTCAGGGGCTCTTCGATGGCGGCGTTTTCGCCGAGGTCGAAGTGCCGCAACCAACCACAGACCCCCTGCATTTTCGGGATCAAAAAAAATACCCGGACCGTATGAAAGCCGCGCAAAGAGCGACAGGCGAGAAAGAAGCAATGCTTGTCGCCACAGGTGAGATCGGCCGCACCCCGATTGTGGCCGCGGCGCAGGACTTCTCGTTCATGGGCGGCTCGATGGGGATGTATGTCGGCAACGCGATCATCGCCGCCGCGCAGGAAGCGGTAAAGCTCAAGCGCCCGCTCGTCCTGTTTTCCGCCGCTGGCGGAGCGCGCATGCAAGAGGGCATCCTCAGCCTGATGCAGATGCCCCGCACCACGGTCGCGGTGCAAATGCTGCGCGAAGCCGGGCTACCCTATATCGTTGTGCTGACTCATCCTACGACGGGCGGCGTCACGGCATCATATGCCATGCTGGGCGATGTTCATATCGCCGAACCGAATGCGCTGATCTGTTTCGCCGGGCCACGTGTGATCGAACAGACAATTCGCGAAAAGCTTCCCGAAGGGTTTCAGCGCGCCGAGTATCTTCTGGACCACGGCATGCTTGACCGAGTGACCCCGCGCACCGAGATGCGGGACGAGTTGATCACAATCACCCGAATGCTTCTGGGTCTGCCGCCTGCGGTCAAGGGCGATCTTCCTGCGCCCGAAGCGGAGACAGGTGACGAGGACGCGAAACTCCCCGTCGAGGCGGAGAAGGCGGAAGAAGAACCCGCCAAGCAATCGCAGAAATGAACGCGGATACCTCGGACGTCATTCTTGACCGGATGATGTCGCTACACCCCAAGATCATCGACCTTACGCTTGACCGGGTTTGGCGCCTTCTTGATGCGCTGGGCAATCCTCAAAACGATCTGCCTCCGGTCATCCATCTGGCGGGCACCAACGGCAAAGGGTCGACACAGGCCATGATCCGCGCCGGACTCGAAGCGGCGGGACAGCGGGTGCATGCCTATACCTCACCGCATCTTGCGCGCTTTCATGAACGTATCCGGCTGGCCGGGGCGTTGATTTCCGAGGACGATCTCACTGCGGTTCTCGATGAATGCTACGCGGCCAATGGTGGCCAAAGCATCACCTATTTCGAAATCACGACTTGCGCCGCAATTCTGGCCATGGCCCGAACACCTGCGGAGTTCACCCTTCTTGAGGTGGGGCTGGGCGGGCGGCTCGACGCGACGAATGTCATTGATCAGCCGGCTCTGACGGTGATCACGCCCGTTTCGGTGGACCATGAGCAGTTCCTTGGCGATACGCTGGCCAAGATCGCGGGCGAGAAAGCGGGCATCATCAAGCGTGACGTGCCTTGTGTGGTGGGCCCCCAACAGGATGAGGCGATGGCGGTGATCGAAGATCGCGCCGCGCGGCTGACTGCGCCCCTGATCGCCCATTCTCAGCACTGGCACGTCAGCGAAGAGCGGGGCAGGCTCGTCTTTCAGGACGAGACCGGGCTTGCTGATCTCCCCCTGCCCAATCTTCCCGGCGCCCATCAGATCGAGAACGCGGGCGCGGCACTCGCGGCCTTGCGCCATCTTGGCTTCGATGAAGCCGCGCAGGAGGCCGCCGTTTCGCGGGCAAGCTGGCCTGCGCGCATGCAGCGCCTTGCGCATGGCCCCTTGGTCGATGCCGCACCCGAGGCGGAAATCTGGCTCGACGGTGGTCACAACGCCGCCGCGGGCGAGGCTTTGGGCCGCCATCTGGGCGGTTTGCCCGCGCGTCCCACCTATCTCGTTTGCGGTATGCTCAACACCAAGGATGTGACCGGCTATCTTCGTCCGCTCGCCGCGCAGGCAAGGCACCTGACCGCGATATCAATTCCCGGTGAGGCGAATACCCTGCCCGCCGAGGTGACCGCCGCCGCCGCACAAGCCGTGGCGCTTTCGGCCGATACGGCCGGTTCGGCGCAGGATGCGATCGCACGGATTGCAGAGAAAACACCCGATGCGCGTATCCTGATCTGTGGGTCGTTGTATCTGGCAGGAGCGATCTTACGCGAAAACGGCTGATTTCCTGCCGATTCGCGAAAAAAGCCCGATCAGCCCGGAAAACGAATCACTTTATGTTGACCGATTCGCAGTGATTCGCCTATATCTGGACTGAGCAGTCACAGCGCCGCTGCCGTAAGGCGATAAGGGCGCAACGACATTGGGGGACAGCGGGACCGTGACACGGGTCTCATTTCAGCCGCAGGCTTATCTGCTTTCGCGTGACCCATCACGCGACTCCAGCGCAAAAGCGCGGGGTCAGGAATGATACGTATCGTATTGATCACCGCTGCGTTTTTCAGTGTCACAATTGCCCTTCTCGTTGTGCAACCAGGCCCTGATCCGCGTGCACCTTTGATGCCTGAAGGCGAGATGGACGTGACACGGGCGGATGCGGGTGTGGACTTGGCGGTCACCGCGGATCAATCGCTGGATCGTGCCACCATAGAACCTGAGACAGTCAATGACGACGACGCGCTCGGGTTTGGTCTGATGGACAGCCTTTCGGACCAGCCGACGGAGTCTGGTCTGACCGAAAACCGGGCCGACGGCATCATCGCCAGCCTCGGAAACGCGACGATCAACCAAGGCAATGCCAAGGTCGTATCGTCACAGGGCGAAAAGCCCGAGTTGGAACTCATGGTCATCCGCGCTTTGAATCAGGGACAATCCGAGGATTACATCGACGCGTTGGTCAACCATGCCGCAAGCGCGGGCACGGTGGATGTGCCCCGCAACCTGATCACCGTGGATGGCAGGGTGGATACGACCGCGCTTCTTTCGGTGCTGGGACCGCAAAGCGCGGGCCCCGGTCCGGGTCGTGACTACGAAGTCGAGGCCGGGGACACATTGGCTTCAATCGCCTATCGGTTCTATGGGTCGACGGCGATGCAAACTGAGATTTTCGATGCCAACAAGGACAAGATCAGTTCGCCGAGCAATATTCGTGCGGGCCTGACACTTGTGCTTCCGGCAAAATGACGGGCGAGCGATAACGAGCAGCAGCCAGAAATCCTACCGGACCACGTGGCAGGAATGATTGAGGGGCCGAACCAACGGCCCCCTTTCATTTTCAAGACCCCGCAAACGGATCCACAGGATAGGTCACCCCGGCAAGGTAAAGTCCCTGCGGTGGACAGACAGGGCCACAGGCCGCGCGGTCCCGCGCCTCAAGCGCGGCTTTCACGTCATCGGGGCGCGAACTTCCGGCCCCCACGCGCTCGAGCGTTCCTACAAAGCTACGGACCTGATTGTGCAGAAACGACCGCGCGCGCAGAGCAAAACGAAGCTCCGGCCCAGCGTGGGTCTCATGCGCTGTGATCTCCAGCAAATCGAGTGTTTTCACCGGGCTGGCCGCCTGACAGATCGTGGAGCGGAATGTCGTGAAGTCATGCGTTCCAATCAGATGCGCGGCCCCTTCGCGCATCGCCTCGAGGTCAAGCTGACGGGGCACGCGCCACACCAG
>Ga0102929_1002318_pt1 | contig 11305 bp, 13 predicted proteins | sample SalPonR1_B_D2_MG_FD_78510 | JGI IMG/M metagenome (GOLD analysis project Ga0102929, IMG submission 78510) | Salt pond soil microbial communities from South San Francisco under conditions of wetland restoration - Salt Pond MetaG R1_B_D2_MG | ecosystem: Environmental > Aquatic > Marine > Intertidal... | reverse complement strand
CCAGTTAGAATACTGGATAATTTGCAGTTAGAACCAAATGTTTATCGAATAAAACTAAAAGGTGTAGAAATAGATAGATATGAAATATTACCTGATCATTATTTGGCAATGGATTCAGGAGTAACTACTGAAGAGATCGATGGAGTAAAAACTACTGAACCTGCTTTTGGAACTGATGCTATTTGGATTAGTGAAGACCAAAAAGAAAGAGCAGAGCTGGCCAATTATACAATTGTAGATCCACCTTCAGTTATGGCCACTCATTTAACAGAATTGATAAAAGACCATGCTCATGAACTTCTCGGTAGACAGGAAGTACAGGAACTTATAGATAATATTGAAGAAAATTATCCAGCAGTTGTTGATGAATTAGTTCCAGATTTAATGTCTTTAGGTGAAATTCAAAAAGTTTTACAAAATTTATTATGGGAAGGTGTTCCCATCAAAAATCTGGTTACTATTTTAGAAACTTTAGCTGATTATGCAGTAAAAACTAAGGATATACAAATTCTTACTGAATATGTAAGACAGGCTCTATCAAGGCAGATAACTACTTTATATAAAGAAGAAGATAATAAGTTATATGCTGTTACCCTTGATCCGCAACTGGAAGAAGAATTAAATCAATCATTAGAACAATCTGATCAGGGAAATTATCTTGCTTTAGATCCTCAGAGGGCTCAAAATATAATAGAAAAAATAGCTCAAACACTACAACCCTTATTACAGCAAGGACATGAACCTATACTTTTAACTGCTCCTCCGATTAGAAGACCGATTAAAGAAATGACATATAGATCTTTTGAGGAATTAGTTGTTTTATCCTATAATGAATTACAAAATGACCTTGATCTTCAAATTCTTGGGACGGTGAATTAAATGAAAGTAAAAAAATATGTTGGAGATACAATACAGGATACTATTTTTAAGGTAAAAGCTGACCTCGGTTCAGATGCTATTATTTTAAATACGCGCAAATACAAAAAGGGTGGCTTTCTTGGCTTGAAAATTTTTGGGGAAAAGAAAGTTGAGGTTTTGGCTGCTCTTGAAGATGATAATAGTGATGTTTCTAATGAAAAAACATTGGAAGAAATAGATAAACTAAAAAATATGTTAAATAATATGGAAAGAGAAAGAAAAAAAGAAGGAAGTTATGAAGAAAATCTTTCTTCTGAAATAGCTGATATTTATAATAATTTGTTAGAACAGGGGGTAAAAGAAAACATAGCCCAGGAATTAATAGAAGATTTAAAAGATGATAATGGAGAAATTAATATTGATCAGTTAAAAAATAATATTAAATCTGCAATTGGTAATCCTGCACCTATAAACAGAGGGCAGTCTTTGAAGATAATTGCTTTTATCGGGCCGACTGGGGTTGGAAAAACAACTACTATTGCTAAATTAGCTGCTAAATTTGCTTTACAGGAAGAATTAGAAGTAGGAATGGTAACTGCTGATACTTATAGAATAGCAGCAGTCCAGCAGTTAGAAACTTATAGTGATATTATGAATATTCCTCTTGAAGTTGTTTATAGTGAAAAAGAATTAAAAGAGGTTATTAATGGAAAATTTGAAGATTTTGATCTTATATTTCTTGATACTGCTGGAAGTAGCTGGACTGATAAAATGCAGTTAGGAAGATTGAAAAATTTTACTGATAAAGATTTAGTAACTGAAACTCATCTTTTAATTAGTCTTAACACTAAAACAGAGGATATTAATAAAATTCTTGATAATTTTTCAACATTAGAACCAGATAAAATAATATTAACCAAAGTTGATGAAGCTTCTAAATATGGTGATATTATAAATTTAAGAAATAAATATAATTTACCTTATTCATATATTACTTATGGCCAGGATGTACCTGATGATATAGTGGAGGCAGATACTAATAAATTATTTGAATATTTGTTAGGTGATAATTATGAATGATCAGGCATCTTCTCTTAGAAAAATGATGAAAAATAGTTCCAATAAAAGCAAAGAAAATAATATTCAAGAAAATGTAAAAAATATTGATTCTAAAACTAGAGTAATTGCTGTAGCCAGTGGTAAAGGTGGAGTTGGGAAAACCAATTTAAGTGTAAATTTGGCTTATGCTCTTTCAGATATGGATAAAAATGTTCTGGTTATGGATGCAGATATCGGGATGGCTAATGTTGACATTGTAATGGGATTAACCTCTACTTATAGTTTAAAACATGTTATGGAAGGTAAATGTAAAATTGAAGATGCGATAGTAAAAACACCTTCAGGAATTAATGTTTTGACAGGTATTTCTGGAGAAGAAGATTTTATAGATGTAAGTTCTGATGAAGTTCAGCGTTTACTGGCTGCTTCTTCACATTTGCAGGAAAATTATGATATAATTATCATTGATATAGGGGCAGGAGCTCATCCTGATGTCTTAAATTTTATAATGGCTGCTGATGAAACTTTAATTGTTCTTACTCCTGAACCTACTGCTATTATGGATGCTTATAGTTTATTAAAGATATTGTCCAATCATAATTATAGAAGTGATTTAGGATTAGTTGTGAATATGGTTGAAAATAATACTGAAGGGAAAGAAGTAATAGAAAGAATGAAAGGTGTAATTAAAGAATATTTAGATATTAAACTTGAGTTAACTTCTAATATTCCCTATGATAAAAAGGTAGTTAAATCTGTAAAAAAACAACAATCTATTTTCGAATTATATCCAAACTCTTCAGTAGTAAAATCTTATAAAAATACTGCAGCAAGACTTATTGATAAAGAAGAAACTTCTTCACAAAATATGAAAAGTTTCTTTTCCAAAATTGTAGGAATGTTTAAAAAGGGGTAGGAGGTGTCTTTAATTACAGATAAAAAATTAAGAGTAAATCAAAGTATTGACATAGAAGTAAAAAAAGGACTATATAAAGGTACATTTCCAAGTAAAATAGATGAAGTTAATGAAGAAAACATTAAAGTTTTAGCTCCTTATCGGAATGGAGAAATTGTTCCTTTAAGAGCTGGAACAGAAGTTAATATATTTTTCACAGGAAATGATGCTGCCTATAAATTCAATTCTGAAATAATTGATAGAATAAAAGAACAGGTAAAATTACTGATAATTACTCCTCCAGAAGAAATTGTGAGAATTCAAAGACGTGATTATTTTCGCCTTGATGTAAAAAAAGATGCGAAATACAGAAAACTTGATGATTATGAACTTGGAGATGAAATAGATTGTAATAAAAGTTTTATTGAAAGTCAGACTATTGACCTCAGTGGTGGGGGAGTTCGCCTTGTTAATGAGAGTGATCTTGAAGAGGGAGATTTTATTGAATTAATGATTGACCTTTCTGGAATTAAAGAAGTTATGATTTTAGGAGAAGTTAAACAGGAATACAGTCTTCCAAATGGTGAAGCTGTTGGAGTTGAATTCAAAGATATTTCCCGTCAGGCCAGGGATGAAATTATTGGCTGGCTCTTTGATTATCAAAGAGAATTAAGAAAAAAAGGGATGTTGTAAATGAGAAATAATATTTTGATTTCTTTATTTACAGGCATTATAGCATATTCTCTTACTACTTTGATTAATTTAATAAATGCTAATCCTCTAAAAGAAGTTTTATATAATGGAATTATAGCTTTATTTGTAGTTGCTCTTATAACTTTTTTAATAACTTATATTCTCGATAATTATCAACCAGATAAAAATAGTAAAAAAGGAACAGCAGGAGATAACAATAAGAAAAAGAATAATAAAAGTAATAGAGAAGAAAAAGAAGCTGAAGAGGAAAGTAAAGAAGATGAATTTTCACCAATGGATCCTACTGTCTTAGAAGTTGAAGAGGAAGAATCCAACTAACTTAAGGAGAGTTTTTTATGATTGATAATTATGAACTCTGGAAAGAATATAAAGAAAATAATTCCTCTGAAGCAAGAGAAAAACTTATAAAAGAGTATCTTCCTCTTGTTAAATATCATGCCGGGAGAGTAAAAATGATGGTCCCGGAATTTGTAGAAAAAGATGATTTAGAAAGTTTTGGAGCTCTGGGTTTAATTGATGCCTTAGAAAAATTTGATCATACAAAAAAGATAGAATTTTCTACTTATGCAAATAAAAGAATTCGCGGAGAAATAATTGATCATTTAAGAAGTCTTGATTGGCTGCCTCATTCTCTTAGAAGAGATGGTAAAAAATTAAAAAAAGTTGTGGAAGAAATGACTCAAAATTTGGGAAGAAGACCTACAGTTGATGAAGTTTCCGAAAAGATCGATTTTTCTCACAAAAAAATAAATAATTTATATTATAAACTATATTCATCTCAATGGGTCTCTCTTGATCAGGAAATAGGTGATGGAGAAAATACTATTCTCGATACTATTAGTTCTAAAAAAAATAATAACCCTTTAAGAAAATTAAATAAAGATAATGCTGTCAAAATAATGAGTAAGGCTATAGAAAAACTTAAAGAAAAAGAAAAATTGGTAATTTCTTTGTTTTACTATGAAGAGCTTACTCAGGTTGAAATAGCTGAAGTTATGGATTTATCAGAAGCCAGAATTTCTCAAATACATAAAAAAGCAGTATATAGATTACGAGGATTTTTAAGCAGAAAAAAAGAGCAGTTACTTTAAAAGGGGAGATTTTGATGCAGAAATCTGTAAAAGTTGAAGCAGAAAATGAGAAAAAAGCTCTAGATAAAGGATATAAAAAACTAAAAAATAAAATTTCAGAGAAAATTTCTAAAGAGGACTTATCAATTAAATTAGTCAAAAAAGGCAAAAAATTAATGGGGATTTTTGGCAGTAGTGAAAACACGTATAAAGTAAAAATAAAAGATGATATAGATCAAAATATAAAAGAGTTAATGGATGAAGTAGAAGTTGATGGAAATTTTGAAATTAAAGTAAATGATGATGGAATATTTCTAAAAGTTTATGCTCCTGAAGGTAATGGAAGAAAAATAAGGATTCAGGAAGTTAAGGAAAAGTTAGATAAAAAGAAAATAGAAGATATTGAAGAAGAAAAAATGCAAGAAACAGTCAGTGAGGCTAAAGGTGAATGGGAGTATATTGCTCCTCGTAAACCTGAATTAGATGAAGATGCAGAAATAGATATAGATATTTCTTCAGATGGGAAAAGAGCTTTTCTTGATTATAAACCTGCTCATGGAGGAAAAAAGGCTACTCTGGCAGAATTGAAAAATAAAATAAAAGAAGTTGGAGTTAGTTTTGGTATTAAAAAAGACAAATTAAAAAATGTTATTTCCAATAGAGTTGTTCAAAAAGGTTTATTAATAGCTGAAGGTGAAGAACCTAAAGACCCTGTTGATGAAAAATTAAAATACCATTTTAATGATAAAAAGGAATCTATTGGTACTCAACGCGAAGATGGAAGCATGGATTTTTATAATCGAGGATTAATTACTAATGTAAATCCCGGTGATACTTTAGTAACGATAGAAGATAGTAAAAAAGGTAAACCAGGTCATAAAGTAACTGGAGAGGAAATTCCTCCTCGTGAGCCAAATACTGTAGATTTGCCTTCAGGTAAAAATGTAAAAGAAGAAGATGGAAAATTAGTTTCTGAAATTGAAGGTCAGGTTGTTAAAGATGGTAAAAGAGTAAATGTTCTACCAGTTCATGAAGTAAAGGGCAATGTAGATATGGATACCGGTAATATAGATTTTGTCGGTAATGTAGTTGTTAAAGGTGATGTTAATGAAGGTTTTAAAATTAAAGCTGGTGGAAATGTTGAAATAAATGGTCGAGTTTCAGCTGCTCAAATTGAAAGTGAAGGCAAGGTTATAATCAAAAAAGGTTTTGTAGGAAAAGAAAAGGGTAGAATTGATGCAAAAGGGAATGTAGAAATTAAATTTATAGAAAATGGCCATATAAAAACTGAAGGAAGTATTATTGCCAGTGATGCCATAATGCATAGTGATTTAAATGCTGCTGAAGATATTATAGTTACTGAAAATAAAGGTTTGCTTGTCGGTGGTAATTGTCAGGCCGGTCATAATATAGAAGCAAACATAATAGGTTCAACAATGGCTACCAAAACAATTCTTGAAGCTGGTGTTGACCAGGAAACAAAAGAAGAATTAGAAGAAGTCAAAGAGGAATTAGAAGAAAGTGAACAAAATCTATTAAAAACTAAAAGAGCTATCAAAGCTCTTAAAGAAATAAAAGAAAAACAGGGCAAATTGCCTACAGATAAAGAAGTTATGTATCAAAGATTATTAAAAACAAAAAAAGTAATAAATAAATCTATAGAGAAAAAAGAAAGTAAAAAAGCTGAGCTTGAAGAAATTTTAAATAATGTGGAAAGAGGAAAAATCAAAGTATATGAAAAAGTATTTTCAGGTGTAAAAATGATTATTGGTAAGTCACAGTTTAATGTTCATGAGGAATTACATCATTCTTCATTTATTGAAGAAAATGGAGAGATAAGACAGATTCCGCTTTAAAGACATGATTTTTGCTTCAAAATCTGTGATTAGGTGGTGACAAAGATGACTGCACCTATAACCCCATATACCACCCTACAAATGACACTTGAAATGGAAAGAATGCAGAATATAAAAGAACATCATCAGGCTCATGAACAGGGCAATTTAGCTCAGGAAATGAAATCAAAAAAAGCAGAAGAAGAGCGCTCAGTTCATGAAAAAGAAAAAGCTGAAAAGGGCAAAGTTGAAGATGAAAAAGAAGAAAAAAACAATCAAGAGAATGGTAAAAATAATAAAAAAAATGATGGGGAAAATAATAAATCAGAAAAAAACAACAGTAAAAAAGGAAATTTTATTGATATAAAAATTTAATCCAGGAGGAAAAGATATGGGTTGGTGGTTATTGATATTTGGTATAGTATTATTAGCAGGTGGAATTATGCTCAAAATCAAAGAATATGAAGATTTTGGGGATTATAAAGATTTTCAAAATCTAACCACTAAAACCAGATATCTCAAAGGAGAAACAAACAAATCTAATAATTCTATTGATGAAGTAATAAGTGATGCTGGAAATAAGGAAAAACAATTAAGAAGAATAAATAATGAATTAGATGAAATAATTACTGAAATTCACAGTAAAGAAGAAAGAATTAAAAATATTTTAGAAGAGTCTAAAAAAGAAGATATGGAAAATTTAGAAAAGAAAAATTTTAAAAAAATGTTAAAGAATTCAACTGAAAAAATAGAAGATAATGAACTTCCAGAAAAACATAGAAAAATATTTAAATTATATAATCAGGGCCATAAAGAAGAAGAAATAGCAGATAAATTAAATATTGGAATCAGAGAAACTTCTTTGATATTAAAAATGCATAGAAGAGGTGCAGCTAATGATTAAAAATATTTTAGCTGATGTTATGGTTGGATTTGGAATAATTATTTTAGTAATTGGAATGCTTTTTGTTTTTGATATCTGGCCAGTTTCTGGTGAAAGTAAACAACAAATTAAGCAGGCTGAAAATAATACAGAGCAGGAATATTTTACTCAGAAACAAATGCCAAAATTTAATACTAATTTTGCCTGGGAAAGAAATTTACCTTTTAATATTAATAATATAAATTTTGAAAAAGAATTTACTGAAGAAAAAAAAGAAATAGAAAAAGACGAAATAGTAATTCCAGCCGGAACATCAGCCAGTGTAATAGCAAACAAGTTGAGTGAAAAAGGAATAATGGATAAGGAAAGATTTATTGATATTTTGATAATTTTTGATGCAGAGAAGAAATTGAATCCAGGAACTTATGTTTTTGAAAAAGACGCAGATGTATTAGAAGTATTTTCCAAAATTTTAGTAGGAGGAGGTGTCTACCGTGATTAAAGGATTATATACAGCAGCCTCAGGAATGCTGGCTTCCAAACAGCGCTTAAATGTAGTTTCAAATAATTTGGCTAATTCAAATACAACCGGTTATAAAAAAGAGGGAACTGTTAGAGAATCTTTTCCAGAAATGCTCATAAACAAAATTGATAGTAAAGGTAAAGAAGAAATTGGCTCCCTTGGTACTGGAGTAAGAAATCAGTTTAGTTATACTGATTTTTCTAATGGTAAATTAAAACATACTTCCAATCCCTTAGACCTTGCTATACAGGGTGAAGGATTTTTTGTAGTAGATACACCAGCTGGTGAAAGATACACTAAAAATGGTAATTTTACCTTAAATGAAATGGGCCAAATTGTGACTCAGGAAGGTTATCCTCTTTTAAATGAAGAAGGAGAACCAATGCAGACTATTGATAACAGAAGTATAAACTTTGATGGTGAAGGACAGCTTTATCTTGATGACCTGGAAGCTGGTAATGTACAGGTAGTTAATTTTGAAGATAATAGAAATCTAGAAAAAGTAGGTGAAAATCTTTATCAGGTTGCTGATGAAGGAGTAGAAGCCCTGGAAGCAGAAAATTATCAAATCAGACAGGGTTATCAGGAAGCATCTAATGTGAATGTAGTTAAAGAGATGACAAATATGATTGAGGCCAATCGTCATTATGAAATGAATCAAAGAGCTATAAAAACTGCTGATCAGACCTTAGAAAAGACTGTGAATCAGGTAGGAAGAATTGGCTAGAATGTTAATATAATTTAAATTATTGAATCAGCTGGACCTTAACAGGAAGCTGATTGCTGTCAACCGACCGAGACAGCAGAGATTTTTTAAAAAAATAAATATGAATAAAAAATAGAGGAGTGATTGTTAATGATAGGTGCTTTATGGACAGCTGCAACTGGAATGGATAGTCAACAAACTAACATAAATGTAATTTCTAATAACCTGGCAAATGTAAATACAACTGGATTCAAAAAATCAAGAGTAAACTTTCAGGATTTGATGTATCAACAGATCAGACAGCCAGGAAGTCCTAATGCTCAGGGTTCTCAAATACCGGTAGGTATTGAAGTCGGACATGGTTCTCGAGTATCAGCTACCCAAAAATTATTTACTGAAGGTAGTGTACAGGCAACTGATAATCCACTTGATATAGTAATTGAAGGAGACGGCTTTTTACAGGTGCAAAAACCTGATGGAACTATTGCCTATACTCGTGATGGTTCACTAAAATTAGATGGTCAGGGTAGAATAGTAACTTCTGATGGTTATTTATTACAGCCCCAAATTAATATTCCTGAAAATGCAACTGATATTAGTATTACTTCAGATGGTACAGTAAATGTTTTGGTAGATGGCCAGGAAGAAGCTCAAACTCAGGGCCAGATCGAATTAGTTCGTTTTTCCAATCCAGCCGGCCTAAATAGTGCTGGTCGAAATCTTTATGAAGATACAATGGCTTCTGGTGAACCACAGACTGGTCAGCCAGGAACCCAGGGTTTTGGAACAATTTCTCAGGGATTTTTGGAAAAATCTAATGTAAAAGTTGTAGAAGAAATGGTAAATATGATTTCTGCTCAACGTGCTTATGAGATAAATTCAAAAGCAATTCAGGCTTCTGATGAAATGTTACAGACAGCCAGTCGTTTAAAATAAATAGATTGAGATAATAAAAGGGGAAGTTTATATGAAATTTAAAAAGATATTTAGTGTTTTATTGGTTTTCTTGGTGTTTTTTTCTATTAACTCCCCTTCAGTTTTATCTGCTCAAACAATAAAGATTTCTAAGAATGAAGAAGTAAACAGTGAATGGATAAAACTTGGTGATATAGCAAAGCTAACAGATTTTAGTTCTGATTTAAAAGAAGAACTAATTTCTGTTAAACTGGAAAAAGCAGCAAGACCGGGTTATGAAAGAAATATTAGCAAACAATTAATACGTCTTGTTTTAAAAGATAAAGGATATGATATTACAAATTTTGTTTTTGATATTCCGGATCGAATTAAAGTAAAGACTTTAAGTAAAAAACTAGATAATAACAAGTTGGAGACGTTTATTAAAGAGCATATACAGAAAAATATAGATTATGAATATGATCAGATAGAGATCGAGATCACCTCTTCTTTGTCTGAAATAATAATCCCGGATGCCGATTATAGTTTTGAGATTAGCCGAAAAAAAAGTAATTATCGAGGGAGTTATTCACTGCCAGTAGATATAATTGTAAATAAGACTGCCTATAAAAGAATCTATGTAAACTTAAAAACTAATATTTACAAAAAAGTTTTTGTAGCTAAAAAGAATTTATTTAAAGGCAAAAAAATCTCAAAAGATAATTTTGAATTTAAAACAGCCAGTATTACAGATGTTGATAGTACTATAATAAGCAATTGGGATAATTCTTTAATAAAAGATGGCCTATTAACTAAAACAATATCTAAAGGAGAAATTCTTACAGAAGAATATCTAAAAAAACCAATTGTCATTAACTGGGGAGATCAAATCCAGGCTGAAATTAAAATTGGTGGGATTACTGTTAACACTATGGTTAAGGCTAAAGAAAGAGGTAAAAAAGGAGATTTTATACTTGTTGAAAATTTAAAGACAGGCAAACAATTTAAAGCAGAAGTTATAAATAGAAGGCTTGTACGATTAGTCCGTAATTAGCGGAGGTGAATTAAATGAAAAAGCTTCTTTTAGTAACATTAGTTATTTTTTCTTTAGTTATTGTGAGTAACACTGTTTATGCAAATAATTCCCTCTGGTCAGATGAAGCTGCCGGTAAATATGAAGATCGCCCGGATTATCAGGCTGGAGATATAATAACAGTTCTTATAGAAGAAGATGCAAATGCTGTGCAGAGTGCTAATACTTCTACCAGTCAGTCAAGTTCTATAGAAGCTCAGGCCGGAACAGGTTTATTTAATTTTATTAAAGCCTTTGGTTTAGGTTATTCTGATCAGGGTTCAGCTGATGGTCAGACTCAGCGCAGTGGTACTCTTGAAGCTGATATTACAACTCAGGTTGAAGAGGTATTAGATAATGGTAATTTAAGAATTATAGGATCCAAAAAAATAAAAATAAATGGTGAAGAACAGATTATTAAACTTAGTGGTATTATTAGACCTGAAGATATAAAATTAGATAATGAAGTTTCCTCGCAAAAAGTAGCTGATGCCAGTATTGAATATGAAGGTAGAGGACCGGTTGCTGAAAAACAGGAACCAGGTTTATTTGAAAAAGTACTTAACTTTTTCTTTTAATAATTTAGTTTAGAGGAAGTCAGGAGGTAAAAGATGACTTTAATGATTGATAAAAATAGATTAATAAATATTCTAAAGACAGTATTGATTCTGGCTTTGCTAATAGTTTTTTCTACTCCATCTGCTGGAGCTGTATCTTCTACTGATCCTTTGGTTAGAATTGCTGATATGACAAGGATAGAAGGAATGAGGACAAACCAGTTAAGTGGATATGGACT
>Ga0102929_1002317_pt1 | contig 11307 bp, 8 predicted proteins | sample SalPonR1_B_D2_MG_FD_78510 | JGI IMG/M metagenome (GOLD analysis project Ga0102929, IMG submission 78510) | Salt pond soil microbial communities from South San Francisco under conditions of wetland restoration - Salt Pond MetaG R1_B_D2_MG | ecosystem: Environmental > Aquatic > Marine > Intertidal... | reverse complement strand
CTTGACGTAACGCTGAACAACACGCCCCGCTCGTACCAACAATCCCAACCCAAACAGCACCCAGTCCCCACCAACGTTCGACGCAAAATCAGGGCGCAGATCAGCCGTGAGATCATGAAACCACAAAGGCTACCAAAAACACATCCGCTACCAAAACATGACGCTCATGAATTATTGCGGTTAGCTGCGTTAGCCCGAATGACGACTTTCATAAAACTTTACCGGCAAAAGCTAAAAATAATGGCTGCAATTCAGAACTGCATGCAAGACCGCCTACACATCATCCGAAGCTATCACCGCATCAGCGATTTCTGCGATTGGGGAACTCACCTTCATGGCCTTGTCGCGCAACCTTTTATATGCCTCCTCCTCATTAATCTGATGCCTTTCCGACAAAATTAAGACCGCTTTTTCAATTCTCCGCCGGGCCTTGAGCGTTTCATCGAGCGATTTCACGCGCTGTTGCAACCGTCCCTCGTGCTGGGAGAGGCTGACGGCAGTAGTCAGCGCGGCCAGCACGCCGAAAATTCTGATTGGTTTGGAAAGAACGGCATGGACGTGCAAGCGCTCAAGGGCTGTCAGAATTTCCGGCGTTTCATAGGAAATGATGGCGATGCGAGTGATGTTCGAGCTTTCGGCCATCCACTGAACGGTGTTGTCCGTCTGGTTGCGGAGCAACAAAAAGAGAACAACATCGATTTCAGGTGGGAGTGCGTCAGGTGGCGATGCGAGCTTTTCTGTCTGGCACCCAATCCTTCGGAGTTGAGCAAGCAAGGTGCGCCGATCCTCGTCGTCGGGATGAATGACCAGCACGCGTTTACGGCGCAGCCTCCGGAGGAGGTTCTGATCGCTGGTTCCGGCAATCCTCATGCACTTTCCAACTCACCAATCGAACGGTCATAGGACACCAGATAGGGATCGGGGCGGACACTTTGCGCGCTGCTCCAAACGATGTCGAACTCGCAGGTTCGGGTTGATCTGCCAACCTGAGGACGCATTGTGAAATGGTTCGTGTCCAAATCGACCGACAGATCGCCGCCGGGCGCTTTGAAGACGGCTCCGGAAAGAGCGGACATCAGGCTGTCAGTGTCAAACTGACCTGCAACTCGTGCGGCATCGGCAAAGAAGTGAACCAGGGCGTAGGTGGTCTCGGCATAGACGCTTGGAACATGGTCCATTCCAAACCGCTTCTGGAAACCCGCGACAAACCGGCTGTTTGCCAACCTGTCGGTGGTGCTGAAGTAGGGGGACACGGTAATATGCCCTGCACGGGCGGCTTCGGGCATCCATCGTAGTTCTGCCTCAGTTGTGGTCAAAGAGGCGATGGGTGCCTTCTTTTCCTGCTCATCCAGCTCCGCATAGGCGGAGTAAAGCGTGACGCTCCCCTCGCCAACGACTGTCGAAAGGATGACATCGGGATGCGTCGACGCCGTTTCCCGCAGCTTGGCCGATGCAAGTTCCGCATCAGTTCCAAAGGGAATATAGATTTCGCTGACGATCTTGCCGTCACTTTCGGCGACAAACTCACCCACAATACGGTTGATTTCCCGCGCATAGAGGGTGTCCGTGCCGATCAGGGCGAGTCGGTTCCCATGTTCGGCGTAGATGTGCTGCATCAGAGGCAGGACGAGCTGATTGGGCACAGCACCGCCGTAAATGACATTTGGAGAATACTCGAAGCCTTCGTAGACGGATGGATAGAAGAGCAGCCCATTGAAACGTTCGACAATCGGCAAGACCCGCTTTCGACTGTCCGAGAGGCAACAGCCAAAAATCACATTCGCACCTTCACTCAGGAGCAGCTCAGTCGCCAGTTGAGCGTAACGCTGGTCATTTCCGGCAGGATCAAGGATGACCGGGTCAATCTGTCGACCTTCGATCCCGCCTGCGGCGTTGATCTCTTCAATAGCCAGTAGGGTTCCCCGCAGCAGAGCTTGTTCCGTGACCGCCATCGGGCCAGATTGTGAAAACAGCACACCGACCTTGATCTTGGATTCCGCCATTTGTCTACTGCCTCTTGTCAAATCGCCGCGCAATATCCAGCAGGATCTCATCCTTTCCCGGTTTGCCCATTAGCATCATACCAATAGGAAGGCCGTTTGTTGAGGCCCCAACGGGGAGACTTATGCAAGGCAGTCCGGCGAGGTTCCCGGGCCAGCAGAACCAAGTCATGCTGTCCTGCGTCGTGACATCGCGCCCACCAAAAGATTGACGATCCACACCGTGTCGCGGTGCGGGGACGGGCAGCGTCGGAAGGGCCAGCACATCCCAGTCGCTTAGATTGTTCAGGAGGTGGTCGATAAAGCGTCCGCGCAATTTCTGGGCGTGAAGAGCTTCCTGAGCAGTGATCTGTTTTCCCGCTTCCAGGTGCGCTCGCGTCACCGAGGTAAAGGCGTTTCCATCGCTGGAAAGCAGAGTGTCATGATAGGATGATGCCTCGACATGCAGGATGGCTTCCCAAGCCGCGAAATAACTTCTCATGTTAGGCAATTCGGAATCGTCCACATCGGCCGCGGACCCGGCGAGTGCATTGCGCACTGCTTCATCAACTACGTCAGCGCGCTCCAGCCCGGCGCCTGTAAGGTGCAGAACCCTTGGCTTGTCAGGGCCGACTTCCGGGACAAAGCGCGTGGCGCTTGCCGTCGAACTGTCCTTTGCATCAGCGCCGAGAAAATAGGGAAGCAAGAGCGCGATGTCTTCCAGACTGGCTGCAATCGGTCCAGGTGCATCCAATGACCAGCTCAGAGGCAGGACGCCGTGGCGGGAAGCCCGTCCATAGGTGGGCTTGAACCCGTATACGCCGCAAGCCGATGAGGGGATACGGACTGAACCACCGGTATCGCTGCCAAGCGCCGCCCCGACGATCCCGGCGGCGACTGCCGCTGCCGAGCCGCCACTACTGCCGCCGGTGATATGGTCGGGATTGTGAGGATTGCGGGTCGCCCCAATGCTCGATGTGCTGTTTGTCGCCCCGAACGCCCATTCGTGCATGTTTGTCTTGCCAAAGATGACAACACCTGCCGCGCGAAGGTTGGCGACCACGGTGGCATCGACACCCTCGCGCACGGTAGGTTTGGCGTTCGAACAAGCTGTGGTGGGATAATCCCGCGTCAGGTAATTGTCCTTAACTGCAATCGGCACGCCGTCGATGGGACCGAGCAGTTCACCTTTGCAACGTCGCTTGTCCGAAGCAATTGCCTCCTTCATTACCGTATCTGCATCCAGCGCGGCGAATGCGTTCAGCGCTTTGTGCGCCTCGGCCTTTTCCAGTGCCCGTTTCGCCAAATCAATTGCAGTGCATGTGCCATTCTCAAGTGCGCGGACCTGTTCGGAGAGCGTTTCAAGTTTTTCGCGCATCGAAGTTCTCCGGTTTGTAGATATGTGCTGGTTCCTCCGAAGGCGCAGCCGCAAGGGCCGACAGGCCGCCCCGAATACGCGCGAGCGTCGCTTTGATGCGCTGTTTCTGATCTTCGGTCAGTTGTTCAGACTTGCTCATCTCAGACCCCCAACAGCTCTTGCTGAAGGTCCTTGTCAGCGAGCAGGGCGTCACGATCCGTTTCCATGCGTATTTCGCCCTTTTCCATCACATAGGCGCGTTCGGCTATTGACAGGCAGAAGTCGAGGTTCTGTTCGGCCACGAGTATGGCGATGCCCCGATCCTTGTTGATGCGCTTCAGGATGCCCGCCATCTCATCAATGATGGACGGTTGGACGCCTTCGGTCGGCTCATCTAGCAGCAGGATACGCGGCATGATCGCCAGCGCTCTGGCAAGGGCCAAGACCTGTTGTTGCCCTCCAGACAACCCCCCGGCCAGTTCGTGTGCCTTGGGTTGCAGCATCGGGAAATCGGACAGAGCCTCGTCAACGGTCTTCTTTGGATCATGTCCGTTCGACGCAGCCGCAACGGCGATATTTTCGATCACTGTCATCCGGGGGAAGACGAAGCGGCCTTGCGGCACATAGCCCAGCCCCATTTTTGCCCGTTTGGCGGGAGAGTTGGGGGCTGGTTTGCCGTCGATCTCAATATGGCCCTCCATTGGCGGGATGAGGTTCGTGGCGAACCGCATCAGAGTAGATTTTCCCACGCCGTTCCGACCCAGAAGAGCTACGACCTCGCCGCTTTTCACCTCCAAAGAGATATTGCGAATGATGGTGGTTTTTCCATAGCCACCGGTGGCGTTGACGACCTTAAACATGCTCGCTTCTCCCCAGATAGATGTCGAGAACACGGTCATCGGCGCGCAGCGTTTCGATGTCCCCTTCGGCAAAGACTTCACCCTGATGGAGGACGGTTACGTGGCCCTCCAGGGTTCGGACAAATTCCATGTCATGTTCGACCACGACAACGGTGGTATGCTTGGCAAGTGTGCGCACAAGCGATGACAGCTCGCGAGTTTCCTCATTGGTCATGCCCGCCGCAGGTTCATCGAGAAGCACAACGCGCGGCGCGAGGCAAAGCACCATGCCGATGTCGAGCCATTGTTGCTGCCCGTGTGACAGCGCAGAAGCCTGCACATCGCGTTGACCACCAAGGCCGAGCATGTCGAGGATCTTCGCCGCCACCTCTTCGGCTTTTGCCTTGTCACGGGTGCGGGCGAAGGCGGCCGTCCATAGATTGTCAGCGACCTTCAGTTCACCAAACACCTGCGGTTTCTGGTTCTTGACGCCCATCCCCTTGCGCACACGATCAAAGATCGGCGCGCGGGTGATGTCGTCGCTCCCAAGCGTTACGGTGCCACCTTCGGGCTTATACATACCGACGCAGGCTTTCAGGAACGAGCTTTTGCCTGCTCCGTTTGGCCCGATCAGCGAATAGGGTTTGCCGGGGGTGAAGGACTGCGTGACCTTGTTGACTGGAATTACACCGCCGAATTGCTTGAAGGCCTCGTTGGTGCCCATGTTCTTTGCAGGACCGGCTTCCTTGGCGGCATCTTCAAGAATTTCTCCCAGAACGGCGCTTTCGATTCTAACCGCGCCCGCGTTTCGGGCTGCCTCGTTGGGATCGGGCAGAGTATTGCGCCAGAGATTGCCCACCCCCCCCAGAATGCCGTTCTGCAAGAACAGAACAAGCAGGACGAGCACGATACCGAGGATGAGTGTCGTCTGGCCTCCCACAGCCCCGCCACCCAGAAAGAACGACAACCCACCGATGGCCAACGCGCCGAGGAAAGCACCGGACAGAGTGCCCAGGCCGCCGACCAAAACGTAGATCGGGACAAGCAACGCTTCCTGGACGGAGAAAATCGATGGATTGAGGTAATTGGCCCAGAGACCGAACAATGCCCCGGCCAGCCCGGCCAACGCACCGGAATAGGCAAAGTTCAGGAGCTGGTATTTCCTAACATCATAGCCGAGCAATTCTGTTTTTTCAGGATCGATGCGGATACAATCGACAATGCGTCCGAACGTGCCGCGCATCAGCCAGCGGGTAAAGAAATAGAGGATGGCCGAGATCACTACAGCCGCCGCAAAGGCGGTATTCGGACCAATGGTTTGCGCGCCTTCGCCGAAGCCGAGCACCATACCGGGGATATTCGACAGTCCGTTGTCGCCACCGATGGAGGCTTCGCCCACATTCAGTTTGAACGTTTGGGTGACAGACCACAGCAGCAGCGTGAAGGTGTAGGACAGGATTGTGCTTTGGAGCGGCCCCATCCGCGCATAGAAAATGATGTAGCCCAGAGCCGCCGCAGCCAACGCGCCGAATGCCGCGCCCGCTGGCAATGCCCAGATCAGCGTGTTGCCGGTAGTTGGCGCGAGGTTGATCGCGACGACGCTGCCGAAATAACCGCCAAGACCGTAGAAGGCTGTCTGACCCAGGCTCAGCAGCCCGCCGCGCCCCCAGACGACATCGAGACTTAGGCCGAGAAGGCCGAAGATGACCCAAGATGTTGCGACGAAGGCGAGGTAGGGATCGATTTGTCCGGCAAGTAGGAGCGCGAGCACAATGGCGATGCCGGGGAAGATCAGGCCCGCGTTATTGTAGAGCTTCTCTGAAATACTCATTGGCCCGCCTCACAGCTTACGACGCCACTTGGCCGAGATACCCATCGGGTAGAGCCAGAGCAGCAGCGCGGTGATCAGGAAGAAGAAGACATCGCCCACAACCGAAGTCATGAAACTTGCCGTGACGGATGCACCACCGCCCAAACCGAGTGCGGTAATCGCGCTACCTGTGAGGGTGACAGGGCCGGCCACAACGACCGTGAGGAATGCCTTGATGACGAATGCGAAGCCCATGGAAGGGGTTGCAGGTACGATAGGTAGAAGAACCGCGCCTGCAAACCCTGCCAGACCACAACCGACAGCGAAGGTCAGTGTGTTCACGCGGGAGGACTCGATACCGATGGCTTGCGCCATCTGCGGCATCTGGATAGAGGCCCGTGCCTTCATTCCGTAAACCGATTTGGTCATCAGAGCGAAGACAAAGAACAACATCGCTGCCGCTACAACTATCATTAGGAGGGGATAACCGGCCAGATTATAGTCGCCGATTGTGATGTTGTATTGCGGCATCCCGATGCCAGGCGTCACCGTGCCGAAGATCAGGACCGCGAGTTGATAGAAAACGATACTCAGCCCCCAGGTTGCCAGCATCGTGTCGAACAGCCGACCGTAGAGCCTGCTGATAATGAGAATTTCCACGATTGCACCGATAGCCATCGTGACCGCGACCGCAACCGGGATCGAGAGGATGTAAGGAACCCCGGCCTGAGTGACCGTCAGTGCCGTATAGGCCCCAATCATTAGAAATTCGCCGTGAGCAAGATTGATAACACCCATGAGGCCGAAAACGACCGCGAGGCCGATCGTGGCGATCAAGAGAATCGATGCGCTAGATAAAGACGACAGTAAGACTGTCGCCAGGAAATCGAGTTCCATAACTTCCTCCCAGAAAGTTTCACGCCCCCCGGAAAGGGGGCGCGAGGCCGTTTAGTTGGTTTCAGGTGTGAAGTGTTCCGCGAGGTCGGGATTGGCGACCAGATCGCACATCTCGTTCTCGTAGGTCGGAGCGACATCTTCGAAAGTTTCCACGATCTCGAAGCCGTGGTTGTCGTCACCGCGTGCGATGTAAATATTCTGGCGTAGGTGGTGCGAACTTGGCTCCATCGTCACGGTGCCGTTCGGGGCTTCGAAGGTGATACCGCTTTCAAGCGCCGCGATAACCGCTTCCGGCTTGGCGCTTCCCGCCTCTTCGACAGCCGCCGCCCAGACATGGACCGCGTTCCAGACATCGACAGCACCTGACACGATAGGCGTGTCGTCGCCATACTTCGCTGTCCACATCTCGACAAACTCGGCGTTGGCCGGATTATCGACCTGCATGAAGTAGCCTTGGCTGGCGATCAGACCTTCACCGGCTTCCGGGGAAACAACGACCTGCTGATTGCCCGAACCGTAGTTCGACGACACAACACCGATGCTATCCTTAAGGCCCGCAGCGGCAAACTGTTCGAGGAATCCGGTCTGGTTTGCCCCCACCGGCAGGGCAACAACAAAGTCGGGACGCGCCTGCTGGATTTTCTGGATCGTCGGCGCGTAGTCGGTGACGGTCAGGGCCAGAAAGTCCTCGCCGACCACTTCACCACCGTTCTGTTCGGCATACTCATTGATCCAGTGCGCCGAGATCGTGCCGAAGTTGTAGTCCGGTGCCATGATATAGATGCGAGGGCCATACTCTTCGATGGCCCATTCGATCAGCGGCTGAAGCTGCTGGGACGCGGAAGAGCCGGTCACGAAGGTCTGCCGGTCGCATGCGCCGCCCTCATATAGGGAGGAGTAAAAATACGGAATGTTCGCGCGACGGAAGATCGGGCGGATCGCTTCCCGCGAGGAGCTGGTCAACCCGGCGAACATCGCCGAAATACCGTCGCGCAGAACGGAGGTATTGGCGTATTGCGTGTATTTGCTGAGTTCGGACTGCGAGTCGTAGCTGACAACTTCGATTTGCTCGCCCAAGAGACCGCCATCGGCGTTAATAGAATCAAGGGCGAGGTCGAGGGCGTTGTCCTGCTGGATGCCATAGATGTTCAGGCCACCAGTCAGGTCGAAGATCGCGCCGACCTTGATTTCCGCAAACGCGGCAGATGCCGACATGGCGGAGGCGAGCGCGATCACGCTTGATGTAAGATGCTTTTTCATATCAGATGGTCTCCCTGCTTGTTCTTACAGGCTGAGCATCTGAGATCTGATTCGACACAAAAAATCGCAACAGAACAAATGCTCAGCTGCGATGCTTGGTAATGTCAGGTGCGTCGTTGCACGTCTTTTCATACCAGTTGGAGCCCTAACAAGTCAACTTGCTCAACTTGAGATAAAGAAATCTCCGGGCAGGACATTGATTGGACGCTATAGGTCTTTTTATTACGGGCAACAGAGTTGGCATTCGTATTCGTCGCAGCATTGGACAAATTGCGCTCCAACCGGAAGTTCGCCGCCCTTTATACGAGTGTCGCCTCTGCAAGACGAACCTGCCGTTAGCCGCACCACAGCCTCGGGCTTCCCGACGACTGACCTCTCTGCGGGCAAACCGGAAGTAAGCGAAATCGATTTCCTCCTCGTGTAACGCAAAATCAATCTTTGCGGCCCATGAGGCGGTCAATCGGCGCAAAATCGTCCGTCAGCACCTCGCCATTGCGCACCACGAACTGTGCGACCAATTCGTCCGCAAGCGCGCCGAACGCTGTTTGGTTGGGCGCGCTTGCGAGGAATCTATCGCTTTCAGTTGGCACATCGCCGCCCACGACCACGAACACCATGCGTTGGCCGGGTATGGGTTGAACCTGCTCCGTCCAAACTTCGACCACCGGGAAAACGGTCTGCATCGTCGCGACGATCGAGGCCAGCGCGCCAAGCCTGTCCTCGTGGTCAATCACGTTCATCAGGAAACTGCCGCCATCTGACAGCCGGTTCGCTGCAAGCTCAAAGAACTCGCGCGTCACAAGATGGACCGGCACCACGACATCCGTGAAGGCATCTCCAATGATGATGTCAAAGCGCGCCTCTGGCCTTGTGAGCAATGCGCGACGCCCGTCTTCATGCAGGACCGTGGCGGAGGCTGGATCGAACCAGAAAGACTCGGCAGCCATCTTTGTGACCGCAGGGTCGATCTCGGCGACGGTGATTTCCCCGGTTCCGCGTGTCGCAAAGGCGCGCGGAACCGCATAATTGCCGCCGCCAATATGAAAACTGGTGAACTCGGCCCGAGGGGCGCGGAGCATCGAAAGCCTGTCGAGCATTGCGGTGTGTTCCGTAAACTGGACCTCCGGCAGCCGGGCCGCACTGATACCATGCGCCAGATGGTCGATGACCATAAGGCGCACCGGGTCTGACGGATCTGCCGAAATATCTTCGACACGCAGACAGAAATAGCGGCTTTCGCGATCGCACGAGGCCGGTGCGTTCAAAGCGAAGATGGCCGTGCCGACCGCCACGAGTGATGAGAGAAATTCTGCGCCGGTTCCGCTCCATCCTCCCAGACGGAAAAACAGCAGACCCGAGGCAACGTAAACCGCAGTGACGACGACAAGCGTTGTGGACGAGCCGAGCCACGAAATGAAGAGGAAACCGGCGAGCAAGGTTCCGGCAATAGCGCCGATGGCCCCGGAGGCGAACATCGCGCCGAGGGCCGGCCCGGTCCTTTCCGTGCTTGTCACCGCGATCATGGCGAGAACCGGCGCCGGCACTCCTGCGAATAAGGAAGGCAGGAAGAACACTAGGGCCGTGAGTGCCGTGATGCTCCAAATCGGCTGCGGCACCACGTGGAGCACCCAGCCCGCCACGGCGGGCAGCAACAGGACCGCGCCGCCCGTCGTGATCGCACCGGCGAGCATAGCACCGCCGGTCCATCTGAGGGACACTGGCGCTGGTTTCTCGGCCAGCCGACCACCCCACCAATGTCCAGCAGAAAACCCCGCAAGGACAACAGCAATCACTGCGGTCCATGTGTAAAGCGACATACCCACATGCGGCGCAAGCATGCGTCCGGCAACGATTTCCACGACAAGCGACGCCGCGCTAACGACGCCTTGCGCAGTCACCAGGAGCCATAAAGGTGTTGTGCGTGTCATAGGGGTCTCCGCATCAAGCTTGCCAGCCATTCACTTGAAACCATGACCAGTCTTGGATCAAGCTACTAGATCACAGATCGCCTGATCGAGCTCATCAAGTCTGGCGGCGTTGTCGCGGGCATACTGCGGCGTGATGGACGGTGAGGCGGCGCTGATGGCCTCGCAGCGTTGAGTTGTAGAAGTGCAAGGGCCGATGAGTGCATTCATGAGATGGCTTCATCTTTATCAACGCCGCGAATAGCTCTCGTGATCATTGATCGATAGAGGTTATTGCAATCTGCAATTGGGATCGCAGAGGTGTGTTCATCGAATGTAATCAGGGCTGCCAGCGCCGTCGTTGCGCCTCTCTAATACGTTCGCGCCCTTCTTTCGTCTTGGGGCCCGTGCTCAAACCGCCATGGGCCCTGCAACGCCGTTTACCTGGAACCACAGGCTCGTCACATGACTCACCTGTCTTGGTTTTTGCGCCACATTCTGGGCGCAGATCCTCGGCAAGAGGTGCGCCATCATCGTCAAGCCCGAGCTCGTGTAAGCGCAAGCATCGGCGTTTACTACATGTTAAGCAGGCAAATTTTCGGCGGTCTGACAAGTGCGCCGTAGCTGGGCAGAGCCGCGCAGCTCTTATTCCCGGGCACTTCTTCCGAACCTCAGCCACAAGCTCTTGATAGCGCGCGATCTTTTCTTTGATGTCCATTTCAACCTCAACATTTATCAACATTTCTCTAAGACCCTGAAAATCTGGTCTCGGCGCCTATCGGCTTAGAGGCATGAGCTGCTGGCGATTGGCCGCCAGATAAAGAATGACGCGTCTCAAAGCGGGAGGGTGACGGAGGTGACACTTTGGATCTTATCTACCGTATAACCAAAAACTGATTTTTTTTTGCCCAATACGGTAGATAAGGGATTAAGCGTCACCTCCGTCACCCTAGACCAATTTCAACCCGACAAAGCCGCGCCCGTATTTGCGCCTTCCACGCAAATCTGGACAACCGTTAGCGAAGAAGATTACGTTGAAATTCCGTAAATAACTGCTTTTATGATGCTTTTACTGCTGCATCGGTCAGTTTTGAACAAGGTTAGACAAATCTGGACTTGGCCTATTTTTGTAGGACCTACTGATTTGTAATCAGTAGGTCCGCGGTTCGAGTCCGTGTGGGGGCACCATTTTATATAAGAAATTCAATTTATTGGCGTTCGGGCGCGGTAATGTTCTAAACTGCTGTAAGCGCGTGTCCGT
>Ga0102929_1002316_pt1 | contig 11313 bp, 9 predicted proteins | sample SalPonR1_B_D2_MG_FD_78510 | JGI IMG/M metagenome (GOLD analysis project Ga0102929, IMG submission 78510) | Salt pond soil microbial communities from South San Francisco under conditions of wetland restoration - Salt Pond MetaG R1_B_D2_MG | ecosystem: Environmental > Aquatic > Marine > Intertidal... | reverse complement strand
GCTTTATCGGAAGCAACCTACTAGACTATCTTTTAGAAAATACCGACTGGAAGATTACTGGAATAGATAATTTTAGCACCGGTCGTAAGAATAATATCAAACACAATATACAAGACGAGCGGTTTGACTTGATAGAAGATAGCCTGTTTAACTTGAAATCGCTCAAACCTTACGATTGTATTTTTCATTTGGCGGCGTTGCCCCGGATACAGCCGAGCTTCGAATTGGTAAACGACCACATTAAACAAAATCTGATGGGATCGACCTTTCTTATAGAGCTCATGATTGCGGACGATTATTTCCCGCGCATTGTAAATAGCTCTTCGAGCGCTATATACGGCACGCCAAATGTTATACCGACTCCAGAAACTGAAAAGATTGACTGTCTGAGTCCGTACGCTTTTCAAAAATACGAGACCGAGAAGTATTTTGAACTTTTGAGCAATAGATACCCACTTGATTACGTGCATTTGCGGTATTTCAATCCTTACGGACCGAGAAGTTTCAATCCCGAAAATCAGTTCAATGCATACAGTAGTGTGGTAGGTATATTTCTGAATAGAAATGAGAACGGACAGCCCCTTCAAATCACAGGTGACGGTTCCCAGAAAAGAGATTTTATTCACGTTTACGACCTGGCGCGAGCCAACCACATGGCTGCTATTTATCAAGGCGAATTAAACACTTCCTTCAACATTGGCCACTCGGATACCCTGTCGGTTTTGGAATTGGCCAGTATGATATCTGAGCGATTTGAATTCATTCCCAGGCGCGAAGGCGAAGCTGAAATAACCTATGCAGATGTGTCTAAAGCCAAATCAATCTTGGGTTGGGAGCCAGTATATAAGTTAGAAGAGTACATAAAAAAGGTCGTGGTATGATTCGCGGATTTGCTTGTGGGGTATTTGATCTATACCATCCGGGTCATGTCCTGATGCTTCGTGATTGCAAGGAACATTGCGACCACCTGACCGTCGCATTGAATGCAGCTGATAACATTGACGAAAATATAAATCCGGGGAAACGAAGACCTGTGTTTTCTCTAAAAGAGCGTATTCTCGTTCTTCAATCGGTGAAGTATGTTGACGCCATCATACAATATAGCAACGAGTCTGAATTGACCGAAATGATGAAATCGGGTAGCTACGACCTCCGCTTCTTAGGCGAAGATTACCGTGGAAAGCCAATTACGGCCCCAGAAGCCATTACCGATGTTCGCTATATCGATAGAAGTCACGGTTACAGCACGACCAAAATTTTTGAGCGAATAGCAAATCGATTTTAATCGCCCACCCTTTGAGCACCCGAAGTAAACGTATTTTAATCGTTTCTCAGACCTTCCCGCCCTATACGGGAGTGGGAGGCAGGCGGTGGGCAAAATTTGCCAAGTATTTAAAACGGGCTGGATGCAAAGTGCACGTAGTAGGCGCAGATATGAAAGGCAAGAAAAAAAGTCCTTGGTCTAGTGATGTCCGCGAGATTCCCCTTTTTACCTACACTCATCGATTTCCCGACGCCCTCACAAAAAATCCTTCGAATTTTATTGAAAAACTGGCGTATAGACTTTGGCTTGGATACCTTAAGCTAGTGAGCAAAGGAAGTCCCTACGATCGTGCGATTCTAGACCGCGGTTCATTTTATCAAGTTTTCGTGGAGCAAATGGATGCGTTTAAACCAGATGTTGTTATTTCTACCGGCGCACCATTTAGGCTCCTGACGTATTTGGCAGAATTGATAGACGCGTTTCCGGAAACCCAGTTTATAGCCGACTTCAGAGATCCCTGGACCTGGGGGGAAAGTTATGGCTACGCTAACTTGAGTGAGAAGCGGCTGAATTTTGAAAAGCAACTGGAAGCAAAAGTAGTTTCCAAATTTCACTATACAACTTCGCCGTGGCCGCAAATTGTCGAACGCCTACAAAGACTTTACCCTGGGGCTAAGCAAAAAATACACTTACTTCCCCACGCCTATGATCCCGACGATTTTCCGGCAAAATTGCAGCCGACAAAGTCAGATAAGCATGTGCTGGTTTTTGGTGGAACAATTTATCATAGCCTGCAGGATACCTTAAATGAAATTATCGCTTTTGTAAAAAAACACCCCCAAAACCTGACAATGGAAATTTATTCCGGAAACCTGAATAAAATTCACGAAAGAGGCGACGGGATAAAAATGCACTCGCAGATACCTTCACTTGAGTTTTTTGAAAAAGCGCAACAGTCCCATGCAATCATTTTCCTTATTCCCGAGCATGCAAAGGACGGAGTTCCTACAAAGTTATATGAATACGCCTACCTTGGCCGACCAATAATCGCCATGGGATACCGCGGAAAGGTGTCGGCGTTTGTCGAAGAAAAAAGTTTGGGCATTTTTGTAGATAATGTTTCCGACCTGGGGAAAGTAGATTTTGATCTGTTCAAAGTGCCCGCTGAGCCAGATTGGCTAGTCGAATACAATTACGCCCACATCACCAAAAGTTTATTGAAACTCTTAAACAACGGAGAATTAGAATGAACATTGAGCAAAGAAGAATCTGGATAGTTATTGGAACTCGGCCCAATTTCATCAAGGTCACCCAGTTTGTGAAGTGGTCTGAGAAAATGGATTCATTTTCGGTCAATATTGTTCACACTGGGCAGCACTACGACGAAAAAATGGCTCAAATTTTCTTTGATCAATTTGGTTTGTTGCCCGATGTGTTTCTAAATGTGAAACCCGACCATCCGGGAAAGCAAATTGCAGAAACCATCTCTTGTTTAACAGATTTGTTTGAAGAACACAAACCTGATTTTGTCATAGTAGTGGGCGATGTGAACTCAACGCTGGCAGGAGCCATTGCGGCGAATAAGTGCCAAATCCCTATCGGTCATCTGGAGAGTGGTTTAAGAAGCTTCGATAAAGAAATGCCCGAAGAACACAATCGCCTGGTGGCTGATGCCTTAAGTGGTATCCACTTTGTGACGGAAGATTCAGGCCTTAGAAACTTGCGGGCTGAAGGGCGAGCCGAAAAGGGTATTGCATACGTGGGGAACACTATGATTGATACCCTCGTTGCCTTCCAAAAAGAAATAGACCAATCTGAGATATTAGATCGGATAAAAATGGAACCGGAGAATTTCGCACTCGTAACCATTCACCGGCCCTCGAATGTCGATACCAAATCGGGATTGGAAATGCTACTCAGCGTTCTTCGTTTATTGGTAGATTCACTTCCGGTGGTTTTCCCCATGCATCCACGCACCGCAAAGAATATCGCTAAATATGGATTTACGGAAGCGTTTGATGAATTAAAAAACCTTGTTCTGCTAGAGCCTTTAAGCTACTTTGATTTTCAAAAACTTGTGAAGGAATGCACATTCGTTCTTACTGATTCGGGGGGCATTCAGGAGGAAACGACTTTTCTTCGAAAGCCTTGTCTCACGTTACGTCCAAATACGGAAAGGCCTGTTACGGTTGAAAAAGGAACAAACGTATTGCTCTCTTTCGACGTGGAGAAAATAGCGCCGTATGTGAACGAAATATTGAAAGGCAATTTTAAATCTGGAGAAATTCCCTCATATTGGGACGGTCAAGCTACCAAAAGAGTGCTGGAACGCATACAGGGCTTCTTTAATCAAGGTTTTTAATGAAGATTTTATACTATTCACCGCATCCACATTTGCAAATTGATGCCCCCACCGGTTACGGGACGCACATGCGCGAAATGATTAAAGCTTGGCGGCTGATGGGAATCGAAGTAAAAACCTTAATAGCCGGAGATTTGCTTTTTCCCGAAAGGGAGGAATCATCCTTACGCCAGCGCGATACCGGTTCGAAATCGTTTCTCAAAAAGCTGCTTCCAACTTTAATCTGGGAGTCTTTGAAAGATCTGCGGCTTATGTTGTACGATTTTAAGCTGGAGAAAGAGTTGGGCGCAATGATTGACAGCTTCGAGCCGGATTTTATATACGAAAGGGTGGCATACATTCAAAATTCGGGAATTAAAGTTGCGCGAAAGAAGGGGATAAAACATATTGCAGAAATCAATGCTCCTTACCCCGAAGAACGGGTTATGTTTTCGGGTAAATCTCTTTTTCTCGAGACTGCGCGAAATGCGGAGCGGGAAGTTTTGGTTTACAGCCATGGCGTATCAGTTGTGAGCTCGGCTTTGAAAGAGCATTTCGAAAAATGCCTTCCCGATAGTTCTTTGAAAATTAGGGTTATACCTAATGCTGTTAATCAAAGTGAAGTGTCACACAACAGAGATGCCGTCAATCAGCTTAAAGAGCAGTACAAGCTTCAGGGCTGCTGTGTTATTGGGTTTGTGGGATCGATATTTCCCTATCACGGCGTTGATATTTTAATCGAAGCCTTTTCAAAGATACCCGGAGAGCAATTGCGCATGCTCGTTGTGGGTGACGGAGAAACCCTGCCTGAACTTAAATCTAAAGCGAGAGCTCTGGGAGTTTTAAATCGCGTTATTTTTACGGGTAGCGTTCCGCACAGAGAAGTTTATACCTTTATAGAACTTATGGACGTTTGCTGCATGGCTAAAAGCAACTGGTACGGTTCTCCGGTAAAAATATTCGAATACGGTTTAATGCGAAAGGCTGTTATTGCACCTGATGTGGTACCCGTGCGAGATGTGATGACAGATAAAGATGGTGTGCTCGTAGAGCCTACCGTAAAAAGCCTGCAAAACGCTTTTAAAAAACTAATTGATAGTCCCGAATTTAGAGACGAAATTGCAGCGAATTGGCATCGGAAGGTGATAAGCCAATACACCTGGGATGTAGCTGCTGGTAATACGCTTGAACTATGCATGTAGCGATACTTACAGACGGTATATACCCGTATACCATTGGCGGTATGCAACGTCACTCGACAAATTTGGTGTACAACCTGCTGCGAAAGGATGTGAAGATTACCCTGGTTTTCTGCGTGAGCGAAGGCGAGCTGCCATCAAACGAAGATGTTCTTGAGCAATTTGATGCTTCACCGGAACAGCTCCGGCTCGTTGGCTTAAAATTTCCACGAACGAATAAAATTCCAGGCCACTATATCCGCGAATGCTACCAGTACTCGTGTCTCGTATATGAAACCTTAAAGGATGAATGGAATAATTTTGACTTCATCTATGCAAAGGGTTTCTCCGCATGGTGTTTACTTGAAAAAAAGAAGAAGGGAAAGCACATGGCTCCAGTGGGAGTTAAATTTCACGGCTACGAGATGTACCAGCTCACCCGTTCACTAAAGGGGAAACTAGAGCAGTTTATGCTCAAGCCACCAGTGGTATTCAATAACCGACACGCCAACGTTGTTTTCTCTTACGGTGGGGAAATCACATCGATTATAGAGAAAATTGGTGTAGAGAGTGATCAGATTGTTGAGATTGGTTCGGGTATCGATGCAGATTGGCTGGTGGATAAAAAATCGCCCAATAAGGGGGCACGAAAATTTCTTTTCATCGGACGAAAGGAAAGGCGAAAGGGAATAAGTGAATTGAAATTTGCATCTGGAATATTAAATGGCCGAAACGCAGAAATGCACTGGGTTGGACCGGTAGATACGGATATGAAAGCGGGAAGGGGAACCCATGTTTTTCACGGTGAAGTGCGCAATCAGGATAAACTGCGAAAAATCATTGACAATTGCGATGTGATGGTAGTGCCGAGCCACTCTGAAGGTATGCCGAATGTTATTCTGGAAGGAATGGCTCGCGGATTGGCTGTAATTGCCACAAAAGTTGGTGCAATACCTAATATGGTGAGCGAGCAAAACGGCGTTTTGATTACCCCGTTTAAAAAACTCGAACTCCAAAATGCGCTGCTTAAATTTGCTCAAATGGATGATGAATCGCTTCGTGAAATGCAATTGAGCAGCATTGAAATCATAAAGGAAAAGTTTCTCTGGAATCGCGTTGCAGAGCGCACATTAGATGCCATCTGCAAAGCAACTTATTCGCAACAAAGTCAAAAAGTGAGCAAGGCTTGACTTATCATTCACTCAGCTTCATACGGTGCTAGATTTTTTAGTCAGAAATAAACTCATTTTAATCATCTTCGTCATTTGGTACGCAGTGGGGAGTGTGAGTCCTATGCTGTTCTATCCGCTGGGGGGAATTACCGTACTGTTGCTATGGCGAAAAGCCATGTATTTCGAAATTTTTCTCGGTTTTTTTTTCACCCTTATTCTCAGTGATAATCTGAAATATACCACAGACTTTGCCAACACTTTTAAAAATGGGTATATCCTTTTGTTGGCAGTGATTGCTATTCTAGACCGTAAAAATTTTCCTGTACAGAGTAAAATACTTCCCTATTTTTTGCCTTTTCTATTGGTTTCCGTTATTGGAATGTTTTACTCTCCGCAAATTTTTGTAAGTTTTCAAAAAACCCTTTCCTACGGTTTACTGCTTTTTGTGGTACCACAATTTTTCGTAAATAGCTTCAATAATAGAGGTCCTGATGCAGTGAAAGATCTCATCTTCTTTGCGGTTGCAATGATTTTGCTGGGGTTTGTTTTACGCTACATTTCTCCAAACCTTGTGTATTCCCACGGAGGCAGGTTTCGAGGTGTTTTCGGCAACCCAAATGGGCTCGGTATATTTGGGATTTTAATTTTCGCATTTGCGCTTATTAGCAGGGAGTACTTTAAAGCTTTGTTTTCAAAAGCAGATATACGATGGATCTTTATTCCCATAGGTATAGCTTTGATACTTTCGGGGTCGCGAAGCGCGATAATTGCGGTTATGCTATTCTTTTTATTTTCCAGATTTTACCGCTTTTCTCCATTCCTTGGACTTATACTCTTTTTAGGTATTGCCGTTGCCGCTCAGCTTTTATCGAGAAATTTGATTGAAATCGTAAATACTCTCGGGGTTTCAGAGTATTTCCGGGTCGACACCCTGGAAGATGGCTCGGGAAGATATATTGCGTGGAACTTTGCATGGGAAGCTATTCAGGATTATTTATGGTTTGGTCGAGGGTTTTCTTTTGATGAATGGCTGATGAAAAAAAATCAGGATTTTCTCAATGATTTGGGTCATCAAGGAGGGGTTCACAATACCTATCTGATTATTTGGTTAAATACAGGGCTTGTAGGCTTGATCATGTTTTTACGCGGCTTCCTGGTTCTTGTCATCAAAGGTGCAAAGAACGCCACGATGGCTTTTCCACTCCTCTGGATGGTGTTTTTTAGCATTACTCTTGAGCCGTGGCTGGCAGCATCACTCAATCCTTTTACGTTGTTATTTTTGATGTCGCTCTCAATGCTTACTCACCCCATATTTCAACCGTATCTTCGGGGCGAAATATCATCTACTCAAAAACCAAATGAAGTACCTATTCTGGCGTAGAAGTTTTATTGCGCTACTTGTTTTTGTGGGAGTAGAATTGAGTCTGCGTATCGTTGGTTTTGGAAACATCCCAGTATATTATGTATCAAATCAATACGAATATGCTCTTGAGCCTAACCAGCATATGACCAGATTTGGCAACACTATCCATATAAATGCAGCAGGAATGCGAAGTGATGGATTGAAGATGGGTGAGAAAAGAATTTTAAAGTTTGGTGATTCTGTCCTTCATGGTGGAGTTGCAACAGATCAGTCCGAGCTCTCATCGCAGCTACTTGAAAACGAGCTGAAGCTGCAACAGCCAAATGTACGAGTACTTAATGTTTCCGCGGGAAGTTGGGGTCCAGACAATGCCTTTGCCTGGATGCAAAAACACTCCGATTTTAACGCGATCGCCGTTGTTTTGGTTTTTGGGAGTCACGATTGGCAAGACCAAATGACATTTCGGAAAGTGGTAGGGCGGGTTCCGTTCTATCCGGATTCCAAACCGGCACTTGCAATTTCTGATTGCGCACAATGGCTTTATTCGCGGTGGTTTTCTGAAGTAAACTGGGATGAACTGGAAGAAAATAAGGACGCGAACTACAAGCGCGGAAAATTCAACCGTGGTTGGCAGCAATTCATAGATTATTGCAACCGTAAGAATCTTCCACTTTTAGTTTACCACCACGCAAATATGGAAGAGGTTGAAAACAAATCATGGAGCAAGAAGGGAGCCAAATTAGAAGCTTTTCTCGCCGAGAATAATGTTGCTGTGATTTCTGGCCTCAAAAGTGGAATGGATAAAGATGATTTTCGAGATAAAATTCATCTCAATCCTTCTGGTCAAAGAAAATTGGCCGATGCGCTAGGGCCTACACTACAAGAATTTCTCGCAATTAGCAATGCAGAATAAAACAATAGTGTTCCTCTATACAGAACTGGCCGAATACATTCGGTCATGCATGGAAGCCTTGGCGAAAACAGGTGTTCATGTAACGGTGTTTGCTTACCCAATTAACCCGGAGGCACCTTTTAAGTTTGAAAGTGAAAACTCAAAAGTGACTTACTTAGATCGCACCGCTTTCGATCGGGAAGGACTTCTCCATGAGATTTCAAAAATTCAACCGGATGCCGTTATTTGCAGTGGCTGGATTGACAGTGACTACATAGGTGTAATTTCTGACGGAAAAGGACGCTTTAAATCTGTGGTGGCGCTTGACAACCAAATGCCATCCACTTTAAAAGAGCAGCTTGCTCTAATGCGTGCGAAGCTTAAGTTTCGACACTTGTTTGATTTGGCCTGGGTTCCCGGCCCAGGTCAAGTGCAATACGCAAAAGCATTGGGCTTTGAGTCGCGTCAAATTCTCGAAGGTTTTTATACAGCCGATTATAAAGCGCTGAGCAAAATAGAATGGAATACTGGCACGGAGTTTCCCAAACGCTTTGTCTATGTTGGCAGATACGTCGGTTTCAAAGGAGTACGGGAGCTTTGGAAGGCATTCAATCAACTCAATAGCGGCAAGTGGGAACTTTTTTGTGCTGGACAAGGAGAGCTTTATTCGGAAAGAGATCTGTCTGAAGGAATTCATCACCTTGGTTTTGTGCAACCTACTGATTTGAATAAATTTGTAGCTCGCGGAGGAGTTTTTGTATTGCCAAGCAAGAAGGAACCCTGGGGGGTAGTTGTACACGAATTTGCATCTGCAGGTTACCCGCTTTTGTGTTCTGACAAGGTGGGCGCCGCGTCGGCCTTATTGAGCAAGGAAAAAAATGGACTGTCCTTCAAAGCCGGATCTGCAGCTTCTTTGGCAATGGCAATGAGAAAAATGGTGGAGAAGCCTGATGCAGAATTATGGGAAATGGGGAAGGTTAGCAAAGAGCGCGCTTCTCAATACACAAAAGAAAAATGGGTGGAAACAGCCCTGCATATCTTGAACTAGAAAAATGAGCAATATTCTCGTAACCGGCGGCGCTGGTTTTATAGCAAGCGAACTCGCTGACAAATTATCGCATAGAAAGGAAGATAGAATTGTTATTGTCGATAACCTTCAAACCGGATCTAAATCAAAGGTACCAAAAGGCAGACATGAAAATATTCACTTCATTAAATCTGACGTGAATAACTTCAATGATATTTCTTCGGTATTTTACGCCTATAACTTTCATTACGTTTTTCATTTTGCAGCTACGGTTGGCGTTCAGCGCACCTTAGATAATCCCGTTAAAGTTCTCGATGATATTAATGGTATCAGAAATATTCTCGATCTGAGTAAAAATACCGGTGTGAAACGAGTTCTTTTTTCGAGCAGCTCAGAAGTATACGGAGAGCCCGTAGAAATACCCCAGAACGAAGAAACAACACCGCTGAATTCGAAATTGCCCTACGCAATTGTAAAAAATATCGGCGAAGCTTTTTTGCGATCGTATCACCACGAGTACGGCTTAGAGTTTACGATATTTCGATTTTTCAATACCTATGGGCCGAAGCAAAGCCCCGATTTTGTAATCTCAAAGTTTATGCGATCGGCCTTAAATGGCGATAATATAACCATATACGGGGATGGAAGCCAAACCCGGACTTTTTGCTTTATTAAAGACAATGTGGATGCTTGCTTGGAAGCGTTTTACAATGATGAAGTCTTAAACGAGGTAATAAATATTGGTTCGAATACCGAAGTTCAAATTTCTGAATTGGCCGAGCTTATTATCGACCTAACAAATTCATCATCAAAAATAGAGCACTTAGCTCCTTTAAAGGAAGGCGATATGACGCGTCGAATGCCGGATAATCAAAAAATGATGTCACTTCTGAATCGCGAGCTAATACCCCTAAAAGAAGGCCTGAAAATACTACTGGATAATCCCGATTTTATCTTAGAATAAGAACAAACGCCATGTGCGGAATTAACGGAATTTTTGGTGTTCAGCCTGGCGACAATGGTCGGAAGGTGATTGAGGTTATGAACAATACGCTTGCCCATCGCGGTCCCGATGCCGATGGTTGTTTTGTTCAAGATGAAGTAGCTTTAGGTCACCGAAGGCTGAGTGTTATCGATTTGGATGCTTCTTCAAATCAACCATTGACCGATTCATCTGGCCGATATACCATGGTATTTAATGGTGAAATATACAATTACCGAGAGCTGAAGAAGTCTCTCGACGGGTACGACTTTGTTTCCAGCGGTGATTCAGAAGTCTTACTAGCCGGACTGGCCATTCGTGGCAACCGTTTCTTAGAATCGTGTAATGGTATGTTTGCCTTTGCCTTATGGGATAGCCAAAAGAAAGAGCTAACGCTTGGCAGAGACAGGCTGGGGATAAAGCCACTCTACTATGCCAGAAATCGAACTCAGCTGTTATTTTCGAGCGAAATCAGGCCAATCTTAAAATCGGGATTAATACCTGTAAAACTGAATACGGCTCAACTCGGCGATTACTTGCGCTATCAAACCATTCATGCACCGAATACAATAGTTGACGGCATTTACAGCCTGCCAGCAGGGCATATTATGACCGTGAGTGATAATGAGGATGAGTTAAAAAGCTTTTGGTCGCCCACGGCGCATAGTGATTTTGCCGAAATGGATTACCAGTCGGCAAAAAGCCTGGTTAGGTTAAACTTAGAGAAAGCTGTTAAAAGAAGATTAGTTAGCGACGTTCCACTCGGTGCTTTTCTATCGGGTGGTATAGATTCATCTGCTTTGGTTGCACTCGCATCCCAAGAGCTGTCGGGCCCGCTTAAAACGTTCACCATTTCCTTTGGCGAAAGTGAGTATAGCGAAACTCCTTATGCGAACATGGTTGCAAAAAAGTTTGCCACCGACCATCAGCAAATTGATTTAAAACCGGGTGATTTGATCGAAAACTTGCCAGGGGCTATCGAAGCGATGGATCACCCTGGTGGAGATGGAATAAATTCATACGTGGTTTCAAAAGCGGCCAAGGAAGCCGGAATAACTGTCGCTCTGTCGGGTCTTGGTGGAGATGAGTTATTT
>Ga0102929_1002315_pt1 | contig 11313 bp, 9 predicted proteins | sample SalPonR1_B_D2_MG_FD_78510 | JGI IMG/M metagenome (GOLD analysis project Ga0102929, IMG submission 78510) | Salt pond soil microbial communities from South San Francisco under conditions of wetland restoration - Salt Pond MetaG R1_B_D2_MG | ecosystem: Environmental > Aquatic > Marine > Intertidal... | reverse complement strand
TCCGCCCCGGAAACGGTGGTGAAAATATCCTTCTCCAGGAATTCGCGAGACTTCCGGTCTGAGGTCAGCGCAATAGGCGGCAGCTGCATCGGGTCGCCCACAACCACCATATGCCACTTGGCGTGAGCCGCAAGAACCATCATATAGGGCAGATTGGCCATCGAACTTTCATCCACAACTACGGCATCAAATTCAAGATCGTGGAACAGGTCTGACGTACATACCTTTGCAAGTGTTGTGGCCACAAGATGTTTTTTCCAAAGCTCGGCTCTGTCATTTACCTGACTTAATTCCTCAATTTTTGCTTCAAGCTCTTCCAGTCCGCCGGCGTCTTTGATTTTCTGTTCAATCAGTTTCATCTCCAGCTCCTGATTGTTTGTAGGCTGTTTGCCGTTCCGCAGACGCTTTTCAACGGACTGCAGCGCCTGTTTTCTGCGCTCCATCAATCCAATCCACTCTCCTGCTTCTTCCTGACGTTTTTGAATGGTCTGTTCAAGCTGATTAGTGAAAAGGGTCGGTTCCAGTTCAGCAGCATCCAGTGCAGCCTCACCAAAACGTGTGATCCTGTTCTGTGAAATATTCAGCCCGATCTTTTGAAGTGCATCAAGTGCACTCAGTAATCCCACATCCACGGCACGATTGGTGTTGGATGCAAACAGAACCTTTTTCCCGTTCTTCAGATAGTTAGCAATAATGTAACCCAGCGTGGCGGTTTTACCCGTTCCCGGCGGTCCCCAGATAAACGTCGCCCGGCGGTTCATCGACATTTGAATCGCTTCTTCCTGCGCCTTATTTCTCATCCCGTCGTGTTCCACTTCATCCGGACCGGGAATGGCTTGTCCGTTTGGTTCAAAGAGATGTTCGAGACGTTCCAGCTCACTTTTTTTCCGGCCATCCAGCTTCGCAATTTCAGAAAGAGTCCGCTTCAGAATAAAATCGTTCTCCCACTCCACGTGAAGCTCACCGATTGAGTCGCCTGCATCCTCAGGAAATTGAAGAGTTACCTCCTTGTCTTCATATGATACGGGGTGAACTGTCCAGCTTTTTTCACCGGACATGGCTTTAATCTCTTCTGCGAATCGTATCGCCGGCTGGTGAGATTCAAACTTGTAGTTTACACTTTCTGAAGCGGTAACTTTGTCTCTCTTACCGTCAAACAGCACGTCTGATGATGGTTTTTCCCGAACCGTTTCAATTTCCGATTCGAGTGCGGTAATGGCTTGGTCGAGTAGTTTTTTTATATCCATTCTTTTCTTTGAGGCAAAACGCAAAAGTGAAAAGGCAAAAGTCTCCCCTAAAAAGGGGAGCTTTAGAGGGGTGTCAGGTTATCAATTTGTAAACACCCCCCTAGACTCATTTATTGAAGGAAAACTCATTCGATAGCTATTTAGACAATAGAAATCGTATTCCTCCTTACTATCATTATGGGTATCATAAACTAATGGTTTTCGGTTGTACAATCGAGCTATTTTTACCCGAATTTTAACGTTCTTTCGTTTTGCCTTTTGCCTTTAAAAAACTATTGATCCCACATCTCAGACCGGATCATCTGTGCACTTTTCTCTGAAATGATGTATTCCAGCTTGACCCTCTTCATTTCGGGCACTTTCTGTTCCACAAGGCGAGCACTGGCGGGAGTATAGACGATCAGATCGGTATTTCGTACAAATAGCGGAAGGGATTTCCCGTACGTCGCGCCGGCCACAAACGCCCCCTCAAAGTTCATAAGTGTTTTCAGTTCATCAATAATTTTTGAGATCGACTCCTCTTCGGCCGTAACAAGTCCAATCGCTTCAATACCCGAGCGATCTACAATGGAGAGAAGAACATCGGCATCGTAATGAAATACTACCGGCAGCAGACGAATGGTACTGCTCAGCGAACGGAACTCGCTCACCAGGTGTATCGGTACAAAAAGCGCATCATATCTTACCAACTCATCATAATCATAAGCCGAAATGGGCACGCTCTTAACACCGATCTGATCTTTGATAGAGTCTGACAAGAGCTTGGCAAGTTCCACGGTCTCGCCCACCGTTGCAATACTTTGAATACGATCGGGCCACTCCATGTAGCTGATCTGCTCTTCAAATATCGCCTCAATCTCCTTTTCATCCAGTCCGTAGCCGATCAGCTCTTCAAGCAGCTCCTGCATCTTCTCGGTTCCCATCTCGATGCGTTCGGTTTTATCAAGCGAGGTGCTTTGCCGATTCACAACAAATCCGCGGCCCTGTTCAGGAGTAATCAGACCCTCATCGGCAAGCTGATGATACGCCTTCCTAACGGTATGAAAACTGGCCCCCAGCTGCTGACCCAGCTGCCGGGTAGAAGGCAGCAGCTCACCCACCTGAAACTGTTTGGTGGCAATCATCAGGCGAATACGGTCGGAAATATGCTTGGCAGAATTTTTCATTCCTGAGGTTTTACCAACCGCTTCAACTCACTCAGCATCAGCATGGCTTCGATGGGCGTCATGCGATTTGGATCAGCGGCATCCAGTTTATTCAGCAACGTCTCTACATTCGGATCCATCTGTGATCCAAACAATGTCATCTGAGGCAGTGAAGCCTGTTTTTCGACCTCTTTGGTTACTTTCCTGGCCACCTCTTTCTTTTTGGCTGATTGAGCCATTGCTCCGTTTCCGTCGTGACTCACATCCAGCGTATGGCTCTCCAGGTTTGCCAATATCTCTTTGGCCCTGTTGATCACTACTTCCGGCAGACCGGCCATATTGGCTACCTGAATTCCATAGCTGTGATCGGCACCGCCTCGAACCAGTTTCCGCAAAAAGATCACTTTCCCGTCGTGCTCTTTCACCTGCACATTAAAGTTCTTGATCCGCTCGTAGCGATCTTCCAATTCATTCAATTCGTGATAGTGCGTGGCAAACAGTGTTTTGGCCGCCACCTCGGGTTTGTTGTGCAGATACTCAGACAGCGACCACGCGATACTGAGTCCGTCAAACGTACTGGTTCCGCGCCCAACCTCGTCCAGGAGAATCAGGGATTTTGGAGTGGCATTGTTCAGGATATTAGCGGCTTCGTTCATCTCAACAAGAAAAGTACTCTCACCCGCGGCGAGATTATCGGAAGCTCCTACCCTTGTAAAGATTTTATCTACCAAGCCAATTGTGGCTCTATCGGCCGGAACAAAACAGCCAATCTGAGCCATCAGTACCAGCAGACCCGTCTGACGCAGGATGATACTCTTACCGGCCATGTTCGGTCCGGTGATCATCAAAATCTGGAACTCACTGTTATCCAGATAAATATCGTTCGGGATAAATGGTTCTCCGGCCTCTAGAGTTTTCTCAACCACCGGATGACGTCCTTTTTTAACATCAACGGTGTCATCCTCATTAATCTCCGGCTTCACATAATTATTCCGGAATGCCACCTCCGCAAAACTTTGAATACAATCGAGTTCGGCAATGGCAGCTGCAATTTGTTGCACATCGTCGGCAAATTCGGCCACGTAGAGCCTCAGCTCCTCAAACAGTTCACCCTCCAGCGTTTTGCTCTTGTCTTCGGCCGAGAGAACCTTCTCCTCCACCTCTTTAAGCTCCGGTGTGATATAGCGTTCAGAATTAACCAACGTCTGCTTTCGGATAAAATGTTCAGGCACTTTATCCTTATGTGTGTTGGTCACCTCAATGTAGTAGCCAAACACTTTGTTATATCCGATTTTGAGGGATGGAATCCCGGCTTCTTTAGCCAGTTTATCCTTAATCTCAGCAATATACTTCTTACCGTTTCGGGCAATCTCGCGAAGTTCATCCAGGTTTTCGTTAAACCCTTCATCAAACATGCCTCCATCGCGGATACTTGCCGGAGGATCTTCCACCAGCGCACCGTTGATTCTCTCCTGAACATCTATCAAAAGTTTTAACCTGTTATTGACAGATCTTATTAAGGTGCCTTCACACTGACCAATAATTCTCTTTATCGCCGTAATCTGTGCCAATGAAAGCTGGAGCTGTTTTAAATCGCGCGCATTGGTTCGCCCTACACTAATCCGGCTGATAAGCCGCTCCAAATCACCAACCTGGTTCAGCTCATCACGAAGTTCTTCCCTCAGCGGGTGATTCTCCACCAATTCGTCTACTGCTTCCAAGCGATTCTCTATCGGCTCTGCTTTTTTGAGAGGCCTCATAATCCATTTTCTCAGCAGGCGTCCTCCCATTGCCGTTGAGGTCGCGTCCAGAATAGAGACCAGGGTCCCATCCGTTCCGCCCTCTTGCATGCTTGAGGTTAATTCCAGATTTCTTTTCGTAGCACCATCCAAAGACATATACTCACTGTTTTCGTAAGCATAAAGTCGCTTTAAGTGACCCAAAGAGGACTTCTGAGTCTCCTGCATATAGTGAAGCAGTGATCCGGCTGCGGTATGGGCAATTTCCAGATCTTCTACTCCAAAGCCTTTCAGTGAGTGCGTTTTAAAATGTTCGGTCAGAATTTTATAGCCGTAATCTCCCTCATATACCCAATCTTCGATATATGTGATATTGTTATTTTTTAGCTCCTGCGGCACATTGTTCTTGAGCTTTTTTTGAAGAAGAACTTCAGACGGCTGCAGTGACTGAATCAGACTGTCCAATTCTGATTTACCCACCTGACTTAATCCAAACTCACCGGTTGAGATATCCGAAAAAGCAACTCCAGCTGTACCCCCGGCCCAAAATATCGAAACGATATAGTTATTACGTTTATGATCAAGCAGTTTATCAGACATCGTGACGCCGGGCGTGGTAATCTCCGTTACTTCCCGGTTTACAATTTTACGTCCGGCACTCTTTGCTGATTCTGGGTCTTCGGTCTGCTCGCAAATCGCCACGCGAAACCCGCGTTTTACCAGTTTTGGCAGGTAGGAATCCAAAGCATGGTATGGAAATCCTGCCAGCGGAGTCTGATCACCGCCATTGTTACGTTTGGTCAGAGTAATTCCAAGCTCTTTGCTGATCAGGACAGCGTCATCGGCAAACGTTTCGTAGAAATCCCCTACCCTGAACAGGAGAATCGTACCGGGGTGTTTCTCCTTAATCTCAAAATATTGCCGCATCAGCGGTGTTTGTTGCTTCTTTTTCTTACCCATGAATTTTGTTTACATGCATCAATTAGATTTGCAGACGTGAAAGGTATTGAATTTTCCTCTTTTTTTAAGATTTGAACGCTGATGAAATAATCATTTGCAATCAAAAACATCAAGGTTTTTGCATGCTGATTGGCATTCACCTTATTTAGGTTTATTTTTCTATCATATGCACGTGTTGGACAAACATAAATTTCGGGCATTCTGGAAAAAGATTTGGGAGCTGATCACCAAAAAGCATGTTTTTTACAATGCATCTGCGATCACGTTTAACCTGATCATTTGTTCCATCCCATTTACGCTTATTCTTATCTCTATAATCGGCTTTGTTCTTTCAATAGATGCTGCTTTTGAAGAACTCATTCGATATGGCAGGGAACTGCTTCCAATTCTCAGCTACGAAGGTCAGGCAGGTGACGTCATCGGAAGTGCCGTTACGCTTGAGACGATCATACAACCGCTGGTAAATGCACGTACCATTTTTGGTGTTGCCGGTATCGCTATCCTGATGGTTTTTGCTCAGGGGCTTTTTCACACTATGAAACACGCTCTTTTTGAAATTTTTGATGTTGAAGACAGAAAACACCCGGTAATGGAGCTGGTACACAACTTTTTTGCTTTTGGTGTAATTGGCGGTGTATTTCTCTTTTTCAGCATTGCCATTTCTATTATCTCACTTTTTTCTTTTAGCGAGATTGCAATTCCTTATACAGAGATTGTAATTAAACTTGGCTGGATAGCAGATTTTCTCACGAATGTGATTCCAGTCATTTTTATGATTCTTCTCTTTTACGCCATATTCCGCTACATCAGCGAGCGTAGAATGCGTCCTAAAGTAGCTCTGTTATCTGCTATCACGTATACAGTTCTTTTTGAAGCGGCAAAGTATGGAATTAGTTTTTATCTGGAATATGCACTGAGTGCCTATCGTTATTTCTACCAGGGCTATACTGTCTTGATCATCATTATATTCTGGGTTTTTTACTCAGCTGTACTGTTTATTATCACCTCTATTATGGCAAGATCCTATCAGGAAGTATATCTTCATGAGCCGGTATCCGATAGAAACCCGTATACCGACATCTCGTGATGTTTACTGAAGAAAAAGTTTTGCCGCTCGAATTTTATTCCAATCCCGATGTAGTAGACGTCGCTCAAAATTTGTTGGGAAAAGTCTTGTGCAGTCATATTGATGGTGTATTTACAGCAGGAATTATTTCAGAAACTGAAGCCTATTGTGGCAGAAATGATAAAGCATGTCACGCAAATGATGGAAAACGTACAGATCGAACAGAGGTAATGTTTGGAAAGCCCGGAAATGCATACATATATCTCTGTTATGGTATCCATCACTTATTTAATGTAGTCACAAACCAAGAAGGTCTGGCCGATGCCGTGTTGATACGAAGTATCATTCCCATGAATGGTCGAAAGCATATAGAAGAGAGAAGAGCTGTAAAAAATAAACAAGGTTTGACTGATGGCCCCGGCAAACTGACTCAGGCATTGGGAATTACTACAAAGTTGAACAAAACCAATCTCACAACTCCTCCTGTTTGGATTGAACATCGCAACATAGACGTCCCATCAAAAGAGATCGTCCAATCTAAACGAATCGGTGTGGATTATGCCGGAGATCACGCAGATCGTCTCTGGAGATTTGAAATCTCAAAAGGCCTGAGTAAGAAGTTATAAGATCAGCACATCTTAACAATTAATTAACTCAAACATGAAACGGTAATTCTGCCGTAAGCATTAGAGCCTAACACAACATAAATCTTTTTCTGTAGAAGTTGGAACTTCACGAAAGTCTATTTAGTTTAATGTTGAACAAATTAAAACCAAAACAAATAACTATCATGTTTAAGAAAGCAACCTATTTAACAATCACAGCATTTTTATTTACTGCACTTGCAGCATTTACCACAGCCAACATAGCTTCAACCAGCTGGCAAGTAGATAAAGCACACAGTACCATCAAATTCTCAATCACACACTTTTTCACACCTGTTACAGGTACTTTTGATGATGTTGATGCTACAATCAACTTCGATCCGAACAATCTGGCTGAAAGCAATATCGATGTAACAATTCCGATCGAAAGTGTTAATACAAGAAATGATCGCAGAGACAACCATTTACGGTCAGAAGATTTCTTTAACACATCTCAATGGCCAAACATGAGATTTGTGAGTAACTCTATTGAGCAAACCGGCGACAATCAATTTGTTGCACGCGGTGAACTTACAATACGCGATGTAACCCGTGAATTTGATCTTCCATTTGAACTGAAAGGTGTGATGGATCATCCAATGCAGGAAAACACACGTGTTGCAGGTATTGTTGCTAACGCTGAACTGATGAGAACAGACTTTGGTGTTGGTGTTGGCGACTGGGCTGCAACTGCAGTAGTTGGCGACCAAGTAGATATAGAACTAAATCTTGAGTTAACCACTTCTATGTAATTCAGATGTCGGTTTAAGACGATAAAAGCCCCGATATCCGGGGCTTTTTTTGTTTTAAAAACCGAAGCCATTCATTCAATCAATTTTCTTGCCTCACAATCTTCTCGACTCCCCTTCTTATTCTTTTTATAAAAACTGATTTCACATTCACACTTTTGCATTTCAACTGTTATATTTAACCGTTGAATCTAAAGGCTATCAAATTCATGAATAAAAGACTTTTTACATAATTTCCGGTTTTATACTATTTGCAGCACTTTCCAGACTGTTGCCACACGCATACAATTTTACTCCGCTTGGAGCAATTGTATTATTTGGCGCTGCATATTTCAAAAATAAAAAATGGGCACTGATTGTACCTATAATAGCTCTCTGGGTCAGTGATCTATTGTTGAACAATATCATGTACTCATCATATTATGAAGGCTTTGCCTGGTTTACCGGTGGATTTCTCTACATCTATGGAAGTATCGCCATGATCGCAATTCTGGGTTATTACCTCTTGAAAAAAGTAACCCTGGGCAGAGTTGTTGGTGGAGCAGTAGGCGCTTCTGTCATCTTTTTTATAGTAAGCAACTTTGGAGTATGGATCACAAGTCCGCTTTATCCTCTCTCGGCTGAAGGACTTATTGCCTGCTACACGGCAGCCATTCCATTTTTCCACAATACACTTGGAGGAAATCTGGTTTACAGTGGAGTTCTATTTGGCGCCTACGAGTGGATGAAAGTTCAGTACCCTTCGCTCCAGCCGGTCGAATCTCAAGTTTAATTCTCAGTTGAGTGAGTAAGAAAATGATTATCATCGGTGCCACTTCCGGCATTGGTGAGGAACTTGCCAGACAAGCTATCCATAAGGGATTTAGAGTCGGCGGCACCGGCCGAAGAGCCCATCGTCTGAAAGAACTCAAAGGTGAACTTGGAGACTCATTCTACTACTCAAAAATGGATGTGTCTCAATTTGATGATGCCAAAACTACCCTTAAATCACTCATCGATGAGATGGGTGGTATGGATATCATCGTCCTAAACGCGGGAATTTCCAATTACCCATCGTCTTCGATTACGGCCATGGAACAGAAAGAGATCGATGTAAATGTCAGTGGATTCGTTCAGCTTTTTGGCGAAGCCTTTCAATATTTCAGAAAACAAGGGCACGGGCAGATTGCTGGAGTCTCGTCCATTGCCGGACTTTTCGGATCATCCCGGGCAGCCCCTTACAGTGCATCAAAGGCGTTTATTTCTACCTATATGCAGGCTTATCGCCAGCGCTGTAACAAAATAAAAGAAGATATTACCGTAACGGACATTGTTGCCGGCTTTATTAAGAGTGAGATGACGGAGGGGAAAAAAGGTATGTTCTGGGTTTCCGAAACAGAGAAAGCTGTTAAACAGATTCTCACCTCTATTGAAAAGAAAAAACCGGTTGCTTACGTAACACGCCGATGGCGTTTGATTGCCTGGCTTATCCATCTCATTCCTGATCGGATCATTGATCGACTTTGGTAACCTATACTGATTTACAATTTTACAATAAAAGGTAAAGCAGAAATAGAATAAACGGGAGCGTAAACACCCAGTCTGAAGAACGATATTTTGTTGTTTCTCTCACTTCCATAATTTTCTTTTTGTAACCGAAAATAACTGATTTTGTTTCACTATCTGATTAAATCCTCCTAACCGGTGATTAAATCATCCTAACCAACCTTCCCTGTCGAGACTCCGATACTGTATTGCCTCCGCAATATGATTCGCTTGAATTGACTCAGACCTATCCAAATCGGCAATTGTTCTTGATACTTTTAAAATCCGGTCGTACGCACGGGCAGATAATCCCAAAGTATTCATCGCTTTTTTGAGCATACCTTCACCCGCATCATCAATACGGCATATTTTTCGAGCCATCTTTGTATTCATCTGCGAGTTAGAATAGACTCCTTCAATTCCCATAAAACGCCTACTCTGAATTTCTCTTGCCGAAATAACCCGTTCACGGATTTCTGCAGAACTTTCACCCTTTGTTTTTGCAGATAGTTCATCAAAACTGACTTTTTCAACATCCACGTGCAGATCAATCCGGTCAAGCATCGGTCCGCTGATTCGATTCAGGTAACGCTGCATCTGCATAGGAGTAGCTCCATTTTCATCATCGGGATCGTACCAATCGCCGGTTGGCGACGGATTCATGGATGCCACCAACATAATCCTGCTGGGGTAATTCACACTCATACGTGCCCTTGATATGCTTACATTTCCATCTTCCAGCGGTTGCCTCATCACCTCCAGCGCACTCCTTTTAAACTCCGGCAGTTCATCCAGAAAAAGCACGCCGTTATGCGCCATGGAAATCTCACCCGGCATTGGAATACTCCCGCCCCCGACCAGAGCTACATCCGATACTGTATGGTGCGGGCTCCGAAATGGCCGTTGCGTTACCAAAGACTTTCCACTCTCAAGAATTCCGGCTACAGAATGGATTTTGGTTGTTTCCAAAGCTTCATCCAGGGTCAGCGGTGGTAAAATGGTAGGAAGCCTTCTGGCCATCATCGTTTTACCTGATCCCGGCGGGCCTACCATAATGGCGTTATGGCCGCCCGCAGCTGCAACCTCCAGTGCACGTTTTACATTCTCCTGTCCCCTTACATCTTCAAAATCGAGCACATCTGCCTTTCCGTTCGTACGAAATAGATTTTTTGGATTGATCTTTAGCGGTGATTTGGTCTTTTCATTCTCAAACCAACTCATCACTTCTCTCAGATCTGCAAAAGGCAACACCTTAATTCCATCCACCACGGCCGCCTCCGGTCCGTTCTCTTTTGGCAGAATGATATATTCCAATCCCTTATTTTTTGCCTCTACTGCCATCGGCAGTACTCCTTTTACCGGACGAAGTTTGCCGTCTAGGGCGAGTTCACCCAGTATCAGACTCTTTTCAAGTTTCTCAATTTGAATTTGTTCTGACACGGCAAGCAGGCTCACTGCGATGGGAAGATCAAAAGCGCTCCCCTCTTTTGGTAAATCGGCCGGAGCAAGGTTTACGGTAATTCGTCCACGAGGGAAAAAAGCATCCGCATTCTTAAGAGCGGCGTCAATTCTGTCTTTCGATTCACTTACCGCCCGATCGGGCAGACCTACTAGAAAGTATTTTGGCAGACCACCGCTACGATTTACTTCTACTTCTATTAAGCGGGCGTCTACTCCTATGGTTGATGCACAATAAACTCTTGATAGCATATTCCTGAATCTTTTAATTCCGTTTCTCGTAGTATGAAACAGGAAACAGAACTTCCTTACAGTTTTAATAGTAACTGATGGAGATTTATCATGGAAAAGACAGAAAAAACAATTCTTGAAGAGATTCAAGGAACCGTTCAGGAAATCATTTCACAGATCAAGGAATTAATCCGTAAAGGTGATGCCAAACGAGTCATTGTGAAAAATAAAAAAGGCAACGTTTTACTGGAGAGCAGATTAACACTGGGAGTTGCAGGTGCCGTTGTTCTTGCAGTATATGCTCCACTTTTTACAGCTATCACAACTCTTATACTCTACGTTAGTGATGTTAGAGTATTCGTTGAACGCAACGTTGATGAATCATCCGACGAATACGAAGTAGATGCTGAAGTGATTGAAATTGAGGACGATGAAGAAAGTGAAAAAGAGGGCAAATCTGACAAAACTGTCGGTAAGGAATAAAAAATCGGCAAGCATCAACGACGCTTGCCGATTCAAATAAGGTTCGTCAAAAGCTTTTACTTCCAAT